>ENA-OOJM01000125-OOJM01000125.1-human-skin-metagenome-genome-assembly--contig:-NODE-125-length-25919-cov-8.032014_pt1 | contig 25919 bp, 19 predicted proteins | sample MGYA00248875_ERZ500988 | MGnify/ENA primary metagenome ERZ500988 (study PRJEB25958, sample SAMN03398507) | human skin metagenome | study: EMG produced TPA metagenomics assembly of the Human Skin... | reverse complement strand
CGTACAGACGCTGATGAAACATGGGCGCATTATCAAGCTTGACTTTGATGTTGCCCGCCTGGAAGTGGTCTGGCAAAGCATCCAACACATTCGGATCACTAGCCATACGATCTGGGCCCTCATAACCCAGCGACACATTTTCTGTGTCTTTGATACCCGGAGCGTTTAAGTAGTATCGCAATGCACCCTCAGGACCCACATTATCGCCGCCCGTGTGCTTTCGACGCCAGTGCGCTGCAGACGTCCAACCATCGCGGAATATACTCACCTGGTACGTACCATCGTCTAGTGGTTCCAAATGCACGCCTGATAAGGCCTCGGACAGAGCTAGCTGTGTGCGCAGACGTTCCACTTCGTCGCGAGCAATGTCTAGTGCATTGCGTAGTGTGTCATTCTTAGCGAGACGTGCTTCTTTCTCGTTCGAAGCATCATCTAGTACAGACTCATCTGCAGCGAGCATCGGCTGCCTGGTTTGGGATGGGGTGCTTGAGGCGGTTTGGTGCAAGGCGGGATTACGGTTGATGTCAACGAGAAGTTGCGCATTCGACGACGATTCCTGGTTTCGGATTTCGTCCCAAATCTTTTTCTTGTCAAAGTTCTGAGCACTCTTCACAAAGTCGAACTCTTCGTCGGCAGCAGACGACAGGGCATCTGCTGGCGTTGAGGATCTGATCGAAGGTCGTGACGGTGGCGACGTTGGGGCTGAAACCGTCTCTGGCGCTGATTTTGACACTGCACCTGGTGCTGGTGATCCATTACGCTCGGATTTTTTACGATTGCGCTTCTTTTTATCGGAGAGCTCTGGCCTGGTCGCTGGAGACGGTGTTTGGAGTGTCACCGTGCTGACATCAATCAGGTCCTCACGCCTCACAGAGACTACCTCACTCGTGTCTGCCCTACGAAGAGAAAGCGTAGCAGTACTTGGATGGACAGAGAGAATAGTTCCGAAAAAAGGTGCGCCCTCTCGCGGCGTGAGGCGTACTGTGGTCCCAACAAACGAGGATGACATGGAAGGAATCCAAGGAATGAGTGGTCGAGTTTAGTCATCTAAGAGAGGCGGAGGTCGCTACGGCGGGGCGTGTCATGCCGCTGTTCTGAGATTCGAGCGCGGGCTGTGGGTCGGTATCTGTGAGTGCTCGCTCGACATCGCCTTCGTCTATCGTGAACAAAGGATCGTCGGTTGTCGTATTGGATGCAGAAGGCAAATTTTCGAGCTTGAACCCATCATCCTCAGGTTCGCCTCGCTCAGCACGCTCAGCCTGTTCCATCATAGCCTCGCGACGCTCCATGGCGTTCCGCACCTCCTCAGTGCGGAAGAAATAAAATGAGAAAGTCGCAAGACATCCACCGGCCACAAGGTCAATGAGGTAGTGATGCATCAGGTACATGGTCGACCAGTAGAGCCAAAAGCAGTAGGTCCAATACAGCGCACGTGCATCGAATCGTAGCGAGCCGATCTTGATCTTTATAGGAAAGAAATAACTCAAAAACAGGGCTTCGCACGTAGCTGTGGCCGCATGCAAAGAGGGGAATGCGCCGAACACCACAGGAGCGCCGCTGAATGCCATCGTGTACCCGAATCCACCAAAAATGGCATCAATGCGAGCGAGACCAGCGGGGGATCCGCGCATGGAGTAGTTAGCGGGCGTGAGTCCCTCGCGCAGCTCGTACCACGGCGGCGCGCAAGGAAAAGCAATCTGAATAATCACACCGATGAGATTCATGAATCCAAACGCATTGGAAAACACTTTGACACTCCCTTCAGGCGCAAAAACGAACAAGAATGCAGCAACAATGAAGGGCGCCATGAAATGCACGACACCATACGGAATCCAGGCAAGAATGTCGAGCACCGGATGGCCGAATCGCGTGAGAATATCACTGATGTTCGCGCCGTACCAGATCGTCTCAAGAGTCGGAAGCACGGACACCCAGATATGCGGGCGAGCGGACACCTCAATAAAACGGCAGGAGTAAAATAGGAGCAGCCATAAAAGAATAGGTGCGGCAGGGAGAAAGAGTTGCGAGGTGAGGGGGATGCAGAGCACCAAAATGTACAGAAGTGGAATAATGAGCTTGTACGGGAACGAGGGTTCAGCCATGATCACCATCGAAAACACAGCGATGGGGAGCATGAAGCCATATTTGAAGCGGTCCTGCTTTGACATTTTGTACGCTGCCAATTTTTTAAAATTGTCGCGCGGTGACACACTAAAAGACAGGCGCTGAGCTGCAGCCAAGACAGCCAGCCATGTCTGTCGGTACCACGGCTCGCGCTTCGGTGCCTGCGCGGCTGGCGCTCCAGACATGAGCGAGTCGTCGTCAGCGTCGACCTTCGCAAACGACAAAAGGGCGCTCCAGACGCGTGCTCAGTCACGTGCTCGTTGATACGTCCAGGGCGCCGAATCTCCTGGGCCTTGCGTCGTGCAATGATGACGCGGCGCCGCTCACTTTCACCTCTCAACCGCCTATCGACGGCTGCTGGGCAATGTCCGGCCCAGGCAGAAAAGTATGGACAGTGCATGTTGCGACACTACCAGGAAATGGACCGCGACGTTTGTGCTGCCGAGTTTCGCGCATTTCTAACATGTGTTCGGGAACGGCTACAGCGTCGCTAATCTGAGGGGCACAATCGCCGCAGCACGCCCCACACGCGGTCATAAAAGGAGGCGAGTGCATCGCGATCCTGGCACATGTGCTGGAACGTGCATCGCACATGATCTGCATCGGGTGGCGGCGCACGCTTGGACTTGATGCCGCCGCTCAAGCCACGGATGAAATGCGCGCGTGGGTTAAACAAACGGTTGTCCAGCCACAAAAATCCGCTGGGTCCGCCTATCATCTGTACAAAGGCCACGCCGCTGCGATGGACGAATTGTGTATAGTCAAAGTTGTTGGGCCGAGACGAGTAATGGAATTCAATGTCACTGGGGAAGTGGCTTTGTGCTTCTTGGTCCAGCACAAAGCCAAAATGTCGAAGGAGCGCCGTCTCAAACAGGTGGTCGGTGTGCTTTGGGTCGCGGCCAAACACGTGTCGCGTGATCCAGGACTCGAGCTGATCAGTCGGCTCACACGGTGCGTGCACGGTGCGTGTGCTGTGAATCCGCTCTAGCGTCAGCCGGTACGTGTCCTGCGTTGGAGGGTTGAGAACGAGAGGTATAGGCACAGGCGCCTGGAATGGATTGTGCAGCCCGACATCTTTTATCTGCCCAATCGGTGCCTCGACGAGCCGCAGTCCGTAACGTTCGACGGTTCGCGTCCAAGTTTGGACGAGATCGTCAATGAGGCGTGCCGTTGCGCCGAGCCAGTGGATTTGGAAATTGAAGCCGTTCTCCGCATTGTGAGCCAGGTCATGATGCAGGATCGCCACTTCCGAGCGTGAGCTCCGCCGGTCAGGATCCACATCAATCAGCATGCGTCGCGAAAGTGGCACACGGCGTCGCTCCTTGCGTTTGTTCATGCTTGAGGAAGACGTAGCCATGGGCGCGTTGCTTGCTTTCAAGTCTTGGCGCAAACGTGTAAGCCGGTAAAAGTAGTGACCATCCATGAATCCATGCACGCCCAGCACATGTGTGATGTGGCCCGCCTGCTGCAGACGCGACGCCAATTGCACGGCCTCATCGCGAGTATGCACGTCGCTGAAAGAGCGGCACAGCCATGTCACAAGGTCAGCGCCGGTAAAAGTATCCGAATACCACACATTGTGCCACTGGCGGCTGTGGATCTTTAGCTCGGCACTGGCCGCCAGCATGTCGTCGGCGAGCTGCGCTAGCGACCGAGAGGCGACATCACGCATAGGTGCTCGGTCTTTGTGGCTGCGTTGGCGTTCTAGCTCGTCATGCATCTCGGTCAGTGCACAGAGGAAGGACTCGTCTCGCATTGAGCACGATGGATCAAGTGTCGTCGGCAGAAACCGCAGCGACTCGTTGTCATGAAAGTGTTCGGCGCGTGCAAACAGGTCGGCAAGGCGGTCCATTCCCGCGAGTCGCACCTCCTCGTCATTCAGGTACTCGCCTGTTCGGGCGAGAATCCGGTTCGGCGGATGCTCACTGGGGACCACGACAAAGCGAGCGCGCCAGTACAGCAACGACTCGGTAAAGGTATCCTCATAACCGGCAATGATCGAGTCAAGGTACGCCCAATTGTATGCGTGTGGATCTGGGTACTGGAAATGCACGTCGATGGGGTTGTATCCCACTTGAGCGCGCGGCCAGACACAACAGCGGTAGGTCGTGGGCGTCGTGTCATATGGTATCTTGTGGATGTACCGCGTGACATGGATCATGCCCGCTTGATGGTTGTACGTGATGCAGTGAACTTGGTTCATGGTGCTGAGATAGATGGGCTCGCCATCGGCAAAGTTACCCGGACGCAAGAGCTCGGTGGGATATCGCACCACGACATGATGCGGCGACGCCACATTCGGCAGAAGGACAGGGCGCTCGACGAGCTGAAATCCTTGCGACAGGCGCTGTGCACACATTTCCCGCAGCATGCGCAGTGCTGGCGACGACGACGATGCACCGCGTTTGAGCATGATCGACGACGTGTCCGAGTGCACGGATACTGTATAGGGGTACTCATGCCAGGACGTGGCGAGTTCCCGTGCATGGGGCAGGTAACGTGTCGTGAGCGGCAAACAGGCAGGCGACGACATGGACCACCATTTGACGGTGTGCTTGTTAGCCCGCTCGAGGAAAACGTGTTGCCAACGCAAGAGGAGGGCGTGTTGGCTCGTGTGCGATGTGTGCGGGCCCACCGCCAAAGTTCGTGGCGCATCAGGCGACCGTTTGGGCTGCGTCACATCTGATTCGTCATCCAACTTCGGCGTGTCAGCTACGACGTGCGATGCGGCTCTCGTGCAGTGCTCGATCAGTGTCGGTGCACTTTTTGTGTTGGAAGGACGCAAGACCGCGTTGAGGACACGCGATGCGTTGCCGGACGTCGTCGACTGCCCGCGCGAGATTTTGGCGGGTCGTTGCCAGGGTAATAGGGAGCGCCATGATGGCGGGCGGAACAGCATATCTGACATCGTCGCAGGGACCGAGAACCTGGAAGATGCGGATGATCGCACAGCCAGCAGTGTTGTGGCTGTCTCGCCCACGACGGGCGCCGCCTTGCCCACGGCTTGCTGGTAAGGCAGGCGATGCACCGCTTGACCGGATACGGCGGAGGACAGCGAGGGAGTGGAGCTGACGTGCGACCGTCGCGTTGCGGGCCGTGAGGCGGGCCTCGGTGCGTCAGCTGGTAGATCGGGCGGCCAGGGAGGTGGCGCTGACGGCATGCCGTGCAGAGGCGCAAACTGGTCCCGATCATGTTGCTCCCGCGCATGAGAGCCAGAGGCCGTGGGCAAGGATGCATGAGGGAGCAAGAGATAAGGCAGCGTGATGTTTTGCTTGCGCGCACCCAGGAGCTCGAGCAGGTGGATATCATTCATACGGCAGCGCGGCACGAAGCGATGGCGCCTGCGCAGATGGCTCTGGTCCGCTTGGTAGAAGCTGCAGTTGATCCAGTACGGCATAGAGTAATACGTGTACTTCGAGCCACGAGGTGTCGCGTCCTGGAACAGTGGATCATGGGACGGACTGTGCTTTGTCGGCTCCGTGGATATGTGGTGGAAGAGGGGGACGGTATGGAGGGGCATTTGGGAGAGGCATACCAAGTCCATCGAGATGGCTTGGTCGAACATGCGCTGAGTCGTGAGGCGCAACAAGGCCTTATCCGCATAAAAGTGTCCCGTGCCAGCGGTCAGCACAATTAGCAAGAAACCTGTGCGGGTCAAGTCGCGATCAATATAGTGCTTGTTCGATGAATTGAGCTCCATATTCACTGCCTCGAGAAGGTTGCCCTGGTAGGCACTGGCGAAGCGGCCCAGCAGCCGTCGTCGATCGATGTCGGCACCTGGCGATAGGGGACGAAGAAGAATGTCGTGCTGGAAATGGTAGAACTCTTCTTTGAGAATGCGCATCACCGCAGGCCATTGCGTGAGGGAATCAAGATCGAGCACAACCTTGTAGTAATCAACATACCACTCGCCAGATGACGTGCACTGGAGCGGCAATCCATCGAGATGCGCCTTTTCGCTCTCATCATACAGCACCCGCGTAAATAGCACCAGGGACACAACATGATTCGTCCCAATGACTTTCCAGCGGCGCAGCATATCAGGCAGAAAACCATGCAGCACTTTTTCGTAGTACAACTCGCCACGTTCGTCGAATTCCCACATTTCCTTCGACATTTGTATAAAGATAGTGCAGCGCGCTGATTCGGAACGAAAGATGGGCTTCGTCGATGTGTCGACGTAGCCCGACAAGACGCTGTGCTTGTGCACGAACAGGCGCCCGATTTTGGCACGCAGGCCGGTCGGAAGGGAAACGACCTGGCCGATATAGACGCATGAGTCGATACGTGAGAGCGCCAGGCGCCACATGTCAGCGCGTCCCATGTACTGGTCCCGAAAGTAGAGCTCCATGTGCGTGATGACGTGGTGCTCGCGCGGTGTGCGCATGATCACGGCCTGCGAGCGGTTCGATAGGTGGCACAGCGATGCTATGCTTCGGGACACAGATAGCTGCAGCTGCGGCTGTCTTGCCACAACGGCCGCATCGGCCAATGCTTGCTTGGCCCGAAACACCAGCGTGTGGGTCGTGTCTAGTGTCATAGGGTCTTTGCCAAGCGTCAGCGCGGCCTCTCTCTCCTCAAAGGTAGCAGCACTCATAAGCATCAGCAGCTCCGTGTCGGACTCATTCGGCAGCGAAATCGCCGGATTCATGACAAAGTCATGCTGAGAAAAGTTGGGTGGATCATGCGTCCACAGCAAAATGGGCCGCATGTTTACGGCCGATGCCGGCACACTCTCTTCCTCCTCCTCGTCATAGTCTCCGCTCACCGGAGTGGACAAGTGCAGTGCCCGCGCTCGTGAGGTGCCACCGCTCGGCGCCCCAGCATATCTGGGCATCGCGCACCGCACACAGCCTGTCGAACGAGGCCGGCGATGCGCACGGTCGCTCTGTGAGGACCACGTGGCTCTCGGCCGACAGTGTGATGGGGCCACGGCGTGGGTCCGTCGCACGCCAGCAGACCCCTGGACGCTGCTTCTCTGACGAGTGATCTTTCGCGCACGACAATGAACGTCGACGAGGTTGAGGACCGCGATGGTGTGCGTCTCTCGTGGAACGTGTGGCCGGCATCAAAGCTGGAGGCTACGCGCACGGTCGTTCCAGTGGCTGCATTGTACACGCCGCTGAAGGAGCGGGAGGACTTGCCGCCGGTGTTGTACGAGCCGGTAATGTGCAAGCCGCCGTGTCGCGCTGTGTTGAACCCGTACTGCCAGGTGGATGTGCGTGGAAAGTTGTGGATTTGCCCGTTTTGCTTGTCGCGGAATCCGTTCCCGCCGCACTACAAGGACATTAGCACCACCAACCTGCCTGCCGAGCTCCTCCCCAAGTACACGACGATTGAGTACACCCTGAACCGCAAGTCGCAGATCCCACCCATTTTCATGTATGTTGTCGATACATGCATGGAGGCGGACGATCTCAAGGCGCTGTGCGAGTCGCTCGTTCTCAGTCTGAGTCTCCTTCCGCCCCATGCCCTGGTGGGTCTAGTGACCTTTGGCACAGTCGTGCAGGTGCACGAGCTTGGCTACGAAGGCTGTCCCAAGAGCTATGTGTTCCGTGGCTCGAAGGACTACTCGCCCAAGCAGATTCAGGACATGCTGGGCCTCACGCCCGGCTCGCGCCCAACGCCCAACTTGGCTGGTGCGACAGCGCCAGGCGGTCCATCCGCGCAGCCGCGTGCGCCTACAAGTGGCCAGATCGGTGCGACGCGCTTCATGCTGCCTGTGTCGCAATGCGAGTACCAGCTCACGAGCATTCTTGAGCAGCTGCAGCGTGACCCATGGCCCGTGGCGAATGACAAGCGACCGCAGCGCTGCACAGGTGCGGCACTGAGTGTGGCCGTCGGCCTGCTTGAGAGCACGTTCCAGAACACGGGTGCGCGTGTGATGCTGTTCTGCGGTGGCGCGTGTACGGAGGGCCCTGGCCAGGTCGTGTCGACCGAGCTGCGTGAGCGGATTCGCTCGCATCACGACATTGAGAAGGACAATGTCAAGTACTTTAAGCGCGCCGTGAAGTTCTACGAGAACCTCGGTCGTCGATGCGCACACAATGGCCATGTGATCGATGTGTTTTCTGGCTGTCTCGACCAAGTTGGTTTGCTCGAAATGCACTCGCTGTGTAATGTGACGAACGGTCATCAGTTGCTGGTCGACAGCTTCCAGATGGGTATTTTCAAGCAGAGCTTCAACAAGATTTTCGAAAAGGACGAGAACGGCGACCTGCGTATGGGCTTTAATGCGACACTCGAGGTGCAGTGCACCAAGGAGCTCAAGGTCAGTGGTCTGATTGGCCACGCCATATCGGCCAACAAAAAGTCGAACTGTGTCGGCGAGACCGAGATCGGTATTGGACAAACGTCGGCGTGGAAGATGTGCTCCATCACGCCCCGTACGAGCGCCGGTTTGTACTTTGAGATCGCGACGCCAGCGGGCCAGCCACTGCAGCCAGGCGCGCGTGGCTTGGTCCAGTTTGTGACGCATTATCAGCATGCATCGGGTCAGTTCCGCCTTCGTGTGACGACGATTGCCCGCAACTTTGCCGACGGTGAGTCGGGTCATGTGAGTCTCTCGTTCGACCAGGAAGCCGCCGCTGTGCTCATGGCGCGTATTGCCGTATTTAAGGCTGAGATTGACGACAGCCCCGATGTGCTCCGGTGGCTTGACCGCATGCTCATCCGTCTGTGTCAAAAGTTTGCTGAGTACCGCAAGGACGATCCGACTAGTTTCCGGCTCAGCGAAAACTTTAATATTTATCCTCAGTTCATGTTCCACCTGCGACGCAGTCAGTTCCTGCAGGTGTTCAACAATTCGCCTGACGAGACGGCCTACTACCGTCATGTGCTCAACTGCGAGGACGTGAACAACTCACTCATTATGATCCAGCCCACGCTTATGTCGTACGGCTTTGACGGGCCGCCGCAGCCCGTGCTGCTCGACTCGATGTCGATCCGTCCGGACGTGGTCCTGCTTCTCGACACATTCTTCCATCTGCTCATCTTCCACGGTGAGACGATTGCGCAGTGGCGCAAGGCGGGCTACCACGAGCAGGAAGGCTATGAAAACTTCCGCGAGATTCTCGAAGCGCCACAGGTCGACGCACAGGAGCTGCTCATGGAACGCTTCCCGATTCCACGGTATATCGTGTGCGACCAGAACGGCTCGCAGGCGCGTTTCCTGCTGTCCAAGCTCAATCCCTCCACGACCCATATGACCGGCGGTGCGTACGGCGTCAGTGGCAAAGGCGCCGCTATTTATACAGACGATGTCAGTCTGCAGGTGTTTATCGAGCACCTCAAGCGCCTGGCTGTCGGTGCCAATAGCAGCTAGACCTCCCCTTCCATTAGTTCAGCCAGCTCAGCCTCCTCCTCAGCGGTAAGCGCGGCAGCAGCGGGCGTCTCGGGCATGTGCCCTTCCAGCATCGAGAGGGGCCAGCGGCGCACCGTGCCATCCAAGGACGCCGTCACCACGTAGGCCTGGGGCGTCGTCCACAAACCAGCGTACGTCACATTGTGCCAGTGTCCATCCAGGGCCGCCTCCGGCTGATCGTCACGGTAGACCTGAAGCGTGCCGTCCTCCATGCCGATTAGCACGGTCTCATCGCGCAAAGGAAGCACCGCCTGGGCTTTGCACGGCACGGGTATCATGTGCGTCGCATACACGGGCGGCTGCGATCCCAGCACGTCGCCGGCATGCGACGAGCGAGCACCCCATCGAGCCGGCCTGTCCTTCTGCAACGAGAGAGGAAAGCATCGCACGCTCTGGTCACTGGATGCCGTCCACACATGCGCCGTCCACGTGTCATCCTCTTCACGCCACACGGGCTTGATATCATTCACGCTCGTTTCGTGGCCATTCAGTTCGCGCACAACAGACAGGTGAGGAGTCACTTGCAGGACGCGGCCCATGGAATCCGCCGAAAAGACCGTGCCTGGCTCTGGCACATCGTTCGCGACGACTGCACCGTGCGGCGGCGGCGGTAACGTAGATATGCACACGATCGGACGAGTGTGTTGACCTTGTAGCGCGCCACGCACCGTGGGTACGGGACACGGGGCAGGGACCGTCGCCAATGCTGCCCAAGCCGCGACGTCCAGGTCGTGCGCCCATTTCGAAAGCGGCGCAAGATCCCATGCACGTACCGTCTTGTCATTGCCGCCAGCGTACAAGATACAGTGCACGGGATCGACACACAGCGCCTTGAGTAGGTCGGCGCCTGCATGATCCAACGTGACCAGGCATGGCGGTCGCTTACCGGGCAGCACAGGCCAAATTCGAATGCATCGATCCCACGACGCTGTGCACACAAATGCACGGTGGTCTGACACGGACCAGGTGGCGAGTCCTGACACGGGGCCGGCATGTCCACTGACGAGCTGCACGACGCGACCTGTCTCAAGATGCGTGCACCGCGCCACTCGCCCGCTCTCGGCTGTCCAGATAAAGGGGGAAGAAGTGTCATTGGGTCGGTGAGCAGCGATCACCTTGTGTACGCCGCCATCAGCACCAGCCGCACGCTCGGCGAGGCGTGCCATGTCGATCGAGGGCGGTGCATCGCTCCCGTCCAATTTTGCGCTGCCATGCATCCCAAGCCAGATAGGTGAGCCGTGCTCGGCACCAGAAGCCGTGCGCTGCGCTTTTGCTGCGCGGTCGCGCCCTTGTGCCAGGGACGCATCCGACTGGAAGAGATGCGTCGCTTGCGACGTGTGCATCAAAAAGGCAAGAGCTATTGCTCCACATCAGGGCCGCATGGCTGCTTGGTAAAACGAAGCCCACACGGCTTCTCGCGCCGACGGCAGGGCATGGTCCGCCGCATGCAGGAACGCCGGCACTTCCTTGAGTCGCTCCAGCTGCACAATGCCAGAGCGGCGCGATACGCTCGTGGGTGTTGCGTGGGTCTCCAGCGCATGAGACAGTGCCTCAACAGCCTGTATATCAATCGGGCCGTGCTCGCGCAATTCGCACGTAAACCACGAAAGACGCTTGACTCTCCGAATAAACTCGGGCACTTGGGACGGCGTGTCGGTGCGGTCGGTAATCAGACACAGGCCCGGGTATCCGATCTTTAATAGACCCTGCAGTTCGAGGTCTTCCGACCATTTGTGAAAGGCACTGATTTTCTTGGCCATCCGGATGTGATGGAACAGGAGCATGGCTCGATACGGCCCCGTGGACCCGATTTTCATCCTCAGAAAACGTGGGACCACGTCGTGGTGGATGGCACACGCACGCTCGTTCCTCCACACCAAAAAGGCGGTGTGGCGCAGCTGGCCACGGTTGCCTTTCTTTCTCTGCATGACTATGTGGTGGCCCACAGCCCGCGCATCTGTGCGGCAGCTCTACAGTGTGCGCACGCCTATGGCATGGACATCTCGCTCGATGATGACCTCGCCGTTCAGGCCGACGACTCCGCTTCTTCTTCAGGCGACGCAGCCCAAGGAGATGACCATGCCGGTCGTGGTGGGATGTGGCCTGGTTGGCGCGTACGTATGACATAGGCTCATGAGGCAGTGGCCTGATTGCTATGATGATGCGCCCCACAGGATCGACGGGGGGCAAATGGGTCAAGGGCGGCTTCCAGGCCAAGATGGATCGAAAAGAAGCGATTCAGATCCTGGGTTTGCGGTGCGTGCCTGCCGACTAACGTGGCAGCGAAGCTAGTGTCAATCGTAATCGCATCAAAGACGCACACCGCCGTATGATGATTGCGAATCACCCAGACCGTGGCGGATCGCCCTACCTCGCCAGCAGTACGTGCCCCTGCGCTCACCCTACAGAAATCAACGAGGCCAAGGACCTGTTGGAACGCACCACGTCGCGTTGAGCGCATGTCATAGAACGTAGGCGCAAGCGAGAGCACTTCCTCATTGGGCATACATGTAGGTATTCACCTGCCACTACAAACGACCAGTGGCTATGGCTCATCCGCAGCAGTGCAATACAACACACACAGTACTTCATACTGGGCACACTGTGGGACGACATTTTGAGGACGAGACGTTGACAAAGGCAACATTATGCCTCGCTGATCTCACGCAGACGACGGATGGTGCTGTTGTTAGTTGCGACGTCGGAGGTACAACGTACCTGCGCACAGTAGCTGCGGCCGTCGTGTTCATCGACCAGGCGCCGCCGGCGACGACCTTCTTGCACGCACTGCAGTCCCAAATACCCACAGCCTTGCGCTTCACGGTGTCCTTACCACAGAACGAGCACGTGTAGCGGCTGTGCTGCGAGATTTCAATGTTCTTGATTTGGCGACGCAGCGACGAGCCGTAGCGCGTGCCGTACTTGCCTGTGATTCCAACCTTAACAGTGCGCTTAGACTGGTTGGTTAGTATTCTGTCATGATCTTGCGCGGACACAAGCAGCTTGAAGCTGTGCGACACACAGTCATGTGTGCCGGCTCATGCTGGCGCGCATACTTGAGCCAACGTACCATCTTTTGTGCCGGAAGAAGGAGGTAGGACAGCCGGCGCCTTGGGCGGAACTAGAACCAGGAGGCGACCGCGAAAGCTGAACTTCGAGCACGTGATGCATATAGTTGAAGCACGTGATGCGCCGAGTGGTCGGATGTGGAGGTTTGTGCACCTTGCACCCTGATGTGGATGATCCGAGCTGCCGCGCCGGTGGCGAAGGCTGCGTCGCGGGCGGCGCTGCTGCCGCGGTCGCGTGCCTGGCATGCATCTGCTGTACTGCGCAGTAAAGATACGCTATCTGACCCTTTTCCCCTGCCCTTTTCCAAAGAACTAGACCCCAAGCAGCGTGCTGAGGGCGTCAACTTGGCGAGTGAGCGCCAGGGCGTGGAAGGCATGAGCGTGCCCATTCGCGTTCCAAATCGTGAGAATGAGCCACGTCCACGTTTGCTGGCACGTCTTCAGTATCAATGCCGGAAACGCGGCACGCTCGAGACGGATCTATTGCTCAGCACGTTCGCCCAAAGCGAGCTGGCATCGCTGCCGGATGAAGAGCTCCATGAACTCGATGCACTCCTTGACGAACCGGATTGGGACATTTTCTACTGGTGTACAGACCGCAAGCCAGTGCCCGAGCGGTGGCAAGCGTCGTTCACGACACAAGGCCGGTTGGGGTACAGGCTACGTATTCATACACGGAACGACCATGGCCTTGTGCGGCGGTTCCCGCCACTCAAAGGCGATATTCAATCGCCCTCTGCCTAGGCCGAGGTGCCGGTATCTTCTGAGTCTTGTAGATCATAGACCTGCTGCAAATCTTGTTGCTGCTGCTCGTTGAGACTCGCAGTGAGGCTCTGGAACAGGTCCGCCTGCTGGGTCTGCAGCTGCCGAATAACGGCACGGAACGGCTCATATACAGGTACGCTTTCGAGGGGCGACTCGTACACCAGGTCATCATCATCAAAGTCGTCTTCCAGGTCGTCTGCACTACCGATGCCGTCGTCGGCTGGTGCGTCACCGTCGGCGATGTGAACTTGCGCGCGGACACGGTTGGCCTCCTCGGCCAGCAGCTGCAGATAGTCATTGTCATCTTCCTGGACATCCGCATCATCATCAAACTCGTCCAGGGCCGCATTCACGTCGTCATCCAAGTCATCGAGGCCCTCATCAAACACCTTGTGCAGCTCCTTGCGCTGCGCAACGAGTTTGGGCAGGGCCTTGAGTTGCGTGAGCAAGGCACCGAAGAGATGAGGGTAGCCATTCCGCAGGGCGGGGGGCACAGACTGCGGGTCCATCGCAAGAAGCGAAAGCAACGCGACAATGGCGACCTTGCACTCATGCACGCGTCGGCACTTGGTGAGCATCGGCAGCACCGTCGCAAAGAAGGCTTGCGTCGCGCCGTGCGACTCGAGGATGCTAAGAGACAAAGTCGGGTTGTAGTACATCGACTCGAGCACGATGAGCGCAGCCCATTTGCGAAGCAGATGCGATTCGGTCGCCTTGTCTAGGAAGGGGAGTAGCGCGGTGAGAATACCAGGCACCGCATCGTCGACGTAGCCACGCAGAAGCAGTAGAACGACTTCGGCAATTTGACATGCAGCAATGCGGTCGCTCGAGACGAGTTGGTCGCTCGAGATGGCCGTATGGAAGATGTCGATCAGCATGTGGCGATACTCGGCGTGCTGACGAAGCATCTCTGTGCCGTACGATGCACAGTTGTCGAATGTGCCAATCATTTCTGAGAGGTAGTCGATGCCACTCGACTTGAACGACTTGTACATGAGCGTGAAAATGTCCCACATGGCAGGCGACACGCTCTTTTGATAATAGGTGAGCACGTCTGTGAGCTGGAAGCAGTCGTCGTACAGGTCGAGCGTTTCGGACTGGATCGTGAACGCCACGACCGGGAGCAGCACTTTTTCAAGTTCTGCGAGAATGTCAGGACGTGAGTCGGCAGTCGTCACCATCTGGTACATGGTACTCAGGCAGCCCATAGCGGCGAAGTACTTGTCCTCTTCGCCCTGGTCCATGTTGAAGGCATGCACGCCGTCAACGCCGCCGTCGACGCCAGCGCCGGCGAGGTTGTCCTGCAGTAGCCGCATGTAGTTGTTCGCCATCTGCTGCGTGAGGTCGACAGAAAACGGCAGGAGTTCCTCGGCAAAGTTGTTCACAATTTTTTCCTGGGTCGTCATAAGCACATCGAGGTCCGTCTCATCCGAAAGCTTGAGCAGCTCCTGCATCAGACGGCACGCATTTGGTGCCACAGCGTTATGCACTTCGTCGTGAGCCACGAGCTCACCCATAGCCTCGGCTGCCTTGACACGCACCGGCAGCTCCGTGTCCATGATGCAGTCCATCACGCCACGGAAAGCCGTCTCGAGACTCTGGCTCGTCTGCCACTTCATGCCGGCACTGTCGAATGCATGGATCAGCGCACATGCGCGCAGACGCAGAAATGGCTCCGGGCTCTTGAGCACAGGCAACACATGCTGTACAAAAAACGCATCAAGCATGTTTTGCACATTTTCGTGGTGCACCATCGTCTGGCATATCGTCATACACATGCGAAGCGCCCCGTCAAACTGCCTGGCCGTGCACTGGGCCGGATACGCATTCAGAACGTGCGTGATGAACGTCAGCGTCGGCTCGAACATGGACTTGGTGCGGCGCGTGACGGTCACATTCAGAAGCATGCTCGCGGCACTTGACGGCGTACCCAGCTCCTCGAAAGGATCAGAGCCCAGACGCACAAAATCGATGGGGTCAAGCTCCCATAGCTCCTCGTCTTCATCTGAGAAGCACAGGTGCGGATACACAAGCGTCTCGATGATCTGCTGCATGTGCGGACGAAGCAGCTGCCACATGGACTTGGGACGAATGCACTCAGAGAAGAAGGTGAGAAGGTGACGAAGGACAGGCTTGCTGACCCAAACGTGCTGCGACACGATGCCATCGGCCGTGTGTAGGTATGCCTTGAGGATCTCGGGAGCAAAGTTGTGGATGAACGTTTCGGCGAATGGCTTGTACATCTTCATGCTCGCTGCCAGCTGGGATGGCGTTCCGTACCGCGAAAAGAGCTTGTTCAGCGAATAGAAGGCCCACTTTTTCGCCTTCCACCAGGGCGCCTTTTCCCTGGCGTCGGCGTCGGCGTCGGCATCGGTGACCACGCTTTTCTGTACGATACGCAGCATGACTGAGCCCCACGGTACAATACTCTCATTCGACTGTTGATGCTGTGTCAGTGTCACCATCATACTCGTCTTGTACGTCTTCATAGCATAGTATACAATCTCGCCAACGGCCGGCAGATCGCTGTGGTCCGAGTCCATTAACGCACTAACCGTGGCAAGCAGCGCCGGGAACGTGTGTGAAACGATGCTCTCTAGCTTCGAATCTGTACAGTCGAAGCGGAACGCACGGACAAGCTCGAGCAGAGCTCGAACGCCGGCAAAGATCTGGAGCTGCTCACCAGAACTCAGTACCTTGACGATCTCTTCCGTCAGCGTCGGCCATGCCTGCGGGAAATCGCAGCGCACAATCGAGTACATGGCACTAGCAATATGCACACGCAGTGTCGGCGGCAGCGATGCAATCGTCGGGAGCAGCCCTGAGCGCACCACCTCCTTATCTTGGTCGGACACCGCAGACGGCATATCAGAAAATCCTCGGGCAAGCGATGCGTCCCAAGTGCGCGAAACGCGGTTCTTGACATAGATCGCAGCCGCCTGGCGGATAGAAGCATCGACTTCTGGCGAGGCTACGAGCTGGAAGGACGCAGCAAGCATCCCAGGTTGGCTTTCGAGCTGGTGCAGCTCCTGCTCAGACGCACGACGCACATGGACGTCGGGACTGAGCGTAGACGGAAACAGTCGCAGGAGCGTTTCCATACGGGCGGTATGGCTGATGCGCTCGAAAGTCAAACCTGTTTTTTTCGTGGTGGATAGGCCTTTTTTTCTCGTCCAAAACCACGTGGCACAGCTGCCATGCCACGTCCAACGACGCGTACAGACAGCCGCCAGGGCGGCCGTCTTGCGTTTGTCGATCGGACCTGTGCACCGGCTCGCAGGCTACGGCCATCGTCTGGTGCACGCTCAGTCGGCGATGAGCCGACGCTTTCTACCCTTGCTGTCCACAAGCGCAAGGTGGGTGACGTGCGTGCATGGCTCACAGAGGCGCTGGAGGGACCACCGTTGCTAGCTAAGCACCGCCGCATCCTCGTGCTAACAGGTCCGGCGGGTGCTGGAAAAACCGCAACAGTGCGCGCTTTATCGCATCGCGATGCCCTGCATTTTGACGTGGTTGAGTGGCTGAATCAAGAAGCGTACAGCGACCGTGGCGTGACACGCTCGGTATGCGAGCAGTTTCGCTCATTCTTATTATCGACCGCTCGGTTCAGGCCATTGCCATTGGCATCAAGAGATTGTGCCGCGCGCTCTCAGCCGCGGTGCGTGCTGCTTGTCGAAGACTGGCCCAATATATCGCATCTCGAGACACGTCATGGCGTGCATGCGGCCCTTGAGCACTTTCTCGAGTCTGTGCCGCACATGCCATTGATTCTCATCGTGTCCGATAGCATTCCACGAGCTGACACTGAAGCATGGGATGGCTCGATGGACTGGCGAGCTCGTCTAGCTGGGCAGATGGACATCCGGACAGCCGTTTCAGAACGGGTTCGCATGCATCCCGCGTGTGCCGAGATTCGCTTCAATCCACTCACGCCGCGCATGATTCAAAGCGCATTGGTACGGCAAGCGCCACATATACCCATACCCGTCTTGGCTGACCTTTCCGAGGCCTCCGGCGGCGATATTCGTCGAGCCAGCACGGCTGCGCAGGCACCGACGCAGCTGTCTCAGTCAGATGCAGCACTGGCGCTCTTTCATGCACTTGGTCGTCTCTTATACAACAAGCGCTTGGGCGATCCCGACGTGACGGATCATCGACCGGTTGTGCCGTCACCGCTCCATCGACCGCGGCGCTCAATGGTCGATGTCGAGGCACTCTGGACGCAACTTCCTGTGGACGCCTCGACATTTCAAGTGTATGTCCATCACAATCTACTTCAGTTTGCGGACGACGTGGATCATGTCGTGATGGCACTGGACGCCATGAGCTATGCGGATACGATACGCCTGTCTTCACACGGTTCGTATGCGGAGCAATACGCGTTCGAGTGCATGGCACGCGGTGTGCTTTTGTCGCTTCCATCACCTGTACAACGCCGTGGCCAGCAGCTGACCAAGCCAGCGCTGTGGGAAGCCATGGAACGCAGACGTGCATGTGATGAGGTATTTTGGCGTGTCGTGTCCGATGACACGCGCTGTGGGCGTGCGCGGTGCCGCATAGACGAATTGGCATCGTACGTTCTTCCTCTTTCGGCACGCACGAGTCATGCATGGTCTGCGATCACTGCGCCTCTCACCCACTTTCGCGAAACGACGAGTTTAGGGGCAGTCGTCCAAGACGCACTGGATGCCGTGGACGAGGCGCATGCATCTGAGCTCGCTAACGATATACCCAAATTTCCATCTCATGTGGAAGAAGAGGTGGATGCAACCTATGCGGACGAAGCCTCAAGTGCCAGCTCGCTGGACGACCTTGACGAGGACGACTTGGATACCATAGCTGCCGAGCCCTCCACCTAAGCTCCCAGGTAGCTGCACGAATTTGGCAACAGCATAATAGGTGGAGGGGAGAAAGGCCCGTGGCTGGTGCTCAAGGGGTCCCGAGGGAAAAATGCGCAGTTTCTTTCAGCCAAGTCCAACGTTGCTACATGTTCCGTGCATCTTTGTCTCGGTTGACGCAGCAGACATCCAAGGCGGCTGCGAATGCCTCCGCAGCTGCTGCATCGAACAAGGGGTCTCAGCGCAACCGTGTGGCTATTCTCGTCACGGCTGCCGCCGTCGGTGCGGGTACAGTGTTTGCCCTCACGCGTCGGAGCGAGGCGGACGAGTATGCCCTGCCGCATGACGTGAGCCCTGCACAGTTCTGGTCGCCGCCGACGCGAACACAGATGATGGAGGCTCTCAAGCAATCATCGCCGCATTCGCTGCGTTCGGACGGCAGTCTCGACCAGGCCAAGCCGCTGCTCGTGCCGTCTCACCAGGCCGTGGGCCACAGTCCTATTCCCGAGGTCGAGCATGCGTACCATTCGCCTGAAGAGGACGACGGAGAAGGCTTTGATCTGCTTGTCGTCGGTGGTGGTGCCACGGGCGCCGGTGTGGCGCTCGATGGCGCCACACGTGGCCTCAAGGTGGCGATGGTGGATCGTGAGGACTTTGGTGGCGAAACATCGTCCAAGTCCACGAAGCTCATTCACGGTGGCGTGCGCTACCTGGAGAAGGCCGTCAAGCAGCTTGACTGGGAACAGTACAAGATGGTGAAAGAGGCTCTGCGGGAGCGCAAGACCTTTTTGCACATTGCGCCCTACCTGACGTCGCCGCTGCCCATTTTGATCCCAGCATACTCTTGGTGGCTCATTCCCTACTACTATGCTGGCACATTCTTGTACGACCTTATCGCAGGCAAGCAGAACATGGGCAATTCGTACGTCGTCAGTCGCAACAAGGCGCTGGAGGCCTTCCCCATGCTTCGCGCGCACAACCTGGCGGGTGGTATCGTGTACTACGATGGCCAGCAGAATGACACGCGTATGAACATTGCGCTCGTGCTGACGGCTATCCAGCACGGCGCTGTCGCTGCGAACCACTGCGAAGTCGTCTCGCTCAACAAGTCGGACCAGGGCCGCATCATCGGTGCGCGTGTGCGTGATCAGATGACGGGAGATGAGTTTGACATTCGTGCGAAGGGTGTGGTGAACGCCACGGGTCCCTTCTGTGATGCGCTTCGCAGGATGGATGAACCAACGGTGTCGGAGATTGTGTCGCCATCGTCGGGTGTGCACGTTACGTTCCCTGGCTACTTTAGTCCCCGTGGCATGGGTCTGCTCGACCCTGCGACGAGTGACGGTCGTGTGATCTTTTTCTTGCCCTGGCAAGGTGCCACGATTGCCGGCACGACGGATGTGGCCTGCAGGGTCGAGGCGCACCCGCTGCCCGGTGAGAAAGAGATTGAATGGATCTTGGACGAAGTGCGTAACTACCTCAACACGGATGTGACGGTCAAGCGCTCGGATGTGCTGAGTGCCTGGAGTGGCCTGCGCCCGCTTGTCAAGGACCCTTCTGCCCCCGACACGCAGAGTCTTGTGCGTAACCACATGATCCACGTGAGTGACAGCGGCCTGTTGACGATCTCGGGTGGCAAGTGGACAACCTACCGTGAGATGGCGGAACAAACCGTTGACCGTGCCGTGGAAGCATTTAACCTCAAGCCGATCCGCGACTGCGTCACGTCGCAGGTGCGCTTGATTGGTAGCCACTCGTGGTCGCGCACCATGTATGTCCGCTTGCTCCAGGAGTTTGGACTCGACACAGACGTTGCCTTCCATCTCTCGAACTCGTACGGCGATCGCGCATGGAGTGTGTGCTCTATTGCCAAGCTCACGGGCGAGCGCTACCCCCTGCACGGCATTCGCCTCGACTCCCAGCTGCCGTACATCGAGGCCGAGGTCCGCTACGCGACGCGCTCCGAGTTCGCCGTCAAGGCCACCGACTTTATCGCACGTCGCTCACGCATGTCCTTCCTCAACACGGAGGCCACCATCGAGGCGCTCCCACGCATCGTCGATATCATGGGCGAAGAACTCGACTGGTCCGAGACGCGCAAGCAGGCCGAGTTCAGTGACGCCATCCTGTTCATGGCCTCCATGGGTGTGGACATGGCGCGTGTGAACGAACTTGCCAAAGAGAGCCTCGTCAAGGCGCGTACGTGGAAGGACCACAACTCGCCTCGCCACCTGAGTCCTGCGCTCTCAGCCAGCCCTGTGATGTCGACCTAGTCGCACGCGTACTGCACGAATGAAAGAAACGTCTATAGTACAAAGCTACCTATTCCGCCAGCTGGCTGCGCTTGCGTGTTGTGTTCATGTACGGACGCAGGACCCATTCCACGTCCGCCTCGCCCTGCTCGAGCGTGCCGAGTCGGATCTCGTACGGGCGTAGATCGAAGCGCGGCCCGACTTCAGCCAGGTGGACGTCGCGGTGCGTCGCAATGAACACATGGTGCCGGAAACTGATAAAATCGTTGTGGTTGGCAAACGTCATGACGCGGCGTGCGTCGTCCTTTGGCACGGGAAAAAGGAAGCGCAGCGCGCTCTTGACACGCTCGCCAAGCCGGCCACCAAAGCCGTCAAAGATCAGGTGCGGGTATTGTTCACTTACGGTCGAGTTTGCGTGACTTGCCACCTCGTGACGCAGTGTCACATTGTGCAGCGTGAACATGACGGTTGGGCCATGCGGGAAATGAGAAACGACCATCGCATCCGGTACACCCCGGTGCTCGTGCACCACAATCATGTCCGTCATGCCGTTCGCTCGAGCAGCCGCTGCCAGCTCAGGCATGGTATATCCACCGCGATTCAGCCGTGTCGAGTTGGGAAACACCAGCCGCAGCTCTTTGGCAAATTGCGAGAGCCGTGACGAAGGACTGCGTGACGTTGTAATGAGTATGCGTGGATCATACTGTCCAGCACGCGAGTACTCGTCATCAATGGATGTCATCGGCTCGGCCTGCGCCGCATCGAGCGACAGGTTCCTAGCGAGTTCTTCGGCCTCCGCGCCGCGCAGCTCAGGTGGCAATGGTTTGCCACTCGCAAGCGCTTCGCGAATCTTTTGCTTTCGCTCATATAGTTGCCGCTGCTTGGACTCTAGTGCTTTTTTGTACACATATTCGCGGCGCTCGCGCGCTTGACGACGAAGCATCGTCGTGGTCGCAGGCCACTCGGGCAGCAAGGAAGCCACCTTTTTTCTCTCTTTGTCACGTGATGTGTCGAAGAAGGCAGCGCCCTGCCTGGTCAAGTGCCTTGCCCTTGGGCAAGATGTTTGCGTCGCTGGTGCGGTGGTCGCGTACGACGTACCGCGGTGTGCGTGGATCTGGTGCAGGACGCTCGGGACGCACGGATGCGCGCTCGTCGATGGCGTCGCGCCCAACAGAGGTGATGGCGGCCCATGCCGGCCAAACATTCAAGCGGGCACAACGAGGTCTATACGACGGTCGCATCATTCAATTTGGCAATAGCATCCCCAAGTCCCGGCACAAGACACCACGCAGATGGATACCAAATATTCAACGAGCTACACTATGGAGCGAGACACTACAGGAAAGCGTTAAAACGCGCGTGGCGACATCGGCCATGCGATCCATCAAGAAGCATGGCGGGTTTGACCAGTACCTAGCCCGTACAAAAGGCACGCATCTTGGTGAGTTCGGACGCATGCTTCGCCTGCGTGTTGCTCGCGCTCTGCGCGAGAAGCGCTTGGCTACTCCTTAGCACGCCGTCCGCTCTTGGTAAAACTGCGCATCTGCTTCGCTTTGCGCATGCGATCGCGCTCACGCTTGGCTAGTGCTTCCACTCGTCGGCGCTGCTCAGGCGAAGTCTCCCCGCGCAGTCCATCTGATGCGAGGCGTACAATTTCCGCGTGTAACTGCATAAGTACATGTATACATACCTTGCCCAGGGCATCCTGGATGTTCTGCGACTGTGTACGATGCCGCTCACTCGATACTTGAAGTGAATGCGTAGATTGTATGTACATAGGCTGGCACTGTGAGAAACGATGGCACCTACCGAGCGCTTGGCCAATTGACGAATCAGAGCAGGTGGCATGACGCGGGGCGCGCGGGGGCCCAGCTCCAAGCGCGCATAGACCTTCGTGTTTACTGCATAAGTGGTAGCATACGTACGCTTGTTTACATTTTGGCCACCGGGGCCAGAGCTTCGCGCAAAATGAATGTGGACGTGGGCTGGGTCAGCGAAATACACCACCTACAAGGATCGAGTGGCCGCTCCCGAAACGTAGCGATCCATGCGCGCCTCGCACGATCGTCGCTCCAGTCTATGGCCGCCTCTGCACTTCTACAACGCGATACCGAAAAAGCCCGCGCACGCAGCCACGGGATCCATGCCCGTGCGCTAAGCCCCATGGGCCGGTCCAGGCGGCGGGCACACGAGGGGTGTACCTTTGGGGTTTTGGAAATTATTTCTGACCTAACCTGTCCACCACGCACGGAACGGGCCGCGGCGGTCGAGACAGCAGCCAAAACGCACTTGATCTGACCTCCACGGACGACCATGTCGGGCCCTAAGCTCTCTGACAAGGAGCTCTTTGAGCTGAATGCCAAGGCTGCGTACGTATGGTCTACGACTGACCTGGCAGTGTGAAGAACTACAGCGTGGACCCACGTCTGGACTACCGAACTGTGTCCGCTATTAACGGGTACGTGTTGCCTGACTGACGTCAGACCGCTCGTAGTGCTGGAGAATGTCAAGTTCCCGTCGTACAATGAGATTGTGTCCTTGACGCTTCCGGATGGAACGCGTCGAGGTGGCCAGGTGCTCGAGGTGTCGGGTAACAAGGCTATCGTGCAGGTGTTTGAGGGCACGTCAGGTATTGACGTGAAGGAGACCCATATCGAGCTCACCAAGTCGTCTATGAAGCTGCCTGTGTCGGAAGACATGCTAGGACGCGTGTTCAATGGATCGGGTAAGCCTGTCGATAATGGTCCTCGTGTGTTTGCCGAAGACTTTTTGGACATTAATGGCTCGCCCATCAACCCGTACTCACGCGCTTACCCTGAGGAAATGATTCAGACGGGTATCTCTACGATTGACACAATGAACTCGATTGCTCGTGGTCAAAAGATCCCCATCTTCTCGGCCTCGGGTCTGCCTCACAATGAAATCGCCGCCCAGATTTGCCGTCAGGCCGGCCTGGTCAAGAAAGCCACCAAGGGCGTGCACGACGACCATGAAGACAACTTTACGATCGTGTTCGCTGCGATGGGTGTGAATATGGAAACGGCTCGGTTCTTCAAGCAAGACTTTGAAGAGAACGGCTCGCTCGACCGCGTAACCCTATTCCTCAACCTCGCCAACGACCCCACGATCGAGCGTATCATCACGCCGCGTCTGGCCCTCACGACGGCCGAGTACTTCGCCTACCAGCTCGAGAAGCACGTCCTGGTCGTCATGACAGACATGACGTCCTACGCTGATGCTCTGCGTGAGGTGTCGGCCGCGCGTGAGGAAGTACCAGGTCGCCGTGGTTACCCCGGTTACATGTACACAGACTTGGCTACCATCTACGAACGTGCTGGCCGTGTGGAAGGCCGCAATGGCTCAATCACGCAGATCCCTATTTTGACTATGCCTAACGACGACATGACACACCCGATTCCTGACTTGACAGGCTACATTACCGAGGGACAGATCTATATCGACCGGCATCTGCACAACCGACAGGTGTATCCGCCGATCAACGTGCTGCCGTCGCTATCGCGTCTGATGAAGAGCGCTATTGGTGCCAAACACACGCGTGTTGATCACAGCGACGTGTCCAACCAAATGTATGCAGCCTATGCCACGGGTCGTGACGCCGCGTCGATGAAGGCTGTCGTCGGTGAAGACGCGCTGAGCAACGAGGACAAACTGACGCTCGAATTCATGGAGCGTTTCGAAAAAGAGTTTGTTGCACAGGGCGCGTACGAAACACGTACGATCTTCGACTCGCTCGACCTGGGCTGGTCGCTGCTGCGTATCATGCCAAAGGAGATGCTCAACCGTATCAGTCCCAAGATCATCAAGGAGTTCTACTCGCGCAAGGCGACCAAGCATGCGGATGAGACAGAGGATGGTAAGCCGAGCGTGACGGAGGAGTAGCGGCGTGCGTAAATAGATTGTGGACATCGTTATTCTACAGTTTCGGTGTGGGGGCATAGTGGGGTGGATCAGCAGGCGTAGCCATGGCGTCCTCCTTAACAGGCCGAAGCACGCCTTGCTGTGTGCAAGTAGCCACGAGATGGCCGTTTGTATCAAACAAACGCGCCTCACTGTACGTGCGCTGCCAGCCAGCCTGGATAGGTCGGATCTCACGCAGCAGGTACTGATTCATGTCCAGCACGTCCGAGTGGAAGCGCGTAGCAAAATCGAGCGTCGAGGCCGCAGAGGCATCAAGCATGCTCTTCTTTCCCAGGGACAGAGGCACAAAGGCCAAGGCGCCGTCTAAAGCAAAGGCCATCGTAGCGGCGTGAGCCATGACGGGCGAGATGGGCAGCATGTCTTTGGTCTCGCTTGTGCCGTGCGCCGGTTCGGTCCCCGTGGCACATGGGAGGGCATCATGTATACGCATCCAGTCGAAAGAGCGGCGATCCGTCATAGCGAGGTGGTCTTGTGACGTCGGGATATTTACCATGCCCAGAAGGTTCTGCAGCATCATGCTGCTAGGCACAGCCACCGTATCAAAGATCTGGTGCCATAGGCCGATAACCTTGTTGTATATGGCCATGCTCTGCTTGTCAAGCGTGCCCTCTTGAAGACGGCGCGAAAAGTAGGCGTGAGGTGTCTCGCTGTGTTCATTAGGCTCGTCAATCTTCCACGACGGAGCAGGATCGTATCTCAGTAGGGATCCAACACACGACACGTCGACATGATTCTTCTTGGCCTCCTTCATGTGAGCGGGTTCTGATCTGGGCGACGCAATCATATCGAGTGTAATCGAGAGCACATTACGGAGTTGGGCCTCGCCGTGCTTGCCTCGGACACGCTGCTTCACAATGACAATGCGTGTCACGAATGTACGTGTATCACGGATACTCGACACTTGGCACACGAAGGGCACATCAATGGATCCGGGACCAAGAAAGTGGCCCAGTATGGAGTACGGAACAAAGCGCGTATGTGTAGGAATCGTATGTCCCGCGGCCACAATGGCTGTGGCGATAGCAAAGCCACCGTACGCAATAGGGCGCACATTTCCCATGCTTAACGGAGGAAACATTCCTTCAAATACCTCTGGTTCATTTGTGCGTCGAACCGCGATACGCTGGAGGAATGGCGATGCTTGAACCATCGTCGCGCTCTGCGATGGCGTAAGCGTTCGCCGACCCCACTGCCGACAGGCCCCCCGAAATGGTGGAGGTTGTGGAGATCCACGGCAGCTTCTGAAGCCTAAAGCCACGTGGATTATTCATCGTTGGGGTCGATGCGCATGGATACGATTGGTACATGGAGGGCGCGGCATGTGAAGCCGTGTCGCCGGCCGAGAAGCCAGGACAAGTGGGTGGGAGAAAATTCTACGGGCCTTGAGCGCTAGCGTGTCGGTTGCCGTCGATCTCTCACCGAACAGCACGACGAACATGTCTGTCGAAATTAGTCCCAGCGCACAGCTCGGCTTTCCACGCCCCCTTACGCAAGTTGTGAAGCGCTCGCTGTTCTTGACGAACTCAAACTCGCAACCTGTCGCCTTCAAGGTGAAGACGACCGCGCCGAA
>ENA-OOJM01000124-OOJM01000124.1-human-skin-metagenome-genome-assembly--contig:-NODE-124-length-26043-cov-7.623749_pt1 | contig 26043 bp, 19 predicted proteins | sample MGYA00248875_ERZ500988 | MGnify/ENA primary metagenome ERZ500988 (study PRJEB25958, sample SAMN03398507) | human skin metagenome | study: EMG produced TPA metagenomics assembly of the Human Skin... | reverse complement strand
TCAGCTCAGCGCGACGCCACTCATAACGCTGCCTCGGACCCTCTTGCCAGTCTTGACCAGCTCCAGAGCTTGTTGGGAGGCATGGGCGGTGCAGCTGGGGCTGGTGGTCTGAACCCATTGGCTGCCGCGCTGACCGGTAGTGGTAATCAAGCCCAGCCCACCGACCAGCGGGCGCCCGAAGAACGTTATGCAACCCAGCTGGAGCAACTTCAAACCATGGGCTTTTTAGACCCTCGCGAGAATCTGCGCGCACTTCTCATGAGTGGCGGCAGTGTTGAGGGAGCGGTAACCATTTTGCTGGACTAGAACAAAAGCACATAACGACCCGATTCATGCTGCCCAAAAGCGCATGAACATATACCGACTAGTCGTGATGATAGCTTTGTCACATTCGAGCCGCGATCATCTCGTAGGGCTCACAACTATAATACGCGAAAATGACTACATGAGGCTACACTGCGCGCCTACTCGAAACTGGGACGTTCCTCCGAGTCGATCGTAAGCACGACCTTCTCACCGGACCAGTGGGCCTTGACCTTGCTGAGGTCATCGACCACAAAGTCGGCACCCTGACGCCAGAGACGCTCAGCCTCATGCGTCGTTTTGAGGGCGAGCACACGAGCACCGGCGCGCTTACCACTCAGCACACCGGCAGGCGCATCTTCCACAACAATGCAGTTCGTTGGGTTGACATGACTGAGCTCAGCACCCTTCTTGTATGGCTCAGGGTTGGGCTTGCCCTTCGTCACGTCGTCCGAAGACACAAACACCTTGGGGAGGTCGGACGACTTCGTCGAGAGGAATGCACGGCGGGCATAGTCACCTGTTGCGCTCGTTACAATGGCCCAGCCAGGGCGGCGGCTCGGGTCCTGCTTTGCACCCTCGTTGATCTGCGTGAGCAGGTCCTTGACACCCGGCAGACCCACAATGCTTCCCTGGGGGTCTTTGGCAGTAGGTTCCTTTGTCGCTTTGGCGCGGCGTTCGTCCGAAAGCTCAATGATGCGGTTCTCGAAGCGGTAAGCCTCAGCCTGAGCTTGCTCATGCGTGAGCTGCGGAAGACGCTCTTCGAGATTCTCAACAGTGCGCTTGCCGTGCGAGTTGGTCAACAGGTCGTTAAGGTCCATGTCGTACTGCTCGCAGAACTCCGCCCACACAGCGCTCAGAGCTGCCGTCGAGCTGACGAGGGTTCCATCCATATCAAAAAGAAGAGTGTCGGTTTCAACTTGGTACGTTGGCATTGTGATGAATTGCTCTGGTCTGTGAAGAGAAGCGCTTCGCACTGATACTTGGATTTAAGTAGCGGCGCACGGAACTTTCTCCAAGCGTGCACGGCCGCCAACCGTCATTCGTGTCATGCATGGGAGTTGCCTTCTCGTATGTGATTGAGCAATTTATATGAGGTAAGCGTCACTAACTATTTGCTCGTGCAGATGAACGTGCGTCGTACGGCGCTGATCGGCGTCTGGGCTTTTTGCTTATACGTGTACGTATAAACAGCCCTGTTTCTCCCGCGCTCTCTATGTGCTGTCCACGCACCTGAGACCAGTCACATGCATCGGCCAGATGGACTCCGCATGCGCACAACTCCTTATGGACTGCTGTTTTATTACACGTGACAGCGTCAAAGGCGTGTCGGTGCCTCTTCAGTGTCGATAGTGAGCACGAGACGATCGCCATCGAGCCATTCGGCTTGCACATAGCTAAGGTCGGGCACCACCCAATCAGCACCTTGTTCCCACATGCGCTGACCCTCATGTGTCGTGCGCAATCCAAGGACCCGAGCGCCCGCTCGTTTGCCGCTGAGAACACCGGGCGGTGCATCTTCGACCACAATGCATTTTGATATGTCCGCCTTGCTCAGCTCCGCGCCTTTGGCGTAAGGCTCGGGGTCTGGTTTTCCATGGGCACAAACGTCTGATGTTACGAATGTGTCAGGCGGTGTTGAAACATTGCTAGCCACAAACGCTCTTTGGGCATAGGCACTTGTCGCTGATAGTTAGTACCACCGATTACGCACCACTTGTGACGATGGCCCAGCCTGCCCGGCGCGCAGGATTCTCATCGCGGCCACACTGAATCTGCTCCAGCAATGAGCGTGCACCGGGCATGGCAATAATTGTGCCATCGGCATTACCCGTCTTTATTGCGCGATCCATGTTTTCCTGAGCGATTTCGAGGATGCGGCTTTCGAAGCGCACGACTTCTTTCATGAGAGCATCGCCTTCGAGGCTGGGAATGTATCGCTTGAGATTTTCCACTGTACGATGGCCGTGCGAGTAATGCAAAACGTGGTCAATATCTAGGTTATATTCCTTCGCAAACTCGACCCACGTTGCATTGACTGCCGGCGTCGAATCAATAAGTGTGCCATCCATGTCAAACAGGACGGTATCGACGTCGACTTGGACTTTCATGTCGTGGATGTAGGTAGACAACCCCACTGCCACGATTCCAAACGTGGAGGTTCACGCTAGGATTCTCTCTCACTACGTCAGACCGTCCACAACGAGCAAATTTGGGATAAGGCGGATGGGGCGGAGGTGGAAAGCTTTACATATGCACGGGACGGTACAGTACCGTAGTTACGTACTTGTGTTTGTAGCGGGACACTGTACCCATAGCCAGCACACCATTTTTGATAGCGCCTGTAGCTAGGTGATTTAGCACAGCGTGATTTGGCGCAGGCAGCACACTATTATCGTCCACAAGAGCTGCCTTGGCATGAATAGGTTCATGTTTGCTCGATATACCAGCATTAAGAATGACCTTTTCAAGTTGTCGGGGGAGTTGTGGTGGCCGTGGAAGCAGCGACGATTCGTTATCCGAGACATGGTCAGCATGCTCCAGGAGGTGTTCTTCGGCTTCTTGGGCCAATTCCACGGAGGACGGCACATGACTCGTCCATATCGTTTCAGAAAGACCAGGCAATTCGTCACTCAGCTCTTCCCACTCGCCACGAGGCGACAAATGAGCGGTTTTGAGCTCGTGCATCGCTCGCTTCCATGTGTCATCACGCTTGGCATTCATGCGAGTCATGGATGTGCGGGAATGATCTTGAAGGTTAGGTATCTCAACATAGTTCACGAGGGTACCATCGCCATCCGTGGCCGTATCCATATCCGATGACACGCGCCAACGGTCGTCCACAATAAACTTGAGCCGATGCGTGCCTGGTGGGAGGTATACTGTGCCCAAAAATGGTGTTTGCGGGCGCAGTTGGCGTAGTGGAATTTTGCTTTGCCATTCGTCAGCAAAGGTCCCGGTTACATAGACGCGTTTTCCACGGCCACGCCAAATCAAATTGACGGGCGTAAGAGGGACATTGGGCGTTGGATGGGTGGCAGAAGAAACGGCGTCTTGCTTGGCATCAGGCACAGCTGCTGCGTTTAAACCAAGGCCTTGGAGCTCGGCAGGCAACGACTCTGAGTCGCGCGACGTAGAACCGATGGGCGGCGCGGACATGGCGCCGGATTCTGGTTCTCTGTTGAGTGCCTTGGTATCGTGAGGCCAAAATTTCGACGCACGACTCGAATCGGCAGCAGCGCCAGCGTCATCGAAAGCGATGCGTGAGCTTGTGAAGGAGCGTGGAATAGCCGTGGGGATTTTGAGGTAAGAAGGAAGTGATCTGAGCCTAGAATTTAGGCGTGGATGTGTTTCGTCATCACTGTCAGGCTCCCTAGAACCGGTGCGCGGTGTCTCGTTGACATTCCACGGAACATCATCGCTAAACAAGACAGAAGATCGCTGCGCGATTCTCATGCTGCGATCGTCACTGCTATTTCCTGGGGGCGTCTTGCACATGGAGTATGAGTCAGAGACACGGGGTGTCTTGACGTCCAGCGTCGAGGGTGTAGAGGGCAAAGGTTCGTGGTCCGGGTTGACCTCGAGATGCACGCCAGTCGCTCGCCGTTGTAAAATCTCGCTGCGCTCGATGGGAGAATCACGCGATGGTGCATCAATTTCAGAGAGCGACACAGAGCTGCTGGCGACTGACGATGTACTGGTCGGCTCATTCAAGCTCGTATCACTGGCGCCGTAGCGAGCAAATTGTGAGCCTGCTACGATGGCTCTCGCGTTGGGATTGGTAGAGTAGGCCAAATTCTGCTGATCGGAAACTTTTGCCTCCATGTCAGGGCATGCCTCGAGACTGAGTGTGTGCGAGTACAAGTGTCCTGGCTGGTGTGTCGTCACGACAGCCTCTGCCTCGCGACTTGTCTGTGATGTGGACTCGGATGGTGTGAGAGGCCGCACAGCATCTTGGTTCCCATCTTGGAGATGGTAGAGTGATTGCGTATTTCCCATAATGCATCGAACGACGCCCAAGGCCCACGCTGCCCAACGCCTTCGCTCCTTGTGATGCGAAGCACGGAGCTTGTTGATGAAAGAAGAGCTCCAGCGACGCGCTGCAGTGGAGGTGTGTATGGCTTACATAGCCGCGCGCTGGGATCTCGCGCCCCAGGTCTCCGGCCATCATGAAGGTGCACATTAGAAACTGGCACCCCGTTGGCTACTGGCGTACGTACTTGCAGCACTCACACAGACTGGAACGTGCGTGACCCAGACGATGTTTGTGGCATCTGCCAAAATTATTTTGACGGTGTATGTGGTGCTTGCCGTGATCCTGGCGATGCGTGTCCACTAGGTGTGTACGCCATCTTACGTGCTAACGCTTGCAGCCGTGGGCGAGTGCACGCATGAATTCCACATGCATTGCATCAACCGGTGGCTTATGGAACGCCACGAGCCACTGTGCCCATTGTGCAAACGCCCATGGGGTATGTTACTTACACCACTCACACGCAGTCGAAGTGACGGCTCAAGCCCTCATGGCCTCGGCCTAGATACCCATCATAGCATGCACGCGTCGTGCCCCCGCGGCGCCTGACCAGGAAGTAGGTCGAGGTGTGTCTCCACGCAAACACCACGTGACGTGAACGCGATCCGTGGGCGTGTGTTGGTCTCCAACCCCCTCCAAGACCGCATGCCACCGACGCGGACGCGATCGGCTTCGCCGCAGCGCGTGCGTGCACGCCGCGTGGGAGACAGTGGTAGCCGCGCACCCACCAAAGCGCCACAGGCAGCGTCGTCTGATATGCGCCATCTATTTGCTCTCGAGGCTCAGCGCATGCAAGCGACGCGTCTTCGAGAGCGGGCGGCGCAGGAGCAGCGGCGCGAGCGCACGCGTACATTGGATGAACAACTGGAAGAGGAGCGCCGCATTGCCAAGGAAAATCGACCCCCAGGTCATGAGTGGCGTGGATACCAAGACTATGAAGTCGAGCTGCTGCGAGCACAGTGTGAGGAGCAAGTAGCGTCGCTGCAGGCTGATGTGCTAGCTCGTGACGAGGAAATCAAGAGGCTACGAGATCTCTTGGGGCAATATACGCAGCAAGCATCAGAGCAAGCGTCGGCGCAGCATACTTGGGCAGCACGCGTCAGCGATCTTGAGGCACAGCTTCGGACGCACGATGCACGGACGCAGCAGCTGCGTACCGAGGCATCGGATGCCCTCGCGCATACCCGTGGCCTCGAGGCGCGTCTAGCTGAAGCTGATGCATTAAGGCGTCACTTGCACAACCAAGTCCAGGAACTACGAGGTAATGTGCGTGTCTATGCCCGTGTAAGACCAGCGGCGCGTGCTGATCCCGTGGCCGAATGGCGGTACCCTGACGCGGCGCTTCTTGCGACGCAGCTCGAGGTGCATGTGCCATCTGAGAGCGCCATGGGCCACGCATCCGTCAAGACGCACGCCTTTGCGTTTGACCATGTATTTCCGCCTGCGGCGACGCAGTCGGATGTGTTTGCTGAGGTCTCAGATTTGCTGCAGAGCGTGCTTGATGGCTACCATACGACCATCTTTGCCTACGGGCAGACGGGCTCAGGCAAGACACACACGCTCGAAGGCGGTGCAGGCATCGACTGGCAACATGCTGCCCACGCCATGGACGACGATGCCGGTCTGATTCCACGTGCCATGCACATGCTGTGGCGCACCGCCGAAGCGCAGCGCACGCATGGCTGGTCATATACCTTCGAGGCGCAAATGGTCGAAGTGTACCTCGACCAGGTATCCGACCTGCTTAGCGATGCATCGCGCCGTTGTGAGATCAAGCACACACCGACACACACGCATGTCGAGCATGCGGCCGTGGAGCCCTTGACAAGGCCAGAGGACGTGTATGCGCTCTTGGCGCGTGCTCAAAAGCGGCGCCAGGTAGCAGCGACGCGAATGAATGAGCGCTCGAGCCGCAGCCACTCGATTTTCGCGTTGCGTGTGCACGGCGAATGCACACGGCCGGATGCCACGGCCACTACGCATGCTACTCTCAATCTCGTGGACCTGGCAGGCTCTGAGCGCCTCGCGGCAAGTGGGTCAGCCAACGATGCACAGCGCCTGAAAGAGGCGCAAAGCATCAACAAGTCGCTCAGCAGCCTCGCGGATGTCATTTCAGCCCTGGCAGCTCAGGCCAAGCATGTGCCCTACCGAAACTCGACACTGACGTGGCTCCTGAAGCCGTCGCTCAGCCGCGGCGCGAAAACGTACGTACTATTCACTTACAACCCACTACAGGCTCATGCTGCTTGCACTCTCGCCTCTCCAAGCGCACCTGAGCGAAACTTTGTGTTCCCTGCGCTTTGCTGCACAAGTACATGGCACACATCTCGGACCACATCGACATCCCCACCGGCCTTCCTAGGCCGCCGCAGGCGTCTCCTTCGAGGCCGTCTTGGCCTGCAAGGCCGCAATCTTTTCCTCAGTCTTCCGCATATTTTCCTGTGTCTGGTGCGGCTGGTTCGACACAAAGTACTCACGCTTCAGCTTGATGTTGTCCACGAGGCGCGGAACGTCAGCCTGGTTCATGGGCGGCGGGATACTCAGGCTCAGCAGGGCTGACAGCATGCCAAACGGCACGTTGAACGCACCACCAGCCTCGTCTGTACCCTGCGTCTTGACCGCCTGTGGGCCGCTCTTCTTACCCTTGCCCTTCTTCTTGCCCGTGCCCGTGCCGGCAAAGTAGTCATCTTCATCGCCCTTCTTGCGAGCCACAACAGCGCCCTCTGGTACAGTCGCGTCCGGCTTGGGCACCTCGGGCTGCGATTTGGACGCGGACTGCGTCAGATTCTCCCCCTTCGTGTCTTCCTCGGATGCACCACTGAAATAGCGGATCAGCACATTGCAATCCTCAATCTCCTTGGCGAACGCTGGCAGCGCAGCATCCTCACGCAGAGCCTGAATCTCGGCCTCCTGACGCAACCTGTCGGCTTCTTCGCGCTCCTTTCGCTGAGCCTCTTGACGACGCTCGCGGTCCGCACGCACACGCGCAAAGTACTTGTCGTTCTCGGCGTGGTAGGCAGTGAGACGGTCACGGCGGGCCTGGTACAGCTCGTCCAGCTGCTTAGACAGCGCTGTGCGCTGCGACAGTAGCTTGCCACGGTTGCCAAACAACTTTTCTTGCTCCTTCGACAGCTCGTCCATCTCCGCCTTGATCTCCTCGTAGCGCTTGTTGGCCGCTGCCATTTCGGGATCGTCAAGCGACAAGCGCAGGTCAGCCACATGCGCGCGGAGCTCATCGATCTCCTTTTGTTGCTCGCCAAACTGTTCCACAGACTTGCGCGCCCTTTTCAGCGTCGAGATGTCATTCAGCGCCTTGCGCTCCTCGACAATCTTCATAGAGCCGGACTCGATTTGCGCTTCCATCTGCGCCACCTGAGCGTCCAGCTCCGACACGGACTTGAATGGAGCCTTCGACTTGGCCTGCTGCAGAGCCTTGACCTTGTGCGCGATGTCGTCCTGCACCTGCTTTAGCTCGTCAAACACCTTGCCACGAGTGCCCTTACGGCCAGCCTGCTGGTTACGCAGAGCCGTGAGCTCATCCTTCAAAGCACTTCGGCGCTTACCTGCCGGTGAATCAGCCAGCGATTCACCAGACAGTGCAGCACGGATCTGCGCGATCTTGGCGTGTGTCTGGTCTATCTCCGACTTGAGTCGGTCCATTTCACCATTGTGGTGCTTTTGGTCCGGACGACCACCTGGCTGCTTCACAATCTCAACAGCCGGTGTCGGCGCAGCAGCCACTGCACCATGGGTCTTTGTCGTGTCTACCATGCTTCAATGAACGCTCCAGCACAATTCACGCTTCGCACTGAACAGCCGTTGGGGGTATCGCTTCACCACACGGCGCCCCTCGTTTCTGTACGCGCCCACTTCTTCGTTTTATCACGTGATATATACGTGGCGGGCAGCCTGGTGCTAAGGAACATGCTTGGGGGCCTGGTGCTGGGCGTGACGCAGCGCAAGCTTGGATTGCAGTTCATGCCATTCGCCGTCGAGAGAAGATAGGAGCTCGGCAGGTGGTTCAGGCGCTGGTGCCTCGCTCGTGAAATAGGGGCACTGGAGAGCCTCACGCATGCTCAGACGCCGCCGAGGGTCGTACGCAAGAAGTCCCTGCGCTAACGACATTGCTCCTTCCGTGAGTATGCCGCTAAAGTCGCTGTGAAACGTCCCCACAGTGGAGGAGCTTTGGGTATCGTTCGAGGCATCGTTCTTGTGTTCGAGGCGCATGAGCTCGTACCACGGCATATATTGGACGTCTGGCCACGCCTCAGGCGATAGCGGACCGAGCACACGCGTCATGACCTGCAACTGGTGAATTTCATCACGACCCTGGAACACTGCACGACGCTGAAAAAGCTCGAGAAAAAGGCAGCCCGCGCCCCATGCATCGACTTCCGCACCGTAGTGCGTCGCGCCAAGAAGCAGCTCTGGCGGCCGGTACCACAGCGTCACAACACGGTTCGTGTAATCACCCTTCTTGCGCTTGTAGTATGTTCGTGCAAGACCAAAGTCGGCAATTTTGAGTATGCCTTGCCGGTTCAGCAACAAGTTTGATCCTTTCAGATCACGGTGCAGTACAGCTCGATAGTGCAGGTAAGCCAAGCCACGAAGCAGCTGCTGCGCTAGAGACTTTATATGCGCGTGCGTAAAAGACACTCCTGGATGCACGAGTAGGCCATTCAAATCATGCTCCATGTACTCAAACACCATGTATACAGACCCAGTGCGGCTCGTCATAGTCTCGTGCAAACGAATCACGTTTTCATGGCGTAGCGCCTGAAGCAACTTCATCTCACGCATAGATGTGACAGGGAAACCTTCTCTAGCGTTGTCCATTCTGATCTTTTTCAGGGCCACCAATCGGCTCGATGAGCCAGCACTTGCCTTGTAGACCTGGCCATACGTGCCCTCGCCTACCTGCGCAACAATCTCGTAGGCATCAACAAGCGAAGACGCCGTGTCCGAAGCAGCACGTTCGAGGCGACTAGGCTTGGGTTTCATGGGCGGCGGACCGGGAGGAGGAGGAGGCGGCTTCGCTTCCTGAGCGTCCGGTGCTGTTTCGGGTTGCTGAGATGGTACCTCATTTTTTGTTGATCGCCACCTAGAAGCAGGCGTCTGCCGTGAGCGATCAAAGGTTCCATGCACGGACAAGCCATGAGCTTGCCTGTGAGTCAAGTGACGATTCTCGTCGCGAAGTGGCGGTTTCGAGCGGTCGAAGCGGGTAGAGGGTGCTTGTCGAGGAGGCGGCGGCGTATTATCGCGTCGACGCTTTCGATCTGGTTCGTCTGGGCGTCCATGTGGGTATCGATGCCATGACCTGCCGCTGGCGCTACTCTGCGACGGAGAAAATGTGCGGTGGTGGCTGCTGTAACGTGGGCGTGTTTCCTCATCAGGAGGCGGTCGTGGATGGGCATATCGGGAGTCAGTACGCCATGAATTCTCATTACGACGCTGGTATGGGCGCTGGCCAGGCGCATATGCTCCGCGCCCGCGCGCATTTTCCGGCCGCATTATGACGCACGCGTAATCGGACGCCGATGAAATGCTCAGCACGCATCTTACGAGGCGAAGTTTTCTCCACGTGACTTGGACGCTTAGGCGCCGACTTTTTTGGATCCGCCACCTTGAAGCGAATCGTTCTCGAGCGTGGCTTGTCCGTGCAAGCGCTGTAGCTTGCCGTTGAATCGAGTAAAAGAGAGCCAGATCTACTATTACATATGGAAGAACTGGACTTTCTTGATTCTCAAAAGCTTCACGCGCATTCTATGACGAACACATCGACGGACTCGGACGCCGCCACTCAACCGCCACCGCGTAAGAGAACCAAGGCGCATAGCTGCAACTCTTGCCGCCGACGAAAACTCAAATGTGATCGTGGGTGGCCTTGTGGTGCGTGTAGAGACAGAAATGAAGCGCACCTGTGCACATGGCAAGAAGGTGTCGTGCCAGAGCGTGTTGGACGGGATGCACCCGACAACATGATGCTGATTCAGCGCATGGCAACGCTTGAATCCAAATTCGATGCTCTTTTGGACAAGATCGATCAAATGGGAGACAGAAAGTCTGGGAAAACGTTGAGTACTGTACAGAGCGAGACGCATAATTTGGAAGAGATGCAGTCGAATAGCATCTCCGACGCATCCTTCATGCTCAGCATGTTTTTACAGCCGACCGATTTAGCTCAGCGCAGGCGCGTTCTGTCACGAATGTTGCAAAATACACCCAACATTAAGCTGTTGGCCTCAGTTCTCGACTCGTTCAATGCGCAAATGCACTGGATCAATTGTATTGTTGACAAAAAATGTGTCGAGGCCTACCTGAACGATGTTGTGCTTCTACAAAATGAAGTGATGCATAAGAAAGATTTCGTTGAAAAGCTCAATAAAGACGAACTTACGCGATACATATATTCGGTGTCGTCCTGCTTGGCCTTTTGCTCCCTTTCGCTTGTCATTTCGCGAGACACGAAACTAGACATTCTGCGCAACGACAAAGATTCGCTCCCCTTGTTTCAGCGATATATTCGCGAGTCTCTCATCGGCCTTTCGTCATTGCCCGTGCTTGACGAGCCCAATATAAACTTTGTCATTATCATGGTCACCCTGGTGTGCTGCTTGGGCTTTTCCCGGTCGCCAGGTATGGCCAGTTGTTTGATTGGACATGCAGTTCAAGTGGCATTTCTACTCGACATGGATGTAGAACCGCCTCCCGACATGCCATTCGAAGAGGCTTCGAGGAGTGTGCAGCTCTACTGCGTTCTTTGTACGCAAGACTGGTTCGCGACCATGACAATCAAGCGGTACCCGCTGATTCCCTTCGACAAGGAACGTTTTCCTTCTGTCTTTGGTACCACAGAACAGCGATCCAAGTATTTGTCACCATATCAGCAACTCAAGTTCAAACTCGCGCACTTGTACTGCCGTTCATCGCCACTCATGATGCCAAGAGCTGAGAACTACGCCTACATTTGTCAGCTGCACGATGAGGCCATGGAAATTCTGTCGGTGCTGCCCAGCATGTGGCCCTCTACAAGCGATCACGCCGTGAATATGTTCGAGTCTTCCGAGAACTTGCATCGCATGATCGGGTTAGGTGCCGTGCATTATCTCTTACTGCGTATTCACCTGCCGTTTTACATGCGTGGCTGGAATGATTCGAACTATGTCACGTCGCGTGAGACATGTTACAGTAGCGCTCGGAGTCTGCTGCACTTGTTCCGTCAAGCGTTCAGCTGGAAAGTTGGCAAGTCACAGAATGGCGATCCATCCGAGACGCTCGTCCCTGACGATGTTTCTGTGCCAGCGCGCATGTGGTATTTTAGTCATTGGTGCACAGCTGCAGCACTTCTACTGTTGAAGCATCTCGCTATGCTACATGAGCGCAGTGGTCAGCAGAGTTGGGATCATGAGCGCGAGTGTATCGTGGTGGATCTGTGCATCATGAGCCGCCTATTTCAATATCTCTCATCCATATCGAGTTTTGCTCGCGAAGGCTACGATGCGATGCAACGTGTGGCCTCGCATGCGCTCCACAATGATCATGAGGCGAAACCTTTCTCCGGCGAGAATTGTGTTACGCATTGGGCGGATCGTATCATGCCCAGCAGGACGGGCTCGCCTTCCTTCGAACCCATGTCGGTTCTGAGCACGCTGTCTAAGCGCAACGAATTCAAGTACATTCCTGATAAGGGCCAGGAAAAGGCAGCTCCCAACAGCGGCTCGAGCGATTCTTCGCTCAGCTCTGCGGTTTATCCACCCACTCAAAGCCCTGGCTTCTCCACGCCCTCCAAGTCGGTGTCTGATTCCACGTCGCCGTCTGTGTCTGATGAGGAGCTCGACACGTTTTGGGCGAAGTTTGTGGGCTCTACGTCCAAGCAGGGATCCATGCTCAGTCCTTTATCGCTGGATATGAATGCTTCATCCGGATTGCCCGAGCCCTCTGCTTTCCTGATGCAGTCCCATCATTCAGCCCCTGTGCGCGTGGATCCAGATATGGCCCTGATGTTTCAGCAGGAATTTACTGAATCTGATCCTTTGCACCTGAATTCGAGCACAATTACGCCATTCACGGACGACTTTTTGCGCTCCATGGATCTTTCATTTGCTCTGGACCCAAGTCCTGCCACCGTACCTATTCCCAAGACATGACGATAGCCATGTAGATGTCCGACTCGTGCATGTGGAGGGGATTATGAGTTTTTCGCTCGCTTGTAGAACGACGACCGGAGAGCATGGCGAGGGCTCCGGCGAAGGGTGAAGAGGGAGAGGTGATGAATGCAATCGTGTCGGACGAAGAAGACATGGAGGAGGTTGAAATGGAGGACGTCGGTATGGATGAGGTGGATATCGAACCGCACGCGTATGCCGACTTGTACCACGAACATGCACCCGGGCCACATGAACCGAAGAATGCCATTGAAATTACACTTTCAAAACCTAAAGAGACGCCGAAACGCAAAGCACCAATCGCTACTCCTCAAGATCGAAAGAATCGCGTACTTATCCATCAGATTCATGTGGTAACTATACTTGCAGCAACGCGGCTTCGAAATCAATGGTGCAATGACCTTTCACTGCGCAATACGCTGCAAGATATGGTACCGGACATACTGCTGCGGAAATTGCAGACGATACAACCTCGAAATGAACCAGAACGGCGTCAGCGTGTGCGTATGTTTGAAGCCTTTATGACAGATCTGATTCACTGGTGGCACGGTCGTTTTCATGTCCATACCCGTGTGGCCACAGCTGCAGCTTGGCGACAACCCAGCATTGATACGTTTCAGCCTGTAAGAATACCGCCGAACACATGGGTTGACGGATGGATCGTTGAGTCTCCTTCTCAGCGTATGCAGCGGCACAAGCAAGAAGCACGGCATAAGCTGCATCCAGCGACGGAGGTGTCAATCTTCCCGCCAGGTGCTGAGACATCCACGCCGATGTATCTTTGCTTACTTCCGCCACCAGAAATTTGCGCGTCTCCCACGGATCTTGTGGCGGCTGCACATGCCCAGCTAGGGTCGCGCGAGACCAAAGCCATCCTATTTTGTGCATTATGCCGCTCCTTGGGCGTCCCTGCTCGATTGGTCGTAAGTCCCCAAGTTAGCCCCTATACATTTTCGCAATCTCGTCCAAAGCCCATACCTCCTGCGGAAGAAGATGATGATGATGAGACGCTATATATCGAGCCTTTGGACGAGAAAGCGCCGCCCACCGTCTGGGTTGAGGTATACAGCAAGCCGTACCAACACTGGCTCACAGTGGATCCCGTGCGTGGATTTTTAAAGGCTACAGGCCTGCGAAATATGGAGCCCCATGCATCACAACGTCAAAACAAGCTGGTTTACGTCGTTGCTTTTGAGGAAGATGGATATGCCCGCGACGTGACAGCCCGGTACACGCGCCAATTGCACACCCGTGTCGCGCGAATGCGGCCTTCTGGACGACACGCGGACTGGTGGGCCGGGGTTGTCAGGGCCCTTCATCGGCCCCAAAAACTTGACCGTGATGCTGTGGAAGACGTGGAACTGGAAGACCAGGCGCGTCGTGAGCCCATGCCTACCAGTGCAGGTGCCTTTAAAGATCACCCTGTGTATGTTCTTGAGCGCCATTTGCACCGCGACCAGGTGATTCATCCGCCTCATCGTGTAGGTACATTCCAGGGACAGCCTGTGTATCTACGTGCTCATGTGGTTCAGCTTCGATCAGCTCGGCAATGGTACAATGTAGGCCGTGACGTCCAACCGGGAGAAGAGCCGTTAAAATGGGCCAAGCAACGATCTTACACGACCACGGGAAAGCGTTTGGAAGAGCAGGTGCGGGCGACGACCGGCGAGGATGCGATGGAAGGTTTGTTTGCCGAGTTCCAGACGTGCCTATATTCGCCGCCACCTGTCGTGGATGGCCATGTGCCTCGAAATGCATTTGGCAATGTCGACTTGTTTGTTCCCACCATGTTGCCGGCAGGTGGCACTCATGTGGCGCATCACTTAGCAGCACGAGCGGCCAAGCAATTGAATATAAGTTTCGCGGATGCCGTCGTGGGCTTTGAATTTCGTCGCTTCCGCAGCTTGCCTAAACTCAATGGTATCGTCGTACCCACTGCCTCGGCTTCCTTGGTCTGGGACGCGATTCAGCAGCTGGAAGCTCATGAAGTCCAGAATGAGCGCGCCAAAGTGCAGAAGCGGGCATGGAAAAACTGGGACAAGCTCATCACGGCACTGTTGGTGTCGCGGCGTGTGCAAGATGAATACAAAAGTGTGCTTACTGTGCCGGAGCCTCAGCCAGAGCAGGCACCGACGGAAGAGAGTGGGACACGGCAGCTACGGGATGTACCTGAGCTCGAGCCTGAACCCGAACTCGGACCCGAATCCGAACCTGCCCCTTCAGCACCCGAGCCGCGCGCTCATCGTCCTTCTGGCCCTATCGTATCATTGGACGAGATGATCGCTGCCGAGTCGCCGCCACCTACGCCACCTCGACGGCGCATTGTACTAGCTCGTCGTCATTCGCCACCTCGACGGCGGCAAAGTAGGCGGCATTTGAATCGTGCTCGGCCGTCGTATGCCGAAGACGATGACTAGATACCCTATATGCTAGGCGCCATAGGATGGTGCCGTACTTTTTTGCAAACCCAGAATTCGGGCACATAGTGGTGAGATAACATGGAAAGAGGTGCACCCGTATACGTCTGTGATGCGAGTGTGCGGCGCTCCTCGATCACAAAGCCGCACTCAACTGCGAGAGCCAGTAGCTCTTCTAACGTCAGTTCCAGACTCGGCTCCGTATCGTGTTCAAAATGCCACAGCAATGGACCCACGTTGATCCACAAGCCTCCTATAGGCAGCAGGGCATTGATCACTTCGAGGTACCTCAACACGTTCTTGGCTGTATCCATAAAGTAGCACGTCGCTACGACGTCCCATGCGCCATGTTCTTCAGGCTTCGCATATACTTCCACAAACTCGCCGGCCACCATACTGAAATCAGCCCCTTCTGGCAGACTCGATGGAAGCACATCAGGTACGTGGACACAGCGCAGCATATCATCCGCCGAGCGCCAGTTACTCGCTGAGTGAACAAAAGGGAAGAGTACATGCTGATGAATGCGCTCCGTGCAATTCAGGATAAAATGCGCAGGAATCAGCATGAAATAGCTAAATTCGTTGCCTTGACACGCGTAGCCACGTTGAGTCAATTCAAAGGCCAGGCGCCCCAGCCCCGAGCCAGGGACCAAAACGCGTCTGTTTCGCGGCACACGGGATACGACGGCCTGAATAATGGGATCGTATGCCAGCTTACGCTCTTCTGCACCCTCTTGGCTCCAGTCGCGTACCATTTGTTTGAGCACAGTGCGCACACGATCTTGGTCACGGTCCGATACAGAGCGCGTGGGCTGCTCCGTGCGCGAAGGCAGACTTGGCTCAGTGTTCATGATTCCCAAGAATGAATGACAAAATTGTGCCATAGAAGACAAGACGTCGGCGTTTCGTCGAATCCGATCATCCATCTCATTCAATTTGTCTCGAAACCCTGCATAGGAGCCAGGCATGCCAGGCGGCCCAGGCACAGGTGTGGATAGGCGGCTGAGCATAGCCTGGTGTTCGTGCGGCATCGCATACAGCGAAGAGCGCCGCTCATTGTTTCGGTGAAGTGAGTACGGCAAGTAGTCATCCCATGCGCGCAGCACGGCATGGAAATGGTCACGCTCGTCCGTGTCGAGGGACATGCAATGGGCGTGGGTGTTGCATTTCCTCCACATCCACACGTCTTGTATGCCACGGCAGCCAGACGAAATTGAGGCGCCGAAAGAGCGGTTTGATGGCGCACTGATGTCAGCGCATCATCATGAAGAAGATGTATGGGAGGACGAGGAAGATGAAGCCAATTATTCATTTCAGACGCCTGTGGTCGCAGAATTCCCGCGGAAGGAGGAGATCCGGCGGCCACAAGATGTGTCGCCCCGACCAGGATCGCGGCGTTTGTCTGAGCGATTCACTGAGCGACGAAAGAGCTCTTTGCGTGAATCAGATTCTACGCACCTGCGTCATGCGCATTTTTCATCAGCGCCATCGACGCCGATTCGTCGCACCACCAAGCTACATGCGCCAAGCGCTGTGTCAGACTCGTGGTGCGGTCGGGCGTGCCATACCGTGCTGACGGTGCTCGGCCTATCTGCGCCTTTCGATGCTGGGGAATATGTATATACGGTGCCTAGTGGTACCGACTCACATTCCTCTACCTTATGGGACCACCTCATGGACGAGGTACTGCTCACCAGCAATGAGACGACGCAAGAGCTTCGGTGGGAACGCGTGTCCAACTTCATGGCGATGCCCGCGTGGATTGAGCAGATGATGTGGATCGGGACGCTGGTGAGCCTGAATGCCTTCTTGTACATGGTAACCATCCTTCCCTTGCGTTTCGGTATGGCGTGGATTCGCTGGGCACGTAATACATGGACATGGCTTCGAACGAACAAGAAGCAGTTTCTTACCATCTCGAACAAGTGCGATATCCTCAAGGGCTTACTCGTTTGGCAGACATGCTACATTTTATCCCACGTGGCCGATGCCAGTAAGATGTACCACAGCGTGCGGGGCCAGGATGTGCTCAAGCTCTCGGTGATTTTCAGTGTGCTGGAAATTAGCGACAGGCTTTGTAGCTCGTTTGGCCAGGATGTGTTGGACACGCTCTTCTCGCGCTACACACTGGGTCGGCGTGTGGATGGATCGCACGCATACCTCCGTATTGCGGGCTACTATTCACTGTGTCTGGCGTACATGATCTTTCACACATTCGTCCTACTATACCAACTTGTTACATTGAATGTCGCTATCAACAGCTACGACAATGAGCTGCTGACTCTGTTGTTATCAAATCAATTTGTCGAAATCAAAACCACCGTGTTCAAGCGCTTTGAAAAGGAGACGCTTTTCCAGCTGGCATGTGCGGATGTCGTGGAGCGCTTTCAGCTCGGCGTGACTCTTGGCACGATTGGTCTCCGCAACCTGATGGAGTTGTCAGGCGCAAGCGCTATGGGCGGAACGGGAGCGCTTGGTCCCTTGCCGACGAGCTTTGAAGTATACCCCTACGTCAACGTGCTCTTCCGCACGCTCAATCCCGTGTTGACCGTCTTGATCAGCGAGGTGCTGGTGGACTGGCTGAAGCATGCATTTATCGCCAAGCAAAATCACATCCGCCCAGCTGTGTATGGGCGCTTCGTCGATGTGCTCTGCCGCGATATCTTACCGCCGCAATCGTCCGTCGCCATGGATGGCTATACGCAGCGGCAGTCGTCCTTCGTGGATCAAAGTCCCCTAGTTATTCGCCGCCTCGGTCTCGCTGTGCTACCGCTGGTATGTGTACTCATTCGCATGGCGAGTCAGGTCGTGTACATGTTCCTGCCTAAAGAACGTACGTCATTCGAGTATGCGATCCAGACGACCGCTGTTTTCTTTGGCACGCTGGCTGTATGGCTCAGTCTCGTTGTGTTCAAGCTGCTCCTCGGCTCCTACCTCGTCTCGTACGCCAAGCAACGGTACGCTTCCTGGCACGAACGCGAGAAAGAAGAGCAGCGCAACGCCAAGGGCCGCCCGCCTATCGGAGAAATGCCCATTACTGTGGCCCACAATGCTCAGATTCCCGAGATGGTTGACAAGCGCGAAGACAACGCAGCCTCCGTGGGCTTGTATGGTCAGCAGTCGCCATCCATCCGTGCATCGGGCAAGAAGCAGGACATGTCGCTGCTGGATGTGCAACGATTTTCGTTCGCAGGGAATCGACTATGGTAGTTATTCTTTGGCCTTCTTAGCCTCTATTTTTTGTACAGTTGGACGGATTAGAATGGGAAGAGTGAGGCAGAGGAACAGGGTGAGCGTGCCGAGGGCTTTAGCCTCGCGTAGGGACAGATATGGCAGATGCGTGACGCGATGCATGTCGGGCTTGTGCCGCAACGAAAGCCATTGCACAAGGGCAGGCGATGGTCGCGGTATCCACGGCACCTTGGCATCGAGATGTCCGCTGGTAAGCACGAGTAAGAGGAGGGAGGCGACAGCCCCGCCTATTAGATCCGCGTGCAAGAGGCGGTAAGGCTGCTGAACCCATGCAGGCGTGCCCAATTGCCAAAGTCCCATTGGCGAGTGCAGTTGAAACGTGGCAGCGATCAGAGGCATACCACCCGACACGAGCGCACCGGCAAGAATCTGGACGAACCACGACGAGGCAATGACAGGGTTCGGGTGTCGCTGGACCTGAACGAGACCCAAGCTGACGATACCCTCCGTACGGCACACAGCATCAATACATGCTAGTAGCAGATCAAAGCAACGCGCGAGTGACGGCTTAGAATGGAGCTGCACGAAAAACGTGCCGAGCCCCGATACGTACAAAATGGTGTGCACAGACGTGTAGAGCGCAATCGCAAAGGGAGACATGAGGAGCGGCGATGGCATACCAAGTAACAAAGACAAAAGGCAAGCTGATCCAAAAAGTACGATAAGGTTGAGCACGATGCTTTGGAATAGACCCAGTCGGCCATGGATACCGCCGCTCAACATGCGCGTGCCGTGGCTAATACGGACAGCATGCACGACGGATAAAACGGCGATAGGGATCAGCTTTTCATGAATGTGGGTACGCCATACTAGATCTTGCCAGTCGGCTGCCGTTCCGAGGATGTAGGACGAAAAGATCGGATCCGTCTCAGGGTGCATCATGCCAAGGAGCACGGACCGAGCGGGCAAAAAAAAGGTGTGACATAAGCCAACCCAATTTTTTTCCTCCTTCCACGATGGCCAAAAGTCAGGCACGTCGCGCGCCGCGCGCTAAAGATGTAGTCCCGAACGACTTGGAAGATGAAGAAGCTTTGCACGAAGGAGAGGATGAAGCAGGTATTTCCCAGAAAGGACTGGATCGATTGATGCGTGCTCTTGGTCCAGACAGCCTGGGAGAGATGGACATGGCCCTCCTCGAGCAGCTTCGAAATGAAGACGAGGACCAGGGCGAGGATGAGGACGAGAATGATGACGAGGAAGAAGATGGGGAGGAGGAAGAGGAAGATGAAGCTGAAGAAGACGACGTGGACGAGGAGGACGAGGAAGACGACGACGACGACGATGAAGATGTTGAGGACCTCATTGACGATGAAGCTGAAGAAGAAGACGCCGATGATGACGAGGAAGACGACGACGACGAAGAGGATGACGAGGAAGATGTTGAGGACCTCATTGACGATGAAGCTGAAGAAGACGACGTGGATGAGGAGGAGGAGGAAGATAGCGAGAGCCACATTGGCGATGAGTCGAAAGAAGCGGAAGATGAGGATGATGCGGAAACCGATAATACGGATGGGAAGAAAGCTTCTTCATCTGCGCCAAAAGATTCTCTTGCTGCGAGTATTCTGCGTAGTGGTCTTGTGCCAGACGAAGAAGACGACGACGAAGAAGAAGAGGAAGAAGAAGCAGAACATGATGACGAGGAAGAGATCCCTCTGGACTCGCTTCCCTCGAGCGCCTCATTGTCAGAGCAGGCACTAGCCTCGCGTCATAACCGCATTCGCATTAACAACACCGAAGCCATGCAACGCGTCTATGAGGACATGAGACTGGACGGCCCCAGTACTTCGGGCAAAATGCCGTGGATTGAGACCATGTCGCTTGTGTACGAACACGCAACGGCCGACGAGGTCCCAGATGCCCAAAATGATCTCGATCGCGAACTATCATTCTACCGCCAGTCACTCGCGGCGGCTATTCGCGGCCGTGAGCTTGTACTGGCTGCCAACGTGTCGTTCAGTCGTCCGAATGACTACTTTGCCGAGATGGTCAAGACGGATGAGCACATGGAACGTGTGCGTCAGCGCCTCCTGGATGAGTCGGCTAGTATCAAGGCATCCGAGGATGCGAAGCGCCAGCGTGAACTCAAAAAGTATGGCAAGAAGATTCAGACGGAGAAACTGTTTGAGCGGCAACGCAGCAAGCGCGATATGCAAGAAAAGGTCAATGCACTCAAGCGCAAGCGTCAGACGGGCTTGGATATGGACGACGATGAGTTTGACGTGCAGTTGGAAGAAGCGCTCGGTGAGCGTAAAGCCGCTCAGCGAACACAGCGCGGACCGAATAAGAAGCGCCAGTATCGCGACGAAAAGTATGGTTTCGGTGGCAAGAAGCGCCACAACAAGTCGAATACGGCAGAAAGCACGGACCAAGTGGGTCCTTCGCGCCGCAAGCCTGGTCAGCGACCGAAGGGCGGCAAGGCCAAGCGACCAGGCAAGGCGAGGCGAGCGGCACGTCGCTAGTATCTATAGAACCTATTCTGTATGCTCGCTCTCTTGTTGATGCTCTTCCCGTCGCCGGCGCTCGTGAGCTTCGATATCGCGGTCGGCACGGTCCATGTCGTCGTCGTCGTCGTCCGCCTCAGGCTCGTCTCCGTCCTCTTCATCGTGGACAATGAAGCCGTCGTCTTCCTCTTCATAGTCGTATGCATGCGCTGCAGGTCCCTCGTCATCATCAGACCACTCGGTGACATGACTCCGAGACGCACGACCCCGAACGCCGTGGCGCCGCGTGCCGAGGTCCAAGTCGCCATCAAAGTCATTCGACTCACGCTGCGCCTTGATGCGCTCGCGTTGCTTGCGCTTTTCCGCGTCTTTGAGCTGGCGCTCAATGCGCTCTTTCTCACGCTCAGGATCCATGCCGCCGAAGGCGTCGGCGGATGCCACGACACGCATGCCGCGCTGGTGTCGAATGGCGCTGGCAATTTTGTTGTGCGTCTCTGAATGGACGTTGGGCTTGAAGGTAAGAGAAGTGCGCACTGCACACTCAGCCTCCAACAAGCCTTCCTCGGGGTGGGGCACATAGATATACGTAAGCGGCATGCCCTGGGTGCTTGGCTCGGCGTGCCGCGTCATATCGAGGAATTCGCTGCCGATCTGGAGTGACTCGCTGCCGTCGCTCCATCGGACGATACGCGCATTGCTTTGGGGCGTATAGCTGCTCGGACCTGCATCCTGCCAGCGCCACCGTATGGTTGACATGGTGCGCAAAACACTGCGCGCGTGCTTGTCACCCACTTCCTCGGCGTCTTCCTCGGCGTCGTCATCGCGCTCGTCCCACGTCGCAGGATCAAAGGGTCTGTCTTTGTATCTGACAAAATTAGGCAGACGTGCCAGTAGTGTCTCCTTGGTCCGCCGCATCGGGAGTTGCGGCACGTTGACCCACGCTGTCTGCTCCTCCATCACCGGCGCCGACGCAGATGCATCGTCCTCGTAGTACTCCAGCGCGGCCTTTTCTTCATCCATGCGGTCTTCGTCAGAAGCATGTGTTCCTGCATTTGATGCCTCGTCCCCAAACAGGTCTTCCTCTTCGCGCGGAGGCGCCTGTGCCATCTCCGTGTCCGACATGAGCGTCCGCTGAGAGCCGCACGACCAGCGAGGACGACGCGCGCACGCTGCGCTCTCTATCACGTGATCATGGCGAGCGACGACCACCGCAGCGCTGGGGACCCTTTCTTCTCCTGGAAAAGGGGGATTGATGGCTGATATGCGTATGTAAGAATGAGCTGACCGTGGCAGCAGCGGAAGACAATATGTCCGGCATGAATGAGCGAAAAGATTGCATGTATGACAAAAAAATGCTGCTTGAGCTCTCATACAGCCCTCTTGTGCGTGCGCCACAGGGCATGGCGTCGTTGGAGGAATGGTACGGCCCGTGGAAGCCCTATATGCCGGCATCCTCGATGTCACAGTCTCGATCCCGTGACGGGCGCAAGGATACACAAGATGCATCTTTTCCTCGCCGTGAATCTGGGCGTGCTGGCCATGCTCGTCGCGGACCGTCAGAAGACGGCACGGAGCGGCGCTCGGCGACGTTCAAGCCCTCCGGCTTTGTGCCTGCGCCCGGTGCGCCACGGCACCGCGGAGTGCGGCGACCCGACGACGACGAGCGCGGTTGGCGTCGCTCGGCCCACGACGAGCAGAAAGGCTCAGGCGTGCCTGCCTGGATGCAGGATGATGGGACACAGACCAGGCCGTCAGCCACGTCGGGCGTCGAGTCGATTGAGGCATTCAAGGCACAGATGCGTGAGATGGAGCGCCAGCAACGCGGTGAAAAGCCGAGTGCGCCGCCTGAGCCTGACGCCACAGAAGGCCCAGAAGAGACCGAGGCCGAGCAGGCAAGTCGGTTTGCCCGGTTCTTTGATGTGCAACGAGATGCGAAGGGGACCAAGCACGGGACGTCCTCACCCGCGATCGGCTCGCTGGATCTCTTCGGTATGTGGCAGAATTTGCAGGGTCGCGATGCCGACAAGAGAGCATCTGCGCCCACGGCATCACCGCCTGCCGTCCCCAAGACGGACACGAGCGCCGCGACAGGGCCAGCTCATGCACGTATGATGGCTCACTCCCAGCCCGTGTCACAGGCACACTCGCCACTGGTCTCGCCCCCCACCCAAGCCGCTGCGCCATCCGTGCTGCCACCGTCGCTTCCTGAACAAGGCGCTGCGCCTAAGCCCAGCGCGGCAGACATGGCTTCTATGCAGATGCTCATGTCCAAGCTGATGAGCGCGCGGCATCCCTCGTCGGCCTCCCCAGCCGAGGCACCGCCAGGACTAGGTACCCCGCCTCGTCCGACCGGCCCGCCAGGTCTGAGTGCAGCGGGCCACGGTCCACCAGGGCTCTCAGGTCGGCCACCTGCGCCGCCGCCGCCGACAGGCCAGGGTGGCGCGCCCATGACGTCGATGGCATTCCTGCAGTCGCTTATGAATACGTCTGTGCGTCCGCCGCCCAGTGTGCCTCCGGGCATGCCAGCGCCGTGGCCGCCCATGTACGGCGCGCCAGGCGGCCATGTGCCACCGGGTGCGCCGCCCCCCGGGCTGCTGCAGCGGCCACCACCGGGCATGGCAGCGCCTCCCTGGATGCAAGCAAAGGATCCATAACTAGGTAGCTCCATGGGTGTACTATGATAGGGTCATGGGTTTTTGGCCCGAGACGGACGGGCCCAACGGCGGAAGAGTAATGCGATCCGCGGGTGCCTCGTGCGCCTCGTCGTGCATGCGGGGCATACTTAGCACGCGATTCGAAGAGCGCGCTTTCGCGTCGTGAGACGCAGGAGAATAGGGCGCAAGCTGGGACACGGGTGGAAACACTGGGCGGAGATGAGGTGAGCCAGGAGGAGAGTTGGCCGCGCTCGCAGGAGCCGAGCGTGTGATGGCCGAGTGGGCCAGGTGAGAGCGCATGTGCATCGCGGGCGTGGGCGGAGCATCCCATCGTGCGCGCGTGGACCGCATCATGGGTGATGGCACACGCGAGGAGCTAGACGGTGCGTACGCAGATGGCGAGACGGGCACCTTGATCAGGTCGTCGGCGGGATCGGCGGGCACCGAGGTCGTGGTACTGCGCTCGCCCAGCGTGCTGAGCGGGTGTGCCGACGTATAGTGCGGCGCGAAATGGTAGTGGGGACGACGAGAGTGGGCGTCATAGGGGTGCGCACGGAACCGCATCGAGCCGTGGTGGTGCGGCGCGCCGGGCGTGTGATTCGGCCCCTCGGTATGCAGCGTCGATAGCGAGCCTTGCGACGCCACGCGGGGCAGGTCAGGGCGCACGGGGCGTGCGTGCACGGGCGAACCGGCACGCGAGGCAATGGGGCTGTTTGGCGCAGTAAAGATGGCCATGTCACGAAGAGGGCCCAGCACGGGACTGCCGGACGGCGTCACATAGTTGCTGCGCACGCGGGGCCGGAACGAGGCAGCCGACTCATAGTCACCATGCACATCGTCCGTCCACGTCCACGGCGGAGTGGGGCCTGGCGACGCTTCGCGGCTGGGCGGCAGACTTCCGTACCGCCCTGCATAGGAAGCACGCATCATCTGGGTCGGCATGTACACGTGCTGTGCATCACGCTCGTAGCGCATCTCGCGATACCTATCCGCGTACATCAGAGGATAGTCGTACCGTTCGTCCAGCGGCACGTGGCCTAGGGACGGAGGCAGATCGTAGGCGGCCTGGGGCGCATAGCGCAGCTCATCGTAAGGATACTTGGCTGCCCGCATGGCATACGCCTTGGACTCGCGCTCCTGTCGATGCAGCTCTTTTAGCTCGCCCGATGCAAGACTCGCTAACGCCGACATTTCGCCGCCGTCTCGCATGGGGACCGTCGATGGGTATGTGGGTACAGGGGCTGGTGGCATGGTGGATGATGCGGCCACATCAGACGATGCCTTTGCCTCCGGCAGGGACCATTCACTCTCGTGCATCACATGCGGACGGCCTGCCTTGGCCGCTCCGCGTCCACGCGGCGCTCCGCGAGTGCGCCTTCTTGGGAGCGCAGCGCCTTTGCGGTCGAGAGCGGGGTCGTTGCCGTCGCCCGGGGCGTTGCGCTTGTCGTTTGCATGGATGCGCAGATGACGAGTCAACTCGTCACTTCGGCTGAAGCGTTTATCACAGCCTGGATGCGTGCATGCATGTGGCTTTTCACCCGTGTGCGTTCGAATGTGGCGCGTCTGGTGCTCCAAACGATAGAAGGCTCGAGTGCATAGCGGACACTTATACGGGCGAGGAATTTGCGATTTGTCCACCGCAAGTGACGAAGAGGGCGTCGATACCTTTTTGTCTGGCCCCGCGGCGCCCGTCTCTTCCCTTTCGTCCATGACGGTTTGAAGCGGTGTTTCTTCGAGGCGCTTTTTTAACGTGGCTTGGAGTGTCTCCACGTTTGCCCACTGCAAAAAAAAAGGCCCCTATGAACCGCCCATTTTTCCAGTCCAAAGATTTGCCTGAAATTTTAGTTTAATTCCAAGACAAGCAAATCGGGAAGACAAGGGGCGCAACACTGTTCGCTGAGCCCCGCGGGGGACGCTTGCACGCACGCGCAGTCCGGGCTGTGTCTGATACGTCGATCTGCCCCACATGTGCACGTACGGCCGACAGGTGCAGAAGTAGCATCTCGGCCGAATGGATATGAGCCTATTTGCCGTCTCGTAGGCTCGTCCGCAGAAGCGGCGCACGCATGGGCCAGTAGGGACCCGATGTGGAACTTTTGAGTAAGGCCGCCACAAAAAAAAATGGATCGCACCAGTCCACCTCGCCGCACATGTCGAGTGAACGCCAGCAAGTGCTTACGAGGGATACGACGATCCTTGGTGCGTATAATGGATGAAATCAGTGGACTAACGTCCCTGAAGTGTTCGGCGCCTCTGGTGACCTCGCTAAGAAAAAGGTATGTGGTGCCATGACTTATGCCTAGATTTTCCCTGCCCTTCTGCGCCTATTCCGGCATGGTGATCTCCCCAAAGACACGATCATCGTAGGATACGCACGGAGCAAAATGACACAACAGGAGTTCCATGAGCGTATTTCATCGCATTTCGAAGGGCCAAAGGAAGAGCAAACTGCATTTCTGGGCATGTGTCGATACCTCTCGGGGCAGTATGACGAGGAGGCATCGTTCCGCGAACTCAACGCCCAGGTATCCAAGTGGGAGTTCGAGCGGAATAGGGAGCACCGGCACCGCATATTTTATCTGGCGCTCCCTCCCAATGTGTTCGTGCCTGTGTCGGTACATCTACGTATGTTCTGCTATTCCGAAGGTGGCGTGAATCGCATCGTGATCGAAAAACCATTCGGCCGCGATGTGGATTCATGCCGTGAGATGTTGAACAGCATGAAGAAAATGTGGTCAGAGAATGAAACTTTCCGGATCGACCACTACCTCGGCA
>ENA-OOJM01000113-OOJM01000113.1-human-skin-metagenome-genome-assembly--contig:-NODE-113-length-28014-cov-8.547194_pt1 | contig 28014 bp, 18 predicted proteins | sample MGYA00248875_ERZ500988 | MGnify/ENA primary metagenome ERZ500988 (study PRJEB25958, sample SAMN03398507) | human skin metagenome | study: EMG produced TPA metagenomics assembly of the Human Skin... | reverse complement strand
GCGGCCGCGACGTGCACTTTTTCTCCTACGGGCACGTCCACGCGACGCCGATGCTCGTGTATGCCAAGCGTAAGACGACGGAGACGAGTGTGCGGCTGCTGACGCCGCAGACGTCGCTCGACGCTGCTGGGCAGACGATACTGACCGGCTTCCAACTCGTTCACAAGTTCTACGTGTACCCCGAGGCGCTCCAAATCCAGTGTGTTCGTGACGGCGTGCTGGTATCGACGCCGCGGACCGTGTACACGTACCGCTTCACGTCGCACATGCTCGTGCCGCTGCTCTCACTGCGCCAGAATGATGAGCGGGCTCATGCTCTGGTTCGGCAATGGGAGGCGGGCATTGTTTTAGGCGTTTTCTACGAGGCTGAGCGAGGCTGGCTCATGTGCTATGACCGCGGCGCATTTTTCGTGGATGAGCACGGCACCATGGTGCACATGGACTGCACGTTCCAGTGGGAAAAGGCTGTGAACAGCGTCGTGCTGGCCGATCAGCACTTGTTTGCCTGCTCGACGACGCATGTCGAGGTACACGAGGCTCGGACGGGTCGGCTGGTGCAGCTGCACGAAGGTGAAAATATCCAGATGCTCGTGCACAACGACACAGAGCATGCACTGAGCACGCCGCCGATCCTCGTGGAGCGTGTGCCGAACGGCACAACGCAGATCCAGCGTGTCGTGGCATATCAACAGCGTTCATAATTATACCCTACGTCGAATACACTGCTACTGCTCGTGTGCCTTCGCGACACGGAAGCATGGCTTGCCTGTTTCAGTCGTGATTGTGCGAATCACATCGTACACAAAGTAGGCGTAGCCGGCGATGGTCAGGCAGAGCACGCCGTACACACACTGCACAGTCTGGGGAAGCGTGGCCTGAAGGATGGGCTGCGGAAGCCACGCATCGAGGCCCAGCACAATGCTCGGCAGCATGAATACGTTCCAGTACGGGTACGGCGTGCGGCATACATGAGCCAGGATCACGAGACCCACAAGGTACGCAAAACTCAGGCCCCAGGTCATGAGGAAGGCCATAAAGAGGTGGCCATGCACCATGACCTGCGCATCGCGACCAGAGGCCCAGGCCGTGTGCGACACAATTTGGATCACGAAGGGCACAAGGCCTGCTAACGGCGCGAGCGTCGAGATGCGCTGTGAGCGACAGTGGCCTCGGACGTTGCGGTACGCCTGCCATGCATTGACCAAGAGGCCCAGACACGCGAGCAGCATCACTAGATCGCCCAGCGGCACATTAGCCCATGCGATATGCGTACGGACCCAGTCGATGTGCGAGACGCGCAGCACATTCAGGATGCCCTGAACAAACACGCCGGATCCAAACGTGCCAGCGCACGTATACAGGGCACAGATAATGAGAATGCCCTCTACAGGGCCTGAGAACGACGACAGAAAAAGCACATGCGTATGATACTCTTCCCACGTCGTGAGAAAGAAGCTGGTCAACGACGAAATGAGGCAGATGAGGGTCCAGTACGAACGACCAAAGCCGAGGGCAGACGCAGCAAGCACAACTTCCAGCATCGTATTTAAAGCATCGCAGCCATGATCGAACAGTTCGCCCAGGGGACCGGCCATACCCGTCCGGCGTGCCTGTTTTCCGTCAATGGCATCCATGCTCTGGTACAGGAATAGGCAGATAGCCCACACGAAGAGCATCCAGGACGGAATGGGCGACTCGGTCGTAGCCTGTGTCGCTCGTAGCGCATCCGGCAGACCGCCACCAGGCAGCAAAAGCACCGTCTGCAGGGCTCCATCCTGCACGGAAGCATGCGCACGCAGCTGCGTAGCCTTCTCAAGCTGGCCATCAAGAACCAGCAAAGAGAGGTAGTTGGCTACGACTAGGAGCAGACCACTGAGCGTGAGCGTGTTGGGCGCAATCGACAGGGGAAACAGGGTCACAAGCCAGTTCCAGTACGGCCCAAGTACATATGTCGACACGAGCGACGAGCCCTGACTCGCATACCTGTACTCCTTCAGGCGGGCCCGGTGCTCTGCTCCTAGGAAGTGGTACATCGTGGCACGTGGCCAAAGCGGCCGCGGCGGCGCGTCCCCCTCTCATTTTTTTTGGGCATGTCACATGCAGTGTGTGGAGGTATATTCAGGCTACGATGGGCACAGTAGGGTCGCGACGGATGCGCAGGCGCTCCAAGTGGCCCACATGCCTGTCGTCGTCGTCGTCGTGCTCCATGTGACCCGTCCGCGTAGCGGACAGAATGGCACCAGCTGAAGCGGGCTCCTCACCAGTAGGCACTTGGATTTCGAGACCCTCCTCATTCGCGAGATGCAAGAGACAGATAAAACAGAAGGACGTGCTAATTTCGCTGAATTTGGACGGCGCATACATCGACTGGAGTCCGTCAAGAGCCTGTGAAAAGGACTTGGGTTCATTTCCGTCCAGCGAAAGCGATTGCCATATATTGTCCTTGAGTTTCTTGACGTCGACTTGCTTGGCACGCCTCGCATGATCCACAAACTCGGGTCGCACACGACGAAGTGCCTCAGCACCCCATGCTTCCTCGTCAATGTCGCTGTCGACATCGAATGCATCTGCCATTCCTGTCTTTGCTTCGAGGGGAGGGGCCGCAAGCACATCCTCGTACGGATCATGCTCTTCAAATAAGCCTGTATCAAAAACAGCGCCATCATCAGCCGATGGCGCGTTGTCAGCACCCCACGCAAGATCATCGTCATCCCATGCTCCGCCAAAGGCACCTGGTGTATTCGCACGCTGTCGCTTGCGTTGTAACAGGATCTGTGCCTTTGGCTTCAGAAAAAGGCGCAAGAGCCGCTTGGAGTTGAAATGATGATCCTCGGGCAGTAAATGCCGGTCGGTGGCTGTTTGCGCTGTTTTGCTGAGCGTAATGGCACTGGGTACTGTACTAGGCGCAAATAGCTCCTTGGCAGAGGGCGGTGGGTCCGCACTCAAGAAGTCAATGACTTGAGATTCTTTCGTACGCCGTGCTTTTACTGCCTTGTCTGGTGCAGCTTCCGCGGGCTTTTCGGACACAGGCGCCGCTAAAGACATGTGCAAGCGCGTCATTTTCCAGTGCTCTGGACCTGCCCAGTTTTTGGTATTGTCAAAGTAGTCAAACAGTCGGTCGTGATCATTGGCAGTGGTCTTGGTATCGTGCGTGAGAGCCACATCAAAGGCCCCACGCTCCTCTTCATCGTCTTCGTCAATCTCGCCGACCTGTCCATCGAAAAAGTCAAGGCCCTCCTGATCTACATCTTGGATATCCATCGCCTCTTCTTCCAGGTCCAATTGCATAGAGGGAAGCGCAGCATCATTGTCGTCAGCAAAAGTAAATGTGGACGTCGACGGACAGATCATCCGATTCTCGAGTAGTACGCTCAGCGATTCCGACTGAATCGAAAGTACTGAAGGATCTAACTGTTCCGCGGCTGCATACAGCCGCGCACGAAGCTTTTCGAGGTCCCATGATTCCAGCTCTTCGGTAGTTGCGTGATCGCTAGAGTCATGCGCGTCTACATCCTCCTCAGTCGTAGCAGCCACATCTGATGCATCGAACACGACCTTCATCTGGTCATCCACGTGTAGATGATTCATGAGTAGACCTCCCGCGCCATCCTCATCAAAGTCGGCACTTGTCTTCTTGAACAAGGGGTCCACGGAAAATTCGAGATCAAAGCGCTTCACCTGGAGCTGAGAGAAGCTTTTAGCTAGTGTGGCTTCTTGTGCGCGTTGCCTCCTCTTGGTTCTGGGACGTTCGTCTCCTTCTTCCACTTCATCTGCGCGAGAATGATCGCCCATGTCCTGAGATGTGTCTGCCTGTGCCGATGATGCATCTTCATCCTGCAGACCACTGAGCAGACGGCCAGTCTCAGCCATCACACTATCCACGCGACTCGTCCACACCTTGACACACCCATCCAATGTACACGATGCCTTTTGAAAGTTGATGGAGCCATCCCCCGAGTCGGACCGAAGAAGGGACATGTCGTGAAAGTAGTCAATCAATGCAAAGGACCAAGTATTGGTAGCATTGATTTTATTGTCCGTTGCCATTTTCATCCATTCCTCGAAACTCGTATTGTCGACCTGGAGAGCCGCAGAAGGCGCACCTTCCAGTTCACCTGTGCGCTGCTGCGTACGAGCAAGACCTTGTGATACAATGCGACGGCCCATACCAGGCATGAGTGACGAGGAGGGCATGCGCTTCTCTCCTCCTATCCCACCTCTGCGCCCAGATGCATCGCGCCGAGCTGCTGACGCACTCGTGCTCGGTGCGCGGAACGGCTGCATGCGACCAACTGCCACGACGCGCGTCGAGTGTGTTGAGCCATGGGTGTTCGTGTCACGTGTCTGTGCACGTGTCTGTCGTGCCAAGGGATGTTTGTGGCTGCCCGTGCATACGCCCGCAGCGATAAGACTAAACGTGGAGAATGTAAACGGGGCCGTGACTTCTCTCTCCCTGTCGACATGGCAACCGTGGAAAAGACGTCTTCCGAGGGGTTCAGTGCCCAGGTTGACAAGCTTACTCACTTTCATGAACAAAAACCCATTAGGGATATAAGAGTGGTGGGAGTTATGCAGTGGGGATTGATGCCTTTCATTGCTTTCTTCCTCACGTTCTGGATTCTTTCGTATCCTATCCTATGGCCTGTGTCTATTCTTTATCTGATCTACATGTTCGCCGATCCATCGCCTGAGCGCGCGGGTAAGCAGCCCAGTTGGACGCGGAAAAGCACCTTGTTTCGCTGGTTTGCCGACTACTTTCCGTTCAAGGTGCATAAAACGGCCGACCTGGATCCGAGTGGAAACTACCTCTTTGGCTACCATCCGCATGGTATCTTTGGCTTCGGCACAGTGTGTGCCTTCAGCACAAGAGCGGCTGGCTTCGACGAGAAGTTTCCGGGCTTGAAGCCTCATGTCCTGACCTTGCACCAAAACTTTTTACTGCCATTTTACCGCGAGTATCTCATGCTGTTTGGTCTGCGATCCGTCTCGCGTAAAAGTTGCGACACTATTCTTCAGTCGGGGCCTGGCGAATCGATCGTGATTGTGGTTGGTGGTGCACAGGAAAGCCTCGCGGCGCACTCTGGCTACATGGACTTGACACTGAAGCGTCGTAAGGGCTTTGTTAAGGTAGCTTTGTCTACAGGTGCCAGCCTTGTGCCCGTGATTTCGTTTGGCGAGAATGAGTTGTTTTACCAGCTCAAAAACGACCGTCAGTCGACGCTGTACAAGGTGCAGCAGAAACTGAAGTCCATGTTTGGTTTCACGGTGCCCATTTTGATTGGGCGCGGCTTTTCTCATTTCTACTATGGCTGGGTACCCTATTGCCGTCCTGTCAACGTTGTGATTGGTGCACCGATTCCAGTCCAGAAAAACGTCAATGCTACGCCTGAGCAGGTGGATGCGTTGCATGAGCAATACATTCAGGCTCTGATCAAGCTTTGGGATGAGCACAAAGACACGTACGCGCCACATCGTATCGCTGACATCCGTCTCGTAGATTAGATACCAGCACTCTAATATGCGTCGTTACGTGGAGGTTGGCGCGCTTGGGCCACGTGTGTGTGTTCATGGGCATGTCAAAAAAAAGTCCCATTTTAACGTGGAATTTCATGCAAGAGGCTCAGCCTGCGGCCCTGCTGACGCTCGTGCGTCACGCAGAGTCGATGGCCAATGTAGACCGCGTGCTCCAAGGAGTATGTGATGCACCACTTTCTCCTAGAGGATTACAGCAACTGCAGCAGCTGGAAGATGCATGGCGACCAACGTCAGCGAGTCTGAATCTGTTTCGTCTTCCTAAGCCTGCACTGATCGTGACCAGCCCCATAGGTCGTGCCAAGCGGACTTCTTGTGCGATAGCTCGCGGTTGTGGTATCAATTCTTTGCCAGAGAGCGATACCACTACATTTCGTTCAGCGCACTGTGAAGCACCTCAGCACGTCGCGCATGACACCGTGCATGCCGATGCAGGGCTGTCCGAGCGCAACTTCGGCACTGCAGAATGTACGCGGAAAATGCAATCCGTCCAAGGTTATGAACGCCCGCCAAGTAAAGAGCTAGGGCGAGCCGAATCTGTGGCCGCGTTTTACAAGCGCGCGGCTGACGTCGGCGTCAAATGGATGGACTGGCTCGAGACGTATGCGCGAAATTCCCTCCAAGATCGAGGCTCACCGGACTCCGATCATCAATTCAAGGCATCCGATACGATACCCCACCTCGTGCTCGTCTCGCACGGCCAATGGATCAATGCTTTTTTGCAGCAGCATTTGCCTGACACATGGGAAAAAGCAGATCTGTATTACATACAAAGCGCGAATACGTCGCTATTCACTATCGGTCTCTATTTCACGCCAACTTCGCGGCGGCTGGAGCTGCTTCGACGCAACGATACACGGCACTTGGACGAAACAACGCGGCCCTCGAAACGTGGTCGACGCGCCAAGCCCCCACAGCGGACGACACTCACGGCGCTTTGGTCATAGATAGCACGTGATGACTGCGTCAGCAATCTCAAATTTGGCGGGATCTCGTGCCACTGTCCGACCGCCGTCATGAAGTTGTCCGTGGTGCTGTTTGTAGCCGCATCATGCTTGCTCGCTGGCACGCAGGTGCAAGCTACATACAAGGACGGAAAAGGTGCAACACATTGGGAGCAGAATGAGCTGGATACAGCCATTTCGCCTAATGACCGTGAGCGCTTGGTCGAAACCATGGTCAAAGCTCATCAGATTGTGAGTAAGGAGCGTCGCAAGCAGCGTCGCTACTCCCCTAAGGACACGTATGCACCTGTAAACGTACCGTGTCCCCCTATGCCTGAAGGCAGCAACTACGTCGGGTTTGTGCGCAATGCTACGAACCAGTCCTTGAACTCCAATGAAGCCGCGTATTTGAAACGCCACCGCCAAAACAACAAGAGGCGCTGGGCCGACTGGCTCAAGCGTGCTGGCCTGGACGAAAGTGGTGTTCCTGGCGGCGTGGACAGCTTTCTCAGTGACGAGAAGAACCAACCCAAGGTGGGTTTCGCCGCAAGTGGTGGTGGCTACCGAGCCATGCTTGTGGCGCTGGGTGTAGCACAGGGCTTTGATGAACGCAACAAGACAGCCATGGACCGTGGTGTAGGTGGACTTTTGCAGCTTGCCGACTACTTCGCAGGTCTATCTGGTGGCTCTTGGGCGACGGGTTCTATGGCCATCAACGACTGGCCTACGATGCAGAGCCTCGTTGACGACATTATGGATTTGTCGTCGAACCTTGTCAAGCCGAGCCACGACAAGCTGTCGTTTTACAAAGATTTGTTCAATGATGTGTCTGACAAGAAGGATGCTGGCTACCCTGTCTCGATCAGTGACTACTGGAGTCGCGCGCTATCGTACCAGCTGCTGAACAAGACGGACCATAGTCCCATGTTTATGCACCACGGCCAGCGTACGACGTACTCGGACATTGTCAACACAACGAGCTTTAAGGATGCAACCTATCCTCTCCCTATCGTTCTTAGTATCGGCCGCCCCCCGAACGAGATCATGATCAATCCAAACGCGACGTACTTTGAGTTCACACCCTTTGAGTTTGGTACGTGGCAGCCGTACCTGCAGGCGTTCTTCCCCGTCGGATATCTCGGCTCTGATATGCGGAACGGCAAACAGAATGCCAAAGACAAATCGTGTGTGTCTAACTACGACAACTTTGGCTACGTGATCGGCACGTCTAGTACGCTGTTCAATGGCGCTTACACGGCGATGCTGGAGGGTAATAAGACCGGTGTCTTGAACGAGATTTTAAAGAAGATTTTGGAAGATACGGACAAGGGCTACAATGATGTGGCGCCTGTACCGAATCCTTTCAAGGGCTACCGTACCGACACGAACGTGTTTTGGCAAGAAAAATACATCGATTTGGTCGACGGTGGCGAGGCGAACCAGAACATCCCCTTTGAGCCGCTCTTGCAGCCGGGTCGTGAGCTGGACATGATTATTGGTATTGACGTCGGCTCGGACCATGCTGGCTGGCCCAACGGCACGGATCTCTGGGAGACGCAACGCCGTATGCAGCTGGACGAGTTCTCGTACATGGCGTTCCCCAAGGTGCCGGAGATGAAGACGTTTGTAAACAGGGGATACAATACGCGCCCCACGTTCTTTGGATGCAACCCAAAGAACGCTACCAACGCTGACAAGGCGTCGCGCCCAGCCCCCTTGGTCGTGTATCTCCCCAACTATCCCTACACTTATATGACGAACGCAAGTACGTTTGAACTGGCCTACAATGTCGAGCATCAACACCGCATGCTCGACAACTCGCTGGATGTCGCGACGATGGGTGGTAACATGTCCAACTGGCACGAGTGCCTGGCGTGTGCATCCGTTTTGCGTTCGCTGCAGCGAAGCAACAGCAAGATTCCTAGCAAGTGTCAAAAGTGTCTTGACATGTACTGCTGGGATGGCACAGAAGACGAGTCTGAGCCGGGCATGTACACGCCGCCCACTGGTGCGCCGGCGTTTGTTGTGTCGCAAGGCACGAAGAATGTCAAGCCCCCGGTGACAGGCTCCAATGAAACCTCGGACTCGACTATTGGTGAGATCATGGGATCCAAGGACGACACGGGCAATAGTGCTCCGAAGGCAGCGATGATGCCACTGGCAGTGAGTGCGGCTATGATGTGTGCTACTGTACTCACGATGCTCATGTAGAGCGCGTGTCGAGGATATCCATGAATGCCTTGTGTGGCACTTGCACGCGGCCAAGCGACATGGCCTTGAGCCGCTTTTTGCCCTCCTTTTGCTTATTGAGATGCTTGAGTTTTCGTTCATAGTGTCCGCCATAGAGTCCAGCGGTCACATCTTTCCTGTACGCACGTACTGTCTCGCTCGCCACGACCTTGCCACCGACGCACGCCTGGACCTTGATCTCAAATTGCTGGCGCGGAATGGCGTCTTTGAGCCGCTGCGCGAATGTGCGCCCGACGAGTGACGCTTTGGAACGGTGCAGTACCATGTCGAGAGCATCGACAGGTGCGCCGGCGACGAGGAACGTGAGCTTGACAAGGTCTGACGAGATATACTCGTCTTCTTCATAATCAAACGACGCAAAGCCCGAGCTGCGTGACTTGAGCTTGTCGAAAAAGTCGGTCACAATCTCAGCGAGCGGCAGACGGTACTGCATGTACACCTGCGACTGTGCCTGCGCAGCCCGCGAGAACTCAATGTCGAGCTGCTCGCCGCGGTGCTCGGCACACAGCTCCATCATGGCGCCCGTGTATTCTTCGGGGCACACCAGCGAGCCCTTGACGCTAGGCTCCTCGAGGCACGCGACATGCAGCTTTTTCGTGCCCTCGTCGGGAAAATCGGCAGGATTCGAGCACAGGACTTGCGTCTCGTCGTTGTATGTGATGCGGAAGGGGACTGTGGGCGTTGTGACAAGGATCTCGTGGTCGTATTCATCTTCGAGGCGCTGCCGAAACACGTCCAAATGCAGTGTGCCGAGGAAGCCCAGGCGATAGCCCTGGCCGAGGGCGGTCATCGTCTCTTTTTGGATCGAGACGGATCGGTCGTTGATGCAGAGCCGCTGAATCGCATCTTCCAACTTGAGAAACTCGCTCTTGTCCGTGGGGAAAATGCCCGCAAAGACGGTGGGCAGTGCGGGTCTGAACCCAGGCAGCGGCTCGACGGGCTCATGCGCGCGGTGAAACGTGTCGCCAATACTCGCCTCTTCCGTGTCCTTCATGGTTGTAATGAGCCATCCAACCTGGCCTTTGCGCAAGATCGGCACAGACACCGGCTCGGGATGGTTGATGCCCAGGTCCAGTACTTCGTACCGCTTGCCACTGTGGTACGCCTCAATCATATCGCCCTTCCGCACAGCGCCATCCATGACGCTTACGAGGGCAATCACACCACGATACTTGTCGTACCAGCTGTCAAAAACGAGCGCGCGTAGACCTGGCGGCTCTCGATCCTGCCTCTGCATGCCTGGGAGCGGCGGCGTGCGCTCGACCAGGGCCTCGAGCACTCGATCCACGCCCTGGCCCGTCTTTGCACTCACATGGAGCGGCGTATGTACAGCGGTATCCATGCCAAGAATGTCTCGAAGCTGCTCCGCACATTGCTCAGGGTTCGAGGCGGGCAAGTCGACCTTGTTCAGGACAGGAATCACGGTCAATCCACACTGTTCAGCGATCCGGTACACGGAGATGGTCTGCGCCTGAATGCCCTGTGTAGCATCTACCACAAGCAGAGCTGATTGACACACAGAGAGCGAGCGGCGCACCTCGTAGGCAAAGTCGACGTGGCCCGGCGTATCGATCAGATTTAGGAGGAGCGGTGTCGCACGCTCAGGCGTCTTGTACAGCATGCTCACAGCCTGCGATTTGACAGTTATACCACGATCACGCTCGACTTTGAGCTTATCGAGAACCTGTTTGTTGGATGCATGGCTCGGAATGGTATTTGTGCACTCCAAGAGTCGATCGGCGAGTGTCGATTTTCCATGGTCAATATGCGCAATGATCGAAAACGTGCGTGTCTCAAGCTCATCATAGGGTATCGTTGCCTGCTTTAGCGACACACAGCTGTGGTGCAGTGCTCGCACGCGCGGCACACACGAAGCTCTGCGAAGGGCACGCAGTATCATGCAGAAAAAAGGCATCGAGCTCATCGGGCCTATATCGGGCCCATCAGGGTCTCTCTACAGTCTATGCTTTCGGGGGACGCTTCTTGATATCTTCGGGATTGACGGGGTGGATAAATACATGTGCCTCTGTCGTAGCACCCTGGTATCCCTTGTGCCAGTCGTAGCCCAGCGCGTAGGCAAAGATCGATGCGTCCATATTAAATGCAATCGCTGTCACCGGCAGGCGATTCGGATTCGTCTTAAAGAGTTCCTTGGGCGCCATCGCCGAGCCTTTCGTCTCAAACGTTTTTAGACGCGTACGACTGGCTTTGCACCAGAAGCTGATAGAGCCATCACCACCACCCGTGGCAAATGTGCCCTGCGCATTGAAGGCAATCGCATTCACAGGGTACAGCTGCGTCTCGTTGCGCGGCACATCTGGATGATCAGCATTCGTCCGTCGATGGCAACGGAATGCAAACTTTTTGACCTTGCCATCCTTCGGATCCGGCGGGTCGTGGAAGTAGTGCACGGCCACGCGCCCTTCCGTACCGCCCAGCGCAAATCCGTCACCTTCGGGAAGGGCTGCTAGCGAGCGTGTCTGGAACTTGAGCGGACTAAACTGATCCACGACCTGCTGGGCCGTGCCAGTGGCCTCATTGCATTGAAACGCCATAATCTTGCGCTCGGCCATGGCGACGATGATAATGAAGCCAATTACATCCATCGCGTACACGCGCTCAGGCAAATCCAATGAGGTTATGAGGGTGGGCTGTGGCTCAATCTTCCAGATCTTGACACTCTTGTCCCAACCACCGGTCACAAGCGCGCCACCAAAGACACGGGTCCACCGGACACAGCGTATTGTGTCATTATGCTGCGCCACGACACCGGCCTGGTTCGTATTTAAATCGAAGCAACGTGCCACCTTATCAGCTCCCACTGAAATCACTTTGGTGCCCATGTCATTGAAGCACACGTCCAGCACAGGACCCTCGTGCTGGTACTGCTGCCATGGTTGCACTGGCTGCGCATTCGTCTTATCGATGCGGTAGATCCGCACAAATGTGTCCCAGCTCGCCACAGCGAGCACATCAGCCGTCGGAGAAAATGCCAAAGCAGACACGGTATCATTGGCACCGGGCGTCACCTCCAAGTCCTGCTCACCAGCGACCTTGGTGGTCGCCGTGATATTGGGCGTCGTGGTGGCCGTAGCCGGCCGACTACCCCACCCGCCTGCACTGGATGTCTGAAAGAACGACACGATCGGCAGACGCTACGCAGATGCGGCACTCTCTCTGGCCAGCACCAATCGCTCCGTGCACAGGTAACAGGAACCACAAGGACGCCGACCGACCTGGCCCTCGTGGCTGGGTATATGTGTAATTATGTACACGCGCCTCACGAGGCTCCCCTCCACTCTGCCCTAATACATGGAGGCGTGTACTTGCGTGTGGCATCACGTGTAGAACTATAGTTTTCGTGGTGGGGCGTCGGCGTCGAAGCTTGAGAGGCGCCTCGTCCTCCGTCTTCAAGGCATCGTTCGGTCAAGGTATGTAGCGGAGAAAGCCGCGCACGCGCGGCACGCAAAGTGCGGCGCGTAGGCCTTGGCTTCGTTACGATGGAATGGTGACTCACACTCTGACAGATGAAGGTCGAGATTTGCTCGTTCTCGAACAGGAAGATCTACCCGTACGTATGAGGCTGAGCGGTGGGCGTGTCGACGCACCGACCGCGTGGTAAGAGATTTTGCTAACACTGCCACAGAGCTAAGGGAAGACTCTTTGTCCGTGGTGACAGCAGGGTATGTGGACAGGAGGGGACGTGCGATGCCGCCACGATCGTGCAAGAATGCCCACCGGGCGCGCGGCGAAGGCGGCAAGCATACCCGTCTGTGTATGAGAAAGATGGCTAACAACAATAGGTGTTCCGCTTCCAGGGCTCGAAGCCAGAGTCGCTGTTCCACCAGCGCAAGAACCCCCGTAAGATCGCCTGGACGGTGCTGTACCGCCGCATGCACAAGAAGGGTATCACTGAGGAAGTGGCTAAGAAGCGCTCGCGTCGCACCATCAAGAGCCAGCGTGGCGTTGTGGGTGCCTCGATCGACCAGATCAACACGCACCGTAACCAGAGGCCAGAAGTGCGTGAGGCCGCGCGCAAGGAGCACATCGCCAAGACCAAGGAAGCCAAGAAGGCTCGTCAGGCTGAACGCAAGGCCAACCGGCAGGCGGCTGGCGCCAACACTGCCGTGGCCCGCCAGCAGGCCAAGTCCACGGCCCGTAGCGGCGGTGGTCTGAAGGCATAAAAAGCTGATGTATGAGCATCAGCACTTGGGTGTGCAGCCCCCTGTAGTATGCCCCTATACTCTCTGTCCGAGCTAGCTAGGTCGGCTGTAGCCAGCGGTATCTAGATGCAACTCGTACGCGTGAGCCTCGCCCCTTTGCCGTGGGTGGTAAGCCGTGCGGTGTGCGGTCCGTGGAGACTCATTCGGCCGACATGGCAGTATGGCCGGCGATTCTGGCCGCACGCGGCCGCCTCTTGTCTGCCGTCCATGGGCATGCCTGGTGCATTGCATGCGCCAGCCACTGGTGGCTTGACCCAAAAGACGGGCCTGCAGCACTCGGAATTTGGAGAGTGCAAAGAAGATGCGTTCCGGTGGACGTCGCGGTATGATGCGGGCCAGCTTGAGAGCTCGGAGGAGGATACCCCGAGCTACCTGACAGTGCTTTCGACGTACCTCGTGTACATTGTGTTGATCTTGTTTGGCCACGCTCGCGACTTTATTGGGCGCCGCTTCTACCCGCAAGAATTCGCGCATCTGCGTGAGAACAATGGGTACGCGGCTCTCAATTCGGACTTCGACAGTTTCTTTACCCGACGCCTCAAGACGCGCATCGACGACTGTTTCGAACGGCCCGTGACTGGTGTGTGTGGCCGCACGGTCATGACGCTGGAGCGGATCTCGCATGATTACAACCGCTCGTTCCACCTCACGGGACGCAAGCGCCGCGCACTCAATATCAGCGCCTACAACTATCTCGGCTTTGCTCAGTCGCATGGCGAGTGTGCCGATAATGTTGATACGGGCATCGATATGTACGGCCTGTCGAGTGGTGGAACACGCCTAGGCGCAGGCATGCTCGACCTACAGGCGCAGGTCGAGAAGATGGTGGCCAAGTACCTCGGCCACGAAGATGCCATGTTGATTAGCATGGGCTTTGCGACCAACAGCACGACGATCCCGGCTATTGCTGGTCCAGGCACGTTGATTGTGTCAGATGAGCTGAATCACACATCACTGCGCTCAGGTGTGCGTATGAGCGGAGCCAGCATCCGGCCATTCAAGCATGGAAGCATGGATGCTCTCGAGGCGCTGCTGCGTGAATGCATAAGCCAGGGCCAGCCACGGACGCACAGGCCATGGAAAAAGATCATTGTGATTGTCGAGGGGCTGTACTCGATGGAAGGCACGATCTTCGATTTGCCGCGCGTGCTGGAGCTGAAAAAGCGATACAAATTTTACCTGTACATTGATGAGGCGCACTCGATCGGTGCGCTCGGACCGAACGGTGGTGGTGTGTGCGACTACTTTGGCATTGATCCTATGCAGATTGACATACTCATGGGCACGTTTACGAAGTCGTTTGGTGCGGTGGGTGGCTATGTCGCGGGCAAAAAATCGACGATCGACGCCATTCGTCGGCGCAACTACTCCAACGTGTATGGCGAGACCATGGCACCGCCTGTGCTGGTCCAGATCATGTCGTCTCTTGCGACCATCATGAGCATTGGCACATCACCGGAGAACCGGGCCCTGCTGCCGTCCTGGACGCACTTTTCCGAGCAGTTCCTTATGGGCGTCGAGGGTCGGCACCGTCTAGAGCGCCTCGCATTTAATGCCCGCTACCTGAATCATGGCCTGCGCAAACTTGGCTTTATTGTGTGGGGCAACCGCGACAGTCCTGTCGTGCCACTTTTGCTCTTCCAGCCGGGCAAGATGGTGCTCTTCTCCAACCTGATGCTGCACCGCGGCCTGGCTCTGCCGCCGTCGCAGCGCTGGCAGACGGACGATGATGTATGGAACAGTGCAACGCTCGAGACAGCGCAGGTCGCATCCACGGGCCCGCATGGCGTGCGCCGACGTCCACCGATCGTCGTGGTGGTCGTTGCATACCCAGCCACGCCGCTTATTTCATCTCGTGTGCGCTTCTGTGTAAGTGCCGCGCATACCAAGCAAGACATTGACGACGTGCTCGTGGCATGTGACGAAATCGGCTCGCTCCTGGCGCTCAAGTATGCCAACGGCGGGCCTGGCGGACGGTGGCACATCGACAAGGTGTTGTCTCATTCCGCGGAGCTCGTGGCGTGGAATGGTGTAAATCCCCTCCCTGAGCCATAGGTACCCCTCTCCCCCATCACCCATCTATGCCGACTATAGCAGACCTGGCAATGCCTGCATACGATCCCACAGAGAGCCAAAGGCCAGTCGCACGAGGGATTGCAGGAACCTCCAGCTCCGCCGCGTATCGCGCAGCGGATAGTCCACAGGGGGTGGAATGCTCGTCTGAACGATGCCAAAGAGCACATCTTCCGTGACAGCCTTGGGCGCCGTGAGGCCCAGCAGGCCTTCAGGGCCAGCGAAGCGGCCGTACCCTGAGTGCTTGCAGCCACCAAAGGGCAAGCCCTGATTGAGGTACGAGATGCCAAAGTCATTGATGTTGACCATACCACATGCCAGCTTGGACGCGACGCGCTTGCACTCGGCATGGTCGCGTCCAAACACGGATGCCCCTAAGCCGTACGGCGTGTTGTTGGCCAGCTGAATGCCTTGCTCCACGTCTGAGTACGGCATAACCAAAAACACGGGGCCAAACACCTCTTCCTGGGCGATGCGCATCGTAGGTTGGACATGGGTCAGCAGGGTCGGCGCAAAGTAATGTCCCATCGGCCATTTTTCGTGCACGACACGCCTACCGCCCAGCACGAGACGTGCGCCCTGGGCCACGGCATCTGCAATGAGTGCCTCGAGGGCGTCGAAGCGCGCGTCGGAGATCATGGCCCCCGCATCAACGACATCTTCGCCCTTGTCCGAGGCCAGACCAAAGCGCGTTTCGTCAAGTGTGCTTCCGCAGCGCAGGGCGGCGATGCGTGGCTCGACGAGCGCTACGAGGTCGTCTTGCATACTGTCTGGTACGAGGAACCGCTCAATGCCAATGCAGTTTTGGCCCATAGCCTGGAAGCATGCGCGCATGAACATGGAGGCGAAGAACGAAAGGTCTGTGCCTGGCAGAATCAGTGCTGGATCCTTGCCGCCCAATTCGAGCGTGGTGGGCGTCAGTTGTGGCGCAGCTGCCTCAGCGACGCGACGACCGACCGCGTCGCTGCCGATGAATGTGATGTGAGCGAGGTGGGCGTCGCGCGTAAGTGCCTCGACAGCCATGGGTCCACATGCGACCAGCTGCACGATATCCCGCGGCGCGCCACAGGCATCGAGGCATCTGTACACGCCTTCGAGGACCTGCTTCGAAGACCAAACGACGTGTTCGGAGCATTTGATCACCACGGCGTTGCCTGCAAACACGGAGGAGATGATGGGCCCCAGCATATTGTGCACGGGGTAGTTCCACGATACACAGGCAGCTACTACGCCCAGCGGCTCGTGGTATACGGTGCATCGCTTGTGTGCCAGAAGCAAGTTGCCGCTCCGCCGCTCCGGACGCAGGATGCGCTCCCCATGCTGGATCGTCCATGCGAGCTTGGCACATGTCGTGAGCAGCTCGCCAAACGCAGCATCGATCGCTGTTTTGCCTGTATCGCGACAGGCTATCCGAGCGACGGCCTCAGCGTCACGCTGGATCCAGGCCTGCATCGTCCGCAACACCTCGCGGCGCTGCGTAAACGACGACGTGCGCCATACTTCCTGCGCCTCCTGTGCTCGCCTGACCTTGTCGCGGATCGTGTCGGGCGTATCAGCCGGCACGCGGGCGAGAACGTACCCGGTCGCCGGGTCGTAACAGGTGATGCACTGTTCCTCATCAATCAAGGGGGTGTGGGGCGATCGCACTTCGCCGCACCATCCCGGTTGTGCTTCCACGGGGTATACGCGCTCGATTGTGCGTGCGCGCCGCGGTCTGGCACACACGAGACGGGCCAGAGCCAACGTCACCACGGCACATAGGACATGCCACCACATAAAGAAGCGCAATGTCGAAATCAGGCCGTTTTGGGACCTCCACCATGCCGGAGGCCGACATGTATGCCCAGGAGCCGACGGCGTATCAAGCGCTCCTGCACAAGGCGCCATGGCGCCAAGACCCCCGATACTTCCAGCGCGTATGCATCAGTGTTATGGCGCTGTTGAAAATGGTGCTCCATGCCCAGTCTGGTGGTGATTTGGAGGTCATGGGCCTGATGCAAGGACATGTCCGTGGTGACACGATCTATGTGCTGGACGCGTTTCCGCTGCCTGTGCACGGGACTGAAACACGCGTCAATGCACAGAACGAGGCATACGAGTACATGGTCACGTACCTGGAGGCGTGTCGAAGCGTACATCGGCCTGAGCACGCCATTGGTTGGTACCACTCCCACCCTGGGTACGGATGTTGGCTCTCTGGGATTGATGTACAAACGCAGCGTACGAACCAGCAGCAAGACCCCTTTGTCGCCGTCGTGATTGATCCATGGCGCACTATGTCAACGGGGCATGTGGATATAGGCGCATTTCGGACGTGGCCCCTCGACCAGCCAGGCACGGCGCCAGATACGACAGCGCCACCGCCGCGGTTACCGGCGCACAAGATCGACGACTATGGCGCGCATGCGTCGCAGTACTATGAGCTCGACGTCCAGTTCATCAAGATCGCCGCGGATCGGCCGCTCTACGACCAATTGTGGCAGCAATACTGGGCACAGGTGCTGTGCTCTCCGCCCAACGCGTCACTCCAGCCCATCCATGAACTTGGCACGCGGCTTGGCGAAATAGCCGCCACCATCGAGAGTACAAGCACGATGCCCGGCGGCACGTCGTATGCGCAGGCCGCGCGCGCTGTCCCGCGATCGGATGGCGTGGACGTGCAAGCCCTGGCACAGCAGCTCGACCGACGGGCTGATGGACAGCCACTCGAACAGGCGTCTCAAGACGCGCACTTGGTGGCGGCGGATATGCGGTACGCTGTCGAGCGAGCTCGTCGAAAAACCATGCTGTTTGGACTATAGAGGGGGGAGGGGAGGGGAAGGGATAGGGTCGTTCCGTATATGTCGTCCGGCAACAGGGGGGTTCTATAGGGGTCATGGTATGTCCGCCAAACGGACCATTATGAGTCAATGTTGGTTACGGGTGTGGCGGGGCCAAGGGGCAAGACGGTGGGGCGTGGATGCCCATGGCGCTCGTACAGGTCGACACGAAGCATGTCCAAAGAGTGCTTTTCGCCGTTTTCGTCTGTCCACTTGCCAAGTGTGACGTCGTCCTGCGTAATGACAGCATGGGGGAAGGTGTTCTTCGCCCACTCCAGCACATACGCACTTGCACGCATAAACTTTTTGCTGCTGTACTTTTTGTGGAAGTGAAGGTGTGCGGGTGGACGGAGGCAGTAGTCGAGCATGATTTCTGCCGTGCCAAGAAGCTCTGGTTCTGCGTATGTCGAGTAGTGCACCAGTGTCGGCGTCCACTCGCCACGCTCAAGGACCTCCCGGGCGAGCCACACGGCTGCTGCTGCAACGAGGGACGGGGGGTGATCCAGCAGGCGGTGGTCCACGAGCGAGATCTCCATAAAGTACTTGGCAACGGTGCGTGTCTGGATATCATAGTTGTCGGCTTTGGAGATGCGGCGCAAGAAGTTCATGGGCGACGCATAGCTCAAATCAAAGTTGAGGACCTTGAGCATGTACCGCTCAGCCCGCAGGATCTCTTCATCGGTATAGCCGCCGTCTGCGACGTACATAAAGTTCTGGATAGAGGGGCACAGCACTTCCTCGTACTTGGCCGCGATAAATAACGCTGTAACACCCACGAGCTGCAGCTTCGACAGCGAGATCGTCCGCATACTGAGAAAGCGGTCAACAATGTTGAGTGCCAGGAACAGCGTCTCAGGGAGCAGGCGGAACTTTGCATGCGTCTCGATCAGCCAGTCGGCAAGTACACCACGCAGATGCCAGTTTAGATCGCGCTGCAAATTCATGTAGCTGCCATTTGGCATGCATTGCATTTCCACTTGACGCATGTACGCAAAGATCTCCTCGACATATTCCGCCACCATCAACGGGTCATCCGCATCGTCTTTATCGAGATCTTCCCAGCCTTCGTCTTTCGCACGCTGCGTCGGCGCAGCGGGCGCTGCCTCGTGTGTCATGCGCACACGCTTGGCCTCGCGCGCCTGGTCAGCTGCGAGGTCCCTGTTCTCCTTGTCGCTCCCTGTCACGTCGTCAATCGCCATCGCCTCGGGTTCACGGGGCCGCGCGACGCGGCGCTGCGTTGCCACTGCCGCCCGTGCTGCAGGCAGATGCGTTGCCGTCCGCTGTGCCGCCGGTGGTGGACGTACACGAAGAGCCGGCTTCTTTTCCTCGGCCTTTTCATCGTTGGTTGAGCGTGTACGTGCGGCGTTCGTCAGGTCGCCCAAGGCGGCACGCTTTCGGGTACCCAGCACACCTGATGCGCCCAAGGCAGACGACGTGGCAGCCGAGCCTTTGTCAGCCGCGACCGGGGCTTTGCCTTTGGCGGGCGCTGGCGCTGCACTTGTGCCGCGCAAGGCGTAGGCATTTTCATCTGTTTTGGTGGTGCTCCGAGCCCGAGCCGGAGCACGCCGCACAGGCAGGTTGGATGACATGTCCCAAGCCGATATACAGGTGGGTGAACAACGTACTATTCCAGCAACACTGTGCGCAGCGTGCTGGATCAAGGCCAGGGAAGGCAGGCAGAGGGGTAGAGGTAAGCCGCAGAGAATCGGCAGGTACAACGGCGCGGTACGGCCAGCAAAAACGCTTCGGCTCGTGCTTATTTCGCAGATCAACACATAGATGCTACGCACACGCTTCGCGCCGCGGAATGACGCTGCCTACTGGCTTGACAGGCGCATGACGTATGTGCACATGCGCCACCCATTGGACCCTCAACTCGGCCGAAGTACGGAACTTCTATATCACCGCTGGATGTTGGGCTGGACGCGCCAGGCTATGCCAGGTGACCAATCTCGCGTACTTGCTATGCATGTGACAGCCCGCCCAGAGAGGCTGGTCAGCTGCAGGCTCGATCATTTTTTTTTCATGCCACTGTAGCGCGCCGATGCGCGTGCTGTGGAGCAGCCTACAGCGTGAGTCTTCGTTTCTAGCACCGCATCCCAGGCATGCTGAGTCTTTTACGCATAAGCCTCTTAGTCTCGCAGGCATAGTGAGCACCCGAGAGATTGGGCGACGTTCATGGCGTTCGAGGCATTCGCATTGTCCGCTTGTTCACGGTCCTATGCTCGTTCTGGCATGCGTGATAACGTGCTTCTACAATACATGGGATCCCTGGTAGTTGGTTCCCATGTCAAGGCTCATTATGTAGTGTAGCTATCACAGATAGGCGCTTCGCACGCTGGCTAAAGAGGCTACGAGCTGGCCGGTCCGGCGATGCGCAAGGAGGATCCGACAGGGACCCCTTTGCCACGTGGACTCCACGCGGAGTAATGTCATGCTTGCAGGGAGAACGAACGAGTGCTTGGGCGTCTGCCAATCGCATACGCCCAAGCAAGCTTATTCGAACTGCTTTTTGTCGAGCACGCAAGACGAGCAACTGAGCTCGCATGTAGAAAAGAAGGACTAGGAATTTCATTTCTTCTTTGACAGAGCTTGGGACATGGATGATGCCAAGCGCTCAGGGACTCATTTAGATACATCACCCATCACTTCTATGCAGAAATCCGTCTCATCTGTGACACCGGCCGTCCGACCGGCAGAAGACGTCCCAAGCGCCGCTCCGCCGAAAGCTCGTCGGCGCGGAAGGCCACCCAAGTCGACGAGCGCAAATCGCGTGCCTGCCTCAGCATCTGTCCCACCACCGCCAGCGACACGGGTGATTGCCTCGGACACACCACCACCTATGGTTTTCCAATGCTTTCAATGCTTGTCAATCGTCGGTGATTCGACATCTTGGATCATGGCTCAGCGTCAGCTTGGATTTATTGTGCTGCGTGATGTCACCGACAAGGTTGTGGCCCTCGAGTTCCATACCATGTCCGACGACATCGGGTGGGAAAGGTACAAGTTTGCCCCTCTTGCCTGTGCTCACTGTGATCAAGTGCTCGGCCGCATGTATAAGGACACGCCCCCTGAATGGTCGACGCTGCGGGCCGCGTACTGCCTATCCCATTCTGCGCTACTTGTGTACCAACTGGGATCCACGCGCTCGTCTCAGAGCGGCTCGGATATCGACTTTGGCGGCCTCTCCGCCCACGAAGGTGACGAAGATAAGGTTTCGCGCAGTCCATCGCCGCATATACCCTCCAAACTACCACCTATCGTTTCCGTAAATGCGTCAGCAGAAGCTGAGCATGACAAGGACCTCGGCAAGATCCGTACGTTGCTAATGGCGATGGGCGAGCGCCTATTGCGCCTCGAGCAGCAGATACCCTCGCTACAAGCATCTTCGCAAGCTCCCTTGATACCCTCCATGAACGATCGCATGACGCACCGTGCAACTCCATCTACCTGGGACGATATGTCGCGCAGTCCGTCTTTCCATGGGCCCGTCCAGCCCGGCCGGTCCTTCCTTCTCGACGACCTTTCTAGCCGCCGGCTACCGCCTCTCGCGCCTGTGGATGATGCACGCTGGATCAGCACGCCGCATCAGCACCGCTCTCCGACATCCAACGAAGCCTTATCCCGGGCGCCCTCAGTATGGGCGCGTCATGCATCGACCGGCTTATGATCATGACTATCTATGACTACGCTGGTATTCGGCGTACAGCTTTTCCACGTAGGCCTGATCTGTACATAGCTGTACAATCAGCTTTTGCACGAAATCGGCGCGCGACAAGTGGCCCTCCAGCCCCGCCACCACCTGAGAGGGTGCGAGTGTGTCGCCTATGGAAGTCGGCTGCGGCTCGGGTGCGCGCAATTCGTCGACAGGTTCCATCGCCATAGGATCGGAGCTCTCTTGCACGGATGCTGTACCGAACAGAGCATCCAGATCAATCGGGGTGCTTTGTATCTGCGACTCGGGTTCTGGTGCCTCTGGCTCTGGAGCGGTGTCTTGGTGCTGGTCCGAGGCTTCGCGAAAGAGGGCGTTCAGGATTGAGGCACCCGTGCGCTCTTGCTCAGTAAAGGTGGGTCCCTCGGGCTGGCCAAAGAGGGCATCCATGCTGATGGAGGTAGGAGCGTGGTCTGCGCGCAGCGATGTGGGTGCTGGCGGTGGATAGGGCGCTTCTTGCAGCGATGTGATCGTCTTGGCTAGCTGCTCGAGCTGGGACGGCTCAAAGATCCAGAATCCGTAAATGGTATGATCGCCAGCGTTGCCATCGTCTGGCTGGTGTGCACGGTAAATGAGAAAGGCCTCACTGATCTCCACGTCATCACTAGGCGTGAAACCAACATAGAAAGGCTCAGGGTCATTTCGGTTCAGAATCTGCAGGCCATAGTACGGCGCCTCGGAGCGCTGGTACAGAAACAGCGGGCCTTCTACACTCGTCTTGGTCCACTCATTTTCAAACGTATAGTACACGACAAAGGATGCAGAGGCGAGTATGTGCAGTGCGCATGGATCAATCCGCTGCAGCACGCGCGTATTCAACTGCAGTCGTGCGTCTAGATCCATCCAAGGAAACCGTTCACAGCGTGGGGAGCGAGGGGAGAGGGATGTTTTTTACCAAGACCTAGTAGGACCGTCATACACATACACACCTCCATCACAAGGTGACACGGCGCGACGCGTCACGCGGCGAGTTGCGTTCCTACTCATGGTGGCCTCGGATACGGACGATGTGTGGCGCCAGGTCTGGAGTGACGATGGCGACTCGGTCAGTAGCGCATCGGAGGAGGAGCCGGAAGTAGAGGCCGGTGATGTCGACATGGACGAGCGCGTCGAGATGCTTCGCGCACCGGTCTTGTCGATCTGCACAGCCTTGGGTGGCTACGAGCATGTCCAGCAGCACGGGCGCACTGAGCTCGTGTACCGCGTCGGCGATGACTGCCTAGAATGCTTGCGCGATCTGCGCCGTCTGTGGCGCCAGGATGATACCGATGCGAGTCGTGCGATCGCGCGCGTATTTGCTGAGCTCGGCACGCTTCACAATGATCTCATCCCGATCCTCCTGCACTGTGCCGGCGGAGGAGACAAGGCTGACAAGATTGCTTTGGCATGCACAGATCTCATCACGGCACTGACGTGGCCTATTGACTGGGATGCCGAGCTGCATGACATGACGACGCGCATGGAAGAAGACGAAAACGAGCAAGTTCTCGCCAAATTGCTGGAATTGCAGAGTGCGCAAGTGCAGTACAAGTCATCGATTCTGCGTGAACGTGCCAAAGAGCCGCGCCTTGGTGACCGCACTGTCTTGTCCTGTGTCCTTCGTTACGTTCTTGCGCCCTCTCTCAAGCCAAGATCAGAGCGAACGGAGCGCGACGTGGGCGTAACCAGCATGTGCTTGCATCTCTTTCGCAACCTACTAGCCATTCGTGATCCGCCACTGCAATCGTTCAGCACAAGCAATATCGCGAACATGTCACTTCAGAGCGTCCTTGTCCAGCAAATGGACACTTTCCACATTCTGGATGCACTCCGCATGTTGGCGAGTCAGGCCGACACAAAAGAGTTTGAGATGTGGACGCCCATCGTGGCGGAAAGCGTATACCATATGGTGAGTGGAACACCGCCTGTGTGGCTTGCAGGAGCCATCGAGACTTCGCCACTTTCTGCCTCCCTGTCCGCTGAGGCCACGGAACGCCGCTCAAGCCGGCGGAATGCCAGTGCAAGGCACTCGCGCTTTGGCACGACGATCCAGTTCCCCGCACACGATGGCTCGCTGCGTATCGCACGCACCCCTGCAGCGCTGACCGAACGCGTCGATCGTCTGGAACAGCGCGTGATAGACCGTACGAAGCGCCGCGTCTCACGCCGTCGGCCGGCTTCGGATCGCGGCGCGCCGCCGACGCAAGTGCACTGGACGCCGAGTGCCCAGCGCGTGCTCCGCACATGGGCTGATCAATTCGTATTGGACGGCCTCTTTGGCGTGCTTGTGCCGGCCTACCTTCGAGATATCCATGCCGAACGCGAGCGCGTCGGTGGCTTGGATGCAGCTCGGTGTAAGGCTATCCAACTCGCGTCGTTTTTCCTCGAGTATGCCATGGCGCGCCGTATGCCCATGGCGCATGTGAGTTTATGGCTCGAGCCATGGGCCTTTCGCCTTGTGCGCGCACGCACCGCGATGGCACTAGAGAGCCGTCAGTGGCTCGAGTTTACCTTGAGTGTGCGCCTTTGGACGACGCAGCTTCGCCTTTTGGAAGCATTGTCCCGCAGTGCATTAGATGCTGAGCGCGAGGCTGCCGAATCGCTGCAGCACACGCTCTACTACGACGGCGAGTACCTTGATACGGCGCTGCATGCTATGCATGCGTATTCAACGCAGAGCTTTGCATGCCTCGAAGCCATCATCGACTTTAGCTACATGATGCCGAGACTCCTGGAGCGGCATGCATCCACAAGCGCCTACATGTTTGTCAAGACATCGAAGGATGAGCGCATCTTCCGCTTCGAGTCGTTCCAGCGGTCTATGGCATCCACACGACTCGTGCATGCCTGCACCCAGTACCTTGCTCGCTACCGCGACTCTTCCTGCGCTTCGACGATGCTTCCACGCCTCGCAGTCGTCGTGCACCGCATCATTGTGCGCGCCTCGCACGTCGCTTTGTTCTTCAGCGCCAAGATCCGACACGTATGGGACCGAGTCATGGCAGACGGTGCGCATATGCAGCGAGTCCACCCACAAGCCGCGCGTGACTTGGCTCGGCTGTACCACATCATTCGAAAGACATTCTTGCGACTCAGCGACGCATCGCGCCAAGCCTACGAGGTCGATCGCCGTCCGCCCAAGCCGACAGCCGAGCTCTACGTCCGCTCAGAGCTGTCGCACAGCGAACAGATTGGCGTCGCTGTCGGCCTTCTTGCCGAAGCGCACAAACTCACGGGCGTATCGTGGGTTCGCACGGCGTTGGAACGCGCGAGTATGGAGCGCATGTCACGCCAGCCAGAGGCGCACGTACCAGAGGCACATATGCCTCTGTATCCCGAGCATGAGCTGCCTGACGGCGGTCCTGACGCTATGCACTTTGCACCACTGCGTTTGTTGTGCCGACTCGTTGAGCTGGAAGAAAAAGCGGAGGGCACATGGTACGTCCCTCCTGACTGCGAGCCCAACACCCTTGCTCGGTACGGCCACATCATCGACCAGTACCTCACAGAGCCACTGGTCATCGAGGGCCAGAGCCTCAAGGATCTCGTGCGCGCTAAACGGCCTCGACCGCCAGCCACAGACCGTCCAGCACAGCGGCCCCGCATCGAAGACGAGGTGCCGAGTCTGTCAGACGCCGAGTCGTCTCCTCCCACGAGTTCGTCGCCTCAGATCGCCGCTCCCGAGCCCATGGAGGCCAAGGGTGTGCCCGATTTGTTCCTGCTCTCTGACACGGAGGCCTAACGCTTGCCAAAGAAGCTCAGCAGGCTATGCTGCTTCGGTGCCGCCTTCGAAGGTCCTTTAGGCGACACCTTGGAAGGCGATTTCGAAGGTGCTGGAGCTGTTGATGCTGGCTGCGCCGTTGGTACCGCCTCATCGCTCGATTCATACGTCTCGATATCCTGAAACACTGTATATCCCTTTTCATTTTTCGTACGAATCCTCTTCATGACTTTGCGTCGCTTGCTTGTAGATGACGGGGGACGAGGTGCTCGAACCTCCTCGTCCTTTTGGATGGCGCCGAATGCGCCGAGACCAGCATGGCGATGAGCAGCATAGGCCTCGTCATACACGAGAGCTCGGTTGACACAGGCCAGCATGGCTGGATCGTACGATGTACCCACTGGCTGCAAAGCATAGACTTGCTTTTTACCGTTGGAAAGTTGAGCCAGTGTGCTCTCAAGCTCGCTCGCCGGCACGACAAATACATGATGTAAGTCATGCACGGCATATATGACCGACACCTGCTCCGCCTCGGCAAAGCGCCCGAGCGCTGCCTTGGCGTCGTCGACATGCATGCCCATCTCACGGCTGAGTAGACGGTACGTGACTGCTTGCTTGTCGTGCAAGATCCGCGCCGTGAGGAAGGCATGGGTATCGTCCATGGTCGTCGCTGTCATGCCGCGATTCAGGCGCGTGGGTCCAACGCATACATAATTCCCCATTTTTCATCCACCGTTTGTCCATCGACGATGAGCGACCCGAAAGTTGAGTCTCTCTCGGAGCGCCTAGGTGACATTCTAGCCGACGTGTCGCGCACGTCCGACTGGGCAGAAGAAGGTGACGATGCTCCAAAGAACGAGGGTCCCCTTCATGAATCGAAATACGATGTCCAAGTCACTCTCGCCGATCAGCAGGCTGATCCCAACTCGCCGCTGTACTCGGTCAAGTCCTTTGACGACCTGGGCTTACACGAAGACCTCCTCAAGGGCATTTATGCGATGAAGTACACGAAGCCGTCCAAAATTCAGGAGCGTGCTTTGCCACTACTGCTGCAAAACCCGCCACGTAATATGATCGGACAGTCGCAGTCCGGAACGGGTAAGACGGCGGCTTTTGTGCTGACTATGCTATCGCGCATCGACTTTAGTGAAGAAAAGACTCAGGCTTTGGCTCTTGCGCCGTCGCGTGAGTTGGCTCGGCAAATTATGGATGTAGTCCAAGAGATGGGCAAATTCACGCCGGTCAAGACAGCCTTTGCGATCCCCGATTCCATCAAACGTGGCCAAAAAGTCTCGGCGCACCTCGTGGTCGGTACGCCAGGCACCGTGTACGAATTTCTACGGACGCGCATGCTGGATCCGGCGAGCATCAAAGTATTTGTGTTGGATGAGGCCGACAATATGCTCGACCAGCAGGGTCTGGGCGAGCAGAGTTTCCGCGTCAGACTCTTGATGCCCAAAACATGTCAGCTGGTGCTGTTCAGCGCGACATTCCCAGAGAGTGTGCACAAGTATGCGACAAAAATTGCGCCGAATGCCAACGAAATTCGGCTCAAGCAAGAAGAATTGAGTGTGGAGAGCATTCGCCAATTTTACATGAACTGCAAGTCGGAGGAGCACAAGTATGAGGTGCTGGTGGAGTTGTACAATCTCCTCACCATCGGTCAGAGCATCATCTTTTGTGCGAAGCGCCACACAGCTGACAAGATTGCGCAGCGCATGACGGCCGAGGGGCACCGTGTTGATTCGCTGCATGGCAAGCTCGATACATCGGCGCGTGACCGCACGATCGACGATTTCCGGTCGGGTAAGTGCAAGGTGCTGATTGCTACGAATGTCATTGCACGGGGCATCGATATCCAACAGGTGACGCTCGTCATCAATTACGACATGCCTCTGACACAGAGCGGCGAGCCTGATGCTGATACGTACCTGCATCGCGTCGGGCGTACAGGTCGCTTTGGCCGCAAGGGCGTGTCAATCAACTTTGTACATGACGAAAAATCCAAGCAACAAATGGAGGCGATCGAGCGTGCGCTTCACTGCCGCATTGTGCCGGTACAGACGGACGACCTCGAAGAGATGGAATCCACCATCAAAGAGGCGCTCAAGAGCAGCCAAGGCTCCCAGTAGGTGGTTATATAATCAATATTTCATGGACCTACGTCCGTTCTTTCGGATCGACGCGGTGCGACGATCATGTCGTCTGCACCGCGTGACGAGGCCGACATGACGCAACTCACCCTCTCCGAAGACTCTGTCCAGCCAGAGCCCCTGTCTGACGAGGCCCTCGGTGCTCTGCAGCGCTGGATGCTATCGATCGCTTGCGTACATTTTGATTTGGAGCTGGGGCCGGACGTCGAGTGTATGTATCCGCCGCTGGGAATCAGCAAGGAGGAAAAGGACAATATCGCGTTCTCTTCCTTCCCAGACACGCATGTATTTAGTGATGGAGACCTCGTGTTTTCGTGGCGTGTGCGTGAAGTGCCGTTAGACGCATCGAATGCGTCGCCGCCGGCTCCCTCCAAGCCTGCGCCGCCCCGCCGCTCTCCTTCGGTACGTGAGTCCATGACACGCAGTGTTTCATGGCTGCGCCGATCGCGGAATGAAGCGGTAGCAGATGCATCTCCGCGTCTGCACAGCCGGAGTACGTCTTACCTATATGGATACACGTATTTTCTCCAGCGCCGAGACACCTCACGGCGCCGAGGCTACTTTCAGAAATCGCTCGTCATTCTCTCGCATCTGCCGTATGTGGGCCT
>ENA-OOJM01000103-OOJM01000103.1-human-skin-metagenome-genome-assembly--contig:-NODE-103-length-29108-cov-8.209376_pt1 | contig 29108 bp, 19 predicted proteins | sample MGYA00248875_ERZ500988 | MGnify/ENA primary metagenome ERZ500988 (study PRJEB25958, sample SAMN03398507) | human skin metagenome | study: EMG produced TPA metagenomics assembly of the Human Skin... | reverse complement strand
AGATAGGCAGCAGGTACTTGACGGCTGGCACCGCATTTTGTTCAAAGAAATGCCTGTTCCTTTGCGACTTCTTGCATCAACTGACGTACTTGCTTGGAAGTCACTACTAGAGTGCGCCGCCATGACCTTCCAGCGGCATCAGGCGCCTGTGCCATTGGTCCGCTCCTTCATCCAAACTATGGTGGCTAATGGGTACACAGTGATGGGCGGAACACATGACACCGAGCATCTTGCCATCAACCTGCTGGAGACGTGGCAAAGCATCTGCGTGCAAAATATTATGGTGCGCCTCGAATGGCACCAGCACAGACAGCCCACTAGCGTCCTTCCCAAAATGTTCTCGCAGTTCTTGCAGCGACTCGGCTCATCCATGGCCCAAACTTTGAGAATATTTGCTCAAAATCGCGCACGTCAAAGACGCTCTTTCAGCAAAGCCTATACGTCGTGGATGGACCTGCTTGACTTGGCTGGCACTCTTACCGCCAGGATCAACGATATCGTGTCGATCCCGGGTGATGCACTGACTGGACCTATTTTGTACATGATACTAGTGCATATGGAACACACTGTGGGGTCGGGCTTTGAGCTTGAGCTGTATCATGCCGAAGAACGCGCATGCATGTACTGGGTACTCGCCCTCGTGTACGGTGAGCAACATGCTTTAACGAAGGATCATACGTCCAGCTCATGGCAATGTATTGCGCATGCCTCGAGGGCACAACAACATCTGTGTTCTGCTTCGGCTATCTTGCATGTACACACGCATGGAAGCAAAATCTCTCGGACGCAGACCGCTTTTGCTCGACGACTTAAATGGCTTCGCAGGCCACCTTGGTGTTCTCCGCCCCGCCTATGTATTGTGACATCTTCCGCTCCGTTTGACCTAAACATGTGCTGGAAATCATATGAATCATGGCATCAGACGACGCTTTTACATCCTATGCATGCACCAGCTTGGCAACATCTCGAACAAAGTGTGGTCTACGCGAAACACGCGCTGGAAGCTCGAGTCTCGGATGCATCTGCGATATTATGTCGCCGTGAACGTCGCACCCTGGACCAGCATATACTAGATGTGGCCCTAGCACTTAGCACATGGGTTCGTATGCATCCCTCTCAGGTGCCAGTGGAGTCTCTGTGGACAAATACGCATCATCCATGGTATGGTACACTACAACCCCTATTGTTGGACGATAAGACGCACCGACCCTTGTAAATCTTTTGGTGCCTCTTGGATGTGACGTTCATCTTCCCAGCGTTCTCTGCCCCAAGCCCAAACAGCATCGAGGATCACGCTGGCAATACCCATCCCATGCACAAGGTTGATAGCATAGTAAAAGTTGGCATTTGCCGACCCTGCATACATCCATAGGTAACGAAATACTGGGAATAAAAGTGTCGTGTACGCAAAGAGCATGAACGACACCATTGGGTATCGCAAATAATCAGCCAAGCGACCGTATGACAGGCTCCATATGGCAAGAAACGCGGCCGTGTCGCCGACGCATGGGTAAGCCTCAAAGAGACATTGGACGCCTAGAAGTATTGTGAGTCCAAACACAAGGTCTGTGCGATACTTGAGCAACACAGGTATTGTATAAATCCACATGTGAACGTGGACGACCATGACGAAAAATGAGAAGAAGTGAGAAAACATTTCGACAAAAAAGTACCAGAACAGTCCAATGGTAGGTGTGAGATCGTCAGCCAGGAAGCGACTTCCGTACACGCTGCGCACAAATGCACCATTCGGATCACCAGACAGTAGATAAGATGCGATGAGAGAGGCCATTAACAACAGTGATGCATGCCATACAAACTTGCGCAGGAAGACATACCATGCATCCACTCGTCGTAGCCCGAATTTGGAGCGCCAAGATCCATAATCAGCGTACGAATCACTTCCCAACAGAGCAAAAATAGGTGTGAACATTATTGGCGTAAAAAATAGAGTGCTGTTGAGTACATGAGACAGGACTAACAATTGAGAGGATCCTCGTATAGCGCCCAACAAACTGATCATGATGAGGCAAGTGCGAACCTGACTCATGGACTTGGCAACGCATGCAGCAATAGCATAGGGATTAAGCAGGAAGCAAGCTGCAACGAGCACAGGTGAGAGACTAACGGCTTTGTTCTTGGAGCGTGAACGAAGTATTTCGGCAGTCTTGGCCAGTGTGACACCAGTCACCACATCCACAGCAATCCAGGCAACGGCAGACAAGAATGGATCTGAAATCAAATTTGTAGGTAAAATAAGCAACAGTGGGGAGTGATGCTGCGTGAGAGAACCCCAAACATCTTGCGGTGATGCATTCGTAAATCGAAAGAGCGCATGCAACTCGCGAAGCAGGTCTAATCGGTCTAAGGGAGTCGCAAACTCAAGCACATCGATGAGCGACTCGCCCCAGGCGCTTACCCATGATATGAGCACGCGTAGCGCAATGCCCACAGTAAAAACTGCCAGATAGCCCGCGGACAAGCTCGGCATGCCTGCCGTCACCGTCGTGGAGAGTTAACTCGTAGCTTGCCTCTGCTCAATCGCGGCGCGCGTGCCACGTGGCAAAGAACAAGTCCTGGTGCAGGTGTTGGTCTTGCACAGTGGGTTGTCAACAGAATGAATTTCCTGATCAAGAATCGGCAGCAGCGAACGTCTGCCGAGCTGGCTAGATCGATATGTGATACATGCTTTCGTATGGGAGTCGAAGTTACCAGTGATGAAATATGGCGACTTAGCGACGTGACTCCTTCATCTGATAATCGTCGCAAGCTACACGATGAGCTTTTTTTGTTGCTGCAACAAGGAAAAATGGTGTTATATGGTGAGGGGGACCGAGATCCTGTGCCTGAACTAGTTGCACAATTTGCTCAAGAAGCTTACCAACATCATATGATGGAATATCTCCTTACTGTTATGCCACGCCTCGAGTTTGAGGCTCGAAAGGATATTACGCAGATATTTGTCGCATTGCTTCAAAGAAGCATCGGTTCTCGACACCCCACGGTTGAATATGTATACTCTAATCCATCTATTGTCAGTATGACGATTCGCGGGTATGAAATGCCAGGTATAGCCCTCAACACCGGTATGATTTTACACGAGATGCTACAATATGAGATTCTTGCTAAATTGTTCCTGTATTCAAGTGACTTGTATCGCTTCCCTCAGTATATTGAGTTTACGTCTTTCAGTATTTCTTGTGATGCTTTCAAGAATTTACGAGACGCACTTGTATCTCATCGAAGCATGGCCGCTGAGTTTTTGCAGCAGCAATATGTGCAATTTTTTTCGATGTTCACACAGCTCCTCGATTCACAAAATTATGTGACACGTCGCCAGTCCCTCAAATTGCTTGGTGAGCTACTTGTCGACCGTGCACACTACTCTACCATGATACGTTACGTCTCAGATGAGGAAAATCTTAAACGCATTATGAATGCACTGCGAGATCGCAGTAAACATATTCAACTCGAAGCATTCCATGTCTTCAAGGTGTTTGTTGCCAACCCCAAAAAAACACCAGCAGTCGAGGCAATATTGCGCCGTAATCGCTCACGGATATTGTCATTTTTGGAGGCGTTCCTTCCCGACAGTACAAACGAATCATTCATTGACGAGCGGCAATATATAATCCAAATCATTCGTGCAATGCCAAACACGTAATTGCACATATCCTAGGGCGAGCACTACGGCTGCATCCAGTCCAACTGGTCCCGAACTTCTTCACCATGTACATGATAGCTCAATCGAATACGCAATCGCACTTTGCCGTTGTTACTTACACCGGAGATGCGCATATTCTGTGTCGCCTGTTCACCCGGCACGATAGACGACTTGCTCAGAGGCAACATCTGTAGTTGCTGTGTCTTGGGCACAGCAGCCTGAAGCATGATGTGTTGCACGTCTGTCGTGCAAGTGAAGCAAGCCTGTACCGTGACGTCCGTGCCATGTGAGAGTATAGTGAGAGCCATACTAAAACCATTTTTGTTGTACACCGACAAGGCCTGCGGCTTTTCCGATTTGGGCTCGTCGAGCAAATCCATGGAGCTCAAAGCCGATGTTGTTTGTGCCACAGGCGGCTGGGAAGGAGCATCAAACAGGCCGAGGATGTCTTGACGAGATGCTGTCGCAGAGATGGCTCGAGGTGCCGGGTCGTTACCGCCACCAAAAATATCGAGAAGCAAGTCCTGTGCATTTTGTTGAGAATGAGCGGCGTTTCCCGCTGGCGTGTTGTCTGTATCCAAAAGCAAATCATTTTGTCCCGATGTAACAGTCGAGCGAAGATCTTTAGTTTCACCACCTACCGTTTCAAGAACAATAGAGCGTTTTTCGGGTAGTGGCATGACCTCTAGCACCGCGTCACGAACAGAATCACGTTTCAAGAGCACGGAGTATTCCAGCGCGCGCTTTTGCGTCTCGAGGTCAATGCTTTCCACATATTGAGCAAGAATCGATCCGATTCGTTCTTGCTGTTCCGTGTCCTGCATTCGGGTATGGAGTTTGGCCAAGGCCGTGAGAACATACTCACGCACAGGTTCTGTTGCATACACCGAGTCGAGCAGCATGGCCAGCATATCAACCACAGATTTGGGACGGACGGGTTGCACAGTGCCATTCTGTTCAATGCGCCCACGTTCAAAGAGCAAATCGCCGTATTCGCCAATGACCCACACAGCCGCCAGTGTTTGATACAATTGCGACATGTCTGCATGAAGAGAGAGGTACAAATTTTCGACTGCGTAGGCGTGCAGCTCAGGTGTATGACAAACGAGTCGTAAGAAAGAAGCCAATACATCTTCACGTACAAAGTGGCCAGATACACGCAAAACATGCAGCATGGTATCCAAATGCCAGCGTGCGTTTGGAGCGAATCGATCCGCTGCCATGCAGATACGTGTCGTTAGACCAAGTTTAAATTCATTGTCAGCGACCTCGAGGAATTGCAACAATTCGCTCATTACCGCGGATACAGTGTTTTCATTTATAAGCTTGTAAGTGAGCTCCAATGCACGGCGCCGAATAGAGATATCGGGGTCATGTAGACACTCGAGAATTGTCGTTCGGTGCCTCTGGACAGCATTGGTATCGATACCCACAACTTTGTTAAGCGTGTTGAGAGCAACGTAACGGATGTTGTTGTCGCTATTTCCGAGAAACTTGCCGAGAATATTGATGGCCATCACACGCAGACCAGCGTCTGCTTTGGTTTCCAAAATGGTCAGCACACATTCATATAAAATACTGTTTCCAACAATCTTGCTTCCGTCAGTGTTTGTGGCAACTTGGGCGAGGATATCATTGATCAAATCAGACACTTCGGTGCTTTCATGACCCAAAATACGCAAGAAGCGTAAAACCTTGGCTTGCAAAAATGGATCCGTGATGCCTGCCACGTCATGCTCCGGAGAGAAGCTGGTGGAAAGCAGGTTTCGTAGCACGGCTACCAGCGAAGAGGTGGAACGACCGAATAAAGAAATAGATGAAGGGTCAATTTCACATATCTGAATTGCCAGACTCAAAGTACAGAGTAGGACGCCATGACTCTTGTCACCCAAAAGCTGAAGCGTTGGCTCCAGGAAGTGATCGATCAAGTCGGGTACCTTGCGAATAATGCGCATAGCACAGAGCACTGCTTTTTTTCGAATGTAAGAGTTCGAGCTGCCCATAAGCTTTTCGATCTCATTGCACAGATCACGGGACATTTCTTCCGAAGCAATATTCGCAAAAGTGCAGAGTGCCAGACCCACAATATACATGTTGGAATGATTCATATCACTGGATGTGAGCTCTTATCAATTACACATACTTTTTTAAACCATTTGTCACGAGCATAAGAACTTGTGCATTTTCATCCAAAAGAACCATAATGCCCAAGTAGCCCAGTCGCTTATCGGTAAAGCGAGGAGATGCAACGAGTTTGAGACATTCCATTTGGCCAAAATGCGCGGGATATCCGAGCATATGAATATACAGAAGCTTAGAGAGGTTGTTGTACCGCATATATGCATCATCATCTTTAAATGATGTTCGGATCGCTGCAGATTCTTTTTGCAGCAATGCACGCTCATCTGCCAATGTTTTGCATGCGCGTACACCCTTAATGAGTGCACGCAAATTGTAAAGACCTGCACTCGCCATTAGATTGCCAAGACGCGGATCCAAAGCAGCGACTTGCTGCTGCGCCTGGAAAAACGTCGACATCACCGCACGTCAAAGAGCAACAACAAGCACGTCAACGTATCGTGGCGACGCCCGACGCTGGTGTGTAGAGCGTGACACGTGACACCTCCACAGACATCCACCGCACTTAAGGTGTACAATCAGACATCATCATCTACATGGTTCTACGCGGGGGAAATGGCCTGGGTGGTAATCCTTCTAGCGTATTCGTAGAGCCCAGGCGCACAAAGCATAGTAAAAGTACAGAGGTTATTTGGAGCAATGCGACCAAGTAAAACGATAAAGAGGGAGCGTGAGCAGCACTGTGGCTAAAAACGAGAGAGAACAACATGGGACCCACAATTGTGCCCGATAAGGTGCTTAAGACCGCCCATGCACCAAATAGACGACCAGCACTATTTGGGCGTGAAATGACAGCCATACCAAGCGAGCTCAGAGCGGAACCAACGCCTGCACCAAGCGAAACGGCAAACGTGCCTATCAAAAACCAAGCAGGTGTCTTGGCTCGCGCCATAATTACTGACGCAGCCACCGTCGTGAGTGAGGATACGACGGCGATATACTTATCCATATGACTGTCATGTATCATTTTGAGCTTCTTAGAGCGCGTCTGCCATTCTCTCTCAAGTTCATGCTCAGTCGTGGACCATTGATGAGGGACAGTACGTGATTGTCTCTTAGAGCGTCCGTTTTCATCCAAAGAATGTATGCCTGCATCATCAGGTACTAAGGCATTATCTTGCGGTATAACGATGGATTTTGGCATGTGATGCAAATACCGGACAATTAAAGGCAAAAGCACGGTCAAGGTGAGCATGCGTGTCATAGCAGAAAAACTAACAAACAAGCCCACGGCACTAGAGCTCCAGCCAAAAACAAGTTGAACATATTGGATCTTGATGGGTACCACAGCCATGCAAGTTACTTCGACGGCATAAGCCGCAGACAAGAACAACAAGCTGGCATTCCGGGGTTCATGCCGCGAATGGGCTTGAAAGTTGCCACTTTCATCACCTCTTAGCCTTTCATAATGATCTGAACGTCCTTGAGGCAATAAAAAGGCAAGATTGTGAAATGGCGTCATGAGCACCTGCTTGACGGTAACCCAGGCATGCATTGTCTTGCTTTGATGTTCATAAGCCTCGTGAAGTCTAGTACGATGTTCAGCAACGGCTCGAATCCGGACATCTGGGCGTAGGCTGTCAGGTAATCCAGGTGTAATGACAAAAATAAACAGACGCACTGCGACTGCAACCAGAATGGTTGAGCTAAGGCTTTCGGTATACTTGGTAATAAGACCGCCAATCGTAGGACCAAATGCCACGCCGAGAAAGAGCGTGCCGGTAAGGAGTGCAAATTCATGCGATCGTGTACCACTGGCGGTTACGTCTGTCATGTAAGACTGAGCCATCGCTGTTACTACTCCTGTTGAACCCAGTACGCCTTCGATCACACTGCCCCAGACCAGGATCCACCAGCCCGTGGGAATTCGTGACATTGGCACGGCGGAAACAGCAAAGGCCACAGTATCATTGACAAGACCGCCACCCAAGGCTGCGAATAAGATGTGCTTACGGCCCGTGCGATCGGACAATTGCGACCAAAAACCTGTGGTTAACATTGAGCACATGCCGACAATCATAAGCAGTTGAAGTTGAACTATCGAGAGTAGACTTTGGGCCTCAACGGATTGTCTGCAACGAGTAGATGGAATATGTACGCTCCTGGCATATATCGAGGGAGTGTTGGGAGATGGAGGCTGCGGTGGAACTGAGGGTGGATCGTCGATGTGTTGCATATCACAAGTCAAAGAGAGCAGCAATTCAATACGTGCAGCTAGCATAATACCCGCTGCTAAGGCGAATAAAAAGACCACAGGGAAGAGCCAAAGAGGACGTGGCCTGCGCCACCATGGCAAGCGCCGAAGCCATCCCAACTCGTCTTCTTCTTCCACCTCTTCTTCAGGGGCCAATGCAGATACAAATTCGGTAACCGGTATCTGTGCCTGTACGGGGGTCATGGATGGTACGTTATGCGCATAGTTTTGGTTCACGGACAGCGCATCCTCTTCAGACATGCCTGAGGCGTGTCGATGAGGTGCTGAGCCAAATCGCACGTGGCTTTACTCGGTCAATGTTGCACGCGCACAATGGGCACTTACGTCAACCAGTACGCTCGTAAACTTTTTCTTCTTCGCACGCAATAATATAAAATGTCTCAACCGGTAAGAACTGGGGAGCATGATCCAGTCATGGATGATCTGGAAAAGGAAATCGACGAGATGTATGTAAATGATGCAAATGAATATGCCGAAGACGACGCAGAGCCAGTCGCTGAGCATGCATGTGCTTACTGCGGTTTGGATGATGTTGACTGCGTAATGAAATGCACGGCGTGTGACAAATGGTTTTGCAACGGGTTTGGCAAGACGACATCCTCCCATATTGTCACTCATTTGGTGCGTGCTCGTCATAAGTCGGTCATGCTGCACCCATCCTCACCGCTTGGCGATACAGTCCCTGAATGTTACTCGTGTGGCTCGCGCAATCCATTTTTGCTGGGCTTTTTACCTGCAAAGGGGGACGCCGTTGTTATGCTTCTCTGCCGATCACCATGTAATTTTGCTGCGAACACCAAGGACATGGGTTGGGATGCCACGCAGTGGTCTCCGCTCATCGAAAATCGTACATTCCTATCATGGCTAGTTAAGATACCTTCAGTCAAGCAGCAAAAGAAGGCGAGACCTATTACAGCGCAGCAAATTCTTTTGCTTGAGGAGCTTTGGAGAGATAATGAACGTGCCACTTTAGCTGACGTTGAAAATCCGGAGCACGAGCAAACACTTCCAGAAACATTGCACCATTATGAAACAGCGAAACAATATGTCTTAATCCATCAAAAGCTAATCTCTGCTGAGGAGGATTATGATAAGCGCCTCAAAGAGAACCTTACACAGCGTGATATCACTGTAAATTGGGAAACGAGCAATGGGAAGACCTTGGTTTGGATTCGCTTGCCCCAATTAGAAAGTGGTGAAATTCGCTTGGCGATGGGTGATGAGTTAAAACTGATATATACCGGATCATTGGCGCAAAAGTGGGAGTCTCCTATCACTGTGGCACGCTTCTCGTCGGTATCATCCACCGAGGTGGCGTGCGAAGTGCCGCATGGAAACAAAGCACCCTTGCATTGTACAACCAACTTCAACTTGGAATTTATCTGGACGGGAACAACATACAGTCGCATGAACCGAGCTTTGAATCGGTTTTCCAAGTCCAAGTCATGCATGGCACCTGTAATCCGTGATGTTTTATTGGGAAAGTCTGTTGATATACCTCTGATTAATACCCAAAAGACGCTTTCTCTAAGCGTCCCGGGTCTTCCTGAATTGAATCATTCGCAGCTATCTGCTATTAAGGCTGTTCTTGGATCGCCCATCAGTCTTATTCAGGGACCACCCGGAACAGGTAAGACAGTCACAAGCGCTACATTAATATATCATCTTGTGCGTTTGCGAAAGACTAAGATGTTAGTTTGTGCACCATCAAATGTGGCTGTCGACCAACTTGCAGAAAAATTACACCGGACGGGACTTCGGGTTCTCCGACTTGTCTCACGTACGCGTGAAGTTATGGAAAGCTCTGTGAGCTTTTTAAGTTTGCATGAGCAAGCTTCTTCGGTCGAACCAAACTCACAACTGGGTCATTTGATTCAACTCAAGCATAAAAATGGCGGATTGAACTCGTCTGACGAAGCCAAGTACCGAACATTGTTAGAAAATCGTGAGTATGAGCTTCTCAATGCCGCCGAGGTCATCTGTACGACATGTTCAAGCTCTGCCGACAAGCGACTAAATGCGTTCAAGTTCCCGCTAGTTCTTATCGATGAAGCCACACAAGCCACGGAGCCTGAGTGCTTGATTCCGATCGTTCAGGGTTGCCAACAGCTTGTGTTGGTTGGTGACCACCAGCAGCTTGGACCTGTTGTGATGAACCGAAAAGTGGCGAGGGCAGGGCTCAATGAGAGTTTGTTTGAACGACTAGTTCTACTTGGGGTCAAGCCACGTCGTCTTGAAGTTCAGTATCGTATGCATCCATCTCTGTCAGAATTTCCCAGTAATATGTTTTACGATGGTATGCTCCAAAATGGTGTGTCTTCGCATGAACGACTTCGAAAGCATGTGGCTATCCCATGGCCCATCCCTACGATGCCCATGATGTTTTATCAGAATCTAGGCCAAGAAGAAATTTCCCCCAGCGGTACCTCATACCTTAACCGGACGGAAGCTTCTAGTGTTGAAAAATTGGTAACAACGCTGCTCAAGGCGGGTGTTGCACCTGAACAGATTGGTGTCATCACACCTTATGAGGGTCAACGGAACTTTGTCATTAACCACATGCAATTCCATGGCAGTATGGTGAAAGATGCTTATCGTGCCATTGAGGTGGCAAGTGTGGATGCTTTCCAGGGTCGTGAGAAGGATTATATCATTGTAACGTGCGTCAGAAGCAACGCCCGGCTGGGTATTGGCTTCCTGAGTGACTCACGTCGACTTAATGTGGCCCTGACGCGAGCTCGATTCGGCCTTATTGTGATTGGGAACGCACGCGTTCTCTGTAAAGACCCATTGTGGTATCACTTCCTCGTGCACTTCAAAGACCGCAACTTGCTTGTCGAGGGTGCGCTGTCCAACTTGCGACCTTCTATGATCCAATTTGGCCCACCACCTGTACCGCGCAAATCGAAGTCGCGACTTGAGCATACCAAGACAAATGCAGCTATCGGAACGGAATCTCTGGCCATGGACCCGGTCCGTGCACCATTTCGTGGCGCTGCCGGGACTACACAAACCCTACGAGAGGGCATGTGGGATACTTTATCACTTGATGCCAAAACTCTCTCGCAGAGCCAGAGTGATTGGTTGAACCAAGTCCGGCAGGACAAAGATGCTGACCTAGAAAGCCTGGATGGATATCGAAGTCAAGCATCTATTGCTGGTTCTTACGAAGACGAAGTGCAGGCTGAAAAGAATGTTTCCTCTGCTCAGGGCACTAGTAGTGCGCCATCCATCACGAAGTTCCTATAGTCACAAGGTGGAGAATGCTGGGTCAAGCTTGACCGTTGTAGTCTATCAACTTCGGTTCGCACATACTTTACTCGGCCGGAAAGCAGGACATGTGTGGAGAAGGGTCCGGGCGGCCATAAAAGGCTTGACAGGTTGGTTTCGGATCATATATATATGCCCGCAGTGTGGCGGCGGGTACCTTGTGTGTGTCTGTCAGCTCGACTATTGTCTCCACAGAAACGGACCTTAGCTACATCAAAGCTTGTTCATTTCATGTCGTCTGCATCGACTCCCTCCATTTCTTCGTTGCCTGCACTGTATGAGCGCACGCCAGTCTCCATGGATGTGAATCGCCCATTCATTCGCACAGCTGCTTGCCTCATCATTGGTGATGAAGTGCTGAATGGGAAGACTCACGATAGTAATAGTAACAAGATGGCGAAAATGTGCTTTGAACTCGGCATCGAGCTCAAGCGTGTGGAAGTGATCCCTGATGTGGTCGAGGACATCATGGAAGCAGTGCAACGTATGGTACGTATCTGGTCCTACCTAACATTAGTCTCGTACATATGATTTAGTGGTGACCAGTGGAGGCATTGGCCCTACTCCTGACGATATCACGTACGAATCGATCGCCAAGGCGTTTGGCAAAGAGCCGCTCGAATACGACGATGAGACGCTCCATCGAATGGAAATTAGCATTCAACACCATTACAAAGACCTTGCAGCAACAGACGAGATGACAAAGGCCCGAAAACGTATGGCTCTGTTTCCTAAAGATTCTGAAGTGATTTTCCCAACGGAGCAACTATGGGTGCCTGTGGTACGTGTCAATGGCAATGTGTGTATCTTGCCAGGCATTCCTAGCCTATTTGAGGCACTTCTCTATGCTACCCAGCCGTATTTGCGCTTGGATCCCAATATGCCACGCCCGATACGCACCCTCGTCGAAACCATGTTGCCAGAAAGCGTCATTAGCCCTCTACTTCAGCGACTCACTGCCTCTGGGAAGAAGGAGGGTGTCCGTGTAGGATCCTATCCCAAATGGGGAAAGGGTGTGCACATATCGTTTATCGGATTTGACCAGTCTATCATCGACAAATACGTTGAGCAGGCTATACATGAAACGGGTGGTGTGCGTGTGTCTAACATCTAGAGTGCCTCTGTGTAGTTGGATGGAAAACTGTCTGGTTAGTTGCATGTATACACATACTCTCCTGATGGTGGTGGGCCGTCTCGATAGCTGGCGACCAATTCGCCTGACCACCAATCATTCTCTTTGTCTGTACGTCGAGTAACGCGAATGAGGTCACCACGCTTGAACGAGAGATCTGTGTCCCGTAACGCAGTAAATTCATGAATGGCCACGACCAAGTCGCCGTCAAGAATGGACGGATCAATAAGATCGACAGGCTGCGGACGTTTTGATCCATTTTCACGTTCATCAGCAAGTTTGTTAGTACTTGCTTCTAATGAATCGAATTCATCGTCGCGCATGACCGCACGACGAGATACGCGAGGTTGGTATGACAAATGGGAGTAATCAGGTGCATTTGTTGTCTTTTCCTCGACAGCATGAATATCGCTGAATGGGTCTTCTGGCACATGTGAATCATAAGATGCTGCATGATGGGAGCCACGACCCACGGACTCTACCTTCGGAGCAGATTGTCTTTGCGTGGAATGTCTTGAAATACGAGGCACGTATGGTACGTGCTGGCTTGGAGGCGGTGGACTTGGGCTCTTTCCTCCCAGACTACTAGACTGCAGTTGTTCATCAAGGTCATCCATGGGGGCGCGAGGCATATCATGTGTTCTGTACGATGTGCCGATAGACTTGGAATGTCTTGGTTCAAAAGGCGCTTGACGGCGAGTGTCATCGTATGCGCTACCCTCGAAATTTTCGTTCGAGTCCAAATCTTCCGTGATGCTGGATTCGTCATCATTAAATGGCACGCTGCCAGTTACTTCTTCAATGCGGCTAATCAAAGGCACGGCGAATTGGGGCACCTCAACAGATCCAGATAAGATCTGCATAGGAGTGACGGAACCACCGTACACTCTTTCATTGGCTTCCTTGCGCTCGATGAGCACAGTGCCTTCAATCGTGACACCACCATACAGACCACGGCTCACGCTGTAACTGAACATGGCCGAAAGTTGCATTTCTGAGTTCATGGCGGCACTGGCTTCACCTGTGCGGCCCAGTGGACCGACTGCCAAACTCAAATTTCCGCCCAGCTGGAGTGATCCGGCTGTCATGAACGACCGAACAGCAGCTCGCGAATTGAGTACGATCAGAAAGTCCACCATTTCTGCCCCAGCATTGAAGCCACCACCCAAGCCACCGATTCCGATGGATGATGGCGGTGACCACTCACCGTTCGGAAGCTTGGCGACGACAACTCCCATGCCGACGCGTGCGCTCATGAGAAAGCCGACGCGAAAAATGGTAAAGATCGCAAATCCCTTCGCCTTGCGCAGAATACTTGATGGTATTACTTTATCCAATCCATGATGTGTTCCTGATGGACAAAACGTATCCAAAATCTGGGTCTAAGTCTCTTGATATACATACCTTTTTCGCCCGCCGGCAATCGCCCTCCATTCCAGCAAGTTCACAGCCAACGGGGGAGGCTTGGTCTGCAACGCCGGTCACACAGACTCTCAAAGTGTGGAGATATTCGCACGTGGCTTCAATTGACACCGACGATAGGCAACAGACGAAGCACGACCCTGTGCGGCAACAATCACGTTTTCACGGGCACTTGGTATATGGAGCCACATCGTCGTATTCTTCATACAGGTTTCTTATGATGAATTCCGGTGCCCCTCCTGTTCCGAGTGCCGATCTCGAAGAGCTTCGGCGCACAGAGTTGGAGGTGATTGAAAGTATCATGGCTGACGACTTTCGTGTGTTACAGCCCACCGCATGGAAAGGGGTCACGACATCCCAGGTACAGACGTATGAAGCTATTTTGCGCCCCGAAATTGACTCTTTGAAAGAGCATGTATCTGTGGTTGTGCGGTTCGCATTGACACGCACGTATCCCAATACACACGCTACATGCTACGTTCGCGCGAGTGATCCACGAACACATGGCGTAAGGGACTCAGATTTAAAACTTCTTGAAGAGAAGATGAATCATACCGCTCGATCATTGCGGGGAACGGAGATGATATGGGAACTGATCAATGTGGCACAAGAGTTTATTAGCACGCACAATACGGCACCTGCAGACGGAGCACCTGCGCATCTTAGCCTGGAAGAGCGAATGCGCCAGAGAGAACATGTAAAAGAAGAGAATGAGAAGATACGTTCTCATAAATTACAAAAACAAATGGATGATGAGGAAAGGCAGCGTTCGACAGAACTAGCTATCCAAATTGAGCAAGAAACACACAAGCAGAGGCAGGCAATCAAGACAGAAGCCAAAAAACTTCGAGAAAGTCCTCGATTTGTCATTCCCTCTGCATCTGAGCGCTTCTCGGGTGAGCCTGTACGCGAGCAAGATGAATTGGCCTTTCGTGTGTCTATTGTGCCTCTTCATGAGCCTATCCACGTAAATGATACCGAGATTACTTGCGTAAAACGTTGTCCCTTTATGTCCGCGATCTCATTAGCACGTACGTATTACTGCGTGCCTGCCACACCTCCAGACATGCCGGATGATGTGTGGTGGACTCTTGAGATTGTGCCTATTTCATCCGCATATTATACGACGAATGCTGGACAGCGCAAATTAAGTGAGCTTGAGATGGATCTTGCCAGGCTACAAAAAGTGCATGATCCAGTGCTTGTTCCGATTTTAGGCTGGAATCGCTGTTCTCATCCTGATAATGATGCGCATGTACTGGCGCTCTATCTCGTTCACGACGCATGTGGGTCCTCGTCCGTTACTTCAATGCTGCAGCAATGTGGCAATATACCTTGGACATCTGTACAAAATATACTCGCATCCATTTTGTCTGCTTTGGACAAACTTCATTCGCAAAAAATGACTCACCGTGGCATAACTCTGGACGCTATTACATTCCAGAACGGTCAGGTTCGCCTTTCTGGTGCATTTTATCGCCAGCAACTTCGAGACATGCATCGCTCCAACGCGCTCAATACAATCGGCGTATCAGAAAAGGACATGATGGACGGGTGGCGCTCGCCAGAAAGCTTGCAAAGCCCCTTGGCATATGCGCCAAGTCGAGATATTTGGGATCTTGGTCGGTGCACTTGCCAAATGTTATTTGGAGAGCATGTTGTTCAACAGTTTATTTCACCCGAGGCTTTATTGGAAACGCGCTCACTTAGTTCGGACGATAGATCCTATCTATCATTATTAAAAAGTATGTTACACCGGGTGGAACGGCATCGAGGGACTGCGAGAGAACTTCTTAATAACATTAAGCAACGGGAAGAGTTGCCATCTCATCCCAATGATCTTGTCCAGACGTCATATCAAGATGCTCTTACGACGTCTCTCATTTTACCCCGTGACCACCAATTGCATAATACTGTGACAAGTCGTGAGCAAGATACGGTAAATGCTAGGGTTGGATCGTTTTGGCAGTTGCGTAATTTGGCGTTACCTACTTTTCAACCCGTTTCTCGATATCTTAGTGATTTTGAGGAAGTCGAATTTCTCGGGAAAGGTGCATTTGGTGTGGTTGTCAAAGCTCGTAATAAACTCGATGAGCGATTCTATGCTGTTAAAAAGGTACATTTGAGCAGCTCAGCTGCTGAGGAAGAACGTACGATGCGTGAAATCATGGCACTTTCGCGTTTGGATCATCCCCATATCGTACGATACGTGACATGTTGGATTGAGCGAACCGAGACCCCGTCGATACCCCCCAGTACTATTGATTCGAATGAGCAATGGCGCGATAGCAGCGCTCTCACTACGAGTCAGCAACTTGATACCAGTGCTCTTCGACAGATACATCATCTCAAAATGGGTAAAGTGGATGACTTTTTGTCAGAAGACAAGGACTTGGACTTGATGGATGATGACTTCATCCAGTTTGGTGAAGGCAGTAGTTGGAGTGACCAGGACGAAGATGATTCGTATTCCAGTGAAGAGTCGCGCTTATCAGTGCCAGCATCCACGACAGATCAGTCTATGCGTGTCCTCTACATTCAAATGGAATATGTGGAAAACCAGACACTTGGTGACGCTCTTGAACACGGTGTAAGCGTGGATCAGGCATGGCATATTTTTCGACAGATGCTTGAAGCGCTTGCCCACATTGCATCGCTTGGTATCATTCATCGTGACTTGAAGCCCAGTAATGTATTGATGGACACGCATGGAGACATTAAAATTGGTGATTTCGGTTTAGCTACCACCAATCTCCACGCTATGGAGCCTGGTCAGCGAGATTCTACGGCACAGGGTGAGTCAAAAGAGCTTACATCGGGTCTCGGAACTTTTCTTTACATTGCACCGGAAGTGTTATCCAAGAAAGGAATAAGCGCCCGATACAACCAGAAAGTCGACATGTTTTCACTAGGAATCATCTTTTTTGAGATGCTCGCATCACAACGATGCTATAAAACAAGCATGGAGCGCTACAAGCTTCTCAATGACCTGCGCAGTCCGGCTGTTAGGTTCCCAGCATCATGGGATAAGACCCTCTTCGCAAGTCAAACACAAATCATACGTCAGCTTCTCGACCATGACCCGAGTCAAAGGCCTACACCTATGGCAATGCTCCGTTCCCCCCTCTTGCCCCCCAAGATGGAGGATGAATTTGTTCAGGAACTCGTGCGCCTAGCCGCTAATCCCACGAGCGTACATCGCCATGAGCTCATTCATGCCTTATTTTCTCGTCCACAAAATGATAAGCTTCGTGACTACACTTTTGATACTGGCGCACAGGGTGAGGAAGATGATGTGTTGGTGGGTGTTGTGTGTCGTTACTTACGCGACACATTTCAATGCCGTGGTGCAGTGCCTGTTCATCCGCCACTTTTGTTCCCGCCAAGTGATGAGTATGGTGAGGAAAGTAACATTGTGCGTCTGCTCGATAAGACAGGGAATGTGGTGTTCTTACCCTTTGATTTGACTGTGCCCTTTGCTCGAATCTGTGCTCGAAGTGGTCATATGCGACTTAAGCGTTTTGACATTGCCGATGTGTACCGGGAGAATTTGCTGGCGGGTGGTCAACCACGCGCCGTATTAGCCGCCAGTTATGATATCATCTCTCAAGAACCTGATCCTTCTGCTGAGGCTGAAGTTTTGGCGCTTATGTATGAGTTATTACAAATGCCTGGATTAGCAGGTGAAGCATGGAATGTGGAACTGAGTCATGAATCAATTTTGCGCGTGTTCCTCCAACGATTTCCAGCGCAGTTTCATCCAGCGCTATTGGAAGCACTCCCTCAGTATCTTGCGAGGGGTTCAGATGCACGTGTTAGACACCTGCTCGGATCGGCTGGTATGCCCGTGAGCTTGCTAGACGAAGTGGATGCATGGAATATTTATGAGGACTTTGATACGGCCGTGCACACATTGGCGGAGCTTCTTACTCCTGAAGAGCGTACGAAATTGGCTGAGCCATTGGCCCATCTGGTGAGTGTGGTGAGACTGGCTCGAGAATTTAGTGTACAGTCCAAGATTTATTTGGTGCCGCTCTTTTCTCACAGCCATACACACTATCGTAATGGCACTATGATGGCCGTTTCTAAGATGTCAAGTGGTGGTAAACATCGGGATGTCCTAGCGGTCGGTGGTCGATATGATGAGCTCTTGCGTCGTTTCTCGTATCCGCGAATTGGAAGCCCTCAGGAACCCCGGCATGGTGTTGGCTTACAGATTGCTGTGGGTAAAATGGTCAAGGCTGTCGCGCGGTACCAGCAGTCCCATATGCCACGGTTTCTTGGTCGACCAGAGCAAGAACGAACATTGGGACCATGGACACCACGTCGCTGCGAATGCTATATTGCTTCCAGTCAGCCGGGTCTTCTCGAGAGCAAGATCCAGATTTGCAAGATTTTGTGGTCCAATGGGATTAGTGCAGATCTACAATATGAATGTGCCGCAGGTGAATCTCCTGAGGTGACAGTTTCAACGTGCCGTGCAGAAGGAATTCTTTTCCTCATTCTACTCCGCGCTCATACATCTGCCGTCAAAGTGAAAGAGGTTATAACGCGCACAGAACATGAAGTGGCTCGGGAAAGCCTGACTACATTTTTACAAGATCGTATTGCTCGACAGCGACGCGTAGATCAAATGACCGTGGGGATCCGGCCCCGAGAATCTGACACACAAAGACTAGGTGCATCCTTGAAAGGCGCCTCTCACAGCAATATAAAAAATACTCCTCGCTTAAACGTTCAAGTTTTTCTACCAGGGCGCTTGGACCGGTCACGCCGCACCGAACGTCGCCTCAAGTCTGCGTCACGACTCGCCCTAGCCGAAAAAGCTACTTCTGATATTTCGCGATTGCTTGATACGATTCATGCTGGACGTGTTCCAGTTTTTGCTGTGGAATTGTCGTCAGGTTTACTTGAGCGATTTGCGGCTGTTGCACTAGAATCTGATGAAGTATTCAAAACATTCTTACATGATGAAATACCTTCATCAGACGAGCGCGATTATGTCAAGGCGCTTCGCTCTATGATTCTTGATACCATCGATGACGATACACCTTCCAATGGGCCTCCATCATTCGGCACATCACCCACTACATCACATCCGAATTTACCATGTCAACCTTCCCGTGTACTCATGTATTCTATCAAAGATGGCAAAACAGTCCTTTGTGGTTAAATCATTCGCTGTGGTGCTTTGAGTACTTGTATCTACTGCCCATTAAAGATATGCGAAAGGCATGATACAAAAAACTGGGCCGTTGAAGATAGACGGGCAACGAAATCCCCTTAAAACCAATAGTGATTATCGCAGGGCCGCAATTAGAGTGCAACCGAAAAGTAAAACCGTGATTCTTTCATGCATACAGACCTGTACTGAGGATGTGGCCTATATTTAAGTGCATGAACGGCACGCCGTGTGGACAGATCTAAGGCATTGGATCTCGCTGTAAAACCAGATCTCATGACACTTTGAGAACAAAAATCATAGTTAGAGAAAGGATAGGCAATGTTGTCGGATACATAGTTTGTATAAGATATGAAAATGATCGCATAACAATTAATGACACAGCCGACAGTGGAACATGGAAAACATGATGCAAAGCATCCCAAAGACTAAGCAATATAAGGGTATACAAGGTACATCATGAAAGCACGAAAGGCAAAGCCTATTATCTGTGCGGTGACAGAGCGACTTGATTTAAAATAGGAGAGCCCAGGAAGCAAATACATAAGAATAATTGCAGTCAGGCTGTTGACTGACCAAGAACTGAGGCACATACCTGGTCCAAGCGCCAAGCTGCCTGCTCGTATAGGGCAATTGGGAATCAATGCAAATTTTTTTGAATGTCTTGTTACCTCCTTGTTATTGGGTAGCTCGACACTTTCGAAAGGTCTAAGACAGGCTGTACTGCAAAGTCGCTCCTGATAAAGGAATTCATGTAAGGCAATAATCCACGGCAAGAAGACGAGAAAGAGGCTGACGCGGCAAATGATGACCAAGCTTGCACCATCGTTCATTACTTCAAGTCCTCGGTTAAATGTTATGCGAAATGAAAGTATGAAAAGAGGAAGCAAATAGAGTGCTGCAAAATATGCCCAGGTGATGCATGATATGCTCGCGTGCGATGTACCATGCCTACTCAATCAGTCGCATGTGCGATACTGGTAGATAGTACTCGTCCAATGTCCAGTATTTTCGTTTGATGCCTTTCCATGTATCTTCTTTAACACTCATTGGTAGTGCATGCCACTTGGTTTCGAGTCCGATTTCACGCAGGTCGAGTTCTGCCACGCGCGTGAAGATGTTATAGAAGAAACCGTTTGTAGCAGCTAGACCATGGACTGCAAGGGTTAGCCATGCATGATGCACGTACAAAATGAAAACCGTGAATCAGGGCCTGATAAAACATTAGGCAGGCATTCAAAAAAGCGTCGAAGATCTGTGTATAAGCAAAATCACACTCACCTTGGTAATCTTGTGAATATGTATCAAAGTAAATAGCATCGAATACTCCCAATTTCATGGCGATGCTTCCATCTTCGTCACTTTCTGGCTGCAGGAAGTCTTCCCATGTCCCCTCAAAGATTTCTACGCCCGCACGTTGATCCCATCCTTGCTCCCGCATAAATGCAATAGCATCAGGATGAGGCTCGATAATGACATGGCGGCCAGGCTTGTACGTCTGAATCATCTCATCGATTATTCCCAAGCCAAAGCCGACGTTCAGGATAGAAAAACCTCTAGGCTGATCTTCACAAAGAACCTTGGCTGATGCGTGCATAATTTCATTCTCCCATTCAGCCATGACCATGTTGTTATCTTTGTCTAAGCATCTCCATTGACCATTTTCATCCTTCATGAATGTAAGCTTGCTTTTGAGAAATTCAGCGTTAGAGTACGTCACTTCTTCTTGTGACCCGGACTTGAGTGTCACATGCGTAGACCCATCTTCATCTTCACGAGAAGCCTGATGTTCTCCATGCATTTCCATGCTTTTCTCATCCAATTTTGCGTGTCGAGCAATGACTGGGACTAGAAAGGACTGGCGCACTCCTTCTTGGAATAGGATATCGTAACATTTGGTATAATTACGCGACCAAGCGATATCAGCTGCAGTGAATCCCAGTTCGTCGACGGCATTCCACAAGGCACCATTTCTCAACAGGAGCTTTATAATGTCTTGATGTCCCCCGTCTGCAGCATAATGCAATGCATCCCAGCCTAACATGGCCTCGTCCGCGTACCATGCATCGGCAGAACCATTCCATTCAGCATCTGGTTGGGTAATTGAAAGAAGTGTTTCGCATGTTATCATATCTCCAGCCCCTGCAGCACGGTGCAACGCCAAATTACGCTCGATGCGCTCTAGTGGCAGCGCGAACTCTGGTTGTGACATGGTGGTCGAGTGATAGTGAGGGTATGTGTCGCGAAAAGTAGATGCCACGTGGTTATTGGGATGTCGACACGCGAGCAAATTTGGCACCGCGCGGCTGATTTCTATTCATGTCGCTGTTCGGTGCATCGACTGCGACCAATCCACCACAGAACAGTGCAGCTGCTGCACTTCCTCGTTCCATGTCGTTCGCAACAACAGCTAATAAGGGATTTTCATTTGGAGCTCAAAATCCTGCGGGCACGCAAGCTCAGCCGAGTGGATTATTTGGTTCGGCTCCTTCCAATAATACGGGAGGTACTGGTCTATTTGGAAGCGCAGCATCCAATGCGGGAAGTCTTTTTGGACAAAATACCGCTCAGAAGAATAACACAGGTGGTGCATTATTTGGTCAAAACAATACGTCGGCCAATACTGGTAATAGCTTGTTCGGACAGAACGGCACCACAACATCCAACGCGGGCGGTGGTTTGTTTGGCCAGAACAACACCTCCTCAACTGCGACAGGTGGGTTGTTTGGCCAAAACAACAACTCTTCCACCACAACTAGTGGTGGATTATTCGGTCAGAACAATACTTCCTCGAGCTCCACGGGTGGTGGATTGTTTGGTCAAAATAATGCGCCGGCATCTAACACGGGCGGTGGTCTTTTCGGTCAGAACAGCACATTGCCAAATACCACCAGTGGCGGTCTGTTCAATCAAAACAATCCTTCTACATCCAACACTGGTGGTGGTCTATTTGGCACAGCAAATGCACAGCCTTCTGCAAATACAGGCAGTAGTCTCTTTGGACCAAACACGTCACAAGCTAATACGGGAAGTGGTCTCTTCGGTCAAAGCACTAATACCACGTCCCTATTTGGCGCTCAACAAAACGCTGCTGGACGGAACTTGTTTGGGTCGCAGCCCGCTTCGACAACTCTTGGCACAAGTTTGACAGCGTAAGTATCAATATTGACTCACTTCAGACCTTCGCAAAGTACGTCTCCTCTCATGCAGTATCCATATTACCAGAGGGAGCGGTATAATGAGTTGCCTGAACCACAACGAGCGCTTTTGGATTCCATGGAGAAGTATATTTCATCACAAATTCAAATCAAGCACGAACTACGTGCGCGTAGTGCAAATGAAAGCATGCGTCAGCTGATGGCAAACGTTCATGAACTTATTTCGGAGCAACAGGCGCTCTCAGCTGCTCTTGAAGCCGACTCAATGAAGCTTAAATCAGTTGTGGGTAAGGTTGAACAAGATCGACATGATAATGCCATGATACACCAGGTCGCATTGCATGCAAGGGACAAGCTCAGTGATGGTAACAGTTTTGTTGATTGGCTTCGACGATTTTATGAGCGCGTTGCTGAAGACTACATCGGTCGTATCCAGCGATATCGCTCGACCATGGAGCAACTCGAGCGATACCTATTGTCGATTGACCAAAGAGAACAATTTGCACCACAAGTGATCTCTGATATCATTCATGAGCAAAACGCTCTATTCATGTCCATGGCCGAACAGGTTGCTACTTTGCACGCTGAGATTGATATGCTCAAGAAAGACTATGTGAAATGGTACCAGGCCAGGTTTCATTCGGTGAGAGACCCTTTCGCTCCTGTGGCTGCAGCTGCTACAGACCGCCCATGACTATAATATTATAATTGAGCTTCCACAAGGTCAAAGTAACGGCCACGCTTTGAGATGAGGGTTTCATGTGAACCACTTTCCACAATCTCGCCATCCTCAACGACGCAGATGAGGTCAGCACGGCGAATCGTGGACAAGCGGTGAGCAATGGTCACTGTTGTGCATGTGGTTGAAGCATTATCCAACGCGCGCTGAACAAGGACTTCAGACTCAGGATCCAGAGCTGATGTGGCCTCGTCGAGCAGCAAAATTTTAGGACGACGAATCAGCGCACGAGCAATACAAACACGTTGGCATTGTCCGCCACTGAGCGATGAGCCTTTGTGACCGATCATGGTATCCAAGCCATCGGGGAGAGCCATAGCAAAGTCCCAGACACAGGCCTGCCGACATGCCTCTTCGATGTCAGCGTCGGTTATCTTGGATGCATCGATAGCTCCTAGCAACAGATTCCATCGCAATGTGCCCTCGTAAAGTACTGGATCTTGGGATACATACGCCATCTCAGCGCGCCATTGATGGATGGGAACAGAACGTATATCAATGCCACCGTAAGTAATTGTGCCTTTGCAGGGATCATAGAAACGCTGAAGAAGGCTCAATGTAGTACTTTTTCCGCTGCCCGACGTACCACAGAAGGCAACGGTCATGTTTTCTTTGATTGTGAGGTTCAGATTCCGGATAGCAGTGTGCGTGGGGCGCTGAGGATATCTCAATTCCACGTCTGTAAATACAATATCGCGCGGACCTTTAGGTGGCCATGTTGTAGTCTCAGGAAGCGAGGCATACTGAGGCGTTCGATTGAGCCAATTACGAATGACACGCAAACCAAGGCGCGCTCGCGCGATATCCGGCATATATGCTGTCAGACGTATAGCTGCAAAGAACGCAACAAATTCTCCCTCGAACACAGCCAAGATATTAAAAAGAGAGGCATGTCCGTTTTTGATAATAGTGGCGCCCCAGTACATCATTAAACCCGTAATGCCAAACAGTGTGAATTGGGTATACGCGTAGGCAAGAACGCCTACAGTTAATATCCAAATATATGGACGACCGCGTGAGCTTTCTGATGAAAAGTGTCGCAAGATATCTGCTTCACGTCCCAATGTTGTCACAGTGCCAATAGCATCGATCGTCTCCGCAACGTAACTCGACGTACGCTCAATTGGCTCTTGTATCACGACTTCAAACTTCTCCATGAGATAGACATTCAAGTAGCTCGCAGCAAGGAGGGAAAGCATGGCTGGGAAAGCGGCGATCGCAAGGCGCCAGTCCATCACGAAAGCCATAATTTGCGAGCCGACCAGGTTACCGAACGCAATTAATATTTGACAAAGCACGGCACCGAAAGCAGTGCCCACATTGGCCGAGTGGTTGAAAATCATGGAGCTTAGAGCGCCACTGGAATGTTCTTTTTGGTCGAAAAAAGCAATGTCCTGACGCATGACGGCGCGCAGCGATTTCAGCTTTAAAACGCTTGACAAGCTCTCTGCTGCCGTTTCCAGAGCGTATGACCCGAAAAATGCGAAGCATGTGTCGATAATTGAGATGATGAAAAACCACAGTGTCCTCCTGTTCATGTCCGAACGCATACGATCGATGTCGGGATCACCAAGACCTTCAAGCACGTAACCACTAATCCATGCAATCACAGGGAAAGCACTGGCCACGCCCAGCGCCAGCGTGCAGCCAGGCAAGATGAGCCAGTAGTGACCCTTCAACAGGCGGAATAAGTTGAGCTGCTTTCGATCGACGGCTTTGGGCTTCTCGACATCTTGATTGTTGGGTTCAAACTGTTCTTTTTCATTGGGCGTTTCGGAAATGAATTCGTGGAATCGCTCATTTGTCTCCATTGTGAGCGAAACAGCACCAACAGATCCTCTTGATACAATATCAGGGGGGATAGAATTGGTGAGAAGGTAGTGCTTGGGTTCTTCCGGTTTGGGTGGGACATATCGCTCAATTTGTTTTTGCGGACGCAATGAACTGACATTGTCATCCGTCTCGTCGTCTCCTTCATCATCGAGACCAGACGCGGCACGGTTGTGCATGACCATCTTACGATACAGTCCACCTTTTATCTGAACAAGCTCATTATGGGTACCACGCTCCACAATGCTACCCCGTTTCAGGACAATAATCTGATCAGCGTGTTGGATTGTGGAAAGACGGTGAGCTACAACGATGGTTGTCATCCCCCTTTCCTCCTGCTCCTTGGCAAGCGTGCGCTTGATGCTGTCTTCTGTTGATGTGTCCAATGCCGAGGTTGCTTCGTCTAGGCACAGTACCTGTGGCTCACGCACCAGAGCACGGGCAAGTGCAATACGCTGACGCTGACCACCACTCAGATGTACATTCCGACCGCCAGAGACGTGTGTGTCCATACCATCCGGGAGTTTGTTCACAAAACCCATCGCCTCAGCTTTGGTAAGGGCTACTTTGACTTTCTCACGAACAATCGGGTCATCCAAAGAAATGTCGGATTCGACACCAGCCGATAATCCCATGGCCACGTTTTCCGCGATGGTTCCAGTAAAAAGCTGGGGATTTTGGCGTACAACCGCGACTTGCGAGCGCAGCCAGCGCACATTTAGGTCGCGAACATTTTCTCCTGCAAACAAAACACGGCCCGATCCCTTCACAGGTTCTTTCTCGGGATCAATCGGAGTATTCGATGACAGCACAGCATCCATGGCAGAATCAGGGTCATATTCACGCGCAAGCAAGGACGTAACAGTAGACTTTCCACTGCCAGAAGGACCCACCAAAGCCGTTACTGTGCCTGGACGAAAATCGATGCTGACGTGGTTTAAGCTTGCCACATGAGGTCGACCTGGGTAGGCGAATGTAACATCCTCGAGTGCAAAAGATGGAATGTACGTTGGAACATTTCCTTGCACGCCTTTTGAAGCTGGAAGACCCAAAATCTTGCCCGTGGTACGTCGCACGTCGATTCGAGGCTCCCTTTCGATAGTGGATCGCATCTTCTTAATCTTGGCCATAGACTCAAAGATACTTTGAAAGTGAAGCACAATCATAGCCATACTGAACAGCGCACTTAAATAGTTGAAGAAGGATGAAATGACATCATTCATGCCTTCCCTTCCGTCAGCAACTAGGATAGATGCCCACCAGAAACCAAGGGGGTAAAGAATCGTTACAGTGAAGTACATGGAGCTCATATCACCGCCACGGACTATTGAGCGTAAATTGACAGCACGGGCCAGTGGCAGGATATAGAGCTTTTTCATACGATCCACAAGCGTATTTGTCAACTCGAAGCTTTGAACTACACGGACAGAAGCAATGACTTGTTCCATGTAAGTCGATAAGTGCCCATCAACTTCCATTACTTTTCCAGTAGTCTGTTCAGCAAGCATGCCCAGGATCGTGAGAGTAAGCACTGAAAAAAACAGCAGTGCGAGTAAGACGCCAGCATGATTAGGAGCCTTGCTCAAAGCCATAATAACACATGCCAGCACAGTGCCGATGGCATTTAGCAGAAAGCCTAATTTTTCGCCGAGTGCAGCGTGCACTTGTGATACGTCGCGATTGGCATACGTTGTGATGGCACCAGGACCGTGACTGTCATAGTAGGTAGGGTCTTGAACCAGAGACGCTGCAAAATATTCACGGTGTAATCCAGAAGACAGGACGTGAGCTCCGTGTGTCAGCAGAATGGGAAACAGCCAGTTGGAAAAAAACGAGACTGCACCGACGACGATGGCAACCCATGCAAGCTTATTGTTGTAGCCCATTTCTGAGGCCAATTCGTCCTCTTTGTGTGCAAGATTTTGAGTCCAGTGTCCATAGATAATATCGATACCAGCTATAGTACCACCTGCGGTCAGGGCAAGTACGATACCCAGCACATAACAAGTATAAGGATGCGTCAACGCACCCCATGGATTGCGCCAAGGCGCTGGGAATTTCTCCGCGAACGAGAATAAATAGAAAAGATTTGGAAGATTTGAAGTGTGTCTCTCGAACAAAGGGCGCCTGAAAGGTGCCTCTAGTTCATTGAAACTTACCGAAGTCTTTGTCTTTTCGATTTCATCCCCGCAGTATGATGCAGTCATGTGGCAACTTGGCGATCACTTATCGCATCTTTTATCGTCACATGACGGAGTGCCAAGAAATTCTGACTTGGCCCGAGTAAAGCCGAACGCCTGCATGATGGTTGCTGTGCCAAGAAAAGATTGGGCGAATCATATGTGGTCAATGGGACTGTTAGTGGATGCGCAACCTGCTTAAGCAACGTCTGCAGTTGAAAAAGGCCTTGTTGCCAAGCAAAAAGGTCCACACCGGTGGGGCCGGATTATGTAGTCAGCTAGGGCGTTATGATCTAAACGGGCATAAACTATCGAAAGTCTGTGCTTAGGAATCGTACGTTCCTTGCACTTGGACTCGATTATAAACGCGTGTCACCCACGTGGTTACTTTGACAAATGAGTGGCATTAGGCGAACCATTGAATAAACAGGCAATGAGGGAATCATTGCATGGTAGAGACTACGCACAGACGATTAAAGAGAACACAGCGCGACCCTGATGGTAGGCAAGAGGACGCCGCGAATGGACTGCTTATGTAATTCTGGCAGGGAACCCAAATAATGACATGCGGGTGCAGGGGAACACTAGCAGCGTATAGTCCAAGGAGCAGCGTAGCGAAGGCAAAGTGAGGCCCAAGTGAAAAATGGTAGATAAATATGTAGAGAGAGGGTTTTTATTGGCATGCTGAATGGTAAATTGTACTCGCGCTGATGAAGCAAATAATCAACTGTCATGTGTGGATCTGATTTATTAATAATGGGCCATTTTTTGCTCATCAATGGCACCAACAGGACACGACGCGAATGTGGCGAGACTCGGATGGATAATTCAGGAAGATGAGCAGCTACTGCGTTTCTTCAATAAGGAATTACGCAGACTAGCATGGAATGCCTGAAATAAATGCTTTGGAGTTTTGGTCTTAGACAGGACATGAGGTGCAACAGATAGCAGACTAGCACTCAAACTGATATGGAGACACTAAAAGCGCCTTGAGACGGACCGGGGTGGTAGTGACGAGATATTAAAGTCTGAAGTGGAACGCATTCTGCGTAGTGACCAGTACGAAAAGACACGACACTGCACGAGCAAGAAGAAGAGGGAGAGAGAGACGAGTAAATACAAAAAAGGAAGAATGCCGTAGACAAGCATTCATGCCTGGAAAACGAAGAGTCGCTGGGGAAAGGGACACTCAAAAGAAAAGAGAAGTGCAGCCATCTCAAAATGAAAGCCTGCAGATGAAAAAGGCAAAAATAGATAAAAACAACAGATGCCAGGGAGTGAGAGGAAAGGTACAAGGAGATGAGGCAAAGGGGAATATAGTAGGTGAGACGAAATGAATTATGGTTGTTGAAATCAAACAGAAAAGCATCATCTATAACATATTCCGACCAGAGCCACTGGGAAAAATGTGATACATAAAAATAGAAAGATGGAAGAGAGTTCAAGGTGCTGCAAGCTCTCAAGTGGCTTATATGTGTCTTACATGACCATAGTTGCCTCAAACACCTAGTGCCAACCTGAGCGAAGCATTCAGTGCAAAAGAAAAATTGATTAAGGCATCCATTGACGTCAATGTGAATGCACCGAGCAAGGAATCAAGCGCTGACGATAGGCATGTAGCAAGGCGACGATGTTTAAGCCCTTTTCCTTTGAAGCAAACAAAGATTATGGACGGCTTTTACAGCTGGAGCGGATAAAAAGCAAGCACATACAAACTTACTCGAAACGAGCAACCCGTGATGGGAGAACTTGTACACGAGTACATACAAAAGAGGCGTAGGGAACAGGCAAGTCGAGAAAGTACGATGGCGCGTGCGAGTAGGAAGCGAATACATCAAAAACCAAGCAGACAGAATTTTGGGTCTATGTAGAAGGCGCAACAGATGGCAAGGAATGATGGCAGAGGTCAAAAAAAAGATACATGGAAGAGCAAGGTGACGGGAATGGATGCGTAATGTAATACAGGACATGAAGAAGACAGTGATGATAAGAAACTCTATTGTTGTTGCATCGCAGACTTCGGCAAATGAGTTATTAGCAAACCCTTGGGAGAGGTAGTGATGTGCGAGGAAGGCCTTTCACAATGAGTAGTGTGAGTGTGAGTGATAGTGTGAGTGTGAGTGATAGTGTGTGAGTGATAGTGTGTTAGTGTTAGTGTTAGTGTTAGTGTTAGTGTT
>ENA-OOJM01000101-OOJM01000101.1-human-skin-metagenome-genome-assembly--contig:-NODE-101-length-29132-cov-7.418681_pt1 | contig 29132 bp, 22 predicted proteins | sample MGYA00248875_ERZ500988 | MGnify/ENA primary metagenome ERZ500988 (study PRJEB25958, sample SAMN03398507) | human skin metagenome | study: EMG produced TPA metagenomics assembly of the Human Skin... | reverse complement strand
ATCACCTGATATGCGCACAGCAGCTAATGAGGTATTGCCACCAAAGACAGACTCAATGTCGAAATCGTGTTATTTGTCTGAAACAAGTAACGATTATATCCAAAATATTATGGTTCCAACGCTGATTGAGCTGGGCACTGATGCGCCTCTATCTGATGCAGCCACCAATCCTGGTATGGGTCTGTTATTGTCTCTCTCAGAGAAGTTGGATTCGTCGGTTGACACACATGCTTTCGAGTCTGAACCGTCGTCATCAGCGTCGCTTTGCTCGGATCCGTTTGCACAAAGTGCGCCCAAACCGACTTCATCATTTAATTTGATGGCGCAATGCTCTCCTTCCGCTCCTAACCACCATCTTTCTAATGATATCTCTCTGCTCTCGTCGCAACTGGCGCCATCATTCGACCCCAGCTCTCATCTAGACAGCATTGCATCTGCTGCATCTGCGGCCGCTGCAACACAGTACCAAGAGGCTGCGGCGTTCCATGAGAGGCAACAACGCCAAGGCCTTACGCCCCAACGTACGCAAGTCTCACCTAGATTATCACCAGCACCAGGAGCGTATACTTTTTTGCCGACGCCCAAACCCCTGCCTTCTCATCACTCATTGGCTCGTCGAGCTTCGAATCATGACTTCAACAAGGATACACCCAAGCTCGAAGACAAGGTCGACGCATCATATGCCCAGGGTCCCACCGTTACATCGTCGATTGCGCCTCATGCATCTAATGCTAATTTTTCTTTGAGCCAGGCATTAAACGTACAGGCGCATTCTGAATCTGTCTTGCCACTTTCGCATCCCTCTTCTGTTGGTATTGCACCTCGGATCGCACCTATGTGCGTGGGTGCGTCGGGATCAACTTCGCCTGACGAGACAACGAAAAAAATTCAGGCCCAGCAGCAGCAGATCCGAATAACACTGGGACAGCCGACGGATGGATTGCAGCAGCCGTTCTCGACTAGCGTGCAGCCGGAAAAACGATCTATATCCACAAGCACAGACGATGCAAAACGGGTCAAAACCGATACAGACATTGCAATTCAGGAGCGGTCTCCTAAACAAGAAGCTGTACAAAAGCGCTTCCAGTGCCCCAAGTGCTTTCGAGCTTTTGCACGCGCTTATAATCTTAGTACGCATCTGTCGACGCACGATCCAGATCCGTCTCGCGCCAAGCCTTTTCCATGTCCGTATCGCTCATGTCGTGCAGAAGGGGGTCGCTCCTTTTCTCGAAAGCACGACTTGCAGCGTCATGTGGCAAGTGTGCATGAATGGGAGCCTGAGCCGGGCATCCATGGTGACTCGGGCGACGTGGGCGAGGGTCAAGATACAGGCGGCCTTGCTAGTCTGGGCCTTGGTACGCCGGGCAAAAAGTTTCGTTGCGAGCAGTGTGGGCGAGCGTTTGTGCGGCGTGATGCATTACGGCGTCATCACTGTGATGCTGCCACTTCACAAGCGCCTCTGTTCGACAAAAAAGCGACGACTTCTGTGGCATCTGTGCCGATGCCTCTGTCACATTCGTCCGCATCAGTGGCACCCGCTCGCCCTTTTCCGGGGGATGTGGCGCAACGAGTTACTCTTCAGCTCGTGAACAAAGCGGACCCGAAAGCGGTATCCGCGTTCGCTCATGATGCTGCTGCAATGCCTACGGCCCCACAAATGGATCACGGCACTGACAAACCTGCTGATGCAGCGCGGATGCAACAAAGTGCCTCGTCGAATATAGCTACAGCCTCTGCCACTTAAAAATGCATCGTTTGGTGCATGTGTAAGATAATCGCCAATGTAATATTAGTCAATTATGTGCGACGCGCCTTTTTGGAGGGCGCAGGATTTGATGCGGCGCCACTAGCCTGAGCTCGCGCATGTGCCAACACGAGCTCAGTCACCGTGGTATGTTCCTGGAGAATTGCCTGGTCACCAGCCCGGACAACCAAAGCCATCCGATAAGGGTCTTCCGACGAGGCCGTGCACTCAACTAGGGCCTTGGCAGTGTCGTTCCACGTTGTGGGATATGCCTTGCCACGAAGTGCGAGGGCATCACGCAACACTGACGCCACAGAAAGCATAGCGCCCTCAGGTGGAGAGCCGGGCCAACTGGCGTCCATAGCTTCCACGGCGTCAAGGCGCGCATTGGGAAGCGCCTCTTTTTTCTTGGCACGCTCAAAGTCGTCCTGTGTCACGCACAATAGGCGCACGAATCCAACCAAGTCGTCAGAAATTTCGCCAGAGGCACGGCTCAAGACACGTCTGTCTGCAGAAGTTAGGGGTCTGCTGGCATCAAGAGTCAAGGTGCCAGCATAGGGTGCCGTATTCTCAGGCTTGCTAAGCCGACACATGAGAAACACTTCATCAATGCCCAGCTCGGTGCAGGCCCATTCGAATCGTGGCATCAGGAATGTGCGGATCACATCCTCTGATGCTTGAGTCGCCAGGCATAACTTGTTCAGTGCTGCATCAAATATGGTTGTAGCAGGAAGCTCGAGCAAGTCGCCACGATTCGGCTCATCGACAAATCCGTAGCGACGGAGCAAATCGCTGTTCGGAGGATTGCCATATGTGTTCAAAAGTTGCTCACCGATGGCGATAGGTCGTGTGCACCGCATCTCCAGTGCCTCACGTTTATAAAAGCAGCGAGTATTTTCCGATCCAAATTTTGCATTAAGCATATCAGCCATAGGCACCATGGATATATCACGAACATCCTCATCATTCTCTTCCTTCTCCTCGTCATCTTGGTCATCTTGAATTTCAATCTCAGCCTCCTCTTCTTCTTCTTCTTCTTCTTCATCTCCCTGGTCATCTTGCGCTTCATTTCGAGGTATGGCTCGTTCGACGGCTACTTCAGCGGGAGCCGAGGAAATATCTGCTTCATCACTCTCAGCGCGATTCAAGTCACGCTTCACATGGAAGCTACGACTGAGGAGCAGCGACCCCATTCGATGGTACAGGTCAATATGATACCATTTAGAAATTTCAGCGGGCACATCGGTCACGCCGGAACCCAGGAACACTTCAGGGTATTGTTGGACATATGGCAATACACATTCATGGTAGTCTGTCTCAGCTTCCATGCGGCCAATTTTGTCTTGGACATCTGTTCCTTGAAGTTCACGTAGCTCGTTAGAGTTCCAAAACATGGGCGTGGTGAACGACGTCGGCATGATGCCAAAGTAGGAGCCCCATGTAAATCGTTCATTATGTTCTTGAGTAGAAGCGTGCCGATGCTCCCACATGAGCATGAGGATGAGTGGGCACCATCCACGATCCATTACATCAGACCACGCATGCCCTGCTTTAGGGGGGCGTGCGCGCTCTGCTGCCTCGCAAGCAGGCACCAGGGCACTCGTTCCCAAGTTTAATAGCATGGAGCGAGGAATGGAAAACAAACGCTCATTTTCTGCAATAGGCCGCGTGGCTACAAGGCCGCGGCCCATGCCAGGTATTTTCTCAAGCGACAGGCTTTGATCAATCCAGCCGCCATGCTCTGTGAACCATGAAAGGAACGCAAGCTCCTCGGCGTCCCCCATATGGTACACACGTGGAGACTACACGATACGACGCGACAAGGAAAAAAAAAGTCTCATGGGCCAGCGGCCGAACGAACAAATCACGGCTAATATGATTGGCCTAAACAATTAGACGCATGGACCGGCAAACGAGCGCACGAACAAACGGACGGACCACCTCTCTGAAGCCGCTGACGCCGGCGGTCATGTCTGGGATCAACTTGACGATCGAAAGTCGTGGAAAAATCAAAGGTGCTTATTTCCCACTACAAATATCACTCCCTGATGATGCAACGTTAGGCGTTCTGAAGAATGGCATTGCAAATCTCGTTCCAGCGCTGCCCGTTTCTCGTCAGCGTCTATCCGACCAACAAAAAAGGCCTCTTCTTGGTGATGAAAAGCGTCTCTCAGATCTTGGCGTGGAAAACCTGGCCACACTGACGTTGAAAGATCTAGGACCTCAGATTAGCTGGCGCACTGTATTCCTTGTAGAGTACGCTGGTCCATTGGTCATTCACCCTCTCATTTACTGGGGCGCCCCGCATCTGTGGGCCAGATTTGGATATCCTTTCTCCATGTCATTCGTACAAACGACTGTGTTCGTGCTTGTGATGGCACACTTTCTCAAGCGTGAATTCGAGTCAATGTTCGTTCATCGCTTCTCGAACGCCACTATGCCGGCCTTCAACATTGTAAAAAACTCGACCCACTACTGGTTGCTCTCGGGTCTAGTTCTTGGTGGTGGCGTGTATTCTCCTTCTCTTGGGGTTGAGTCCGTGCGCGGAACTGTACGCGACAACCACGCATTTATTTGGTTCTTTGTGCTGCTATGGCTCGTATCTGAACTGGGCAACTTCGGTGCTCACATCACCTTGATGAACCTGCGTCCAAAGGGAACGCGCGTACGACAAATTCCTCGAGGCGGCGCGTTTGAGCTGGTCAGCTGCCCCAACTACTTCTTTGAAGCTCTTTCTTGGTTTGCTATCACTGCTATGACCCTATCTCTCAGCGCGCTTATTTTCCTTGTTGTGTCATCAGTCCAAATGACGTTGTGGGCCATCAAGAAACACAAGAACTACCGCAAGGAATTCGGTGACCAGTACCCACGTCAGCGCAAGATTATGTACCCGTACGTGTTTTAGTCACGTGAATAGGAAGTGTTGTTGTTGTCAAGCAGCGGATTGTCGTGGCTTGGCACGCTCAACAGGATAGCGGTAGAGATTGCATATGCAATCTACTTCAATACACGGCTCTGTGGTCATTGCATCGGATGCCGATCTGGATGTCGCTGTGAGCTCATTGGTTCCTGTGTTGGACCTTGTTGAGACGGAAGAGACATGGGACCGCATCGATCATGCTTTGGCACAATTTCAAGTTCTGACCAAGTGCGGCGCGACCAAGGTACCGTCGTACATAATGCGCGTGCATGAATTTGCTCCGTGCATTTCTAGGTCTTTGCTTTCAGATCGCACTCGTCTATCTGGCACGGCGAGTGACGTGCTCAATTCCATGGCTCCACGTCTAGGTGAGCGCTTCGCCCCGTTTGTGAATGTGTTTATCCCACCTCTACTTCAATTGTGTGCACGTACAAACAAGGTCTCACTTCGTCGTGCAGAAAAAAGTCTTCATTTGATCTGCCGTCACTGCCATTTGCCATACATCTTGTCGTGCCTTGTGCACGCTTTAAAAGAAAAGTCTAGCAGTCTTCGCGCTTCTGCAGCTGAATGCATGGTAATTTATATGGAGTCTTGTGATCTTGCGCGACTGCAAAAACGTGTCAAAGATGTAGAGGAAGCCATAAGACTCCTCGCTACCGATGCTCATCCTCAGGCCCGCGCTACATGTCGGCATTTGTATGGTATATATACAGGACTATTTCCAGAACGTCGAGCAACGTGCGTAATTTTATGCTTACATACAGCTTTTTTCGTACACTTTCTGCAACAGCGCAACGTTACCTCGCGGCGGTTCAACCTGTAGCACCGGACAAGACCGTGACTGACGCCAAAGTCCCGGATGATACCCAAGACACATTGCAACCCACGCAACCCACGATAACACGAGTTTCGCGCATAAAAAGTGCCAAATTAGCAGGTCCCGTATCGCATTCATCCGAATCATTATCGGATCCCTATGAAAGTACTGGTATTCCGCCTCTGCCTACACGTGGCTCTAACCCAAGCGACGGTGTCGCACACCGACTGGCACTTGCGCGCGAACAAGCGAGACTTCGTTCGACACAACGGCAAGGCGCTGCTGCTTCCACTGATGCTAATGCTGCGGCGCGTCTTGCCTCACGTGCTCTGGTCCGTTCATCGTCGTCCATTGGAAGCGCACGTCGTGTTGTGGTGTCGCGTCCCGATATAATGCCACCACGCACTCCCACCGGAAAAACATCGGGCGATCCTAAAGTGAACAGTCCATTCTGTACCAGTTCACAATTTACACCCAAGCGAAAACCTTTTTCTGTGGTCAATGAGGACAGATCACCACAAACCCGTGCCACACCACGCAATGTATGACCCAACGAGTGAATGGCCTTTCTCAGGCTCACCATTGTCGCTAAATAATATCTTATATATCATACTGTTCGTATTAGTACTTCATTCGCATATGGTAGGCTCATACATTCCAAAAAGTCGGCTGCCATAAGTCTAACAAGTAAGATCAAGACACAGACGTACAGTTCCAAAGCGAGTTCTGGTGGTATTTTGGACTCAAATTCCTTGATAGGGTATTGAGACTGGTGCGAATATCGAGCATGCCACTGTAAATACTCGACGACTTTTTCCAGCACTTGACCACTACCATAGTTAGTTTTTGCCACGTACCGAATTTGCAGCGTGCATATACCACTCTCCGCCTCAGAAAACCCTTACATTGTTAAAGTAACACGAATACGTACCACCATCGTCGGTTGACAGCATTGTGCGAATTGTTCCGCTAAGCATGGCCCATTCTCGATCTATGATAAACTTGTACCCATCCTGTGTCATAAGCATGTGCTTCAACGTACATCACTGAGCAACGTCACCCACTCGCGTGATGACATTGGGAGGCCAGCCAAGAATGGTGATGTGGGGATAACGATTAAATGAATTCTCGGCCGAGCTAGTCGATGGAATTACGACGACAAAAAACCACGGACCCCCGCAACATTAGAATCCTAAAGGATAAGCCTTTTTGGGCATGGGTAGGCAATTGAAACGATCATCTTTTCCACGCTCCCATTGCTCGTCAGTCTCATCGAGCGAAAGTGGAACGAACCTCAGCTCATCAAATCGCAGCGATAGCATGGAGGAAAGTTCGAGTCCATCATTCGTGTGTGATAGATGTCACAAGTCTTTTGCGCGCGGTACGTATCATAACTCAATGCAAGCTGACAGCCAGAGGATTTACTTCGTCGGCATCAGATTCGTGAGGCGCGTGCATTGGCAAACCCTTCAGTGGGTCGCCAAAAAAGTTGCTATGCATGTGCCCGAAGTAAGGCTCGCTGTGACCTAGGATACCCATCGTGTGAGCGGTGTCGGAAACGTCAGATTGCTTGTGTATACGCGCCTCATACAGGCAACCCAAATGCGAGACGTGCGCGTGAACAAGAGCTTCATCAAATAAATACGCACCCGACGAGAGATACATACGGCGCGTCGTACCCTGTCTCGAATGTGCCTGTGATGGGTACAAATATGTCGGAGTCAGCGTTTCGACCACTCAACCAGCTTATGCCTTGGAACAATATGTCCAATGTCAGCTTAAATATGCATTCTTCGCAAAACGTCACGGATACTTCTGGTGATGAGAGTGATGGTAACGTTACAACCGATTCGCTTGAAACGAAATTGGCCAGTCATCGTTGGGATTCCTCTGCTGGGGTGGGTCCACATGTAGCCGCATCGTCCGCACCATCGACGCATGCCGCTCAAGGAGCATTTTCTTATGGAGTGGGTCCCTCGCAATGGAATTCGTATGGACAGCCTCCTGTTTTGACATCACAATCGGCTGACGCACGATCTTCATACCCTGACAAGCATCGTACAACGTCACCTATTCTAGGAAGCATGTTTCAAGCCTCTTCTACAACAGGTCTTGGTGAGCTTGTGCTTCCTTTAGCATCGCAACCTTCGCAATCACAATCGCAACCGCTAGCTTCTTCTTCGCTACCTGATGGGCTTATGTCTGCCACGACTTCAAAAATGGAGCCACCGTCGATCAGCTTTGGCGCAAGCAATTTGACATCAAATAATGAGCAAGAACCACGCCGAAAGAGCACAACAGAACTTACCCAAATTTGCACCTCGAATCTCTCCGTTTCCAATAATATGACATCTTCGTGTACACCCACGAGGCTGATCAACATGTCCCTATTCTCGCCGGCACACTTTGGCTCCCTATTTGGCTCGAATGAACTGAGTATGTGGCTCGATGAGCCTGTAGCACCATCGCCCATGTATGAAACTGGTGCATGCACGGGCTGGACAGGTCTCATTTCAGCCATCGATACCGGGCGCACACCTACTGCCAATTCCACTCGTATGGGTTTGATCAAAGGTCCACGACAGGAAGAGGAAACTAACGCTCAGCGCTCGTCCACTCCAGCGCCAGCGCTTATAAGCTCGGTGGACTGGTGGGCGCATGACTACGGTGCTCAACGGCGTTTTCATCGTTATACGCTCATGTCATTACCAGCAACAAGCGTGATACGCTCTGATGACTGTCGTTCCACTCTTAGTGCATCAGTAAGCTCACGCTTCCTAACATATTGTTCTTTCTTGTGTCTTCGTGATCCAGGCGCACCGCAACCCCCTTTTATGCATCGGTACATGCTCCTCTCACAACGCGACAAACTTCCTGCATCACTCTCTATTGCTCGTTCAGCGCTTTCCGCGCTCGCGATGCGACTTCCCACGAGTGAAGAGTGGGCTTGGCGCCAGGTGGGCGTCGAGCTAGGTGTGCTAGTGGACCAAGCAACTAGTCTTGTCCGGCAGTACAGACCTGGTCAGGCAGAGGCAACACCCTTAGAGAAGCAGCTGTGGTTCCAGCAAGCTACGTCATGGGATGGATGTTGGGAGTGTCTCTCCCTGCTACAGGCCATGTGGTGCTACACAGTCGTTGGATCGTTCAGCGACTCTATGGATCGTCCCCAGAAAACGCATGCATTCTGCAGTGCACAAAACGTGTGGGAATCAGGCTTATTGGACTCGGCCGTGGAAATGCTTGAGCAGCTGATGTGCATTCTTGCCACCATCGGAGTGACACTACAAGCCCAAATGTGGAAATCCAATGCCACATCGAACAAGCCTGGTCAGGGCGACACGTTCGAATTTCTTTGGTGGGGTTTGTGTGATTCGATTCGCCGCACTGTGCTAGCCACACATGCTCTTCTCGTCTTGTGGCAATACACGCGATCCAGTTCGCTGGGAAGCCAAGGCGCGTTGCCGAGCCTCGGCATGCCGTTGATCTCCAAGGGCATCTCATCTGCCGCGTGGAAAAATGTGATGACGCTTGAGCTGCCTGCAATAGCCGCTGTTTTTGAAGCCGATAATGTCACGCAATGGCGCCACATGCACAGTAAGAGTCAATGGCAAGCAGACCAGCCACCATTGAATTTGGCTACGTTCATGCAATATCGACCCTTGCCCAGTAAAGAGAACTCTGCTATACCATTTTCCCTCACTTCCTACTTTCATCAACATGACGAATTCACCAACATTTGCATGTCGACATTGTTCGGACTCACTGAATCCTGTTGACACATTCTTCCAATCCGCCCTCGCGTCACGATTTTCTATACCGTATATAGCTCATTAATCGACCCCTTCCTCGCATGCTCTCCACACGATATGTGCTTACTCAGCACGGGTGCGACACGCCCTGACCTCCAGTTCGACAGCCAGTGTACAAGCCGCTGCTTACCAGCATGGGTGTGATTGCCTACTCTACGCTTGGCACGCTCCTTGCTTTTGCGCTCTATGGCGCTGGATACCTTATTTTGACTGGTACGTGTATGGTTGCTCATATCAGGCTCGGGAGACCAGTTTGCCGTTGGCACTTTCCTAGAGCAAACGAGCCCGTACGTGTGGGCCAACACGGGTATCGGCCTGTGTATTGGTCTCAGCGTGATTGGTGCTGCCTGGGGTATTTTCATAACTGGATCGTCGATCCTGGGTGCTGGTGTGCGCGCGCCACGCATCACGACCAAGAACTTGATTAGCATTATTTTCTGTGAAGTTGTGGCCATCTATGGTGTTATCATGGCCATTGTGTTTTCTGCTAAAATATCGGGGCGTCTCCAGGATGGTGCCAATGGTTTATGGACGCCACAAAACTACTTTACGGGCTACGCATTATTCTGGGGTGGTCTGACCGTGGGTCTGTGCAATGTGGTGTGTGGTGTATCGGTCGGTATCACGGGTGCGAATGCCGCGGTCGCTGATGCGGCCGATCCACAACTGTTTGTAAAGATTCTTGTGGTTGAGGTATGTCCATGGTGCATGACTTACGGCGCACAGGTATTCAGCAGCATTCTTGGGCTGTTTGGTTTGATTGGTACGTACCATGCGCACTAACATGCAACAGTTGGCCTCATTATGGTACGTGCGTTTTGCATGCTAATGCTTTCAACAGACGGGATCCACCGAAGAGTTCAAGTAAACGTAGAGCATACCATAGCACAACGAGAGGGACGTGCGCGGAAAATGACTATGTCAGTTGCACCTGTGCCACAGACCCCAAAAAGTCGGTAATGCGCACCTCTTCCAACGGACGATGAAATAGGTCTGAGCGGACAAACTGTGTTGAGTACGTCTTGGCGTCGCCAACGCTTGAAAACAGTTCTTGCAGAGTCTGGGCCGACGTTCGCGTCACTTTTTCCATATACTCCAGGACGACACGCGTATATCGATCGATGAGGGGCACACCCACCGCATAGTCGGTGGTGTACGAATACGAGTTTTCGCCCTTCAGACTGCTCCCAACAGCAATAACATTGGGGCTGTACAAACGCGACGCCATCGTTGCCGCCTGACAGGTATCAATCATAAAAAGTAGTTCATGGTATCGACGCTTTTCCCACATTTGCTCAATAGCATCGGCCAGGTCATACGCGCTGATTTCTTCCGAGTCTTGAAACTTGAGGAACTCGTCCCCGCCATGACCAGTCATATAAAGAAAAATGTTCGAGTGCTCATCTGAATCAAGACGTTTGGAACGCGGCATGTGTGCTGGAACGCGACCCGTGAGAAGCCGCAACAGGTTGGTGACGGTCACTTCGTATCCTCGATAGTCCACCTCAACATCATCACCATATAGATCCAGCTCATGCTTGTATGAAGCCCAGACCGAGCCCGGATATGGGTTACGTGGATTGCATGCAGCGTCATCGGCTAACATGAGAATTATATGGCTGTCCGGTATGCCCAAGCGCTTCACGGTCCTGTACATTCCAAGCACGTTCGCCAAGTGCCTGTAATTGAACCAAAATTTAGACGTGCCAACAAGTACAGCCCAGTTGTTGGTATGTGTGGTGGCTCGCGGACGGCCAGTGGCATTCGCGCTCGTTTCATGAGCGGCATGTGATGACGTAGGCGATCGGAAAAACGTTGTCACGGCCTCGAGCTGAGACGCTGGTACAAACCACTCAGGCAGTATGATAGGAAGAAATGCCCACATCACGGCCATCGCAGCCACCACCACCGCGATACCAAGGGTCACGCGCCTACGCACAGCACCTGTAGACATCTTGCTGGCAGGTTGGTGCGCTTGGGACGATGTGGAGATGGCCGAAATGGGCGTTCCTATCACGATTTGGGTAGCTATGAGACCAACGGCTTTTGGGCCCAGTGGGCACGTCCAAAGGTCTGGGCAACAATAAAAGGAAATACAATGGTAGCATCGCAATACACTTTGACAGTGTCGCCGCCGTTTTCTTTACTTTTTAATTTACCCCAGCTCACGGCTTCGTCAGGCCTGGCGCCACTGTCAGAGCCGTCGAACTCTTGGCCGGTATTGATGTATACGCCAAAGTCAGCACCGTTCCGGAAGAGCATCGCGTTAGCAATCTGGTGTTTGCATACACCACCACCTAGGATGATAATGCCAGCTTTTTTGGCCTTGACGCTTATATCATTCAGACGACGAATATCACGGACGATATCAATCGTGAGACCAGGATTTTTGTACGAGTGGAAGTAAATCATGTCACCGAGCGAGCCGTCAGTGAGAGCTGGGCAAAATACAGGAATGTTGTTTTTGGCGGCCCAATAGTACACACTACGCTCGTCGTTGATTTCGTGGCCCAGTCGCTCAATCACACGGCTGGGCGTCCATGCAAAGCGCTCTCCGTTAGCCTCGGGTGGTGCTGTGTCTTGCTCAGCTCGCATTTGATCCAGGATAGGCATCACCCAGTCTTCAAACTTGCAGTAGTTATCGTTCGGCACAATCAGGTTGCCGATCCGATTCAAACCACGTTTCCGGAGGGTGGCTCCATCCAAATTGAAGCTGCCGAGATACGTGGGGCCAAGACATTTGATAAAGTCTTCTTCAACGCCACCAGCGGTAGTCACAATACCAGACACGTATTTGTGCTTCACCAAAAAGTGTATCACCTCGCGTAAACCAGAGGAAATAAGGTTGGATGTGTAGCCTAACAGGATTGTGCAACGCACATTCGATGGGTGAGCCGGATCATCTGCCGGCAAATTAGCGCAGTCATCTCCGGTACTATCATAGGAAGGATCGTCACTGAGACGCCAGGTACGCATGCGTTCAATAATACGAACAGCGTCAGAAACAGACGTGCCCTGGAATCCAATCGTTGCCATGCTATCCATCAAGGCGCCCAGATCATTTGGATTCAAATGGTCGAAATGAGGCCCGGTAGCCTGTTTTGTGTGTTCTGGCACTGGCTCCGAGCGCATAAACACAGCAGACTGCGCCTCAGCAGACGCGGCCGCATGGCCCGACATGTCGAAGCTAACGCTTGAAGGAAGAAAATGGCCCATTGTGGAGCCGAGATTTCCACGCACTATGTGAGCAAAATTTCTATTGTCAGGACAAAAGGCCAAGACCCATCTGCCACTGTCAACACATCACCATGCTGTATGCCTAGTTCCGTCATGCAACGATCCAAATTCGGACGCGTTGCTTTCTCAAGGGCATCTGGTGTTGAGTAGTACAATGGGCCGGATCGGCCAGAAATAGTAGGACGTTTGCACTGAATATCAGGTAAATCGTGCAACATGGCAACCAAGTGTGCGAGCGAATCATCCGGTCTAATATGGATAGAACGAGACTCACCACCACAAACGGGGCAGTCAGCGCGCTTTTCGTACTCAAATGTGAATGTATAGACGCCTTCATTACCAGCATACATCATGTAGTTGTTCAAGTAAGGCGCTGTAGATGTAGCAATCTTGAAGGCTTCTTGCGTACATGCAGCTGAAATGATAGCATTCGTACTTGCAATAGCGGGTATAATGTTCTTAATGACGCCTTGCGTGAGTGACCAGGTAATACCAGTGATCTGAAATGTTTTAGCGCGCGCCAAAGCTGTGTCAAGGACCCATTGGACATGTTCAGGATCGTCCTTGTCGAGTTTCTTTCCCGGATGCACTCGTGGCCACTCAAGCACACTAGCCCACTCAATGCAGTGCTCTGGGAGTCGCGGTGTATTAGCAATTGTGCATATAGGGAAGGTTGTCCGCTTGGGGAGCATATCGAGACTGCATTCATAGCAGCTGGTGATGGTGGGGAGAATGACACGCGCTTGACCTTTGAGCCCTTCTGAACCACCATCAATCAGCGGTTTTAGTGAGGCGGGGTTCTGGTCATCCACCAAGCGGATCAATGTAGCATTCATCCACCTGCGCGCCTCGACAGAATCTAGTCCACAAATCACCATATGAAATTGCATATAAAATGCGTCATCCTTTTCCTGAATACGGCAAACATGTGAAGTGATTTTGACTCCAGGTACTCGTGACTGGACAAAGGCCGCAGCTGTGGTCGCCTTGGGCTGGCCGACGTCTTTATCGCGGAACAAGAACTGCCGGTTCAGATTCGATACATCAATCGTATCCATGTCAATGACATGAATGTCGCGGAAACCAGAAAGTGCAAGATTCGTGAGAATCTCGCAACCTAATCCACCTGCGCCCACCACCAACACACGACACTCATTATGGAGGAACGCTTTTGCCCTGAGAGGTTAGCAGAGAAAACGCACTTGTCAGAGTCATGATCGCCTAGGATACCCGGAGCAGTACGGCACGGTCGTTCTATGAGCACATCCACTGGGCGTTTGCCTTGGATGCCTGCCTCCATCGTGGTGAGGAACAAGACGCACGCGCCAGTGCATCGAACGCCTCCAAGTGGAGGCACAGGGTTCGAATTATCCATGACTAGGTGTCGACTACGTTAAAGAAAGTGAGATCCTGAATACAGCCAAAAGCACTACTGTTGGGGCATAATCAGCTATGCCTCACTCGTTGGCAGACGCGGAACGGGTGGGGGTGGCGTTGAGCTGGGCTTGACAGATTTGTGGGAAGATGTCGATTTGGGCGAACGTGTAAGTCGTTTCCAGAACGATTTTTGACCATCATCTTCGAACGACACATCGGGGGCATATTCGGATGATCGTTTCTTGCGAGAATATATGCTCTCTGCGTCATCTCCTCGATGCGCCATCTTGCGGAAAAGTCCACGCAGTGAGTGACCCTGAGACGACTTTCGGCGCAAGACGTCTGTTTCATCGTCCATGTCGGGATTTACACTCACAGCTGTATCGTCTGCGCCAGATGCATTAGTCGAGTTCATGCTCATATCAGGACCATATTGTGGTGACTGGGTACTCGTGAGGCGTGGGAAACCAGCCAGCACTTTAGGTGCAAATTCGTCGGCTGACTGTGAAGGCATAGGCGGCGTCGCAGGCCTGCCTTGCTGCTTGGGGACATCGGGCCGCGATGCACTGCGCCCCGTGGGTCGACGCATAGATCGCGTTGATCCTGATGGGCCTGAGGGCGAGCGAGGTGGCGTAGCAGCGCGAGTGGACACCATAGACTCGTCTCCCGCCTCTATTCGTGAATCTGCATCTGCATCTGGAGTCTCACCACGCATCGTGGGCGCGACGACAGCTTGCATAGCGCGCTTCCTAGGCGAGCGCGCGGGTGTCGTACGTCCTGACGTCCGACTTGACGACCGAAGATCCGTTTCTGGCGAGGCAGGTTGGGATCGGCCCGTGCTTCGAGCGCGGCGCACAGTCTCTGAAGACTTGCGTCTTCGTCCGGGCTGCTCGCTGCGGGCATCGCTGGCGCCTGTGATGCTGCGTGCGTCACTCTTATCAAGCGCCGTGCGCGGTGACTGGGGCGCGGCACGGCGCGCCGTTGTCGCAGGCGTCGCAGGCAGTGCACTTTGCGATCGTGATGGTGACGAAGTGGAAGGAGTAGCAGCATCGTCCGCCTCCAGTCCAAGAATATGACGTTGCTGTGACACAAACATTAAGATAGAGCGTGCCTTGGTCGCAGGAGACAAGCGAGATGTCGATGTGTGTTCACGAAGGTTGTTTTGGGTGAGCTCTGTGCTGGGGCTTATGCGTTGGGTGCCAGCCACAGCCAACGACAAGAATTCGGGCATCTGCATCGGATCCTTGTTACTGGCCCGTATGGATTCCTCCACCTTCATCGCTTCATAAAAGTCGGCATCACTCGCGCGTTCCCACACTTCTGGATCCATCACAGTAACATCGGCCATATCTTCATCTCGCATCATACACTCAACGCAGAAGCCGCTGCCCGGGTTCCGTGGGTCTACGCCAGCCGGAAATACGAGCGACCGGTTCTGCAATTCGAATGGCGCCACATGACTGTGCTGTGGCTGCATGCCTGGATACTGACTCGGCGAATGCGCGCGAGCACGAATCTTGCTGACCTTGCGCTCTATTCCTTCGTAAAGCTGTACATGGGGCGGCGAGGAATCTGACAAGGGGTCAGACAGGTCTTTCACGCCACCAGGCATCAAAATGGGTGGATGTGTCATCAGCTGCTGACGCGCAGGAGAATCAGTCAACGTGGAAGGCGCAAGATGGTTCCGCGCCGCACGAATGGGCATGGGCGGCGTGGCCGGTTCGAAGGGCGTAGCCACACTTTGCTTGCGAGAACTGCTTGAGCCTGTCCTGTACGGCGTAGAGAGCGCACTTTTCGGCGAAACGCCATCGGGAATGGTAGAAATGGGCGGCGTTTCCACGTTCTTGATGGATTCGGGAAGCGCTGCCTTGGGCGACGCCGCAGCTACAGGCGTGCCTGGCGGGTATGTCATCTTCTTGGATGGAACACGAGGGGAGTCGAAGGTCAAGGGCGAAAAGGCCCGCTGAGACGTGGGTGAAACAGCTGATGGGTAATGTGTATTGGTGGGTGAGCCCAGCATACCAAGGAGCGGCGAACCCGGCGCTTGAGGAATAGGGGGACTCAGCTGACCAGCGTGAGAAGGACGAGTCCACGAAAGCGAATCTGAGGCGTTGACGGGCGTTTTAGACCGACGATCGACCAAATATTCCGGTTGAGGTTCCGATGGAACTGATGATGCCATAGGCGTAGACACCGGCGTTTGAGATATGTTACGCACGACGGGCATCGTTGGCAGTGGCGACACAGGCGGCGGTGTCGCCTTGGCAGCCGACTGCGTCCAGCGCTCATTGTCAGGCGTCTGCGCTCCAAGAACAGAGCGAAAAGGCCGAGGTGTCGTAGCGAGGTCATCCACAAGCAGCGGTGCCGTAGTCGCATACTCATCGCGCTTGTAATCTGACGCCAGAGCCGATGTGTCCTTGTTCATTCTCACATTCGCCTCGGATGTCGAAGAAACAAGATGTAGCGTCTCTCTCGTTTCATGGGCGGAAGCCTTGTCCCAAACCGCGTTTGCATTTTCATTCATGTCAGACTGCGTAAACGGTGCACCAGCGGAGTTGCGCCTCATTTGCACAGCCTGTACCTCCGTGTACAAGCTGCTTCGGGCATCTGATTCCAGATCCGCCTCTGGTGCCGAACCGTGATCGCGGCTGGACTGCAGCTGACGAAATGGGTTCGATTGTGGTCGCTCATGCTGTTCAGATATGGGCATCGCGCCCGGCAACGATTGTGTGAGGGGGGTTTCTGGGTTGGGTTGTCTCAGCCAAGACCACGCCACCTCATCCAAACTGGGCTGATCCTCGCGCTCTGATGGGTCGAGCGGTTTCGGCTCGCTGACAAGTGCCGGCGGCGCCTGATTGCTGGTCTCCTGCACCAACTTCATATCACGCATAGCCTCCGTGGGCAATTCTGAGTCCGAGCGCACAAACACGGTAGCTGAGCTTGTATCAGCCATGGTCACCTCTTCCGGGATAGCCTGTTTCGCCGTGTCTGTGGCCTCCGTGGGCCACACGGGCATAACATTCCATGAGAACGGTGCTGGCTCCGATGTCCGCATGGGTGCTTCTGACGCTGGTGATGGCTGTGACAGCGTTGCATCCTGAGGTTGAGGTTCAACAGGCTCTTGTTCGGGCACAGATGCCGCCGGCGGCGCCTCTGCGGCCGATGAAGAAGGCATGGCAAATGTATCAGATGCTGGGACCGGCGCGGAGCGTGGTTGTGGAGAGGGGGATGTCATGGTGGGCATGGTCTGCACAGGAGCCGACGCAGGCGGCACCGCGGCGCCAAGATCTTCTCCTGAATCAGAGTGCCACACATGGTCTTTAGACGGCAATGTTGGCGCCTCTGATTCGTTCGTCTTGGACTGTCCCACAGGATGCTCTTCAGGCTCATCCACGCTTGCGCCCGTAGAGTAGATCTCTGCCGGAGCTGGGGATGTCATGACTTGGTTAGGTTGTATATAATCATCCATACCAGACCCATACATTGGGACGCCTCGTGCGGCTAAATGACGGGTGGAGGCATTCATGCTGCTTGCCATCTTCACGCGCTCCATGAGCGAGAGGTAAGAGCCAGGATACGGGGCCGGCCCTTGCGCGATGGGCGGTGATGCCGGGGGGGATCCTGTCGGCGGGGTGGATGCCCATGACGGTGGGGGTTGAGGTGAAAAATGCGTCATAGATGGCAACTGTGTTCTCGGTGAAGATGACCATGGTGATGTGGCTGACGAGCTGGACAGATTCGGCATGGATTGCGTTGGTGCCGATGGCATAGAGAAAGAAGATGAGACAGGCGTGGAATCTGTCGTAAGCTGAGCGGCTCGACTTGGTGCCGGGGCGGGGGTCGACGGCGTACTGTAGACGTCGTTGATCTCACGCGCATCTCGGGCCAACACCGTTTGTGTCGAGGAGCGCACAGTGGCAGGCTCGGATGAGCGCGGCGAATCACGAAGCGGGTATGACGGTGTTAATGGCGCCCGCATCATCATGGACCGATGAACGCTGGATGACGGTGATAAAGGCTCTGGGCTGAGGGAGGTATGAGAGAGCAGCCGAATCGAAGTCTTGTTTGGTTCTCTAGGCGTCGGTGGCACCTTGAGAGGCGCTTCGAAGGCAGACTCTATTGAGTCATCCTCTTGGCTCCTTTGCGTTGAAGACGATGAGTCCGGCCTCGTGGTCCGAGGCAAAGACCGACTTGGTGGTTTCTTCATCTGCTTCGGCTCACCTAGTAAGTCGAGCGAGCTGGGCTCGAACGCATCCAGGGAATCAAAAGTCGTGGACCAGTCATTTTCCGTTGAAGATACAGGCTCAACAGGACGAGGCGGCGGCGCCATGGTCTCGGGTCTAGGACGAGACGGCGGCATCTTGGGAAGCTTGTCGATATCGGGCCGGGTCGATGTCTTGCGCACGATGGTGACGGTAGATACTGTGCGACGGAGTGATGGTGGGTCATAATCACTTTCAAGCTCATTATCATCGGGTGAATAGCTGCGATGAGAATGTTGTGAGTACGTCGTTGTCGGCCAGGGTCGTGTTCGCCGGACAGCCGAATGAGGCACACGGGGGCGATCATGCGCAGGAATGGGCACCACGTCATCATCCATAAGGTCAGAGACACGCTTTATGCTGGACTTGTCCTTAGCCACGCGCCCCTTTGCGATGGCTACATGCAAAGCAGCATCTGGTGGTAGCGGCGGCATATCTCCGCGTGACTGAACTCGAGGCGAGTGTTGCGGCGGAGGGGAAGCAAGCGGCCATCGGCGCATATCAAACACAGGAGAAGCATCCTCATCCAGATGAATATCGGAGTGAGGCGACTGCGACTCGTGTCTCGACGCAAAGTCTGTGTTCTTCTTCATGGCTCCAGGCTCCAAAGCATCAGCATCATCAATACTTGGACAAAAGTCCAGTTTCAATGTGCCGGTATGAAAGCTGCTTTCGATCAAACGGTTTTTTGCACGCCGGACATTGTTCAAGGCATCAGGCGGAAGCGGAGGGTCTGCCTCCTCTGCCGGAGAAATCCACATGGCACGCTCATTGTGCTCTAGGATTTCTCGCTCACGCATATGCTGCGACAATACGTCGTGCTGGAACTCGTTTATCCCGATACCAGGAGTATCAGTGTCCATAGCACGGACGCAAAGACAGAGTCAAGTGCGTCGTAAATAGATGCGATGACGATTCGACGACAAAATCTAAACAGCCAAGCTACGCTCCATCGAGGACCCCTTCGTTGACACGTGACCCAGTGTCGCGTCGCCAAGCACGCGCCGCGAGGGCCCATGCCGATGCGCAGCAGGGACTTGAGGTCGGCGCGTGATGACTAAATATTGGCGGCAGGTGTTGTATCTGGCAGCGCTACGGGGTATGCATCGGCCGCCGTGATGAGGAATAGGGACAGGCTGCGCACTGGCGACATCGTGGCACAGGGAATCACAACATCCTCTGCATGGATAGGCAGATTTCCAAGGTTACATGCCCAAACCACTGCGCGTGATCTTGACAGTGGCCTGGACAGGCTCGGTACGTCCACCCGCCTGTCCAATGCCTTGACCCGAGGACCAGCCCATAGAACGCAGTAGTTTGTGGCCAATATTGTCTTCGCTGATTTGTTTAGCGCCTTTGCCCACATGCGTGCCATCCTTGTGTCGCCTGCCGACTTCGATGCGCACGCCACCACCGCCGAGTCCTGGATGAGCATCCCATTCCCGTTCGCTCAGCGCAAATGGAATGCGAGACAAGCGCTTAAGACGCGCATAATCCACGAAATGGCCAGTTCGAGAGGTCTTCATCAATACGGGGAAGCGCTCTGTGCCTTTCCCATGACTCTTGGATTTCAGTGCATAGGCACCGGCCATATTATGCACCACAGCACGATCACGTTTACCGAGAGGGGGTAATGTGAGGGTTGTGTGACTTTCGTCCAAGAGAAACTCGTCGATGTACGCACAAATGTCGGCAAATGACTTGGGAGCTTGCGCTACTACCTGGCCATCCTCCGCGTAGTCCGCAAGACTCTTCAGCTGTGCACGACGTTGACGCTTTTCCAAACGACGCTGTTTCTTGGTTATCTTTGTCGAATTATAATGACCATGCGTATTAGGATAAGGATCGTAATCAGCTGCTTGTCGCGCAGCGGCTCTTTGCTGCTTCTTGGCTGCTTTCTTGGAACGATCCTTTTCCCATTGTCCCTGCAGTTCATTGGCCCAGAGACTATCCCGGAAGTCGGGCATCTTTTTCGATTCTGCCATGTTAGCCCATGCAACGTACTTCTAGCTGGTACTCTTGACGGATCAGGACAATGCTTGTTAGAGAAAGAGCCTCGTAAAATGCTGTCGAATCGTTCTTCCTCTGACTGCTCTGCTTGCAACGAGCTAGTTTGGCTGAGTTTGCTTAGCATAAGCTCATGAAGCGATTCGTCGAATATGTCGTCCATGTCGTCGTCTTCATCGTCGTCGTCGTCCGTGTCATCCTCATGGTCGTCATCTTTATCGCTGTCGCGATCTTCCTCCTTGTCGCTATCACTTTCCCAAGCCATATTCTCACGTTCTTGTGCATCAATGGCAATATCTTCCAATGTGGTGTGCTCCCCATATGGATCGGAAAGGGCATGCAATGCTGGCATGGGCACATCATCCGAGTCAGACATCATCGCATTTTCCATCCAGTCAGCCAAAATAGCATCCTGTTCACTCACTGGTTTTCCTTTCGTATTACTCTCAAGGATTTGGTCAGCAAGCTTGAACGACAAGAATTCGTCGTCATCAGGCATGGTCACTTCCTCAGCACGCTCCTCGCTGTTGTCGACAACAAGGTCTGACAAGCTCAAAGATCCCACATTGCCTTCTGATACTGATGCATACATAGAGGCAGAATTTGGCGCTTCCAGCGAGTCTTTTTTTTCGTGAGCTGGCTCCATGGTGGCCGGCCGTGACTCAGGCTCATCCGAAGGGGAAGGTTCCAACCTGCCTGATTTATCAAACGAGCCTGAAGCTCTGACAAAAAGAACAGGTCGTCGTAAAGGGTTACTGTGTCTCATCAAAGCCATGGCATTGTACTCTCTTTTTTCAGAGACATGCTTATACTCATCCACAACGAGCCCCTCTAACTTTCTTCGATGAGGAATGCTCTTTTTGTAGCTCTTATGTGGCGCAATTACGACATCCTCGTCTTTATCCTCCTCATCCTCCGTCTTTTCTCGATTTTTTGAGGAGTTCTTTTGAAAATCCTGCTTTTCCAGTTCCTTTTCTAATTGTAGCTTGTCTGCCTCTTCAGGGAGTGGCGGCTTCACTTGTCGGGTATTATAATTAAAAGGGACACGATTGTGCGAAGTAACAGAATAAGAACCACCTCTTTTCCCCTTTTGTCCCCGAGTTTTCTTCCCGCCTTGTTGCCGTTCCGGGGCGCGTACATCATCGTCGGAGCTTGGCGTTGCGGCACTAAATTCTGCAAAACTAGCCAGATCAAAGGGAAGACTTCCTATTTTACCGGCGCCAAGACCCTTTCTAGATCTTCCTCTGGCGGATCCACCGCGACCGCGACCTCGACCGCGGCCACGCCCTTGGCCTCGTCCACGAGTCCATTTTCCTTTGCTCATGGTAGTGGCGGGATACTGTGCCGCATTTTTTTATCCTCCACTATGACTGACACGCAAGATTTGGCAGCCCTCAAACGGCTCACAGAACTCGATGATGACCTAGATTCGGATGCTTTGGACCATTTGGAAGATGAAGCTGAAAAGGAGCTCATGGAAGAAATGGAAAATGAAAACCTTGCTTGTCAATCACCGTCGTTGTCAAGCCGCTCTGATGAGAGTGAGTCGTCAGACTACGTTTTCGGTCCTCTTGCACCAGAAGACGTGGCTGAAATCCTTCATGATTTACGCAAGCTAGGAATGGTCGAATGCCTTCGTCGACATATCATGCCAAATCCATCTCGGATTCTGGATATTCTCCTCTCTTTGGGTGTTATGTTGCCGCGTTCTATGCTGCAAGAAGCTGAGGAGGAGCCCTTCATGCTCTTACCTATTTTAAAAATGGTGTTTGTTCGAATTCTTCGGCAGCGGCAGAAGCTACCACAGTACAACACGGTAGACGATGTTATTCAATTACTCAGAAAGAGCAAGCGAATTGTGGTGCTGTGCGGTGCAGGTATTTCTGTATCCTGCGGCATACCGGATTTCCGTTCCAAAGATGGTATTTATGCGATTCTTGCACAGGAATCAAAATATGAATTAGATGATCCGTCGGATATGTTTGATAAGGAGACTTTTCTTCGCGATCCCAGCATGTTCTACTCGTTCGCTCATTCTATATATCCTGCTAATTTTGAGCCGTCACCGACCCATTACTTTGTCCGCGAGATCGAGAAGCATGGAAAGCTTTTACGCATGTACTCACAAAACATTGACACTCTGGAGCAGAAAGCTGGTATTCAGCGCGTAGTTCAGTGTCATGGCTCGTTTGCCTCTGCCACATGCACTGACCCGCGATGCAAACACCAAGTGGATGGCCAAGAAATTCGTGATGCTATCATGTCCAAACGTATACCCATGTGTAAAATGTGCGAAGAGCGAAGAAAGACCAAGACGATCAAGCGACAAAAACTCGATGAGAGTGATGAAGATGACCACGCTCTGGCATTTGGCATCATGAAACCTGACATCACCTTTTTTGGCGAGAAGCTCCCGGATGAATTTGAACACTGCGTGTTGGCGGATCGAGATCAAGTCGACTTGATTCTGGTTATGGGCACGTCACTAAAAGTAGCACCTGTGGCTGATCTACTTTCGCATTTTCCACCCACCGTGCCAACGGTTCTGATAAATCGCACGCCCATTACTCACATTGCTATGGACATCTTATTACTAGGTGATTCGGATCCCATTGTCGGGTATTTGTGCCAACAACTTGGATGGTCATGTGCGCATACAGCACCTGATGCTCCCACACGTGTCGGCGACTCGAATGTATGGCTTTTCCCGGGTGCAGAGACGGACCACATAGCGACAGAAACGACCATCGCAGATTAGTCGACTAGTTGAAATGACACTGTACAGAACACGATGTTCTCGTCGGTCTTTGATCGCAACGTGTAGCGAATAGGCATCTCACGGAAGAAGGGATGAACATTGATATGCACTGGACCAATGCTGAGGTCAAAGCTGTTGAAGTCAAAGAGATTGGAAAAGAAGGATGTACCATACACAACATCTGGATGATATTTGAAATTTTTTCGGTTTGCCTCATCTGCAAAGTATTTACGGCGTTTAGAGACAGGCACACTCTCCGTCTTGAATATAAAGGCATTGTCTTCGATCATATCGGCGCCAGGATCCTTAAAGCGCCATGGCCCCAGCTTGTCGTCCAGAGATAGAACGGAGCCCAACGAGCTGGCAGGACTCGGCGTCACGCGCATTTGCTGAAGCATTTGTACAGTAGCATTGGCATTCACCGGTCGCGGAATGGGTGTTTGGATCATGCCAGGCGATCCATGAGTGTCGTGCTTCGACAACACCAAGTTGGACGAAAGGAAGACAGGCAAGTCTGGCGTTTCTGATCTGTCGATGTGCCCACGCATTAGTGTCATATTTGGCTTGTTGCTAGAGCCAAGCGCGATCATTGTACTTGTATTAATGCCTTGCAGCAGCTTGCGTGGCCTTGGACATGCTACGACGGGCGAAGGTCGCGTCAGCGAAGGCGTCGGAGTGGGTGCATGAAGTACCGCCGTGTTTGTGATTGCTGCAGGAGACTTTGTCGACGCGTCAGGTGGATGATCGAGGATATAGGCCTGAACGAGAGGGTCGTCTTTAAAGCCGAGAAAGCGCCAGTAAGAATCAGTGACTCGATCATCTTTATGAGAACTTAACATAGTAGGGAGCCATCTAGACGATCGTTTTTCCGATTGCTCTGAACGAGGCTCATGGCCGATGCGTTCAATCGGGACAATGCCTCCATCGTTTTGGTGCTCTGCGGCCGAACTAGGCATATCGCCGTGATCATGAGACACCACGATAGCATCATCCAGACGGTGTGGAGCTGGCCATGCACAGAATACATTCATGCATGCTGCATAGGGCGACATGATATAAGGACGACCTGATGGTGGGTGCTCCTCGTAAAAGGTACAAGGATCGATCATTCTTGCCACACGCATACCGGCATTGAAGGGAGCCCTGGGGAATGGGACAAATTTGTCAAAGTCAGAGCCAAACAAGATATCATCACCAGACCATTCTTGCTTGAAGCGTCCCTCAATCTGGATGCAAAAACGACGGGTGCGCTCATTAAAGTATTCCCGACCCGGCTCCCCTTCTCTCGCGCCTGGTGCATCCAAAATGCGGACCAGCACGCGACCACAAAAGTGTTCCGTATCTATTTCATGCGGATGCCTCGAGTCATTCAGTCTACAAGGCTCCATATGGAATCGATCCGGGCCTACATTCACTTCCAAATGCGGCATACTTGGTGGTTAAGGCGGTTTTCAAAGTTTGGTGTGACATTTTATTGATGAACGCTTGGGCCCTGTGCTCCATACCTGTCACGTGCATGCCATGCGGCTGTGCGGAGCAGCCATGCCGCTCAGCCTGAGACGGGGTGACGCATGCAGCTAGGCATCGAGACTCATGCACGTATTTACCAGGCGTAATAAGAAAAGACACGTGGACAATACTATACACCCTGAATGCTAGTCAGCGGACGGCCCGCGTCCTTGCTACCATCCATACCCCTGATTATCAGGAGCATCCGTAGACTCCCATTCATCTTCTGGTTCTTCTTGAATGATGTCATACCGACTCTGATATTCAAGCTCCTGTGCTTCTTCATCTGCATCTGATTGTTGCATGACGATCGCCCAAACGCTTGCCTTGAAGAGAGTGAGAACCAGCCCCATCTTTCGCTCAATAGCACGTAGTTCACTCAGCACATGATTATGCAGTGTGCTTGATGAGAGCTCTGTGCTTAACTGAGCCACCTGCGCGCGTAAGTCGCGTAGCACGTACCCTTCGCGTTGTGGCAGACAGACGCGCATACTCACCCAAAAGCTCCTGCTCACTGAGTGTTAAGCTACGATGTCCATCGTATGGATTCTGAAATGCCGCGCTGGCCGTTATTTCCTGCATGTCTTCGTTCGACGCCGACATGACTGCAGCCGTCGTAAAACAGCGACCACACCGCATCGGGGGACGCGTTCTGTTTCTATTCGGCCGAGACTACTACCGCTTCGAGGCACGCGAGGATCCATGTGAAGCCTTGCCTCCCGTTAACGAGCGACTACTGCCTTCAAAGCCAGGGCGCGCCTTGGCACCAGCGCCTTTTTTGAGCTTATCGCCTGGCTTCTTGCCAGTGCGGCGTGCAGCCAAATTCTCCATTCGTCGCTTTTGCTTTGCGGCTTGCGCCTCTTGTTCAGCCTTGCGCCGTTCATTCCAATTTTTGGCGCTGCGTTCCTTTGACTTCTCACGGCGCTTCAAATTTTGTTTGAGGTGATGCACATTATCACGGATGCGTACGCCTTCAGATGCGGCAAGCGCCTTACCCCACCGCTCATTTTCTCGCGCAGCTTCGTGCAGCTGAGTGGCATCCTCGCCACGCTCTACAAGCGCTTGAATTCGAGCCTCTTCCTTCCGCTTCCGTGCTTCCAGTGTGGCTAAAGCGGCCTTGGGATCACTTGGCAATGCATACTTATTTTTCCGTGCCGTGTCGGGGGCCTGTGTCGTCTCAAACGTGACGTGACTGAAGGAAAGCTTGCCTTCCATCGGTGCCGGATGATTGGCAGCCGAGCTAGAGGGGTCATGCACGAGCAAGCCTGCGGAACGAGAGGATCCTGATGCAGAGCTGGGTTTGGCTTCCATTGCCTTGGAATCATTCTTCGCTTGGCGCCTGGCTTCTTTTCGCTCACGCCGTCGATTATCACGCATCTCACCCCGCTGACGCCTGCGTGCCTCCAAAAGTTCTTGCTTAGTACTGGGTGCCTCAGATTCACCCGTAGAATTTTGCTGGCGCTTATTATGCAGTGACTGGATCTTGCTATGCAGTCGCTCACGCAGTTCAGCTATACTAGCACTTCGTGTATTTTGCTGTTGGGTATGTGGTTCGGGAGCTTCCCTGGGTGGCTCTTCAGGGACGCTCTGATCAGCGTCTTCCATCTCTTCCACTTCCTCGTCATCGCCATCAAAGTCAATGTCGATGTCATCACGATGGTCAGCGCGCAGTTCTTCGACAGTTTTGACGTTAGCAGGGTCCAATTTATCGCGTTTGGCTTTCTTTGTCTGAAGCTTACGCTCTTCTGCTTCTCTCTGCTTCTCGCTCTTTGTGCGCTTGTTCTTTTGAAATTTAGATTCCACTTCAGTGTCTTCAGCTGGCACGTAGAATTTAGCTGGTATCAAGTTGAGAAGAGTGTGAAAAGCGTCATCGTGCGACAGCAGCGACGCCTTGTACGATGGTGCGACGTCCATCGCCGTCATGCCAGAAAAGAACGCCCGACTAGGCCCAGCGCCCAAAAATCTCTGCCATCACGTGGACTCCACACAAAAAATTGCTGCCGCCGCACGCTTCGTGGAGCTTGCTTCGTCCGCTATGGCTACGCAAGTGCCGAAGCCGTCGGCCAAGCGTCAGCGCCTCGCTGCGGAGGCCGAAAGACGCGAGAATGAGCAGCTATCTGAAAGCGGACTGCTAAACTCCAATATGCCCAATGTCCTTGTGCAGTTCAAGTCTGGTCAAGATGATACGTTCCTGGGTCCTACGATCAGTTTGCCTGCACAAGTGGGCCAGGCCGAGATGGCCAAGTTGGTCAATGAGCTGCGTCGTCAAGATCGCATGCAGAACAAAAAGTCGGAAGATGATGACGACGAGGATATTCCGTATGCATTTCATGTGCTACTCGCTTCCTCTGCAGAGGCCACGCCGTCACAGCCCACCCGCATATCTATCAACACGAGTTTGCAAAGCGATGTTCTGAACTCCGCGGTAGCCAAGCAACTGGGTATTGGCATGGAAGACAGCCTTACCATTGTGTTTGAGCCACAAGCCGTGTTTCGCGTACGTGCCGTGACCCGATGTTCGAGTACGCTCTCTGGGCACGGCTCGCCGATTTTGTGCTGCTCCTTTAGCCCATCTGGCCTACTGCTGGCTACGGGTGCTGGTGATAAGGTGTGCCGTATCTGGGACATGGACACTGAGACGCCGCTGCATACGCTACAGGGCCACGATGGCTGGGTGCTTTGTGCTGAATGGGAACCACTCGAGCGGCGACTGGCCACGGGCGGCATGGATGGCCAAGTGTGGATTTGGCATGCTCTGACTCCGCCCTTACCCGGGCGCCGCGGCTGGGGCTCACGCTCTGGTGAGCAGGTGGAAGAAGAGCATCGCGCAAGTGCTGGGCAAGACGCTCGAAAGCTCTCTGTGGTCGAGCGCCGCGCAGCACGACACGCAGCGCCGGCTGGCCACATGCTGCGTGGCCACACCAAGTGGATTACCAGCCTTGCCTGGGAGCCTGCGCATCGCAATGCGGATGCGCCGCGTCTTGCAAGCTCGTCGAAGGACGGCACGGTGCGAGTGTGGAACGTGGCCTCACGCCAAGTCGACTTTGTGCTTGGCGGACATACAGCCAGTGTAAACTGCGTGCGGTGGGGCGGTGATGGCGCGATATATACGGCATCGTCGGACCGCACTATCAAAGTATGGAATGACCAAGATGGACGCATGATCCGCCAATTAAGCGAGCATTCCCACTGGGTGAATTCGCTGGCTCTTTCCACGGAGTATGTGCTGCGGACGGGGGCGTTTGACGTGCAGGGCACGTACGCTGCTCGGCTCATCAAGCAAGACTATGCGGACTTGCAAGCTATGACAAAGGCGGTGGCGCAGGAGCGGTATGCTGAGGCCACGTCTCATGGAGCTCGTCCTGAGATGCTGGTATCTGCCTCTGATGACCACACACTCTTTGTGTGGCCGCCTCAAATGCTCGGCACAGCGCCCAATCCGAAAAAGTCTGTGGCGCGCCTGACAGGTCACCAGAAGACGGTCAATCACGTATGCTTCTCTCCTGACGGCCGCCTGATCGCGTCTGCCTCGTTTGATAACAGCGTCAAGTTGTGGGATGGACGGACGGGCCAGTTTATTGCGAACCTGCGGGGCCACGTCGCGAGTGTGTACCGCCTAGCATGGAGCAGTGACAGTCGTATGCTCGCGAGTGCCTCGAAGGACTCGACGGTCAAGCTGTGGAATCTGAAGACGTTCAAAATCAAGGTGGATTTGCCGGGACATGAGGACGAAGTGTACTGCCTTGACTTTCTGGCGGACAAACTGGCGAGCGGCGGTCGCGATCGCACGCTCAAGATATGGCGAAATTAGCGCTACATAGCAGCTACAGGCCTAATTGCTCCCGCACCTGCTGGCGGATGGTTTCTTCGTACTTCGCGCGGTCATCGCGGTACATTTTGCTGGCGTCAATGTTGGCGCCACTCTCGATGTTGGGCTCCGACAGCATGCTCAACACGGACAGCAAGATCTTTTCGATGGATTGAACAGGAGACCACCGCTCGGCAGATGATTCATACACTGCTGTGAGCACCATGTGACGTACTGTTCGGGTCGTCGCCGGCGGCGTGCAGAATGCTAATGCATACGAGGCCATCGGGGTACACTGCCGCGTTAGATGCATCGACGTACCATTCGGGTGGAAAATCGGCGGATCAAAGCGCATCGTCGGCGGCTCGAGTGGGTATGTAGGTGGGAACGACAGGCGCGCATTAAATACGCCGCCTTCGAAGGGCGTGTCGTCGGGGCCAGGCAACAGCGCCTCCCACTCGAGGTAGTTGTCTTCTGAGATGGGGCCTACCGCTGGAAACAGCGTATTCGGATCCGTTGTCAGCTGCTTGTACTCGATGGTCAAGCGCCGAATCGCTGCGGCCGCATTGCGTGTGCTCGTCGTCATGGCAAGTCGTCGTCGACCAACACGCCGCCACGAGCCAGGCGGAGGGCGGCGTGTTGTATCACGTGACACGAAGAGGCCACGACCGCAGCGCGCCTGGGGTCGGCGAGCGTCGTGCCTGGGTGGACCGTGTGCGATGGAGGCGGATGCAGGACGGAGAAGCCGCCTGAATGCGTGGGTGCATGCGTGCTTTGACGGCTCGATGGCGCGGGACAGGCCCGTGGCGTGGTCGCGGCAGAATCTGGTGGCGTACGGTGCCGTGCACGATGGTGCCGCGTGTGTGGTGGTCGTGCCGAGTGAG
>ENA-OOJM01000098-OOJM01000098.1-human-skin-metagenome-genome-assembly--contig:-NODE-98-length-30121-cov-7.622730_pt1 | contig 30121 bp, 16 predicted proteins | sample MGYA00248875_ERZ500988 | MGnify/ENA primary metagenome ERZ500988 (study PRJEB25958, sample SAMN03398507) | human skin metagenome | study: EMG produced TPA metagenomics assembly of the Human Skin... | reverse complement strand
CGGTGCGCTGCCCGCTGGTGTGCCCGCTGGCGCGCCGCGTGGTGGCACTGCGCCCGCTGCGCCTGCGCAGCCTGAGGTGCTGACGGCCGCGGCGCTGGCCAACGCGTCGCCGGAAGAGCAGAAGCAGATGCTGGGTGAGGCGATCTACCCCAAGATTGCCGCATCGCAGCCGCAGCTCGCTGGTAAGCTCACGGGTATGATTCTGGAGCTGCCGGTCGGCGAGCTGCTGCACCTGCTCGAGGACGACGAGGCGCTGGCGAGCAAGGTGGACGAGGCCCTTACCGTGCTGCGTGAGTACGAGTCGCGCGAGGGTACGCAGGCCCCGAACTAGTGCTGTATATGTAGTACTTTACCTACCAGAGAGGAGGGCGTCTGCAGTCGCCCGGACCTGGGCATTGGCGTGCGTGCGGCACAGGAGGAGCAGCTCCCAGCACGGCTCGCCACTCGCGAGCACACGGGCGCTGTCGGGCTGCTCGGCGAATGCGTCGTACGTGCCGTCGTGCACCGCGTCGCGATTGTCCAGCAGGGCCTCGAAGCGTGTGTCCATCGCCGTTGTGCGTGCGAGGATCGCGTGCGCCGTTTGCAGCGCGTGGAGCGTCGTCGTCGTGGGCCACTGCAGGGCGGCCGTCAGCAGGCGCCGAAGCATGGCAGCCGTGCGCTCGAGCGAGACGTGCAGCGTGTGGCGTGGCGCCTTGACGAGCGCCAGGTCCATCGCGCGGAAGAGGAGGGCCGAGAGACTGTGCGTCCGCAGCCCGCCCTCGCCCAGCGTCGCCTCGATGTTGGGGTGCATAGACAGGGGCCATAGCAGCTGGTAGAGCGCCGCATAAAACGCGCCTAGATCGAGCTCCAGGGCGCCGCCCTGCCCGGCCTGCAGCTCCAGGGCCGTCACGATACACAGCAGCGCGTGGCGCACGTCGCCTGCCTCCATCGCGGACGCCACATGCGATCGCAACACGCCGACGAGATCCCGAAAGAAGTCGGCACTTACGTGGTGCGCAAAGTGCACTATGCCCTCGAGCGCACTGGCCAGCAGCGGCACAGGCACATCGTGGGTCTTGAGAATGCGGATGTACAAGGCAAACACGAGCTTGAGCGTCTCAGACTGCCGCTTCTCGCGCTCCTCGAGATCCAGCGTCGCTTCGGCCTCGCGCATCTCGCTCTCAATCTGCCGGACGTGCCGATCGCGCTTCGCCTGCTTCTTGCTGCGGTGCACGGCCAATCCCTTGCGGACCTGCCGCGGATCAGCCCGGCGCGACTCGGCGGCCGTGGGCGCGCCCATCGGTCCCTGCCGCACATGCCGACTCAGCTCGCTCCGCAGCCGCAGGTGCACGAGCACGTCGAGCACGTTGGCATGCACCGCCAAGTGTCGCTCGCGGATCATGCGGTACAGCAGCATGACAAGCTCGAGACCCATTTCGCCGTCTCTGTCCTGCCTGAGCAGCTCGACGAGCGCGTCAAAGCACTGCTGACTCGCATCCGTCCATGCTCGCCGCGAGAGGAGCGCAATCACGGACGCCAGCAGATTCTTGCGGAAGTTGAAATGCGGCGCACGCACCAGCAGCGTACAGAAGCAGCGGCGGGCGATCGGCGCGATGGGCGACGCTGCATCACGCACGTCGGCCTCACAGCACTCGAGGTACTCGCGGTACAGGCCCACGAGCGCCTGCTCCCACTCGCGACGCCGTGCCACGTCGCGACTCACACGCTCGCGCTGCTCAGCCTCCGACAGCGCACGAATGCGGTAGCCGGGTAAAATGTCGACAAAGACGGCCAAGAGGGACAGCAGCGCGAGCTGCCGGATATAGGGGTGCATGTTCACGCGCTGGCCGTCGAGAGAGACGCAGCGCTCAGCGAACACTAGCAGCTGGCGCAAGAGGCCCTGGCTCTCTTCGGGATCGGCCGTGATCCGCGATGCGAGCTGCGCAATTTCTTCGCGGGCCTCGGCGATCGCCAACATGGCCGTGTCGGGATGCAAACACCGCTGAGCAATCTCGGCGGCGGTCGAGCGCTCCGTTGGCAGGACCGCAGGCTCCGGCTCTTCTTCCTCCTCGTCCGAGTACACGGCGCGGCTGTGAGAGGGCCGCTCGACACGCTCGATGACGCCCTTTTCTGTGCGGATCGGCAGGGGCATTTGGGCGAGGGCGCGCCGCTCTGCTTCAGCGCGCCGTTCGCGCCGTTCCATTTTGGCGAGGTAGGCGGCCTCCAAGGGATCTTGGTCGGATGCATCCTCTTCCAGGTCTGACGCATCTTCTCCCAGGTCTGACGCATCCTCTCCTAGGTCCGACGCATCCTCTCCTAGGTCCGACGCATCCTCCAGGTCGTCCTCCGACTCACTCGCCCCCTCCATATCCGTACTCACATCGCTCTCGTCCGGCACCACCTCCTTCTCCAGCATCTTTCGCTGGCGCCGCTTCTCAGCCTGGAGACGCTCCTTGGCACGTCCCTGGGCACCGGCTGCCGAGACATCCGGCAGCCTCGCCTGCGAAAGAAACTGCAGGTGCGACGCATCGTCCGCCGCCATAGCCTGCGCATCGTGCGCCCACGCGTCGTCTACATCCTCATCCTCCGTGCGTGGACGCTTGGGCTCACGCTGCGGCGCTGCCTTGCCTCGCTTGGCCATCAGCGTCGTAAGCAAGAGTGGCGCTGATGTCCTGCACGTGATACGTATCGCAGGTTGACGTGGCTCCACGATGCCAGGGTCGTCGGCGTACGCGGTGCCGTTCCTGCCTGGGGAGCATCCTGAGCAGGAGCGGCGCTTTGATATCGAGGCAGGATACATACCAGTACGTGCGCCAGAGAATGGACAGACGGCGCCCAAGGACGAGGCGCACCTGTACTTTATGTTGCATCGCGCCATGCATCCACAGCAGCCGCGGCGCAAGCTCGTGTTTTGGCTGAATGGCGGGCCGGGGTGCTCGAGTTTTGACGGTGCGCTCCTGGAGCTGGGGGCGCTGCGGATTCAGGAGGATGGTCGTCTTGCGCTCGCGCGGCCGGGCTACGCGTGGAACGAGTATGCCGACGTGGTGTATGTCGACCAGCCGGTCGGGACGGGGTTCTCGTACGTCGCGAACGAGGCGTATGCGACGTCGCTGACGCAGGTCGCCGACGAGTTTGTGTACTTTCTGGAGCAGTTCATGCAAGTGTACCCTGCCTATACCAACGACACGGACGTCTATCTCGCTGGCGAGAGCTTTGCCGGGCAGTACATACCGTACATGACAGATGCGCTCTTGCGCCACCCCACCCCGCCAGTGCGGCTGAGTGGCTTGTTGATCGGGAACGGTGATCTGAATCCAGCGTACCAGAGTGGCTCGCAGGTCGAGACGCTGGTGAATGCAGGGATCTGGCCGAAGCATGGACCGTCGCATCAGCACGTGCAGCCGTACATCGATGCGTGCCGCGCGGCGATCGCCAAAGACGCCGTGCCGCGTGCGGAGTACCACGAGTGCAATGCGATCGATAGCAGCATTGTGGAACTCACGCGGCAAAAGGTCAGTGGCGTGGAGCACTGCATCAACGTGTACGACATGCGGTACACGGACACTGTGCCGCAATGTGGCATGAACTGGCCGCCCGAAGTGGGCGCGATGCATGCGTACCTCCGACGTGAGGACGTGAAGGAAGCGCTGCATGTGAACACGCATATGCATCCCGAGGCATGGGTCGAGTGCCGCCCGAACGTCGGCTCGACGCTCCGCGGCGACAGTTTCAAGGCGCCGGCCAGCGGCACGCTGCTGCCTTCGATTCTGCAGCGCGGCGTGCCTGTGCTCCTGTATGCTGGCGACCAGGACTTGGTGTGCCCAGCGCTGGGGATCCAGCACCTCGTCGACCAGATGGAGTGGCTCGGACAGCGGGGCATGGGACGCGCCAAGCGCGCGGCATGGACCGTGAATCACGCGCCGATCGGCACATGGCAGACGGCGCGCAACCTGACGTTGGCGACGCTCGTGAATGCATCGCACATGGCGCCGTACGATGCGCCGTACGCCGCGCACGACATGCTCCTGCGGTTCATGGACGTGCGGATCCCGCTGCCCTCGCCCGCCTCTCCGTCGGTGTCGAGTCAGGTGGACGGGAAGGATACGCGCATCCTTGTGCCGATGATGCCGCACGACTTTGCTGCGCCGCCCAAGGCAGCCTCCGCCACGTCCGCCGACCTCGCCGGCAGCCTGGTCGCCTGGGTCCTCATTGGCATGGCCCTCGCGCTGTGCCTCTACATGCGCCGCCGCCTCGGACGCCAGCGCCGCGAGTCGCCGACGTGGTCGTACGAGGCCGTGGCGCAGCCTGAGCAGGAGCGCGATGTCGAAATGGACGCCTTTACGCTGGGCGACGAAGACGACAAGTAGCTACATATCTAGGGTCTCGACCGAGTACGTCGGCACCAGCAAGCTGGCCTCATGCAGCGCCAGACGCCGCGAGCGTGGGTCGTGCTCAGGCGCACGTGCCTGCGCCACCGACGCCAGCGGCGCTTTCAGGCGCGAGAGCTGCTGGAGCATGTGCGTGTGCGTGTGCAGCGCGCGTGTCCACTCGCGCAAGATCGGATGCATCGCCGGCGCACTCAGCCACTGCGGGAAGAAGGTATCGAGCAGGTCTTCCATGAACGAGACGCACACATCCAGGCTCGGCGGCTGCACACTGCCCGTGCGGTACGTGAGCGACGTCGTCGGCACCGCCCGCTGTGTGTCCTCGCTGCGAGGCACCGCGTCCCAGGGTCTGGACATGTGGAGGTCTATCCACAGGCGGAGCACGTCGAGGAGCAGCAGGGCATCGTCGTCGTGCTGGAGATGCGTGCGCAGCGCTACGCGCAGGGCGGGCTTGGAGAAGGCAGGTGGGAGAAGGACGTGCTGCAGCACACGCGGGAACGCAGGTGCGTCGTCGTCATGGCGCCGCGCGGCGCGCAGTGCATCGCGCAGGAGCAGCACGGCATGCGATTCGCTCATATCAGGCACATGGCGCAAGAGGAGGAAGGCCAGCGACCAGTCGCGCGTCTGGCGCGCACGCAGCACGAGATCCGGCATAAGCGACGTCGACACGGCGCCGTTCTCAACGAGGTAGCGCACCGTGTCGCGCGCATACACGCGTGTCTCGGAGCCGAGCGGCGGCAGAGCGGCGTCCAAGAGGTGCGTCACGACCGCCGCGTCCAGCGGCACTTTGGGCGCCTTCCGTCCCGTCTTGGTATGCGAGGCTTCGCGCAACGCCTCGCTCTGAGCGTTGAGCCACGAGCGCACCTGCGCGTCGACGGCCGCAGCGCGCGACGACGCATCCGGCGGCAGGGACGACAGAGCCGCCATCAAATCAGGCGCTCGTCCCATGGGCTCTGGCGGAGGCGTCGCGAGCCACGGCGCCGTGCGACTCGAGGCGCCCAGGGCATGCAGCAGCAGGCCGGTGGCCGGCACACTCACAGGCAGCGCGGCCACAGTGCATTTGCCCGTGCGAGAGGCCTTGGGATCGAGCTGGACGAACACGTAGCCGTCCATCGCACGAGTCGTGCTGATCTGTGGCGCGCCCTGCACCGACCACTCGGTCGCGGCCAGCACGGCATCGAGGTCCGTGTCCCAGAGCAGCGCCGACGCACGCGCACGCTCCGCGTCAGCAGGCACGGCAACGACCATGAGCAGGTGCGAGGGCGAGACATACACCAGTCGGGCCTCCTCGAGCGGCCGGAGTGGCACGGCATGCGGTTCGTCGAGCACGAGGCGGTCGTCCGTCACGCGCCACGACACGGTGTGCAGGACATGGCGGCGGGTCAGCACCGCGAGCGAGCCATGCTGCTCGAGCGCACAGCTCACGACGGCCTCGTCTAGAGGCAGAGTGCCTTGGGCGGCTCGGAAGGAAGCCTCTTCCACACGCAGCAGGGACAGGTGAGCGCCTTTGTCGGTGGTGGCCGCGATCGCCACCACATGAGCGGTGCCGTCGGCATCCCACACCTGGACGTCATGCAGATCGGCAGGGAGGCCCGTGTGCGTCGCGAGCACTTGAGCGCCAGCGAGTGGATCAGAGATGAGGTGCAGAGCGCCCTGCGCGGCCGCCAAGAGGCGGCCGTCGCCCAGCGCATAGAGGCCCGTGAGCGCACCGGGCACGTCCCATGTGATGGGCGCATGTGCTTCGGCGCCTGGCACAGCCTTGCCGCGGCTATCGAGGGACTCGGTGAACGCGCGCACCTGTGTATGGTCCGCCTCGAGCACGCCCCAGTACGTCGTACGCACGAGTTGTTTCGTGGTGGGCATACTGCGCTCCACGACGAGGGGGGGCGTGCAGACCCGATCGGATGGCGCGATGGTGTACGTATGTACGGGCGTCTGGGTGTGCATGTCCACGAGCGCGACTTCGACGCCCTGTTCGAGCACCACGACGAGGCCGCGCCGACGACGTACGCTGCCACGTGAGCTCAGACGCACCACATCGCCCACGGCGATGTGCGAGCGATGAATTGTGCTAGAGCTCGTACTGCATAGATGATATGTGTGCTTGGTGCGTGGTATCGAGTAGGTGCACAGCTGGATCGGCGTCGATAGCAGGGGTGCGGCCCTGCCGCTACGGCTCATGGCCACAAGGGAGGCGTTGGCGCTGGCGAGAAAAAAAAAGTGGTGGCGTCGGCCGAGGCAAAGTCTGTGCGTGTGTGGCGCTGCGAGGCAGCGAGGCTCGGAGGGCGCGAACGACCATGTCAGTCCCAGCGGTGCTGTGGCAACTTGTGCCGCGGCGGATCGGATTGAGAGCAGAGTGGACGGCTGCTGCGCGCGTGCATCGTAGCTACAGCTGGATCGCCGCAGCGTCGGCGCGTCCGCGCGCGAGCTTCGTGTCGTCGTCGTCGGTGGCGTTCCACGCCACCCACGTCCCGAGCCGGAGCATGTTCATCCAGACGGAGTCGACGCCGAACGAGGACTCTCTGAAGTTTTTGCCGGGCTGCACGGTCATGGAGAAGGGGACGGCGGAGTTTCTTGACCAGCGTGCGTCGATGACCTCGCCTTTGGCCAAGAACCTGTTTGCGCTCGAAGGCGTGCGTGGCGTGTTTTACGGGCCGGACTTTGTGACGGTCTCGAAGGACGCTGACACGCCGTGGTCGGCGATCAAGCCCGAGGTGTACAGTGCGATGATGGAGTTTTTTACGGCGGGGCATGCCCTCTTCCCTGATCCCTCGACGGCGCAGCCCGGCTCGGACACGACGATTCTCGAGACGGACACGGAGGTCGTGGCGATGATCAAGGAGCTCCTCGACACGCGTGTGCGTCCTGCGATCCAGGAGGACGGTGGTGACCTGGAGTACCGCGGCTTCGGCGAGGACACGGACGGCATTGTGCGCGTCAAGCTCAAGGGGAGCTGCCGAGGCTGTGACAGTTCGACGGTGACGCTCAAGGCGGGCATTGAGCGCATGCTGATGCACTATGTGCCGGAGGTGCAGGGTGTCGAGCAGGTGCTCGATCCAGAAGAGCAGGTCGCGATGGACGAGTTCACGAAGCTCGAGGAGCGCATCAAGAAGCAGCGTGAAGAGCGTGAGCGTGGCTTTTCGCCCTAGGGTGCTATGGCAAAGGACATGCGCAGTCCCATGGCCGCGAGCTCGGCGACGAGGTACTTGAGCACGTACGGCACGGCAATCACGTCGAGGTCGCCGGCGCGACGCAGGACATGCGACGGCGGGACCTGGACGCGCTGGTGCGGCGCGTGCACGCGCTGGGCATCGGCTGCGTGGCGGCACACGCGGCAGTATTCGCCATGAGGACCGAGCGGCGTGTGCGAGCGCTCGATCGTCTGCACAACGCCGAGGCCAGGCACATGCACGCCGGCGGCGTCGTCGTAGCTGAGCGACATGAGGCTGCCGCATGTGCGGCACACAAACGCGGTCGTGTAGTCCGAGCAGTTGAGCAGGCGGTCCTGCAGGAGGAACGACGTGCCGTGGGCCAGCAGGGCATCGCGCTCCATCTCGCCGAACCGGATCCCACCCGCACGCTTGCGGCCCTTGACGGGCTGCCGCGTGAGGGCGTGGACGGGACCGGTCGTGCGGACCTGGAACTTGTCGTTGACCATGTGTCGGAGGCGCTGGTAGTACACGACGCCGAGATAGATGTCGGCGCGCAGCTCGCGGCCGGTGATGCCCGAGTACATGGGCTCGTTGCCCATGTAGTTGTAGCCTGCGGCCCGTAGCTGTTCGCCAAAGTACTCGACAGGCGTGTCGTGCTCGTGGAAGGCCCACGGCGTGGCGTCCTGCGCTATGCCATGCACGGCGCCGGCCTTGCCGGCCATGCTCTCGATGAGCATGCCGATGGTCATGCGACTCGGGAACGCGTGGGGGTTGATAATGACGTCTGGCTGCATGCCGCTCTCGCTGAACGGCATGTCGACCGCGGGCCACTTTTGCGAGCACACGCCCTTTTGGCCATGGCGCGACGAGAACTTGTCGCCGATCACGGGCGAGCGCGGGATGCGGAACATGATCTGGACGTGCTGGCACTCGGTATCGCCTGCGTCGCCGCCGATCACACGCAGCGTGTCGACATACCCGGCCTCGTCGCCCTTGTACCGCTTCACGATCGTGCGGCCCGTCGCCTCGTTGTAGCATGCATACATCGGCGTGCCTTTGGTCATGAAGGCACCGACGAACGGCAGGCCATCGACGTCGAGCTGCGTGCGCCGCGGATCGTCGGCCCGCACGTCGGGGCCAAAGCCAAAGTGCACAGGCAGCGCGCCGGTCGCGAGACGTCCGCCGACCAAGTCGCGCAGGTGGACGACCTCCGACTTGTACACACTGCCGTAGCCAAAGCCGCGCTCGTGCGCCGACTTGTTCAGGATCATGGCGTCCTCCATGTCGTAGCCGGTGTACGAGATCACAGCAACGATCGCATTCGTGCCGTTCGGGAAGTCGTCGATCGCATACTTGTTGTGCAGCGCCGGCCGCACCACAGGCGTCTGCCCCGTCTGCAGGCGGTACAGCTTGTTGTCCGTGCGCCGCTGAAGGGCGCCGCTGGGCGTGCCCATCGTCTGCTTGCCCATCTGGCACTGGTACATGTTGCGTGGACTCTGGTTAAAGTCGGAGAAGGGCGTCAGATTCGCCACCACACTCAGGACCTGCGTCGGCGTATACTCCATGTGCGTCGACACACCGCGCTCGATCTCGTGCGGCTGGCAGGCAATGTCGAGGTACACCTGCTCAAACGGACCGACGTGGTCGCACTCGCCGTTGAATAGGTAGCGCACCGGGCGCATCATACGCGCGCGCCCACCAAACAGGTACAGGCCCGGGTACTGACCGCCGTGCGACGTCGGCACGAACCCAATCTCCAGGTCGCGCGGCACGTCATGCCGGCCCTCCGTCTTCCACACCCGCAGCGCCGTCGCCATGTGCCGCGCGAGCGCCGGTGTCGCGTACCCGATCAGCACGCCGTCTAGCTGCACACACACGTGCGTTCGGGCGCTAATGTGCGCCGCGACGACCTCCGTCATGCCGAGGGACGTGAGCAGCGCGGGTATGTGGCCCAGCGGCAAGTCGCGCGTCGTGAGCTGGCACGTATGCGAAAAGTGGTTCAGCAGGCCACACGGACTGCCGTCAGGCGTGTGCACGGGGCACAGGAAGCCCCATGCTTCAGGCAGGAGCTTGCGCACGGTCGTTGTCTTGAGCTCGGCGAAAAAGGCGCCGCGGTGCACGCTGCGGAAGTGCGAAATGTAGCGGTAAAAGTTGAGCTTCTCGGCGACAATCGTAAAGCCGCCGACCTGCTGCAGATCCAGGCCCGAGGGCGAAGATACGTTGCCCGTCGCAAGGAACGACGAGAGGCGCGCGCCAATGTCGCCATTCACCTTGGCGAGGGCCTTTTGGATGTAGCGCGCATCAAAAAAGTCGCACTCCCCCGTCCGTGCATCGCGCGCGATGAGCTGGCGCACATTGATCAGGTACTCGTCGAGGCGCTCCTTGATCATGGCACCATACAGCAGCCCGGGCATGAGCACCTCCTGGTGCTGCGGGCTGTCCGGGTTGTCCGCACAGCACTCGCCCGCCACAAACGCGTATAGCTTGCGAATCATAAAGACAAGGAGGCGGTACTTGTCGCGCGGCATATCGAGGTGCGTCAGCACTAGGCGGTTGATCAGCTCCTCGCCGACCTGCGCATGGCTCCAGTCCTCCGGCGCACGCATCACGACACGGAACTTGTCTCCCAGGTACGCCAGGCACTGCTCGCCCGTCCAGAGCGCATACTGATGAAAGCCACGGAGGAGAAGCTCAACGCGGTCCGTCAGGAACGTATTGTCCGTGTCGGCCTGCACGATCGACGTAAAGATCTCCTTGTCCGTCGCACTCACAAGCGCCTTGAGCACCATCACAACAGGCACCATGTACTCTTGCTTTCGCCAGCTAAAACGCAGCGTCACGCCACCATTGTCCAAATAGTGCACCGAGTTGGTGACACTGACCAGGTCGTGCCGACTCACGCATCGGATCGTGCATGCCTTGTTCGTATAGGACGGGCCGCGGCGCGTGAACGACGGGCGCTCGATGGCCATGACGTGATTCGCCTTGGCCAGAATCAGGAATCGGATCAGACGCTCGTTGCCGTTGATAATAAAATAGCCGCCCATCTCATTCGGCTCCTCGTGCTTCGCGACGAGCTCCTCGGACGTCATGCCACGCAGATGGCATCGGTTCGAGCCGACCATGATCGGCACGAGGCCCATGTCCCGCAGCTCACTCTGCTCTGGTCCATAGTTGACACTCCATGTCACACGAGCCGTCAGTCGACCGCGGTACGACACCAGTCGGTTCCGGCATTCGTCGGGATACACGCGGCGATCCAGTGCATCCTTCGCGCGATCCGGCACCATCGGCCGGCTCAGCGAGACAGCATCGATCCGCATCTCGAGTCGATTGCCGCGCGACGCACTGCCTTCCCCTCCCGTATTGTCAAACACCACACGCGGCGCAAGCGACTGCACACTGCGCTCCAGCAGACCAACGCCTTCCATACCAAGCTTATCCGCACTGCCCGGTGCATCCACGGATGGATCTTCGGCCCATAGTGCATTGAAACTCTCGATATGTGGTCGCGTAATCTCTCGAAGCGCTGGCACATCCCATCCGCTCTTCGACGGCTTCATGAACCGCCGTTGCATATCAAGGGTGCGAAATGTATGCGGCATCTTCCATGCGTCGTCCCCCTGGACGCTCTCTGGCGGCGTACTCGGCCCAGTCGATTCGTCAGACGACATGGACGACACACTCATCCTCACGAGAAGGCGGTGGACAAGAACGTGGCGCCTCTGCGCAGGAGAAAAAAATTTCCTCCTCGGCCGATCCACCATATGCGTGGCACGGAGCATAGTGGACGAGCCTACCCCGCTGCATGGGCCTTGGATTAGGGCAAACGTGCTAGATACAGGACGTATGTACTGGGGAGGAGGATCTATGTTGGTATGACGAGGGCGGAGGCGCCCACGCCTGGTCGGGATGTGGTCATCATAGGCACCTAGCCTTGCTATCAGCTATGTATGATCAAGATAGATTTATGTGGCCAATTTGGGCCATTTCGCGCTTGACACTCTGGATTCACTGGGAACGCATAGCTAGACATCCTTCAACCAGATTCAGTGTCAGTTGGCCGGTTAGCACAATTGGTAGTGTGTCTGACTACGATTCGATCGGGAATCAGGAGGTTGCGGGTTCGAGCCCCGTGCTGGTCATGTCTTTTTCGTTCTGTGCACCCCCTTCTCAAGGGAACATATAGTCTAGCCTCATGTCGGCTTCTATCAGTTGGCCGGTTAGCACAATTGGTAGTGTGTCTGACTACGATTTCATCGGGAATCAGGAGGTTGCGGGTTCGAGCCCCGTGCTGGTCACTTTTTTTCCGCCAGGCGACCCTGGGCGAGCGCCGCTCGGTTGGGGCGCGTTGTTTTTGGACTGGAAAACGATGTCTTTCTCAATTGATGCCTACAATCAACAACCAACCAAACAAAATCTGAGACATGGCAATGCCAAACAAGAACTGGATGCGTGCAGCTCGCTGACCTGGTGTCACTGTGACGCTCGATGGCGAAGCTGGATCAGGCAGGACCACATAGCGCAGCGATCGCAGGTAAAAGAAGGCATTCGCGGCAAACATGTAGAGAAAGGTGAGCCAGTAGAGCCAGCGGCCGACATGGAGGCAGCCCACGGCCAGGACCACGAGGGTGCCGACAAACTTGTAGCCCGAGTACGCAAGCAGGTCGAAAACGGTATGATCACCCTGGATGTTGAGAAGGTAGCATCCAAGTTTGACGATGCTGAATTCAATGAGCACGATGGCAAGTGCTCTAGACGCCGTGTATCCAAGCACCTCTGGATGGAATCGGCCGCGAAGGCCGTAAATGAACGACGTCGCGATGACATACGTGACAAACGCCATGAGGGGTATATACATGTCGGGGCTGTTGACATCCTCACGCGGCGGGCAGTAGGACACGGGTTCCGAGGCGCTCATGCGGCGATCACTTTCCACAGAGGAGGGTCGGTCTGGCGTGCTCATGCCGGCATAGATGGCTGAGCTGCCTTGCCCGGGCGACATGATGCCAGAGCCGCCATAGGGCGTCGAGTAGCGCAAGCGCCGCGACCATGGCTTGTGCTGCCACGGATACAGAATGATACGCAGCTTGTGCAGCACGTACGAGTTCGACACATTAAAGTAGTATTTGAGGATCGGCATCGGCAGCAAGGCGCGGAAATTGCGCTGCATGTATTCACCGCCGACCTGGGCGACGTGCCGACCAAACTGCATGCCCATCTGAGCCGTCGCATCGTTCATCATATCACTCGCGCCGAAGCCTGGGATGTCCTTCGCCTGCGGGTACCCGTCCCAGGCGCGCGGCATCTCTGGGCCATACGCGTCCTGCTGCACGTCCCAAGTCGGCTGGATAGGCGTGTGCTGTGCGGGACTCGCGCGATAGGGCGGCGGCGTGTACGAGCCAGATGCGTCAAGCTGGTGCGGTGAAGGCGACTGGATGCGCTGGTACGCCTGGGGTGCAGGGGGGCGCGCGGCGCGCACGCCTGGCCGAACGCCCATCGTCCCGGGCCTGCGGGCGGCGGGGGGCGCCATGGGCCGTGCGGGACGGGCCGCGGCGCCAGGACGCATGGGGCGGCCGGGCACGGCCGCGCTACCCGATGGATGCATCGGCACGGGGCGCTGCAGGGGGGGTGGGCGTGCCCCTGGTGGACCGGTGCGCTGGGCGTTCATGGCGTCTGGCAACCAGGCCCAGGGCCCCACGCGGCGGTGCGACACGTTCTCACGTGACCCCGCCGCAGTCGCCGCGAGGCGGCGGTGGCCCAGGGGTTTTTTCGCCATCATGCCAAAGGCCAAGGGCAAGGGCGGAAAGAATCGCCGACGCGGAAGGAATGATGACGAGGCCAAGCGCGAGCTCGTTTTCAAGGACGAGAGCCAGGAGTATGCACAGGTCGTGAGGATGCTGGGCAATGGGCGTCTGGAGGCGCTGTGCTTTGACGGTGAGAAGCGCTTGGCGCATATTCGCGGCAAGATGCGCAAAAAGGTATGGATCAACAACGGCGATATTATCCTGCTGTCGCTGCGTGAGTTTGAGGATGGCAAGGCCGATGTGATCCAGAAGTATACGCCAGACGAGGCACGCAGCCTCAAGCAGCATGGCGAGCTGCCGGAAGCGACCAAGATCAGCGAGGACCAGTTCGGCGAAGAAGGCGACGAGATTGAGTTCCAGGAGGCGAGTGACGACGATGCCGAGGAGGGCGAAGGCGAGGACGATGACGAGGACCTCGATGACCTGTAAAAGCTAGGCTCGCTATAGCACTATGTAGAGGACTTTTCTGCTGCCTCTGATGACATGGCTTCGTGCCGTGCCGAGAGCCAGGCGTGCCACCGATCGCGGCGACGCGCGGCGCGGCGCGCCGTCTCGTCCTGGTTAGGCGGCACCTGGAGACGCACAAACACGTCTTCCGTGTCCTGCACGAAAAACAGGCGGTACGTCTTGATGCACACGCGAATGTCCAGCGCGTTCTTGACGATGAACCGCGTGCCGTCGGCCTCCGGCTCGGGCGTGGGCGGCAGGTTGCGGTGCAGGAAGGGCGCGCTCGTCTTGGCCGGCAGGCCCTCGGTCGGCGCCCACAGGCAGTAGCTGGCAATGTACTGCAGCCAGCGCTGCTCGCGGTCGTGCGGCTCGTCGAGCGTCAGGTCATCGTGCGACAGGAGCTGGATGTGCAGGGTCGCGCTGAGCGGCGTGCCGTCTTGTGGGCGCGCTTCGATACGGAACAGATGCTCGTCGCGCCCGACGGTCTGCTCGGCGGCCATGCGCGCGGCTATGAGGCGGCGGTACAGCTGGACATCGCGCGCCTCAGCCGGGCCCTCGCACAGCGCGTCGCAGTCGCGCAGCGTCGACGTGTAGTTGTCCAGCAGCTCCTGGCACTTGGCGTCCGTGCTGATCGACAGCGCCGTCTTGACGAGCGCCTGGATGACCTTGTCGACGGTGTACACGACGTACCCGTCGTGTGTGTACATGTACCGCACCGCCTCCTCGAACGACGCCTGGTCGAGCTCATGGTCGAGGTGCCGTGCTATGACCTCCAGCAGCACGGCATAGTACTGCGACGGCTGCAGCGCCAGCGCCGCCTCGTCGGCCTCACTGAGATGCGTCGTATGCTCCGGCCGCTTCGAGCCGGGCAGGCGCATCGCAATCGAGTTGACGAGGCCCGCCGGTCCGCTCGCTGTGTCCATCAAGCCCAGGTCGGCCGCGAGTGGATTCACCTTGGGCGAATGCTCGCTCGCCATGTCCTTGTGCTTCAGTCTGTGCAGGCGCGCATACAGCAGGCACCACAGGCGCAGGAACACGTACATGGTCGTGTTGCCAAACAGCTGCACACTCGTCGGCACTGCATGCGGCGTCGACGTCGACGGCGTGTGGACATGCCACGTTTCGACGGCCGGCGCACGCGGACGTTCCTCTTCGTCGTCGTCGTCACCCACGTCCTCCTCCTCCTCGTCGTCGCTGCGCTTCAGCAGATCCACCAAAGCGTCCGGCACCGCGCCGAGCATCCGCGGCAAGATCGTCTTGCACACGTGCTGCATGCGGTGCCGGTCCTGGTCCGAGAGCGCCGCACGGTCCATGTGATGCGCTACGAGGCGCAGGATATCGGCACACACGCCCGGGTCGTCCATCACGAACGACAGCTGCGACCGCGGCGCAAGGCGCGGGAGACTCGGATCCATCGCCAGCCGGCGCTGCTGCTGCGTCGCGACGAGCGTCTCGATCTCATGGACGAGCGCCTTGGTCGTGATGGCCTTCTTGTCAGCGCTCTTGAAGTTGACGCCCTGGTGGTCGAGCGCCTTGTAAAAGTTGCGCGCGTCGACTTCGCGCCACACCTTGTTCCACTCGCGCTGAGCACGCTTCCACTCCTCGTCCTTTTGCTTGAGGCGCGCCAGCACGATCGGCACAGCGATGCTCGGGTTGTCGTGCAGCGCGGCAATCACCTCGAGGCCGTGCTGCCGGCCATACACCTTTTTCATGATGCGCTGGTAAATGCTCTTGCTCTGGCCGCCCAGTCCCGGCTTGAGACGGAACGCCGCGCGCTCCTCCGCATCCATCGCCGCGATACGCGCGGCGATCGGCTCCAGCAGCGCAATCGTGCGCAGATTCGCCTCGATATGGTAGTCGTACTCGTGCCGCTCCTCCTCGCTGCGATAGAGCGCGTCCTCGTACACATTCTTCTTGTGCGGATTAAACGACTCGCCCTCACTCGCCCAGGTCGGGTAGCTCACCCACCCATCGTTCAGCACCTCCCAGCACAGGGCGTCGCGGCCACTGCACGACAAGTTGACCTCGCTCTCCGGCAGCTTGCGGTACGACGGGCCACACGACTTCTGCAACGACAGATCAAAGCGCTCGCGCTCGAGCGCCGGCACATTGTCCAGCACGGGATCCTCGTTCTCCAGCCAGCCGTGCCGGCCCATGTCGTACCCCACGAGCCCCTTGAACATGCTCAGCAGCTCGGGGCGGCCACTCAGGAACAGCGTGGCACGATCCACGAGCGTCGCGACATCAATCATGTCCTGCGCATACAAGTTGAGCAACTTTAAAAAGTCGAGGTACGTCGTCCGGTCGTCCAGATGCTTCTTCACCCGCTCAAAGAACGCGACCTCATCGACGGTCGCCATCTGCGGCGCCAGCGGCGGCATCATCTCGCCGCCCATCATGTGGGGCGGCGCGTACGACGGCGGGCCTGGCGCTGGCAGGTAGCCCTCCGGCGGCAGCGCCTCGTAGCCCGGCGGCAGGGGCGCGCCATGCGGATACACCGCATCGCCCATCACCTCGCCATGCACGCCCGTGCCGGGCGGCGGCGGCATAAACGTGCCACGGGGGTGTGACGGCATATCGCTCTTTTTGCTGCGCTTGCGGCCCGACGACTTGGGTTCGGGCACAGCGGCCGGTGCCTCGTGCACCATTCGCTTTTTGCTGGGCGGCGGCGGCGGCGGCCGAGGCATGGGATCGTACGGCGGCATGCCACTGCCCTCAGCGCCCATACCTGGTGGCGGCGGCGGCGGACCCCCGTTCGTCATGTGGCCCAGCATGCCGAACAGCCCTCCGCTCCCGCCCGGCCCGTCGTGCGCGGCGGCACCCGTATCGGGCAGAAACTGCTTGAACTCTTCGAGCAGGTCCTTCGCATGGTCAAAGAGCACCGTGACCTGTGCATACACCTCGTGGATCGGCCGTTGCTCCTTCTGGTACGTCTGCAAAATCTCAAGGAACTGCTTGTATGTGTCAGGATCGCCGCTGAAGCGCTGCTTGATTTTGTTCACGTAGCTGATCGCATGGTTGAACTCCACGGGCGGCCGCGATACAGGCTCCAGGGGCGGACCGGCGGCAGGCGGCGCCGCTGCGGCACCTGGCGGCCCACGTCCGAGTGGCTCGTAGCCCATAGGCGGTGCATATGCACCGGGCGGCGACGGCATAGAGGGCGGCAGGCCCATGCCGCCAGGCGGACGCACAGAGGACGGCACACGATCCACGTACTCGCCTCGTGGCACGGGCCCCGGGGGAGGCGGCGGTGCGGAGGAGGAAGCGGCGGATGGCGCGGCACTGCCCGGCATGTCCGACGACGGGCGAGGCAGACGCGGAGGCACGGGTGGTGGCGGCGGCGGCCTGATCCCCCCGCCACCGCCGCCGCCGCTCAGCGTTTGTGTGGTGGTGCCGTTCGGCGTCGTCACCGTGATCACATTCCCGTCATGCTGATCAAAGCTGCATTCGATGCGGTAGCCCGGGGGCAGGAACGTATTAAAGCCCTGTATGAGACTCGGCTGCCCGCGGAAGAGCATGGACACACGCTCGATGACGCCGGGCGTATCGATCGCCTGGCTCTTAAAGTCCTTCATGATATCGAGGAATCGGTTGTACACATCCGGGTGGTCCGTGAACTGGACCTTGACCTGGTCGAGGTACGACAGGGCATCGCGCACATTGAGTGTCGCCATGGCTCCCGCACACACACTATCGCCCACGGGCTGAAACGGAGCTGCTCAGCCAACGTGATCGTCTGACAAGCGACGCAGGGACAGCGGCCACGGCGCCGACGGCCCTCGGACCGTGCACGTGACATCTCCTCCCTACTGCCAATCACGGGGCCACCGCGTTGGGTCTATCTACGGCGGCGGCTCTGGCTCAGGCGTACACACTGGGCGGGCCGCGCCAGCGGCCAAGCCAGTAGTTGAGGCGGATCACAATGAGGTCGCGCCCCATACGTAGCGAGTCTGTGAGCAGATGGATTTTGCTGCCGTCAATTTCCGTCCAATGGACGGCCACCTCTGCGACGGGAAGCGGCAGGCGAAGAAGGGTATCATGGCCATCTCCACGCATCGCCTCGGGGCGTAAGACGTGATCGGCCTCGCTCATGCGACATGCCATTTCCGCCAGAAGCAGCAGCTCGACATCAAAGATCCAGCGGTCAATGTGCGCGAGCGGAAACAGCCGTTGCGCAGTCGCACGTGCGAACAGCTTGAAGCCGCACTGCGTATCGCGGATCTCGGGCTGCCGCGGCAGTCGCATCACGGTCGTTCCACGGGGCCGAATGCGTGGCCACAGACCACTGAGTGTCGGCGGCCGCATCAGCAGCGACAGCGTCAGGTGGAAGCACCGCATCAAAAAGTTGCGCAGGAAACTGCGCTTGACCACCGCTTCACTGGTCACCAAATGCGCACGCGATCCCACCACGATGCCCTGTCCTGCAGGCGTCATAACACGCACCATCTCCCGCGCCAGCTTGGCTAACTCGCTAAATTGCGTCGCTCCATCGGCATCAGCAAACAAAATAAAGGCACCTCGCGCGTGCAAGACACCATGCCGCACGGCCGCACCCTTGCCACGATTTGAATGCATGCACGTTATACGGAGCTCTGCACCCCCTGGCAGCGTTCGGCGCTGGGTGTACCGCCGCGCCACATCCACTGTCTTGTCCCGTGAACCGTCGTCTACCATCAACACCTCATACGTGCGTAGAGGCTCACGCAACGGCATAGTCACTGTATAGGGACTCTCTACGCCCTCTGCCAAAGGAAGATGCGAGGCACGCACGCTCTCGAGCCAATCAACCGCATCATCCAGCATCGATTCGAGCCGCTGCTCTTCATTGTACATCGGCACAACCACACTTAGCTGCACCTGAGCAGGCTCTTCCAGCGACGGCAAGGGCCTCGACTCATCCATGTGCTCTACACTCACATACCTGCGTTCCTCGGCACTCGTATGCAGCGCCTTCGGTGTCGCAAGCACAAGAGCCACGTACATGAGAACAACGCCCACACACAGCGTCAACAGCACATGGATAGTCATTGTCACGTTGTGACTCGCATATCCCAGCCCTAGCTCCATTACATATGTGAGAAGCGAGCCGTCTAGGGACGCACCTGCTGCAGATCCCACACAGCATGCAGCGCCCATGACAAGCCGCGCGCGACTCAATGTGCCAACGTGGAGCATCTGCGCGGCTGCAGCACGTGGGGGAAACTTAATTCCCATGCTGCCTCCACGCGGCCACGCTGCCGGAGAGCGTGCGCCCAGTCTGCCCGAGGAGCCACGGCTCCCTCCGGTTACCACAGCTGCCTGCATCGTTACCATGGTCACTGTGATCCGATACAAGTTTCCAAGAGAGGCCTACCAGGTTCTCTTTCTCCTAAGCGCTTTTTTGTACGTGGACCAGGCTGCGCCCAACACCATGGGCGCATGGATACGCCAAGCTCTTGGTGGCCCCTCTGTGATGCGCAAGATCAAAAACGTGGCTATCGGCATCCATATCCTCGAAGCGCTGGTCATGCTGTGCGTCAACATCCGCCGTGGAGCAGCGCTTAGCGTGACGGTACGTGTTCTTGCACTCACACTGCCAGCTCAAGTGGGTGTTGACGACGCTGATTCTCGGCGGCCCAACGTGGGGTACCTTTTCCAGTACGTGCGCTGAAAAAGCTAACGCAGAAACCAATCATGGTGTGTGGGGCTGAGTAGATTCCATAGCGTATCGACTCAAGTCCGTTCGAAGACAAAGCAAATTAAAAAAATTCGACAAGAATGAGATTCGAACTCACGCGGGCAGAACCCAATCGCTTACCAACCGGAACGGTTGTGCGCTTAGCAGGCGACCGCCTTAACCACTCGGCCATCTTGTCCGTGGATATACACTGTGGACCCGCATGTGCGCACTATCTACATGAACGAGTCGTCACTCTCATACGCATCGTCCTCCTCCCTCGGAGTCTTTTGCGCGGCGCGAATACGGGCACGGCGTTCTTTGGCGCGCTGCTCTTCTGCAATGGCCTCTTCGGAAAACACTGTGATTAGCATACGCGAGCGTACATTTTGAGTAATCTCTCGCCTCGGCCTGTTCTTTGTACATGCGTTTGGCTTCCAGCGTCTCCTTTTGCTGATGGTCAGCCATAATACACGCACCTGCTGCAGTGCATGCTCTTTCTTCTTGCGTCCTACCGCTCGCTCACGCTCCTGACGCTCTGCTTCAAAGTCCACGGCCCGCACCTCTTTTGTCTTGTTGAGTCGGTTGACAATCTCATTCTTGCGTTCCTTGACATGGAAGCGCTTGACGAGCCTGTCATTGTGGAACATCACAGATCCCACAGCCATGTCTCCTGTCTTTTTGACATTGGCATGCGGCGTATAGATAATCGTAATATTGTTTTTCTTGTTGCCCTCGATGGAGTTGGCTTTGACAAGTTGCGAACAGTCTTCCAAGATCCCCTCAGGAATCGATGTCCACTCCATCCCCTCAGGCATGCGGAGATACACATGTGCTGAAGAAAACTTTATTTAGCCCACCGTGCGTACCTTGTCAACGTGGAACCATACATCCTGGCGTGAGTCGTGGCACACGTACCTCTGGGAAGCCATGCGCCAGTAAATCTTCGTCTTTGGGTCAGTATAGCGAGCACCCACTTTCAACCTTGTCGCGGCCCATGAAAATTTTCACAGGCTCCTTGTACGCTGAAATAAGAATCCATGCACGTACCTGTCGACGTGAAAAACAGCACCATGGCTTTCGGCAAGGGCCGTGCACCTCGTATGGCCTCTAGGCGTTTTTGTTCACGTGACGGAAGACGCGTCCGACAGTGTTGATCTTGGCTTGTTGCCATTGCGATGAGTGAGCATGACAAGCTAGAGTCGCGCATGTCGTCCATGTCATTGCATGGATCGACGACTGATAAGAGCAAGAGTGCGACATCACTTCTGAATACGACATGGATGACGTCGCAGCACCGGAAAGCCGCTCCACACCCGTTTCAGCCCCGTCCCCTCAAAGCCAAGGCCGAGCAGACTACATACCCGCGCGCTCCCCTTACTGCGAAGCATGCGCAAGATACGGTACCATCGGTGCGTACATCTTCTGTCTCGCGCATGCAAGAATCAGCCGTGGGATCGTCGAGGCCAGGAGCCGAGTCTGCGAGGCTGGATCTGGGCCGCTACGATGGTGGACTCGAGCGTGACGAGAAAAAGGGGCGTCGGAACACATCGACTGAAGCACAGTTGCTGGAGATGGACTCATCAATGGAAGGTCTGCACCACCAACCGACGCGGCCATGGGGTTTGCATGACTTTGAGATCGGGCGTCCGCTGGGCAAGGGCAAGTTTGGGCGCGTGTATTTGGCGCGAACGAAATCCGTGACGTCGGCGCGTCTAGGCAACCAGGGCTATGTAGTGGCCCTCAAGTGTGTGTACAAAAAGGAACTGATGGAAAACAAGGTGGATCTGCAGCTGCGCCGAGAGATTGAGATCCAGATGAATCTGCGGCACCCGAATGTGCTGCGCATGTATGGCTACTTTCATGACCGTGGCCGGATTTTCATGATGCTGGAGTTTGCAGGGCGCGGCGAGCTGTTCAAGATTCTGTCCAAGCTGCCGGAGCGGCGCTTTGACGAGAGCACAGCGGCCAAGTACATTGCCCAGATTGCCGATGCACTGCAGTACCTGCACTCCAAGCACATCATTCACCGTGATATCAAGCCGGAGAACCTGCTTGTCGGCATACGTGGTGAGGTGAAGATTGCTGATTTTGGATGGAGTGTGCATGCGCCTGGCAACCGCCGTGCAACACTGTGCGGTACGTTGGACTATCTGCCGCCTGAAATGGTCGAGGGCAAGCCACACGGTGGGGCCGTGGACCTGTGGGCGATGGGTGTGCTAACGTATGAGTTTTTGGAGGGCGTGCCGCCGTTTGAGGAGCTGAGTGGAGCTAGCATGACGTACAAGCGCATTGCGGCGGTGGACCTGCATATGCCGGAGCATTTTAGTCCTGAAGCCAAGGATCTGATCCGCTCGCTGCTGCGCTACAACCCCGCCGACCGCCTGCCGCTCTCCAAGGTGCTTCGGCACCCCTGGATCATGCGGCATGATCCCCAGGCATGCGTTCGTGCCGGTCGGTATGTACGTGCGAATTAAACCACGTGGCACATATAAACACGATCCCTACCCACAACACGCTACGGGCGCGACACGCCCGCCCATAGAAGCTATCACTCGGATGCACCCTTCTTTTTGCCGGGCGTTTTGATGACTGGTGTCAGTGCGTATGTACGTACGTGACTTGTGGATGTATGGCAGCACACCACCACCGGCAATCGTGGCGCGAATCAACGAATCCAGCTCCTCGTCACCGCGGATGGCGAGCTGCAAGTGACGGGGCGTGATACGCTTGACGCGCAGGTCCTTCGAGGCGTTGCCTGCCAGCTCAAGCACTTCTGCCGTAAGGTATTCGAGGATGGCACTCAAGTACACGGCGGCCTTGGCGCCCACACGAATGTTGTTTTGCGACTTGTTCTTGAGGTGACGGTGAATACGTCCAACAGGGAACTGGCGTGAGCGTGCACAAACGTACCTGTAAGCCTGCGCGAACAGACTGGGACACTGGCTTCCGTGCCTCGGGTTTCTGTCCTGCGGGTCCCGACTTGCCACCCGTGCCTGCTGACGACATGGTTGTTGCGTCCTGACACGCGTGGGTCGCGATCGACCCACGACCCCTGTCCACGCGTCTCGGCCGAGTATGAGGTCCGTTCGCGCTTTAGCTAATCGACCCTCCGGCCTCCGGCCCTGTCGTCGTGCTTGATGCGTCGCGCGGATGCGCTGCTCGTTCCGCTGGGCGTGCCTCGAGCGCCGCCGCCCGTGCCAGCGCCAGCGCAAGCCACAAGAAGCATGGAGGAGGAGGATGCATGGTCGGACAGCGAAGACGACGACCCGGTGTGGTCCTCGACGTGGTTCCACGTCCCGCCTCCGGGTCTGGACGATGACGAACCTACTCGAGGCCATGCATGCTTTGCCACCGGGCATGCTGATGGTACGGTGTCTATTTATGCCAGGCACGCTGTGCGGGTCACGGAGGCGCCGCTCCCGCGTGCTGAGCGGCCTCAAGGAGGCATGACCCGCCGAGCGCACCGACGGCACCTCGAAAGGCTCGTGGCTCACCTATCGCCCCACGCATCCGAGGACGCACCGCAAGCAGCCACGGTCGGCATGTCGCAGGCCACGTCTGCGCCTGCTGAGCTGGATGAGAATACGGCGCATCAGGCGGAAGACTCGCTCGAGTCGCAGGCTTTGGGTGCGGTGCGCCACACGCCTCCTGCACCGACGTCCCGATGGCCACCACCACCGCCGCGTTCTTCGCCGTCGCCACCGCCCACACTTCTGCAGGAGACTAGCGCGCCGATCGTGCCTGCGATGCGATGGAGGCTGGATGACGGCGTGTGGACGTGTCTCTTGCGCCTGCACCCCCAAGACGCATCGCGCGTTCTGTCGATGCACGCTCAGGACGCGCTTCTCATCGTGTATCAGGCGTCGGAGCGCCTGTCCGTCTGGGACGTGCGCACCATGTCGCTCGTGGGCGAGAGTACGTGTCCCCCGCCCGTTTCCATCCATGCCTCGAGGGACTGGGTGGCGCTGCATGGGACAAGGCACGCCACCCTGCTGCGTATCGACCGCGCCGCCCAGCGTCTTGTGCCATGGGCCAGCGTGCCCCTGCCCAGCGCGAGTGCGCTGGCCTGGGACATGTCGGCCCTGGCGTTTGTATACACACACGAGCACGAGGTGCGCAGCGTGTCCCTAGGCGGCACGGAGCGCGTGCTGGCTACCTTTGAGGGACAGGTGGTCGACTTGCTGCTCCGCGATACATGGTATCTCGCCACGACTGACCACATTGTGTGTGCTGATATGACGCGAGCGATGCCCTCACCGGTCGAGAGACTCGTCGACCTCGGCTCGGCGACGGGCGTCGTGTGTGGCAAGCACATGGTGCACCTGCGCTCGACCCTCCATGTCGAGGATCGGCCCACCGTGCCGCATGTCGTCGTGCCGATACCCGGTGCCCTGGCGGCGCCTCCGCTCCCGGCGTCGTGCGCCCCTGGGCCGCTGCCGTGGACATGCACATGGCCACAAAGCCTGCACCGCCTCATCGTGGCACTGTCCCACGGACGCGGTGTCGCGGTCATGTCGCTCGACGACATGCTCATGTCGACGTCGCCGACGCCTGCCGCAGCGTCAGCATCGCGCTGGGATCGTGACGTGTCGCTCCTCCAGGTCGTCACGAATCCACGCACAGGCACGCGGCACATGCTGGGCGGGACACCGTGTGGCGATGTGGGCGTGTGGAATGCATCGACGCTGCGTCTGGAGGCCGCCTGGTCGTGCTTCACTGCGCCTGTACAGACGTTTGTGCCGCTCACAGGACTCGCTCCGACGTCGCGGTTCTTTGGGTGCGTCGTGTGCGTAGCCACCGACGGCACCGCGGCCCTCTTGGCCCTCGATGACGTGCGTCTCGTCCACCTCTTTCCCTCGGCCGGCGCACTCACTCATGTCGCCGTGCGCGATCACGCCATTGCGCTGGTGTACGCGGAAGCCGTGCACTCTTGGGACATCACGACAGGGCATCTCCAGCGCACGGCCCTCGTGCCTGACCACACTTGGCCGCTCTCCGAACGCACGGTGCCCTCCGGCATGCTGGTGCCGAGCGGCTGTGCGGACGCCGCTGGCGTCCTCCTTGCCAACGTTCATCGCGCCATGGACGTCGCGTGTCGACAGCTACATGTGTCGCTCGACGCCTGGGAACGCGCCGTGCTCGCATCGGCCCCGCTGCCGCCGCCTACCGTGCGCGAGGCCGACGTGCTGACGCCGATCATCTCCGTGCTTGTGCCGCTGGAGCTGGACCCCGTGTTCCGTCTCGGGGCGGCCAAGTCGACGACGCCGTTGGTGGGCTACGTATCGGGCCGCACTGTGTGCCTGCCCTGCGATGCGGCCGCTCACGTCCGCTTCACGACGAGTCCCGAGGCCACGGCCGAGCATCTCGTGCTGACGACGGCCCTCGGCCTCTTGTACGCGGCAGCCGTCGACGCGCATGCCGCGCAGCAGCTTTTGCATGCGCTTCTGACGCCCGCCTTCATGAGCCGGATCGTGCGTCCGGCATCGCTGGTGTTTCCGTCGCTGCCGCGGATCGCTCACCTCGTGCTGGACGACAACGAGGCGATTCGTGCCGCCGCGCGCCTCGTCCTTGTCACGTACGCACGCGCCGCCCCGCCGCATGTGCTTGCGCACCTCGAGCACGTATGGGCCCCGCACCTGCCGTCCGTGCCGCTCGCGGATGTCGCCCGCGTCGAAGAAGAGGCCGTCCTGGTGCTGGGCCTCGTGTGCGCGGAGCGCTACGCCTACTTTCCGCCCGCGCTGCTCCGCCACGTCGCGCGGCTTGTGCTCGCATTCCTTGCGCATGCCACGCCAGATACGCGACAGGCGCACATCGCGCTCGAACTGTGTGTCGGGTGCCATGTGTGGCAGCATTACATTGACACGGTCGATCTCGTGCGGCGTGTATTTTGCCTTGCGACGCAAGACGAGGGCCATGGCCTGCGTGGCCTTGCGCGCCGCGCGACGCTCGCACTCGCGGAAAAACACAGCACGCTGTTCATGAGCACGCTGGCTATGGACATTTTGCACGCGCCGTCCGTCGAGCAGAGCCAAGTGACGCAGCGGCTCGTGGCGTTCATGATCCACCAAAAGCCGCTGGTCCTGTACCCCAGCCTGCCGCGCCTGGCTGAGGCCGTCGTGCGCTCGCTCGACCCGACGCACGTGGGCGTGCGCTCCTCCCTGGCCAAGTCGGCGACGCTCATGATCAACGAGCTCGTGCGGACGTATCCGATGATTGCCTTCCACGGCGCATCCCAGCGCCTCGCCGTCGGCACACCCGATGGCTTCATCGTCATGTACGACCTCAAGTCCGGCACGCGCATGTACGTGCTCGACGGGCATAGGCGCGCTGTGACAGCGTGCACCTTCTCTCCCGACGGACGCCGCTTCCTGTCCATGAGTCTCGATGAACAGGTCGTCCTGCTCTGGCGGCTGCACGGCGGCTTCATGAACATGTTCCGCCCCACGTCAGCCACGACACATACCTACCGCACGATCGAGCTGCACCTAGGCGCGGCCGCACAGCTGTCGCCCATCGATACCCTGCGCCATGTCTCGTTCGAGTGGCACGACGAACACAGCGTGCGGCTTGGCATCGGACACGCGCACGTGAATGTGGGCGTCGTTTAGAGTTGAAATAGACCCAATCATGTCTCTGGCGCCCCCACCGGCTGTGTGGTCCGGCAGCGCCCATAAATACGACAGGCGCCGCCACCCATGTCAGGGTCCATGCTGACTTGGCTGTCCCAACCAGGGCTCCCTGTGCCGCCCGCCTACAACCCCGCGCGCCTCTTTGTCGCGCATCTGCCGCGCGTGCTCGAAGTGCTGCCCCAGCTGCGCACGTCCCACAATGTGTTTGCCACGATCGCTCAGCCGCTCGGCGCGTCTGTCTACACATTCCCCTTGCCGCCTATTGCGTTGGAGGACATCGCCGACGAGTTTGGGCGCCTCATCGCTGACACGTTCGTGATCACGCTCCTCCTCATCGTCCTGTACCGCCTCACGGCTGCACGGGCCACGCCGATCCGCCGCACCGTCACCGTGGCCCTGTCGACGCTTCTCCTCCTCTGGCCGACGTTTCTCGATCGCGGCCGCTCATGCATGATCTCGTACGTCCGCGCCGCCGTCGCTTTCCGCGCCTCGCTCATGACATGGGACATGTTTGCTATGCGCACCCGCGCCGAGGTAGAGAGCTGGTCGTTCCGCCTCGTCTACTCGCACCTGTGGCTCCTGCCTGTCGAGACCGTCGACCTCGAATACCGTGCGGCCAAGGGCATCCGCAGCACGCCGCGCCTCACGAGCTTGCACAAGCTCGGCATCGCTCTCATCCGCAGCGTGCTCTCGTTCGCCCTCGCGCCAGTATTCCCTCCCGCACAGATGCTCGGCCAGCAGTCGTGGTTCTCGTATCGCATCAACTTGCTGCTCATGTACCTCGCACTGTACTTTATGCTGTCTTCGGGCGGCGCGCTCTCGCTCAACGCGTTTGGCCTCGTGTTTGGCGTCGAGCAGCTGCCCATGTTTGAGAACCCCTTCTTCACCACGAGCATTCGTACATTTTGGTCGCGCTGGAACCGCGCGATTGCTTCGGTGCTACACCGCGTCATCTTCCAAGGCAAAAATACCAACGTGCGCCAGGCACCCGAAAAGAAACCCGAGCACAAAACGCCTCCTCGCCTCGACCAGCGCTTCTTCTTCCACTCCCTCCAGGCCATCATGACTTTCCTCGTCTCCGGCCTGCTGCACGAATACCTCTTGCACTTTTCGCCCGCGCCCAGGCTCCACGGAAGCCAGACGCTCTTTTTCGTGCTGAACGGCTTCATGACGGTGGCTTCGACGTATGTGAGCAAGTTCCACCCATCGCTCGTACAGCACACACCCGTCGTCATCCGCTACATGGTGCTCATGTCGTTCTTCCTCATCGTCGCACCCCTCTTTTTCATTCCTATCCAGGCCAACAACATGCTTGCGGAAGGTCAATGCCTGCTCCAGCACCTCCTCTTCCCTCGCAACGAGACACCTACGCAAGGCACCTTTCTCTATTATCCATAGTGTATCATTTTTTCTAGCCTCCTACATCGGCACCGTCGGCGGCGTGGGTGGCAGCGCCATCGGGTCGACAGGCTCGACGCCGCTCTCGATCGACACACCCAAGCCAAACTTGGCTCCGCCACTCAAGTGATCCAGCTCACCGCTGAAGGTAAGCGCAAACGCGGGCGAGATGCGCGCCTCGTACACGGACGTCAGCTTGCCGAGGCTGTCGATCTGCGCACGCAGCGATGCCATGCGGAACGAGTAACGCGCAGCCAGCGACGCCTGTGCATCGCGGCGCTGAGGCAGCGTGATCATCTGCAGGTCACCAGCCACGTCAACCTGCTCGCTCAGCTGGTGCCAGTACGTGAGCTGAGCGATACCCTGCGGCTGCCACTGCGCCGTCGCGATCCACTCCTTCGCAGGACCGACCCACTTGGCCATATAGCCCACGGTCGCCTCCTCAATCTCAGGACTCGGGTGCTGGTACACGGCCTCGGCACCCAGCGCAAAGCGTGGCGTCAGCGTCTGGAGGTAGTTGGCGACATAGATACCAGTCAGATTCGTGGGCGATGGGTTCAGCGCCTTGAAGTTCATGCTGTAGTCCGAGCCCTGGAAGTCATGCTCCAACTGCACAAAGCTCTGGCCGCCTGCCGGAGCAAACTGTGCCTGGATCTTGGAGATGTGACCGGGGAATAGCAGGCGGTTCAGACGCATCGTCACATTGCCTGCATCATCAAGACCGGCTTGGTAAAAGCGCTTTTCATCGCCGTACACGGCGCCAAAGTTGTACGCATTCTTGCCAGCTCCGCCGAGCGTGAATGCGTGCGTCACCTGGAAAATGGGGTTCATACTGAGGGCCTTGGTCAGGTCCGCACGCGCACCCTCAAACTGGAAGTTGGACGTCTGCACCATCTTGACCTCGTTCTGCATCTTCTCGACAGTGCCGAGGTTCGGCAGCGCGAGCGAACGGCGGATCTCACGCATCGTGCTACACACGTCCGCGATGGGACGCATAATCGGGTCCAGCGAAGCGAAGAAGCCAGTCAGCGAGCTGTTACTGACAGTCTTTTCAGGCACTGCAGGGACCTGCGGCGCTGCAGGCGCGGCCGGCGGCACGGGCACTTGTGCGACGGGGGTAGCCATTGGAGTCAAAGGCACACCTCATCTCCAGTCGGCCAGCGGCGTCTGCCCGAAGAAACATATCACGTGACAAGCAGCCGACGGAAAAGAGACCGCCACTCAGCTCTCCGTCACGCTGTCCTCCAAGGGTGTGTGGCACACCTTACGTAGCGCGCTTTGTAGATGGGTGTCGAAGCAGATGCACCTCTTCGACGAGGATCACGCATAAAGCGCCCCGCCGCGCGTTATGTCCCGGAGGCCGAGTCAGCAGACACTCGTGCCGCGGGACGTAAGCGTGTGCATACGGAAACACGAGAGGATACCAAGCGTGCCAAGTCTTCCGCCGACGAAGAGGAGGAGGAGGACGATGACGACGAGGAAGACGATAGCGAATATTGCATATGCCGCCGTGGCAACGACGGCTCGCCCATGATATGCTGCAACCGCTGCGGGGAGTGGTTCCACTTTCGATGTGTGGGCCTGTCGAAGCGCGCCGCCGAGCAGATGCAGGAGTATGTGTGCGGTGCATGCGAAGGCGCACAGCCCAAGGATACCGACTACGAGGAAGAAGGCGGCGTCTCAGAGGAGGAGGACGAATCTGACGAGGCACCCCTCCCCCCTCCCCGGAAAACCCGTACGTCCAAACGTACACCCGCCGAGGACCATCCAGTGCGGCAACACGTCTTGACGACGTTCACATCGATTTTAGAGCCTCTATTTGCCGCAAAAAAGCTCGAAGAAGAGGCAGCACATACCTATGCCCATGATCTCGAGGCAGAGCTGTTCCACGCGTACGGCCAGGACGTGGCGCTTCGCGCCTACAAGGAGCGGTTCCGCTCTCTAGCCTTTAACCTGAAGGACCAGCGCAATGTGTCGCTGCATGAACGCATTACATCAGGCCAACTTTGTGCACGGGATATGGTGCACCTGTCAAACGAAGCACTTGCAAATGACTCCATTCGACAAGCCACCGAAAAAGCTAAGCGTCAGGCCTTGGAGCAGGCCATCTTGCACGAGCATGCTGATGGGCCTGCTCGGAAAATCACGCACAAGGGTGAGGTAGACATTGAGCGTGAGCAGGGCGACACGCGGCCCGCACCGGAGCCAGCGCCGGAAGCACCGCAAGCGATGAAGTCGGAGACGGCGCCCGAGACGGCACCAGAGCCAGCGCCGGAGCCAGACAACGATGAGATGCCATGTCCCACCACGTCCTCGGAGAGTGGTAGGGAAAACGAGGCAGTACAACCGCCAGAGCCCATCTCGTTTACGGACGTGTGGCACACCGCACCTAAATCCGCGCCAGCCGACACCGAGGTCGATGCCGTCTCTGACCTCGACGATACCGAGGCACATCCCGAGGCGGATACGTGCATTGACTCGTTCCTGGGGGCCAGCGCAGAGCCCAGCTCTACGACACCATCAGGCACGCCTCCGCCTGACGCATTTGTCGTGCGCGCCACCCAAAAGGCCACCGTCTCGCTACAACCTGTCGTGTGGGACGGCGTCGTCACGATGCCTGAGTACACGTCAGCCTACGTACATGTGCGCCAGCTCACACAACCTG
>ENA-OOJM01000092-OOJM01000092.1-human-skin-metagenome-genome-assembly--contig:-NODE-92-length-30550-cov-7.718905_pt1 | contig 30550 bp, 17 predicted proteins | sample MGYA00248875_ERZ500988 | MGnify/ENA primary metagenome ERZ500988 (study PRJEB25958, sample SAMN03398507) | human skin metagenome | study: EMG produced TPA metagenomics assembly of the Human Skin... | reverse complement strand
TTTTGGCACGGTAGAAATTTGCCACACCCTTCAAAATCATGTTGTTGCTCTCCGTTGCACCAGAAGTGAAAATGATTTCTTTTGAATCAGCACCAACGAGTTCTGCAACATGATTCCGCGCCTCGTTCGTGGCTGATTCCGTCTCCCATCCGTACGCATGCGTTCGGGAGTGCGGGTTACCATATTGCTCAACATAGTAGGGCATCATGGCGTCTAGCACACGAGGGTCCACAGGCGTAGTGGACTGTGCGTCCATATAAATGGGTCGATTCGCCGAGCGAGAGACTTCTTTTCTATCAAAAACCCGCTCAAGGAGCTGGTCGTTTGACAGGGGCCCATCACGTTCCACCTCTGACATAGTGGCCAATTGGTCAGCGGTCGATGGCCGAGACGCAGTCACATAGCCACGCCTTAGTCCGTACACAGCCTGCGGCATCGATATTCTGCATGGTGCGATGGCACGCAAGCTCACACCCTTTCGTAGCGCAAACGCAATCATGGCCTTGAACGATAGGGTCTTGGCCAAGGAGTAGACAACGGACCAGCACCGCGTGCATACATTTCGGCCGAGAAATGAAGGCTTCATTTAATCACGCCCACGGGCGTAGCATGACACGCGTGTGCCAAAGGGGGCCGAGTGACCGCGTCGTGGTAATTTGCAAAGGGGGAAAAGGAGGCTACGGCGTAAGCTTGTAGATAGAATTCAGCGGCAGCATAGATAAACTAGTTTAGAACGTTTCCGTGTCATCTAAGGGCTCTGGCTCTGCCTAACAGGTTAGCCTTTCGTCATGCACATACCTCGGCAGCATCTGGGAGCTCAAACCCTTCCTCTGTCTTGTATAGTACGCTTTGAATCTGCTTGAGCGTCTCTGCCTCTGATGCGCCATTAGGATCGCTAATTTCTTCGCCTTCATCCGTGAGCTGAATAAGTTCACCCAAGCGTTCTTGAATAAGGACTTCCACGTCACGCAGCTTGCCGAAATAAAAGTCACGCTCGCGCTCCAGGCTGTCGACACTTAGTTTCATTTCGTCAATCTCTGCGGAGAGTTGCTGGATCGTTTCGTTGGATATCGCTGCAGCAGAGGGACCACGCACACCACGAGGGGCCACCGACATGCGCCGCGGTCCAGCGCTGGAGGCGGGTGCTGATCGCACAGGCTGCGAAGCCGCAGAGGGTCTTGGACGGACGGCTGAAGGTCGTGGACCAGCTGTAGAAGGCCTAGGAGCAGCAGAACTCGGCCGCGGACGAGCACCACCAGCGCCAGACGCAGGTCGACGCATGGGTGTATCGGATGGGTTACCCGGTTGTCCAGCGCGACGAGCTTCTGGATCATAAAGACCTTCGCCTGTGTAATTCAAGTCCCAAAATTTTTTGATCCATTGCAGAAACTCCAAGTTGTCTTGCATCTTGCAGCGCACGAGACGATCAACAGGGATGGGTTTACTTATCCGATTTTTGTTAAAAACATTCTGCAGTACTTTGTAGTTGGTGAGAGACTCGTATTCATGGCGTGCTCCAAAGTTGATGCGTGACATGGGTACGTTGCCTACACGTTAGTACGACGGTGACCTACCATAAATCGAATCGATGATCTGAGCATACGCTGCACCATTTCCGCATTGTTCCACTTTGGTATAATTCAGCGCAAGAAGCTCATTGACCCAAGCAATGAGCTCGGTCCGGGAAGCCGACATGATCCACACCCGTAACGTCAGGCGGACAACCAACACTGACCGTACCTACGACAGCGCGTGTTGGTCATGTGACATGAATGCACGTGTAGGCGATTAGGGTACGCTATAGAGCCATATGGTGGACGATGCCGCCGAGCGCGCGGTAGCAGTGCCTGTGCCAGCATGGGCAGAATGCGAAGTGTCTGTACCACTGTAAGCAAATACGGGTCTGGAAGGATGCCACGATAATGCGTTGATGGTCGCTGATACTGGTATGGAGTGAGACAGGCGCCCGCTCGCAAGAGACAGCTTCCAGAGTCAGTGATGATGCCACGTACCAAGGAAAGATGAGAGTCCTCGCCACCAACAGCGAGCCATTCGCCGTCGCAAGAAAAATCAATGCTGCGTGCTGGAAATTTAAAGTCCGAGAAAATATGATGACAGTCCCAGATAGAGGCATCCCAAATAGCGACAGTGCTATCTGCAGCTGCTGTAGCCACGACGCGCTTGGTTGGGTCCCATTTGATGCAAAAAATAGCCGCTGGATGTGCCTGGTGATGCATCACACAATGCCAGCTAGGATGAAGGCCGTGCGGTACTGTCGCAGCCTCGGAGTGCGTATCAGGGGTATCTGGCGCACCGAGGAAGCCAATCGTGCCACTGCCCATAGGAAGCAACAACATGGTGCCGTCTGGGGACCACGCAAGCTCGTTGATTTCCTCGCGATTGAGTGATCCATCTTTGATCTTATGAAGGAAGGTGCCTTGATCCGCGTTGACCAGACTTACCGTTTCGCTCTTGTCACCCACGGCCAGGTAACGACCCTCTGGGTGGTACGCCAAGTTGATATTGGATCCTGGCGTTGATACGACTTTTGTAGCCGTCGGAGCGCGAAGATCCCAGAGGCGCACACTCTTATCAATGCCGCCCGTGGCAAACAAATGAGGGTTGGTAGGATGACATGCGATCGCTGAGATCTGCCCTAGATGTCCAGCGAATTCCGTCGTGGAGCGCACCTCAGTACTCTTTTCGGGGTGCCAGGCGCGTACCAGCTGGTCACTGCCGCAGCTCATAAGCACATCGCCGGTAGCATTCCAAGCGAGCGCACGCACACCAGCACTGTGCCCACCACGAAGTTCCTTGGGCGGGCGGGCCGACGTGAACGGTGGATAGTTGATATGTCGACGGGTAAAGAAAGAGGCATCTGTCGGAGGATCTTCCAACTGGCCCACGCCTCGGTATGCCTCACGCCCTGCGAGACGAGCTGACATGCAGCACAGATAAGATCAGTCCTGCCGCATTCACTCTGCTGCCTTCCTCGACCACGGCAGTTCGGCCGATTGCACAAGGACCATATAAGTACAAAGCTATGTGGGGGAGCCGCGTGCCAAGGCACGCAGCAGCTGGTGTGCATCGGTGGGCATGACCGATGATGACTGTGCGGGATCGTGTACAGTATCGTTCGGATCTCGAATACCAGCCAGCAGCGTATCGAGTCGCTGCTGGGCGGCAGCCGACGACGCCAGATCGTTTGTATCCGAGTCCGATTTTATGCCTGAGAATGTAGCGAGCCCCGCTGATGTGCGCTCCAGCAGAGTCTGTGCGGCTCGGTTCGAGACTCGACGGATGTATTTTTCCGACAGATCGTCAAGTTGTTCGATCGTATGTAGCCGCTGATAAATTTTGTCAACAGAGAGCTCGAGGGAGCCTAGGCGTGCGTCCACCTCGGTGCCCTGAAGATCGATGTCGTGCGTCGTATCCAGAGACTGCTGTGCAGCAACAGCATGATTGAGCTTGTCAGTGGATGTGAGCACAGTTTCTACTAGGTCCAGCTGGCGTCGGGCATCGGCGTCAGCATCATCCCACGTCCATGCAGTGGCCTGGAGTGCACCCGATCGACTTGCTTCTACTTCGTCGGCCAACGCCTGCTCCTCGTCGATCTCTGCTTCGTCATCTGTTTGGGCACGACCTTTACGTTTTGAGCTTGCTTGTTCTCGAATATTGGCTGTCATGGCCTCAAGTGCATCGACCTCGTCGTGGATGCGGTCAATATCCGCCTCATGTTCCTTCCATGACGCAAGTTCATTTTGCAATTGTTCCAGCATGCCCATTAACTGCTTTTCGGCGTGTCGATTCGATTCGTTCCGTGGATGGGGGTGAAGCGTTCGAGACGCACCTTTCTGGACATGTCGTAACCAGCTAATACCAATCAAGCCGTCATTCAAATCACGCAGCGTATCTTGCACGACCCTGTGGAGAATAGGCGACACCTCTGCAATATGCTGACGTTCCAGATCGTTCAGTTCACGAGACACGTCGGGGGGAATCGGTGCAAGCAAGGCAAGCTCAGCATCTTGGTCCCATCGCGCCTTTCCGTGTCGCCGTCTTCCTAACCGAGGAAGGGAGGCTTCGGCTAGGGCTTGAGGTATCGACCGGTGCAAAGTCCAGGATAAAAGATGTTTCATGCGCACGACAGGAGGCACCTGGTCAGAGCAGTGCTTATAGAGCACGTCATCTGGGATATCGTCGTGGGGGTATGCAGGTGCTCCATCTCGCAAACTAGAAACACGACGCATGCCTTTCACATTCATACTGTTGCGTCGTGGAGGGCGAGGAATAGGTGCTCGCGGCTCAGGCCGCACTGCTGCATTCATCGCAATGTTATTATTAGGTATAGACCCCGTCACTGGAGCTTGTGGGGTCATGCGAATGAATACCAAATCGTCTGCGACCTCTTCCCGCAGCGTTTTGCGCGGTCGGCGCGGTCGCTTGTTCGGGGCATGATTCCCGGCATCCTCTTCGAGAATGTCAGAGAAATTTCTTTCCGAGACCCTCTCAGCTGTATCCGGACCCTTTCGTGGACTCCCACGAGCACCCGACATGGTACCGCACGGCACGTCGTTAGAGTGCACGTTCTACACGCAATTCTGCTTGAGAACGCGAGGCGTGTTTGGGCGAACGCGGATATCACGTGACGAAAGCGGCAGAGCCAGGGGCGTTCATGCCCAGGCCAACGCGTTGAACAGCACATTATCCCTTCAGCCATCTATGGAACCGGAGACTAAAAAGGCTAGAGTACTGGACAGATATTATCTTATACAATCGCGCTTCCAGCGTTAATTACATAGGGGAGCCATAGCATTCCATTTTGTAATGGTCCAGCATATCGACAATGCCAGCCGTGAAAGTCTCGAGTTCCCGTTCCTCGTTCACAGAAAGCGGTCGAATAGAATTGGCAGTGGAGTCCGTATCTTCATCATTATCCGAGAGAGCATACGATTCAGAGAGTTTGCTAGATGGCGCACTAACATGAGAGCACTGGATACCCTCCAAGACACGCAACAAGCATGCATCCATGACAGCCTTGATCCGTTCTACGCCATCCAGCGCGTCATAATCACCCGTCAATGGAAGCCATGCATCACATTCGAGTCCATTTGAAGAGGCTTGCACTTGTGAGGCACCAAAAAGCATGTACGACAATGGATCGATGTGAGTACATGTGCGCATAAACGTTGTGGCACCTCCGGAAGTTGCCGACATGGGCGCACTATGCACTTTTTCAGAGAAGGCATAAATGTCACGATCCACGAAGGATGACTTTGACTTATCCGATTGGAACTTGGCGCTGCACACGCTCGATGCATGGATAAAGCATGATTTGTCCTGCGCCGTACGGTACATATTTTGGCTGATGCGAACAGCAAAGTGGGGGGAAGATACGGCAATCAATGCTGACAAAAGGCTGGTACTGTGCGCATTGACATTGAATTCAGGGTCGGACGCTCGGACGCGCTTGCGGTAACGCGGCATGAGGGTCCTCGAACTTTTGATAACCTGGATAACGTTGGCCTTAACAAGGCTAGTGAACAAATTTTCTTTCACTTGTTGAATTTGAAAAAGAGTGGTACGACTCAGCATGTTTTTGTACGCAAAACGATTCGCACGATTAGGATCAATCTTTTGGAGTTTGCTCCATTCTTCATATGCATTAAGGATACATAGAGGATCCGAACGAAAGGAGGTTGAGCACCAACTGTTTTTGATGGCCTTCGCCTCTTGCTTCTGGTGTACAGGAAATATAAATGGATCACGATTCGTTAAAATGGCGGCCAGTGATAAAGCTGGGTCGAGACAACGAAAGAAGGCACCAAAGAGACACATTTTTCCAATATACACATCCACTGGAAGCTGCAGAAGAACTTGGCCAAGAGCAGTAAGGTTCGAATGGTAATCTAAAGCCCCGATCCGCTCAAGGTTTTCCAAGGCAGGCTTTACGCGCTCAGGAGCAGGTGGCTCAATGGTGGAAGCTAATACATCTTCGACTTCCATGCCAGGTAAGTGAAGGGCCTTGATAAGCATTACAACATTGCTCAAGTCCATACGTTTCATTTCAACTGTTTGATGTATCCCAAGACGATCGTGATGCGTCTTCGATAACAGACCGTAGTATTCACCCGGACGGTGACGCCCAGCTCGACCAGCACGCTGGTTCAAGTTTGATGTACCCACCCAGGTCATCACTAAACTCGATAAATGGCGCTCGGGATCGAAACGTTTTTCCTTAACCCGACCCGTGTCCACCACATACACGACGTCGGGAATGGTAACCGATGTTTCGGCAATGTTGGTTGACAAAATAATACGGCGAATCATTGGGTCGCGCAAAGGCTCAAACACGGCCTGTTGATCGGATACAGGAACAGAGGAGTGCAAAAGATGGATCTCAAATTTGGACGGATCATCAAAATCTAGTCCTTTCAACGGCATCTGTTTGGAGGACAAAAGGAGCTGATGCACGGCTTTAATCTCTTCCCATCCAGGCAAGAAAACAAGCACATGTCCATCGGTGGAACGTGAGATGACATCAGCGATGACAAGAGCGACCAATGGATATGGCATTTCAATGTTGTCGACCGCATCATTATCAGATCCTCCCGTCGTGCCGCCTCGTTCCACGATTTCACGGTGCACATATTGTTGCACACTGTGTTCCCTCCAAATCCATCCTCCTTGCTTTTCCGGAATATGGCGCAAGCGAGATACGATGTCTTCCAAGTAAAACTTTCGCACAGGGAAGCTGCGCCCTGAAATACAGACCACGGGTACAGGGCGTGTGGTAAGTGAAGATTCTTCGAAGTAATCCTTGAATAGCTTTGGATCAACTGTTGCGCTCATAAGAACAAGCTTGATCTCTGGACATCCGCGCCTTTTGCGCTCTTGCAAAACTCGCCTAATTACAGCCAAGAATAGGTCTGTTTCGATATCGCGTTCATGTACTTCATCCATGAGAATGTGCGACACATTATCCAGAAATGAGTCACCAGAGATGTCTTCCAAAGCTGTCTGCAGGCGCTTCAACAAGACACCCGTCGTACAGAAGAGAATAGATCCATGAGGCTTAGGAAGCTGGCTCTGGAAGCGCACCTGATAGCCGACAGTGTCACCCAGGGCTTCACCTCGTTCCTTGGTAATACGTTCAGCAACACTGATGGCAGCAATTCGACGCGGTTGGGTACAAATGATGTTGCAGCGTGAACCCTGCTTGCGAAGAACGAAATCGTCCAAAAGAAGTTGTGGTACCTGTGTGGTTTTACCAGAACCAGTAGAAGCCATACAGATCGTAACAGGATTGCGTTCAATTTTCACTAGAATGTCGCCAGCATGTTGCGAAACAGGAAGTGCCTGACGAGATAGGCGCATCGATTCAACTCGCTCATCTAGTTGGTAGGCATTCAAGTTTTTGAGCATTTCATTCGACTTTTTCTCATGTTGCTCCTCAGACATTGTTCGCCGTATCTTTTGTAAGGTTCTTTTAGGGGCAACCACGGAAGAATTCAAGGAAAAAGCAGCAGTGATTCGCGGACGGTTAGAGTAAAGCTCGCTGTCCCGCATTGCGTCGTACAGGAGACGCGTTTTTTCTTCAAATGCACTCGAGACTCGGAACTTGACAGGAGGTGCCTTTCCTGCTAGCTTGCTCTTCGGCATCTGCAAGTACTGGTTCCACATGTCGCCGTACTCGTTGGCCAAAAGGGCCGCCGTGTTCAGACAAGCTGTATTTTGAGCGGCTTTTTTACTAGATTCGACGGACTCTCCCACGGGCGTGCCGCTTATGGATATAACAGCCTTCCAGCCATACAGTTGGGCCCGATTCGATTGAGTATTGTAGACGGCATCAACCTTCATATCTGGGGACCCGAAGCGACCTTCGTGGCAGAAGTAATCAACAAATTCACGCGCCTGCTCGAGAGTCACTTCGGTTCCATCGGATAGGCAAGCGACAGGTACCTTTGCATTCGCCTTGGTGATGGGATTCGATGCGCGAGGAGGGGGGTGTAGGATGTAGTCTTTTTCAAGAAGAAGTATCATACCATGGAGAGCGGCGGCTTTTTCCGCCTCTTTCCTACTGGTTCCGTCGCCTGTGGCCACGATGCCCAAGTCGTCATCAATAGCAATAGTAGTGCGGAAAACGAGTTGGTTGCCACCAGGGTATCGACCCTCTAGAGTGACACTTTCAGGATACGAGCCAAACCGTGAGTGTTTGTAGGAAAAGATTACATTCTTAGGATTGTCTAGCCATTGGAGCTTGGCCGTGGATAATAGGTCGGAATGACGAGCTTTGATCTCGTCAATCGTTTGAATAGGGTAGGGATGAATATGTAGTTCACTTGCCCGGCCGGTGGACAGCCTCCGCTTGCTGAAACAAGAATGCCGTCCCCTGCCATGGCCCGCTCTTTCGATCCCACGCAAGCGACTCCTATTGTAATGTGGGCCCTTAGAATGAAAAGCATTAAATGCAGGATCACAAGACATGGCAGGGGAGGTGCTTCTTGCGATTATGCTTCGGTAAAGTGTGTTGCGATGGAAAAGTAACTCTGGAAGTGCGTTATGTCGCCTGAGAAACGATATGTATTGGACCAGGTGTATCGAAAAGAAATGAGGCATACACAATGTTTGGAACAATACACTAACTCGTTCTCAGGCGACAAGCAGCACTTCACAGGCGAGAAGGGAGATGACTGGATGTGAGGGTCAAGTACGTCTATTCAGACACCGAAGCAAAAAGTCGAAGGGCGCAAAGATGGCAAGTCCTGTGGTAGGCACGATGATTAGCCAATGGGTTCTTGCACGGTCAAATCAATAAAGTCCGTTTAGGGGCTTTAATTTCACGTGCGAATGTCGCGAGGGTCGGCGCATGGGCGTTCAGACGTCCAAGATGCTTAGTAGCACGCCCCTGCTGAGCCATGAAAGCGACATGATCTTTTCGTGCTAGGGAGAGTTTGTGGTGTAGAAGAATTTGTATCGACCCAGTTCAGACATAAGTTCATGCCATGTGTGTGGCGTGATGGAGCTAGGATTCGAGAGTGCTATTCATGAAAATATGAACGCGCGTCGTGGCTTACGCTTGGGCCTCTTGTCTATCTATAACACCATGCCCAGAGCACACGTGCCTAGTTACCTAGCTCGTACAGCATCAGCGCCTTTTTTGTATGATGGTATGGTGCCTTCGGTCATGTGAGCGCTTCAGCCTCAGCGCCCACGCTGGCCTCGTACCCGGTGTAAAAAGCCTGCGGCAAAAACCGAGATAGTCAATCATTGAAGGGATGAAGTGACAGTGTCATCCAGTGCTTGTCCGTCGCGAGAAGAGGGAGGAAGAAGTCCGCAGCGTACACATGGCATCTGGAACGGGTCTTATCCTAGTGACGCACGAAGCTCGGTGCGCGTAGGAGCTGTGCGCAGGAAGCATCAAGGGCATCTTTGCCATCATCATGCATGACTTGACCTAGGATCTTGAGAACATGCTCAGGCAGAAGTTTGCCCTATCGCAACAATACCACCCGGAGCAAATCGCCATAGAACACGGCTCGCACATCCTTGGCAGAAGAACTGATCCATCGGTCGTGCACACTGTTATCCATGAGAGCCTCGGCATGACGACCGAATCTTCTCTCAAAACACACGTTGCGTAATGACTGTACCAGCGTCGCGTCGTTCACCCGAGTGCTAGGGAGACGCGCCCTTTTTTTCATACTTGAGCTTTGCTCTGCATTTGGTGATCCGCTGACACCTAGAAAACAAATAGTACTGAAGTGATCGGCACGCCATCAATGACGCTGCGAGATGCAGGACATGAGCGGATGCACGCGTATTTGCCTGGCGAGAAGAGGAAGGCAACGAGCACTGCAGGAGTAGCTCAAGAATCTCACCGAAGCCTATGCCGGATGTATAAGAAGGGCCCTTCAATACATGCGTGACGATATGATGCAGTCGGGCGTCCGCTCGTCTCAAGATGCTGTGTGGAAGCCACACTGGTACCACAGGCGGCTGTGCGGTGCGCCTCTGCATTGGCCTCCACCCACGACCTCGAGGAAGGTGTGGGTGCATGGCACGTCTGACGTCATCGCACGACCCTCGGGGCGGGCGTGGGCGCTGGCATGGAGTATCGCGGCGTCGTGCTGTGCGTACGACGCAGCCGCAAAGCAAGCGTCACGAGAATATCCTCTCCAATGAGACGCTGGAAACACAAGTTCAAAACGACATGTCACCCTTTCCAGCCATGTTTCATGAGCATGTATCGCGACGCAGAGTGCCCTGTACGCAGGCCTCCGACATGACCACACTGCGAAGCGTCTGTATGCGGGTGGCTGCACAGCATTTTTCCTCGCATATTTTGCCAACACCGCAGGCCCTCGAGGCCCTGTCAGGTTCCCGGTACACGGAGGCTCTCTGGTGGAGCGACGTGAACAAGGACCTCCTCAGGCATATGCCGGCCACGATGATGGAAGAGCTCTTTGATCTCTTGTGCTTGCACGCGCCATGGTCTCTGACCAAGGATATCTTGACGATGTACTTTTTACCGGCCGTGGGGACATCGTCTCAACCACCACGCACGCGTTCGCGCCTTTTTTTCCCCGGATCCTTGCCTTTATTTTCGCAAGATGCCAAGTGTGCATCGCTGGTATTAGCCACCCTTGCCGGAAGTTTTGCGCTAGCGAAAGATGCGCATGTGGTGACAAGGTGCATCACGGCGCTCGATTTGCATGGCCTCACACGACTGCCTGGCGCCGCGGTGACACGACTATTACGAGCACCGTCGCAAGCGAGTCATGCATGGCATTTGCGACGCGTATCTCTGCCAGGCTGTTTGTCAGTGAGTGACGCCACGGTGGCGACCATAGTGCAGGTGACGGGCGGCACGTTGGAGCACTTGGACGTGACACTTACTTCTGTGACAGCTAGCAGTATTGCAGCGATAGGAGCTGCGTGTCCGCGGCTGCAGGTCCTGAAGCTTGCGTGGTGTGAGCACCTGGCAGATGCGAGTGTATCAGAGGCGGTGAGTGACGCTATATCCCAAGGTGCGATGTCGCATCCGCCCATGATTCCGTTTCGAGCTCTACACACGCTGGACATGTCGCATACGCTGGTGGGCGATATTGGTGTGAGTGGTCTACTGCGCCTCTGTGGTACACAGCTTGCATCGCTCGATGTGAGCTATACGAGCGTCGCAGAGAGCGGCACACTCGATGTGCTCGCGATGGGACTGGGCTCTGGCACTGAGCGCGTGTCGCGATTGGAGCATCTCGGCATAGCAGGACTCTGTGTGCATGCTGTGTCGCTGCTGGATTTCGTCCACATATGGCTTGCGTACCCGGGTGAGGTGCGGCAAGAGGCGCCAAGCTTGCGCTCCCTGTGCCTGGACAACATGGTGGAGTATGTGCGTCGACAGCCCTCGTCGCTCCAAGGGAGGCAAGGTCTATCGGGCGATACGATGCTGATGGTCGCAGCCATGATGCTCCATACGTGTCGCCAGCACCATGTGGTGATGGAGCGCCTGAGCATGAATGGCGACAAGCGCCGTGCTTACGTACCGAGTCACTGGGCTCTCCCACCTGACAGGACAACGCGGGCGTGGGAGACGTCGGGCATGTCCATGGTGCGTATGCTGGCCACCTGCACGCGGCGTCTCTCGCTTCAAGGTCTCGACCTGTCACTGGACGATGCGGTGGGAGAGGCCGCCTCTTCCAGCGTGCTGACGGAGCTGTGCCTGCAGCACACCGCGCTGACTGACGCGTCGCTGCTGTGCCTCGTCCCAAGCACGGGCGCTCTCACGTCCGTCTACCTAGACAACACTCAAGTGACGCCTACCTCTGTGGATGCTCTCGTGGCTGCGAATCCACAGCTGTCGATCCTAGGCCTCTCACAGTGCCGCGGCATCCCTGTGCGGGACCGCCGTTCCTACTGGGACCGGCCCTGACCGTAGGACGCTCTATACCCTGTGGAGGCCGCTTTTTTCACCTCCCTGCATGCCGTCATCGATCACGTACGAGTACTTGTCGTGCGCGGCGCAGCGCACGGCGCATGTGGCCGACTGGGTCCAGTGGGGCATGGGGCGTGATGCGCTTGTGTTTGGTGTGCACAAAGCGTTGGCTGTGTGGCTCGATCCGACCGAGCCGACAGCCCGGGCGCCGGCCGTGCACATGTGGCCCTTGCCGTGTCAAGAAACCGTGCATGTGCTCAAGGCATGGCAAGATGATGTCCCGCGTATCGTGGTAGGCACGTACGAGGGTGGCCTAGAGCTGTGGCGTGTGCACGGTGACGAGCTATGTTGCGACGCATCGATGCCAGGCGCGCATGCGGCGGCGATCACCGCTGTGGGTGTCCCGCGCGACGCCTACACGCGCGAGCATAGTCCGCGCGAGTTTGTTACGGGCGGCTCAGACTCGAAGCTCCGTGTATGGTCGTGTGATCCGCTGCGTGTGGTCCAGACGGTGGATTTGGAAGGTGCTTTTCCGCTGGATGTCGCCCTGGTCAGCCTGCCCCAGACAGATGCGATGGTGATGGCCGTGGCAGCGACGGATCGCCGTATTTCGCTGTACGTCCGCGGTGGCGGTAGCGGTGCGTATGTGCGTCAGCTCAGGCTCGCTGGCCATGAAGACTGGGTCCGGGCGCTCGACTTCACCGTCGCCCTGCCGGATGTGTGGCTCGCTTCGGCCTCGCAGGATCAGCATGTGCGGCTATGGAAGTGGCGGCCCGAGACGCGGCAGCCGCAGACGCCTACAGACGCATTTGAGGCCATGGCGCGCGAGCTCTTACCCGACGAAGGCATCCGCACCAAGATCGACTGGCTCTCCCTGCCTGGCAGTGCGACGCGCTGGGGCGTGTCTCTGGATGCGCTCCTGCTGGGCCATGATGCATGGGTTACTGGTGTGCGATGGTGTCCATCGGTGCATACGGAGCCGTTGGCCGCCCTGCTCACCAGCTCGGTCGACCATAGCGTCATTGTGTGGACGCCCGATGCAGCGACCTCGTCATGGCCGACGCTGCAAGACGCAGGCGCGGCCGTTGGATCGCTATGGCTTCCGGCGCACCGCCTGGGTGATGTGGGCAGCTCGAGTGGTGGCTTCTTGGGGGCGCATTGGCGTCCGCATCGCGATCTGTGTGTCATGGCCCACGACCGACAGGGTGCGATGCACATGTGGCGCCGCACAGCCACACACAAGTGGGAGCCACAGGCCACGATCTCGGGCCACGCGGGGCCTGCGCGAGACGCTGCGTGGGAGCGGTACGGTGACTGCTTCTTGACGGTCGGCCAGGACCGCACGACGCGCTTGCACGGGACGGTGCACACGGCCCATGCCGGGCGTACATGGCACGAGCTGGCGCGGCCTCAGACGCACGGCTACGAAATGCAGTCTGTGGCCTGGCTCGGGCGCACATCGTTCGTGAGTGCGGCTGACGAAAAGATCTTGCGTGTATTTGCTGCGCCCAAGGCGTTTGTGCACAGTGCCACAGCCTGGCATATGTGGCAGACACCCACGCCGCAGCCGCGGCATGTGCTTGTGCTTTCGCATGCGGCCGCTTCGTTGGGCGACATGATCGCGTCTGTGATGTCCGAGACGCGCTACACGAATCTCGCCGTCGTCGCTTGGCTCGGTGACATGTCGATGCGTGATGCCGAGCATGTGCTCCAGCGTGTCTACGCCTGTGCCTGGGATGCAGCGGTGCAGGCCGACCATCTAGGCGCCGACGTGACTGTGTACCTTTTGCCTGACGCACCCGGCATGGAGCGAGGCGTCCGCCACTTGCGTGCGTGGGCCGATCGCCATGCTCCGCTCGCTTCGCTGTACGCGGACGATGGCGTGCCGCGCGCTGCGCTGGACGCCATACCCCTGGTGCCAAAGGTGATGCCACTGCAGGCTGCTGCTGTCGAGGCGGTGGAGCCTGCGTCCGTGCAAGGGGACTCGGTCGTGCTGGGCGGCACCTTTGACCACCTGCACATTGGGCACAAGTTGCTGCTTACGATGGGCATTTTGAGCGCACGCAGGGCCATGTGGGTCGGCGTCACGAGCTCCGCGCTCCTCGCCAAGAAGCAGCACCGCGAGTACATCGAGCCGATTGACGTGCGCATGGCGCGTGTCCGCCAATTTCTTCGTGATCTAAGCCTGGCGCTCGGCAAGTCGCTGGCGCTGCATGTGGTGCCTATTTCGGACCCGTGCGGTCCTGCAGGCACGCTGCCTGATCTTGACGTGCTCCTTGTGACGGAGGAGACGGTGCGCGGCATAGAACCTATCGCCGCTGAGCGAGCCAAGCACGGCGTGCGCCCATTGCGCGTCTACACCGTGAGCCTCGTGCACACGGCCGCGGCGGCCAAGACGGGCAGTACGGATATCCGAGCATGGCTCGCGCGACGACAGCAGACACCTGGAATGGACTGGTCGCCCACCGTGCACGAGCCGGCGACGGAGGGCTTGGCGTCGGCGCATGTGCCGCCCCTGGGCCTGTCGAACCGCGCAGTCGAAGGTGCGTCGGAGCCAGCTGCCCTAACGACGCCCCCGAATCCCGAGCAGCTGCAGTCGTTGACGCTGTGGCCCGAAATGGAGAAACTGTACGGCCACGGCTACGAGTTGCTGAGCGTGGCGATGGATACCAATACACACATGATTGCCAGCACATGCAAGGCATCGACACCGGCCCATGCCGTCGTACGTCTCTTTGATGCGCAGCACAGGTTTGAGCCGGCGAAGGATGCGCTCGAAGGGCACACGCTGTCGATCACGCGTGTCGCATTCTCGCCTTGTGGCACCTACCTGCTCACCGTGAGCCGGGACCGCTCCTGGCGCATGTTCCGACGCACGCCCAGCGGCTATGTCGCCTGGATCGGCGAACGTGCTCATGCGCGTATTGTGTGGGACGGTGCATGGGCGCCCCACTCGCACATGTTTGCCACGGCGTCGCGCGATAAGAGCGTCAAGATCTGGACACTCGTGGACGATGCGCAGCGTCCATACCGACTCGTAACGACGCTGAACGCTTCTGACGCCGTCGTATCTGTGGCCTGGGCATCTGACAGCGCACTCGCCATGGGATTGGAAAAAGGCAATGTGTTGCTCTACACTTGTGCGCGAGATGGCACATGGCAGCTACATACGACGCTGGAGCGGCACCACACGGGCCCAGTGCATCGTGTGGCGTGCCGCCCACACGGAAGGTGGATGGATGCGTACGACCACGTGCCGTACCAGCTTCTCTCCGTCGGTGACGACGGATGTACGCGCCTCGTTTCATGGTACATAGATTCTTAGCGGCCATATCTGGACGGTTAGCGAGCTGTACCCACTTTTGCAGTACCCATTCGCGGTTGTCCAACGGGCAAACGGGACGTGTTTTGAGCCATCGCGATATACAGTGAAAGTGGAAAGCGTGCTGAGCGTAAGTGCATGCGTACGTACGTTACAGGCACCCCATGCCACGGTGCACTCATCGATCGTCGAAGATCCCTGATTCGCTTGGCACTCAATGCACAAATCCATGATCTGATTCCGGCAAATGGCACACTGGAAGGTGAGCGCCAGCCCACGTACATTATCGACCTGTATATCCCAGCTCCACAGACACACGCAATTCCACTGGCGTCAGTCTGAAGCCACATACCTTTTTTACTTGAAAGCGAGGCTCAACTCGAGCATCATGATCGTCGTGCACAGATGGCCCCAAAGGCGTGGCCATCGTAGCTCGACAAAAATACGCCTCGCCTCGGGGCTCGGAGGGCGGCGGTGTGTGGAGGCACCAGAGACGGAGCTGAGCGCTGCCTTTCCGCCAGGATGAGCGACGATCGGCCAGCGGCCGAGTACCATGCGCTGCGGCATCGTTCACGTCAAGAGTACCTCACAAAACGATCAAAACAGCAAGTCGAGCTGTTGCGTCAGGAAATCAAGGATGAAGAGACGCTATTTCGTGGCGTGCGGATGTCCAAGCGCGAGCTGCGCGAACTGGAGCACAAGCGCGAGCTGCTGCGTATTGCCGAAGAGTTTGAAGGCTTAGATGATGGCACCGATACATATGCGCTACCTGATGATTATCTGACCGAGCAAGGACGCTTAGATCGCAAACGCAAAGAAGCTGCTTTGCACGACCGACGATACGATCAAGACTCACGCTCACAGCGAAAAAGGCCAGCGTCAGAGGGTGATGTATTCGAGAATGAGCAAATAGCTCGATCAAAACTGCTTGACCAGCCCAAAGACTCTGCAGAAGCGGATGCGTACGACTTTGTCTTTGATGAGACGCAAGCGATCCAGTTCTTGTTGGAAAAGCAAGCCGAGAGTCCATGCAACACCTTGTCGGACAAGGAGCTGGCGATGCAGCAACAGCTCCAAGAGGCCCAGGATCGAGCTGACTCAATCGATGCTACGCGTCGCTCCCTCCCTGTCTATGGGCTGCGCCAAGAGCTGCTGGACGCGATCAACGACAACCAAATACTTATTGTGGTCGGTGAAACAGGGTCTGGGAAGACCACACAGCTACCCCAGTTTCTTCATGAGGCGGGATACACAAAAGGGGGACAGATGGTAGCATGCACGCAGCCTCGACGCGTAGCTGCCATGAGTGTGGCTGCTCGTGTCGCTGATGAAATGGGCGTGCGCCTTGGGCAAGAATGCGGCTACAGTATCCGCTTTGAAGACTGCACATCCGACAAGACCATCGTCAAGTACATGACAGATGGTATGCTTCTTCGGGAATTCCTGACCAACCCGGATCTGGGATCGTACTCGGCCATCATGATTGACGAGGCTCATGAACGCACGCTCAGCACCGACATTTTGTTTGGCTTGCTCAAAGATATTGCTCGCTTTCGCTCCGATCTCAAGCTCATCATTTCTAGTGCGACGCTGGACGCGGACAAGTTTAGCGAGTTCTTCGATGACGCCCCGATCTTTTTTGTGCCTGGCCGCCGATTCCCAGTTGACATTCTGTACACATCGCAACCTGAAGCCAACTACTTGCACGCCGTCATCACGACCGTGTTCCAAATCCATACGACTCAGCCCAAAGGCGACATTCTCGTGTTTCTTACAGGCCAGGACGAGATTGATGCTGCCACGGAGAATATCGAACAGACATCGCGTGCTTTGGGCGACAAGGTGGCAGAGTTGATCGTGTGTCCTATTTATGCCAATCTTCCCAATGATATGCAAGCCAAGATTTTCGAGCCAACGCCTCCAGGAGCACGAAAAGTGGTACTTGCTACCAATATTGCCGAGACGAGTATTACTATCGACGGCATTTCATTCGTGATTGATCCCGGGTTTGTAAAGCAAAATTCGTACAACCCGCGCACGGGTATGGCGGCATTAACTGTTGTTCCATGCTCGCGAGCGTCGTCGAATCAGCGTGCTGGTCGTGCTGGTCGTGTGGGCCCGGGTAAATGTTTCCGCTTGTATACCAAATGGGCTTTCCAAAATGAAATGGACGAGAATACTCTACCCGAGATTCAGCGCACCAACCTGGCGAATGTGGTCTTGTTACTCAAATCTGTCGGTATTCACGATTTGCTCAACTTTGACTTCTTAGATCCGCCACCGACGGATACGTTGATTCGGTCCCTTGAGCTTTTGTATGCTTTGGGTGCCCTGAATGACCGCGGAGAGCTTACCAAGTTGGGTCGTCGTATGGCTGAATTTCCTGTGGACCCCATGATGAGCAAAGCCATTTTGGCAAGTGAAGAATACCATTGCACAGAAGAAGTGCTCTCCATCGTGGCTATGCTGTCAGAAAGCGCAAGCCTGTTCTTTCGGCCTAAAGATAAAAAGGTCCATGCGGACCGTGCGAAGCAGTTGTTTATCCGTCCCCAAGGTGATCACTTCACGCTACTGAATATATGGGAGCAGTGGGTGGAAAGCGGCTACAGTCAGATCTTCTGCCTTGATCACTTTTTGCAGCCCAAGACTATGGGGCGTGTCCGCGATGTGCGTGATCAGTTGGTGCAATTATGTGGGCGTGTAGAGCTTGTCCCTGAATCCCTGGCGAACCCAGCTGATGTCACGCCCATCCAAAAGGCTATAACTGCCGGTTATTTTATGAACACAGCTCGTATTCAAAAGGGCGGTGAGACTTACCGCAGCATCAAACAAAACACCACCGTATACGTTCACCCTTCCTCTTGCTTGTACAAGCACGTGCCACCACCGCGCTTCTTGTGTTATTATGAGTTGATTGAGACATCCAAAAATTTTTTGCGGCAGGTGATGGAAATTCAGCCGGAATGGCTCATGGAGGTAGCTCGTCACTTCTTTTCGCGCGACGATTTGCATGACGATGCGAAACAAAAGCACATGCTTCGCGGAGCAGGAGCAGCGCCTCTAGGCGCACGGTCTTGATATATATACATCTATGCATCTGATAATTCGCTGAGGGATGAACTGCCATCTTCGTGACGTTTTGTGCGCCGTGCAACTTTTGGGCGCTTTATCTGAGCTCGAGGCTCAGGACGAGGTCGATTTCCTCGTCGTGCGCCTGGTGGTAAGAGCCAGCCAACGTTAAAGTATTTGAACGAATCTTTGGCATTGATTTCGTCCACAACGCACGGCTCAGTGATAATGGTTGGCTCTGAGGGTTCAGGGGCATGCCGAGCGCTGCGACGCACTGGGCCTGATTTGGCCGCACGCTTGGGTTTTCTTGGTGGGGGGCGCATTGTGCGTGGCTCCTCCGGATTCGGAACTGTGTACCATTGCTCCAAAAAGGCGTCCATGACAGTTGCATCCTGAGGTGGAGCACCAATGGAAATGCCGTCAGGTACCATGTACGGCGCCTGAAGCATTTGCAATAGCACATCTGGTGGTTCTAGGCCTGATGCAGTACCATCTTCCCACACAGTGGTATCGCGTGTGTCTTTCACGATATCGGGTAGACTTTTGAGGATTTTTTGAGCTGTTTTTGAGATGAGCGATTGAGGCTGATTGTACGTTGTGGCATTCGTACATACCAAACGTACATCGGCTTCCCATGCTTCCCAAGTACGGTATGACATAGTATCAATACGAGAACGAATGGTATTCCAGTCCATAGGCTCCTTGATGATATCGTAATACCCCGGCGCCTCTTTGGAGACGGGATACATGAACCACTGTGCTTTATCCAGTGCCATGACACATTCCAGGGCTTGATGCAGTTGAGCTTGCTTGTACAAAAGACCTTTGTCCAGCATATACGTGCGAAATAGCTGCAGCTGCTTTAGTTTGGTTTTTTCACGCTTGCGAACCAATTCCGCAAGAAGACGAACTTTCTCCAAATCTTCACGAAGGAAAAAAAGGTATTGCAGCTTGGCAAGCTTGAGTGCATGTGTCCGTTCATCCACGAAATGACCAACAGTCCACGGCTCAATGTGCAGGCGCTTTAAGAGTGGTGCACCACGCATTTGCTGCCTCTTCAAGCTCCAGTAACGAACAATGAGAGCTACCGCTTGTGATTTTCGACGAATAGAAATGCGCGAAATGTAATCTAGCACTCGCCGTACCATGTAATTTGGTACGGGCAATGGGCCCGATGAATACAGCTTGTTGTAAGCGCGTGCACTTTTCGACACGATCGAGTCGTAACCAGATGTAGCGGGTCGTTTTGGAACTGTTGTCAGCTCGCTCGTGGATACTTCAGAAACACTGCTAGTATCGTTTTCATCGTCATCAGCGCCTCGAATACGCGTGTGCAAAGCAGCTTTACGATCAAGTGGAAGATGGCGATGGCAATAGGCCGCCATAGTATCCGGCTTGGTGTCGCGAGCCTCGTCTAAGACATCCTGAGTGCGGCCCAGGAGCCCCACACGCCGTGCACACATCACATGAAAAGCAGTAAAACAGGAGCGATGCTCACATTGAATACACGCACCCTCCCGAGAATTACACAAGTAGCAGCGCAGGCGCCAGCGTGCTTTGGGGATATCCTGGACTCCATCAATGGGCTCCATATAAACAGAATTGCTAACACCTGTCTCAGGAATCCACATAGCACACAGCAAATGCGCCCATTTGCCATCGCTCGTTTGTTTAAAGGCACCTCCTTCCTGCGGGCACAAGATGCACGATACGGGCCGGTCGGGAGAAACTGTACATTTTCGACAGAGCCACTGTCCTTCTGGGATGAAAGGAACGCCATAGCATTCCTGATGTACGGCTAAGTTGCATCCATCGCAAAATACGATGGCATTTAAATTTTCACATTCATTGTCGTCACAGATAGCACATTGCGACTCCTCAGGAAACTCTTCTTCATCCACAGCTTCGCCAATAGAAAATCGTGATGGAATGCGTTTTACGAGGGAAAACCATTCTTTTTCTAGCCTGTCAAAGATAATTTCGAAGGCCTCGTAACTGATCACGTCCAGCTGGTCTTTTTTTCGTTCCGCATTGAGTTCGTCGAGCCAGTATTTGTCTTGCTCATCCATATCATACTCCACTTGCTGGTCAAATTCACCCTCAGTCGGCTCGATATATCGCACTAAATGTTTTGGTAAAGAGAATTCGTGTCCGTTGTGATATCCATATTGTGCCATGCAGGCACTTGGAAGGGAGGACGCCGTCGATAAACGCTCCTCTTCCTCAGGAGAAATTCGACGAAAAGACGGGACCAGACGCGTTGCGCTTTTAGCTGCAAGCTTGACGTCTTTGTCAGGTGCGCTCATCTCGTCTAAAAGCCCCGCCACTGGGACCTCTCGCTGCACGCGCGAGTCAAGAACGCGTCGCGTTTGTACTAAGTGGAGCTGGCAAAAAGTGCGCCGAACGCGTATCACGTGGCTACGTGACCTGCCAGCAACCAGCAGGCGGTCATAGCGCTTGGACGAAACGGCATTGCTGCAGGAGACGCGTAGGCAGTCTCTTTGGGCGTAAGGTATGGTGACTCCCGTGCGGCATAGTTCTCGTCTTGGACACTTGTCTACCTCCCCCCCTCGTGATCGATCCAAACGAAAAGCAGCACAAGGTGCCTTCTATACCCAGTACTTTGCCGAGGGTGAGTTGAGTGAAGATGAGGACGTATATCAAGCTACACAGCCCGATGATGATGAGGAAGAAGAGGAAGAGGAAGTCCAACGGCCTGTACGTGTAACACGAAGTGGAAGACGAACTCGCAGCTATGCTGAGCAGGATTGGAACAATGAAGAAGACGAGGAAGAGACGAATGAAGAGCCACGCACCCGTCCGCGTCGATCCACCCGCGTCAGTAAAAGCTTGCGAGATTTTGTTGCAACGGATGACGAAGAGGAAGAAGATGACAATGCCGACTATGAAGAAACTGTTCGCCTTCGCCATGCCAATGAGCGTGCAGAACGCGCGCGGCGACGCCAAAACCTAATGCATCTAGCCGCAATGCGGTCGCAAGGCCACGAAGAGGATGACTATGAAGATATCCACGTAAAGCGTCGTGAGCGTAGAATGCATGCGCGCTCATCGTCTACTCCATCGAACGGAGATAGTGATGACCATGGAGACTCATTGCCTGAGCACCGCTCATACAGTTTCCGTGCACGCAAAAAGGTCAATTACTCGCTCCTTCCTCCACCACCAGAACCAATCCGCGATGGATTTGGTCGCCGAATTCGTCGAGGCTCTCGAGGCAGAGCATCGAGTCGTGACCAAGATGCTCAGGATCATACTCCCGACAATAGTGTCTTTCCACCGCGACTTCCCACTTTTCCCTACACGTCACTACCCCGCTCTATGCAAACAAAGTGGAATCCTACTTCCATGCCCACCATACCTGGCGCCGAGCTGGTCAATGCGATGGATGAAGCCATGGATAGTTCGGACGAGGACTTGCCTCGAACAAACCTGGGTGAAACAGCTGGCTCCCGAATCGGTACTTCAGCCCCCGAATCTGTGCTAGAAAATAGCATGGGATCTACGATGGGCGCTGTTTCTTCTTCAACAGATGCTTTTGGTCGTCTGCGGCGCGACAAAGACGCACTAGCCGATGTTGATCCGCTGGGTGTTAATATGGACATTGACTTTAATCAGGTGGGTGGATTGGAAGATCATGTGCAGAGGCTTAAAGAAATGGTCAGTCTTCCGCTATTGTACCCTGAGGTGTTCCAGCGCTTCGGCGTAACACCACCTCGTGGGGTCTTATTTCATGGACCTCCAGGCACCGGTAAAACCCTTGTTGCCCGTGCTTTGGCGGCATCCTGCTCGTCGGAAGGACAAAGTATCAGTTTCTTCATGCGAAAGGGAGCCGACTGTTTGTCAAAGTGGGTCGGTGAAGCAGAACGTCAACTACGCCTTTTGTTTGAAGAGGCGAAGCGAGCACAACCGAGTATAATTTTCTTTGATGAGATCGATGGATTAGCCCCCGTCCGGTCAAGCAAACAGGACCAAATTCATGCGAGTATTGTCAGTACGCTTCTGGCTCTCATGGATGGCATGGATGGCCGCGGACAAGTTGTAGTCATTGGTGCAACCAATCGACCAGACTCCATCGACCCTGCTTTGCGACGCCCAGGTCGATTTGATCGTGAATTCTACTTCCCACTACCTTCGCGCGCAGCACGACGAGCCATCATTGATATACACACCCGCCATTGGGATCCTCCTTTGGACGAGCAGCTCAAAAAGGTGCTTTCAGAGGCCACTAACGGATTTGGCGGAGCAGATCTACGCGCTTTGTGTACAGAAGCAACGCTGAATGCAATTCAGCGTCGATACCCACAAATTTACCATACTAACACGCGACTACTTCTGTCGCCTGAATCTATTCAGGTTGATGGTCGCGATTTTATGTTGGCGTTGGAGAACATGGTGCCGTCATCAGCCCGTGCTTCTACCTCCTCTTTCGCACCACTTCCTGCGCATCTTGAATCGTTACTAGGCGACGCACTTTCTAGCTGTCAGAAAGTATTTTCAAGTCTTCTTCCCAAGCGTGCTAAACGCAGTGCCTTGGAAGAAGCCATGTATGAAATCGACATGAGTGAAGTATCTGACTCCTCTGCGCATCTTCTGGAACGGGAACTGCTCCAGCAATCTTTTGTGCAGGCTCAAGTACATCGCCCACGCTTGCTCTTGCATGGATCTCAAGGTATGGGACAGCGCACGTTGGCAGATGCATTACTTTATTCGATGGAGGGATATCATGTCCGCACGCTTTCCGCCGCCCTATTGCTGGGCGACAGCTCACAGACACCAGAATCGATTCTTGTCCATCAGTTCCAAGAGGCTAAGCGTCTTGTACCCAGTGTCTTGTACGTGCCAGATTTGGACCGATGGCCCTTGATTTTACCAGAGAGTGTGCGCGGAATGTTATCGGCACTACTGAGTGATCTTTCTCCGTCAGACACCATAATGTTGCTTGCTACTTCTGATGTGCCATTCAAGTCACTTCCAAAGGATCTACAAGCATGGTTTGGTTTAATGCCGAGAAACAAGTTTGAGCTGACCTTCCCGGACATCGAGCAGCGCCGTGAATATCTCCGCGATATTCTTGTGCAGGCTTCGCGCCCTCCCACGCAATTTGCTGATGCTATGCCGCGCCGTCTGCGTGTGCTGGAAGAGCTACCAGCAGCCCCGCCCCGTCCACCGCGTATGCCGACCCAAATTGAGCTCAAACAGCAGGCTGAAAACGATGCGCGATTGTTAGAACATCTAAAGTTCCGTCTGGGTTCTATTCTAGCCGAGCTTCGAAAGAAGTTCAAGAAGTTCACACGCGATGTATGGGACGAGTACAATCTACGCGAGTTGATGGAACAATTTGAATGGCACAGGAGCAAAGGACAGATTACTATCAAGTTGCGATACGATCGGAATCCGCCACATTTTGAGCTAGATTCGCCCGACGTCCACGCACAAGATGCAGAGATACAATCTCCAGAGCCTCTTTCAGTTGCAGGATTAGACCGTGACCCCATGTCAACGGAAACCAACCAAGAAAACTCGATGCAAGTAAATGAAGAGGAGGGTCATTTCCAAACACCTGAGACCGTAGCGGTGGACGGCGCTTCTACCGAGCAGGATGGACAAGAGGGAACTCAAGTTGTTCATGAACAACCGGAGCAAGAAGACTCTGAGTACATTATCCGCGACTTTACGATATATACTATGACCTTGGATAAGATGCAAAAACGTTTATACCACAACCAGTACCTTACAAGTGATGCATTTATGGATGATCTTCAAAAAATTGTTACAAATGCGGAGGTGGCGAGCGATGTCGATGCTGATCGCATGTTCCGTGCGCATCAAATGCAAAATCTCGCTAAGATTATGATGGATCCTTATGTGGATGCGGCCTTCCGTGCAGAATGTAAACAGATGGAACGTCGTGTCATGGCTCGCGAAGAAGAGATGCGTCGCGAAGCGGAGAAACGGAAAGAGCAAGAATCTCACTCGCGACGTCTCAATGGTCAACGATACAGCGCGCGTGTACAGGGTGTGGAGCCAGAAGCGCACTGTCTAGTTGACGTATCAACGATTGAGCGTGCGCACAAAAGAGCACGTTTGCAAGGTCAGGAAGAGCGTCCCACAGGTTCTGCCGAGCTAGACGCGGCACCTAAGGATTCGGAGGATCATGGAGTGAAGCGAGTAAGACTAGATGAAGCAACAAATGCGCCAGAGGGTGAAATGGCACAAGCTAGTGCCAATAAGGATATGACACCTGTTAGCCACGACAAATACCCTCCTATCCTTTTAAATGACGCGGCCCAGGCTTCATTGCTGGATACAATGACTGCTTGTACGGATGGGTTCACAATTGAGCAATTGGAGCTCACACGATCTGTATGTTATGAAAGAATATTAGCACATCGATCCTCGTGGGAACGTTCAGCTTTGGCACAGGAATTAGAGCAAGTTGTCCAAGGCATTCATAGCGCTGTGCAAGACAACAAGTAGGCTTGAGCATATAGCTTATATCCACGTGGCCCACGTCGATATCGACCGAAGGTTGTGGAAAGCACCCGATCTACGCGTGACCACGCTGGGGCCAGTCGGGCCATTGACTCCACATCGAACATAAAGGCCTGAGCATTGCCACCACTAAAGTCGATCCTTCTTGCATAAACCATGGGAAAAGATTATTATAAGATTTTGGGTGTGTCTAAGAGCGCCAATGATGATGAAATCAAGAAAGCATACAAAAAGGCAGCATTGAAGTGGCATCCAGACAGGAACAAGGACAATGAGACCACAGCCAAGAAGAAGTTCCAAGACGTGGGTGAAGCGTTCGAGGTACTCTCTGATAAGAACAAGCGCACGATTTATGATCAATATGGCGAAGATGGTTTGAAAGGTGGTATCCCTACTGCTGACGCAGAAGGTGGTGCATTCCCAGGTATGGGTGGTTTCTCAGCAGGCGGCCCTGGTGGCGGCACACGTACTTTCCGATTCTCAACATCGGGTGGTAATCCATTTGGCGGTGCCGGAGGGTTCCATCCATCTGATCCCAATGACATCTTTGCCCAGATCTTTGGTGGTGCCAGCCCCTTCGGTATGGGCGGCATGGGAGGCATGGGCGGTATGGGAGGTATGGGTGGCATGGCAGATGACATCCCAGGTAGCATGCCGGGCTTCACCTCATTTGGCGGCGGTGGCTCTCGCGGTGCTGACATGAATGCGGAGACCGGATCTAAGCCCCAACCGAAAGATTTTGAAACGCCTCTCATGCTCACACTCGAAGAGCTCTACAAAGGTGCCACCAAGAAGCTTAAGATTGGACGAACCACTGCGGGTGGCCGTACAGAAGAAAAAGTGGTCACCATTGATATCAAGCCAGGATGGAAAAAGGGTACTAAAATTCGTTTTGCCGGAGCTGGTAACGAAACAAGTCCCGGTGTGGCTCAGGACCTTGTGTTCGTTGTAGATGAACGCCCACACTCACGTTTCACCCGCAACGGCGACGATCTTCGACTAATTCAGCCTCTGAAGCTGGTCGATGCTCTGGATCCACCAAAGGCTGGTTCGCCTAATTCCCGTCGCAAGATAACCACATTGGACGGTCGCACGATAGAGGTGCCCATCCCATCGGCTGGACTAGGAAAGACCACAATTAGCCCAGGTCGCACAACCCGTCTCGCCGGTGAAGGTATGCCTATTTCGAAGGTCAAGGGTGCGAGGAAGGGTGATCTTGTTGTGGAATGGAATGTTGAATTCCCTGATCGACTGGATGAGTCACAACGCTCGGCCATCCGAGCTGCATTATCGTAAACCAGCAGGATGCGATCAAGCTGGTATGAAGTCATGTACTAATATATGGAAGATAGACGAAATCCCATACATTGACATATGATATCCTCTAGCGAGTATAAGGGATCATTCAGAAAATGAGAACCAAGCTATAAAAAGGCAGCAGAACCTATTAGATCAGCAAACGTTCAATCTGTCAAGAGTAAGTTTCACGAAAATAACGGTAATACGTACAGCCAGCTTGATGGTTTGGATCTGGCTTTGGAGTTCCCGAGCCTCGTTCGTCGTGACACTGGCAGCAACAACCGCACGAGATACACCACACGCACGACCCAACGCGATCTTAGAAGGCACAAAGACGTATGGCACATTCTTGTCTTCACAGAGAAGAGGAAGATGCAAAACAATTTCAATAGGTTCGATATCAGCAGCCATAATAATGAATTCGCAAATACCGCGATTTAACGTTTTGGTCGCTTCATTTGCACCCTTTTTCAGCTGCTTGTAGTGCGATGCCTGCTGAACCAAATCCAAGATCTGGTTCGTAAGAGCTGCATCAGCAAGAGGAAATGCCTTGGAGTTCACTTCGCCCGACATGTAGACTTTTAGACCTCACGACTAGGATCACAGGTCGACGACAACTTTTTTCCTCATCAAGGCATCCTCTAGTTGCTAAGCCACTCCCATGTACACGTGATACATGTTTAGTAATTAGCAATTTGCCTCCCACTTTGGGATCCGATGCAGCTTGGCCAGGCCGAGTTATAGAGGGAGGCGAATCGTCGTTGTCTGGTTTCGAAATACACGAGTTTCTGGAATGAGACAGTGAGACGCATTAAGCATGTTTGAAATAGTACCCAGATCTGATGCTTCCTCATTTCAAGTCGGTTACTTGGGTGCGGAAGGGCTAGATGCATGGCTTAGTGGTGACGTGTTAACAAAATTGGACCTTCCCATGTCTGAAGTTGTTTGTTTTGAACGTTGTACCGTATACTGGTCTGCTATTGAATCTGTCCAGAATAAAGGAGACCTGGTGTTATACCATGACGAGTGTGTCGTATGGAATAGGAATCACGACTCGCACACTCTGATACCCTCTGTAATCCCGTTCCAATTTGAACTTACTAGTGATTTACCGCAATGTTCACACATGCCTGAGAGTCGCATTTCATACAAGATTGTTGCCCGATTACACCATCGTCTTGGTCATGACATATTTACTTGCGCGCCATTTCACCCACGACGATATATCAAAGCTGGTTGGAGCACATTAGAGACATATGCAAATGTCGGCAAACAGAAAGGTGGTATCCTCAATGGTGACACTGAATACTCTCTGGATCCAATTCAGTGGGTTTGCTCAGATACAATGCAAGCATTTTTTTGGCTTGAGCGCAACGTCATTCGGCACGTGGATCCCATCCGCGTGCAAGTGCATATTCCACCACCATCCGGTTCTCTTGTTGTGGAAAAGGGGCTTCAGTTACAAAGTGTAGAAGCCACACTTAATCGCATCATACAGTCACATGCATGGGGTCGTTTGTATTCTGACGCCGAGCTCTTACATCGCCTCTCTGAACAAGACAATCTAGGGAGTGCTCCTGTGGCTTCGAAGCCACACAGAGATTCCCAAAGTTCCTTGCCAAGCCTTTATCAGCATCTGGTTGTATTTACTGGAAAATCATGTCGATTTCATTCTCAACGTCCAATTCATATATGTTTATCTTTGCATCTGGGCAGCATTTTGGGCAGTGTCTCGGCTGAGGGCGATGCATTCGACATACACTCGACTAGTCACGGATTAGGTGGTAATACGGTATGTGAATCCATTACGCAAGATACTGTGCTTCAGAATGTTCGATTCGTTCTTACAGTCCGGATCGTGATACGCAACGAGATGGGGCAGCATAAGGACATCGTCACTCGAAAACTGATAAAAGTGCTGCCCAGTCCAGCAGGGCCTTTCACCATGCAAATGGAGAAAGTCGCTCAAAGTGAGTCTCATGAAAAATCCAATTTGCAAATTACAGACAATACGATACCCCAGCAAAATACAGACGTATTCGATACCCCACAAGAGTATGATGGCTACGACGACTTAGTCCCAGAAAGCAGCTCTATGCGTGCAATTACACTTACAAATCCTGGTATGATTTCCCAATTGGAACTAGCTACTTTGCCTATTGAGTACTGTGAAACCGCTTTAGAAGAACCTCCTCCCAATATTCACGAGCATATAAATGACACTCATGTCCCTGATTACATTCATTTAACTCCAACTCCCTCACCGCACCAGCATGAAGCTGGTATGGACGCAACGATGGATCCACGCGATGAAGAACTGCCTAACTTTGACGAAGCATCGTTGCAGCCCCAATCACCCCTAACAATGGCGGTGCAAGAATGGAACACGAGAGAAGACTATACGGCACTGCCATCGCTACCTGAAGAAGAGCCTCCATTTACGCTTGCTACAAATTTGGTATCAAATCCAGGACATGAAGACGATTCACAAACTCTTCCACCATCGTATACGGACTCTACCAACCTCAGTTCGTCGCAAAGAAGAGATCGTTCGTCGTCGCCGGTCGATGTATCCGAGCTTTTGCCCCCTGCCTATGTGGCTCAGACCCCTGTTACAGACCGTCATCAGCAAGACAATGTCTTTCCACCGCTTTACGAAGCGTGATGGCATAATTAACGATTTAATTCCCGATCAAGTAAACGTTGTAAAGTCATATCTTTCCACCAGACATTTTGAGAAAAGAGGCGCTCGAAGATAGAGCTTTCGTTCATTTGGTATTGCGCATAAATGCGATCCTGGGGGGGCGTGGTGTCTTCCAAGTTCCCATCCAGTTCTCGGCGCCACACATGAATAGCACCCTTGTTGGAACCCTGTAATACACTGACAAGCTCGTCTCTGTCCCGAACAAATAGACGGGGTTCAAGTAATTCGAGAAACGCGAGTGATACACGGAACAAAACTGAATCACCATCATCTAAAAGTCTACCTTTGTCAGTACAATCGTACACGTACATGATATCCCACAAACGCGCAGCTGTATCGATTTCAACCCATGGCACAAATAGCGTGCGAACCCACTCGCGTACATATTCTGCTGGAAGAACACCAGCTTTGTGTAAATTTGCATATATATTTGGCATTCGTTCAGCAAGAAGAGCATTGAAAACGCGCTCGTATCCTTGCAGCTCGATAGGAAGGGCTTGTGGTGATAGATCCTCTGTTCCCGACTTGGCTTGGAGGCCATAAATGGCTTTGAGCCAACTTTTTTTCGCGATCAAGTTCAAAAGAAGAATGAGGGACTGTGCTGGAGTGAGGTTCATTACTAGTATTGCAGCCAGGTTTGCTACACCAGGCACATAGAGCGTGTACTTAGAATGAACAAATGCCACATCCGTAGATCCTAGCTGTTCACGCTGTGATGCCTCGTCAGCACGAACGAAGACGAATGCCAGTAAAACATCAATCAAGTCTTGATAAAGAGGACCGGTTTGCTCATCAAAAAGGCGTAAACTTGGCAAGGTCTGAGTGATGTCTTTTTTGATTGCTTCCATCAAATCGTCTGGAAACGCACTAGAACTGATTGCCCTTTGTGCTGACTCTAACGCACGTGGAAAAAGCTTGTGAGACAGCATAAGATCATTTCCACACGCTCGTGGCCACAAACGTGCACGTAAGACTTGTGGTATTCCTCCCCACCATAGATTCCACAGTTTTTCGTCTTCTCTAGCGCGTGTCCAGCAGGGCATGATTTCGCGTTCCCATACAAGGCGCGCATGTTCTTCATCTTCCTGTCGTTTTCGTAGCTCAGACCTGCGAGAAACAACGCGCCGTTTTTCAGCTTGTTTTGACTCGTGCATCATACGTTCGAAATCGGCGAGATGTTTTGCTTCTTCTTTCCGCGGTTTGGGTGGAAGATGTGGCATACGTGTCAAATTTGAAGACCCTCCTTTTGGAGCATGTAGAGGTGGCATTATTTGGTTGGAAGGCATTCTAGCCGAGCTTCCCGCTCGTGCTTCAGTTGGTACTGTAGATAATCCAGCACGTACATTTTGTGTCGAATTTTTCGGTGATACAGAATCCATTTCGAAAGATATGTCATTGTTTGTAGCATTGGTGTTGTCATCCGCATCTTTCCATGATGAGGATCCTTTCTTGCGAAGCGGGCTCTCAGCTGCATTGTATGAGAATCTGGAGGGGAAATATTCGGAAGAATCAAATTTGTTAGGTGACCTAACAGACACCAATTCACCATTCGAGTCTTGTACTGTCATGCTGACACCAGGAACCATATTGGGGTCGTATACAACGCCCCTAGGTGGAGCTGGGCCTTTTCCAGCCAAGAGCAAAGGCCGAAGACGAGACGAAGACCCAGGAGCCTCAGTCCGGCTCCTGTATTTTCCTTCCACACCCCGTT
>ENA-OOJM01000090-OOJM01000090.1-human-skin-metagenome-genome-assembly--contig:-NODE-90-length-31539-cov-7.477989_pt1 | contig 31539 bp, 18 predicted proteins | sample MGYA00248875_ERZ500988 | MGnify/ENA primary metagenome ERZ500988 (study PRJEB25958, sample SAMN03398507) | human skin metagenome | study: EMG produced TPA metagenomics assembly of the Human Skin... | reverse complement strand
GCCGTTTGACGCGCATCGATGATGTCTTGGCATGTACTCTGTCCACGCTTGGCCTCGACGATCGTACGACTGAACGGCGAGGGCATGGACTTGTCTTCATCAAGCACGAGTGCCCGATTGATTTTCGCCACATCTCGATCCACTTCAACGTTGAGCGTGCGCAAAAAGTCGGTCGTGTCCTCGTCGGTGTCCATGCCGAGGATGCGAGTGAGGTATGTGAGCGGGAGGCCATGGTGCTGGGGAAGGTAGGCGCGGGCGAGCGCCTTGACCGCACCGATGCGTACGGTGGGAAAGAGGTTTTCTGCAAGGCAGGCCATGAGGTATCCCACGTCGGGACGGCGCACAGCATCCAGGGCGCGGGTGAAAAAGTTCGGCGTCGCCTCGGTGTTGCTTGGCTGCCCGCGCTTCTCGAGCAGGTTGGAGCGCTGGATCATCGTGCGGAACGTCAGAGCCCATTGCAGTGGCGGTGCTAAGAACACGGGAGCCGGCAAGAGTTCGACTTCTCGTAGTGCCTCGGGATCGCGGACGTGCAGCAGCAGATTGTAGGCGCGGAACTCGGGCTCGGTGTCGTACGTGTGTCCGATAGCGCGTGCATCATCGTAGTACTCCATAAGACTGCGCAGTGTCTTGCGGAGCTGCTCGAGCTCCTGCTGCTCGCTCCACGCCTCGGCACCTACGCCGCCCTTCCAGTGCAGACACAGGATGTGGTAACGTGCGATGCGCTCGTGGCAGGCGATGGCGATCGCGCCGCTTTCGCTCTGCACAATAAAGTCCTGCCGAATCGCACGTGTGCGATTCCACAGGAAGGGCTGAACGGCGGCAAAGTGCGGATCGCTTGGCTCGCGCGGGACGAGCTGGTGCACAAGATAATCCAGCGTCTGCTGCAGCACCGCGGGCGGGCGCACTTCCTCCGGCAGCGGCAGCTCACGACCAGCTGCAGGACGGCGGTATATTTTCACGGCCAGGCGCGCATCGGCTTGCTGCGTGCCTGGCACGACCTCGAATCGGTCCAGCTCCTTTTGCACCTCACGCTCCACGCGCTCGTACTCAGGGCACATGTCCATGCACGTCCCGACTAGCTTCGTGTCCTGTGCCACGTATGCCTCGCGCTTCCGCGCATACTGCTCCTTGAGCTCCGCGAGACGCACAGCCGCTACATCCTCACGCGGCCGAAAACGCTCGGCACGCTCCTCGGCGTCCATCGTGGCAGGAAGCACAGAAAGTGGAGGCTGACGACGCCCTGGTTGTTTTGTCTTCATGGTCGTGGACGTTTGGGGCGACCTGCTGCGTGGTGCGCGGTCGCGGCATGCGTTCGTGTCCAAGACCATCGTGGTACTGGGAGAGCCAAGTAGTGGCAAGTCCACACTTGTCCAGCAGCTCGCCGGCGCGCGTGGCACGACCGTGCCGCGCGAAACGACCGGTCCGTTGCGATTTGGATACATGGGCGACGATCGCTCCACGTCTGACGAAGCACTGCGAACGGGCGTATACACCGTACACTCGTCCGATCCATCCGTGGTAGCCACGCTTCCCTATGCATTCCCGCCTGTACAGACCGCGCCGGATGCATCGGCTCTGGGCTCGTTGCGCCGGATGCGCGATACACTCTTTGTGCTCGTGCTGGACTGGTCCAGGCCATGGACCTTTGCCGCGCAGCTTGTGGCGTGGCTGCACATGCTCTGCCGACTCGTGGAGTCTGCGCACGCCGCGGGGTGTGAGCACGACGCCGAGACGGAGCGTGCTGACATGAAGCAGCATCTCGCCTCTATGCTGTCATGCGAAGCTGCGGACAACTTGGGCGTGCCCCTTGTGATCGTCTGCACCAAGGCGGATGCCATTGATACGGCCATTCGCGAGCGGTATCTACGTGACGATCAGTTCGATTTCATACAACAACTCCTTCGCACCGTGGCTCTGCGGTTCGGCGCTGCCGTGTTTTCTACGACTATCAACAGAGCTGCCTCCTTTGACGCACTCCGCTCGTTCGTAACACAGGTCCTGCATCATGAGACGGCGCCTTCACTGACGCCCAGCACCGCCGATGCCCAGCACCTGCTCGTGCCGCCCGGCTGGGACTCGTGGAGCAAGATCGAAGCGATCCACGAGTCGTTTTCTTGTGCAGCATGGCATGAAGCATGGGCGCACGATATCCCTGCGGCGCAAGCCGAGCATACCACGCGACTTTGCGAGCGTGTTGTACCTGCACCACCGCCCGACGCATCGGCCATGGCTGATGATGTGCAGGTTCCATCCGAGCACGACTTTCTAGCGGATCTCGAGGCCCGGCAAGCGACAGATAGTGCAGCGCCTGTGTCTACGGCTCCTGCCCGCAATGCCATGGGGCCATCGATGCATACATCGACACTGGACCTGCCGTCCGTCGGGCGCGTGCTCGATGAGCAAACCCAACCTGTGCCGCGTGAGGAAGCACGAGCGCCGAGCTTGACGACGCCCAAGCAGACTGAGGTGCTACACAGCTTCTTCCAGAGCCTGCTCAAGAAGCCATCGAGTCCCTCAGGGGCGTCGCCGCGCACGGCGCATCGCGCGCGTCGACACAAAGACAGTAGCTAGCTAGGATAGTGGTTCTCCTTGTTATCATGGGCATATGTGACTGTCATAACGCGTGGCGGCGCGCCGTACGCGGCGTATGGGTCTTCAAAGACGGTGAATTCGCGGGCGCCGCTAGCCAGTCGCACGCCTTTGCTCTGGTGTCGGCGGGGCCGCGCCGTCTGCAATAGCGATAGGCGACGGCATACTTCGTCGACCACATCTCCCTGCACGGATCGTTCTGCCACCTGTTCCGCATCCAGCTCGCTGAGCGGCCGACGCTGAGCGCAGCGCTTGCCGTCCATAGCGAACACGCTCCGAACAACACGTTGGGAAGCGACACGCGTTACATCACGTGATTGTGGGTATCGAGGCATCTATACAGAGGGCGAGGCCTCCCAGTAGGGTCGGCAGGCCTCGAGGCGCTGTGCGGCGCGGGGAAACGCGGCCAGGAGTGCGTCGCGCAAGTGCCGCTGCTTTTCGAGCGCCTCGTGAATCGCGCGCATCGTGCGAAGCGAGGCGAACCACGAGTCCCGCGGCGCACGAAGATTCGCATGGTGCACCATGTCCTGTGCAGGTTCGTCCATTTGGGCCACCGCCATGGCCCGATCCATGCGTCGGCTGGGCGGGTCAGTGGGCCCGGGTGTGCGTCCATCGTTGACAGAGGCGAATTGGTATAACGGGTCCGCAGCGTACAGACGCACCGCCTCGTCGTCCGTCACGACGGTCTGCTGCGACATGGGCGGCGCATCGGGCAGGACCTGTTCGACGATGCGCAGTGCGTCACCGAGGCGATCTGCCCGTACGAGCGCGCGGCATAAGTGATTGTAGTTGTGCACGTCAAACGACAGGCCGTCGCGCTTAGCACGCGTCCATATTTCGGCCACACGCTCGTGGCGCCCGGCCCGCGAGGCAGTGTCGATGGCGAGCGACAAGGGAATACAGAGCATATTGCGCTGGAACGGCCCGATGCTCGGCGTGCCGGTGGCTTGGCCTGCCAGCATATCAGCGGCAGCAGCGTCGGACGCAGCACGCATCACAAGCGTGGCGTACAGCTCGTCCCACAGACGCAAGACTTGGTTGACGTCGCCCACGGCGCGATAGGCATTCATAAGCACGGTGAGCGCCTGTGGGGACAACGGCTCGCCGCTGTCCACGAGGCGGCGGAACAGCCGCTCGGCCTCCCACACATCACCGCGTTTGCCGTGCGCGTCAATGAGTGGCACGAGGAGATGATGCCATCGCATGCCCTGCTCAAGCACCGGCACCTGCCACGTCCGTTCCTGCGGCTCGTCCAGCAGACGCATGACAAGCTGATGCGCCATGGCCAAGTGCGATTCTGTGCCGTGGGCATAGCTGTGCACGAGGATCGCATGTGTGATATGAGACGGCTGAATGCCACGGTGTTCGAGCTGATCGATCATCGCGCGTGCACGTTCGTGGTTGTCGTGACGCAAATACGCATGTAAGAGAATCGTGTGCAGCGCCAATGTTGCGCCACCTGGGAGTGTATCATCGGCCAGTTGAAAGAGGTGTTCGGCCAGGCGCACGCGTCGGCTATCGCAGGCACTCTGCATGACGAGGGCATACGTCCGTGCATCCGGCGCTAGACCACGACGACGCATGTCTAGCAAGAATGGCACAATGTATTTGACCGGCGTGCCTTTGTGGACACACGCCTTGAGCAAAGTATTGTACGCGCTCGTGTTGGGCCGCAGCGCTGCCTCGGGCTGTTTTTCAAGCCACGCAAAAATGCCCTGCGCAGCCACATAGTGTCCAGCGCGGATATACGCCGTCATAAGCGCAGTATACACGCGCAATGGCGGCCGCATACCCTGCGCCCGCTGCCACGCAATGAGCGCGGCGGCCCGTTCTGGCAGGCATGCATGGCCCAGCGCTTGCACGAGATAGGTCAAAGTGCTCACTGAGCATGCCATACCCGCACCCTGCAACTGAGCGGCGACGTCCAAGGCATCCGCCGTACGTCCGTGCCGCGCGGTCAGCCGAGCCATCTCGCCATACAGGCGCTCCGAGGCAAAGCGCTGCGTCGCTTCCCAGAACACATCACGTGCTCCACACACGTCGTTGTGGCGGACCAAGGCACGGAGCAGCCAAAAGGCGTGTTCTTCGGTGCGAGGCGCACCTGGGCCGGTGTAGGAACGCACAGCAGCCACGTCGCCGCGACTCGCCGCACAGATAAGTCGTGCGCGATCGCGCACGACATCCTCCGGCTCGTGCTTGAGCATGCGCTCCATCGACTCCGCATCGCCCAGCTCAGCATAGTACGTAGCGAGCCACCGAAACGATGCGGTCGACGTGCCGTGCACCACGAGCCACTCGACCAGAGGCTGCACCACATTGCGCTCGCGCAGGGGCGCAGCCGTGCGCAGCACGCGGCGCATCGCACCCTCATGGGGCACGAGTCCGTGTGCCAGCACATCAGCCATGAGCTGGGCACTCTGCTGCGCTGCGCCTCGGTTGGCGAAGGCCAAGCAAAGGACACTGGCCAGGTGAGAGCGCTCATCTGCTGAACAGGGCAATGATACAATCCGCTCGAGTTGTGCGCGCGCGTCCAATACAGATGACAAGAGCGTATACACAGCTTTGACGACGCGTGGGAACGGCGGCTGCGCCATAGCTAGAAGCCGGGGATGTGTCCACAGCCACGAGGCAAAGTGTGTCGCGATCGTATCCTCGTACGGCGCTGCGGCAGCCTTGGCGTGGATACAGGCCGATTCGAGGGACGAAAGCACAGCGCTGGCGGCGCGGTACAAGTCATCCACGACCGGATCTTTTTGGCGCTGATGGGTATGTTGGCCACGAAGGGATTGGGCCTGTAATGCACGCATTTGCGGCGCATGATGCGTGAGAAGTGTGTCAAGCTGGGTGAGGGCCGCGGATGTATCGCCCCGCAGAGCTAAGAGTTCGATGGCCATGGTCTCTGACGCGCGGTGTGGCCACAGACGCTCTCCGACGAATCGGCGGAGCTGTGTGTGTTGTTCATGCGACGTCACTGTGTACATGCACGAGTCGACGAGATCGAGAATGCGGTACATGGTGGGCACGTCCGGGGCCGAGTCGTCGGAGGCCAGGGCGGTGTGGACGACGTGCGACACATGCGAGAGATAGGAGCGCCGTGCCGTGCGACGCTTCTGCACGGTATCAAGAGGAGACGCAGCTACTCCTTTGAATGTATGCTGAAAGGCGCGGCCACGGGGTGGACGAGCACTTTTGTACGGTCGCCACGCCAGGGGGGCGTAGACCAGCTGCTGTGGCTTGACAGCGTGCCACCGCCCCGCAAGCCACCACCGCGGTGGATGGAACTCGACTGTGTAGTTCCACAGCCACTGCAAAGCATGGTGAGTGAAGACGGCGGACGTAAAGAAGCCCACCGGGGGGCTCGTCATTCGTCGCCACAGGATGAGAATAGCCCCTGCCCTGGTCGACGGCGCACAAAAACGAAGAAGCATATGCTGACTAAACCTACGAGTGACTGAACGAGAGCTCCTGGTGGATCGCCTGCAAGCGCTGCTTCCAGGCCTGGACCTGCTCGAGTTTGGAACGGAGATCCGTGAGCTCTTGCTCGATTGTGAGCTTCTGCTCATCTCCAGCCAGATTAATTACTTCATACTTGTCGTCGCCCTTCAAATCGAGGAGCAGTTGGTGGTACTTGAACAGACTCGGACGGTGCGAGATGGTAATGAGAGTGATGCCCATGTCCTTAGCGTGCGCGTACATCAAGCCCTCGACGTCCGTCGAGACGGCTGACGTGCACTCGTCCAGCACCGCGAAGGATGGGTGATGGTAGAATAGACGCGCCATGCCCATGCGCTGTTTTTCGCCGCCTGAAAGCACATCCTTCCACTCCTTGCGTGTGGTCCAACCGCCTTCCCGGTCAGGGAGGTAGGCCAGGTGCACGCGTCGCAGAATCTCCATGAGATCCTCGTCCGTGCGCCCGGACTCGAGGTGCTCCTGGTACGATGCCGGGTAAATGACCTGCTCACGCAGGCTGCCCGTGTTGAGGTACGGACGCTGCGGCAGGAACATGATGCTGTCATGATGGGGTTTCTCGAGCACACCGTCAAAGAGCGGCCAAAGACCCGCGAGAATACGCGCGACGGCCGTCTTACCCACACCGTTCGAGCCCGTGACCATCATGTGGTCGCCTGGGTTGATGTGGACACGGAGACTGTGCAGCAGTGGCTCGCCACCACGCTCCTGGCCTGGCGCAGGCGTGACAATGGGCACGTTCGTGAACTTGATATGGTCCTTGTCCTCGATCAGCTGGCCGCGGAGGTGGCCCAAGTCGTAGAAGGGAGTGTCGTCTGGCAGGTCGGCGGGGCGCGGCACACTTTGGTAATCATCGTGCTGCAGCAGATGCAGCGACGATATGAGCGCGTACACACGCGATGTCTGGCCGGCGAGGGTAGCGATGCCTTTGTAGCTGTACATGAGACGACTCCCTGCGTCGGCAATCGCGAGCAGGATGCGCCTGTTGGAGATGTAGCTCTCGGTCTGCTTGACGATGTGTGGGTCCGAGTTGACCTGGCCGCTACGGCTCCTGGCCTGGGCACGGAAGGCCGGCACAGCCATCAGCAAGTAGCCAAACGCAGACCACGAGTACTTGAGCACAAAGTCTTCGACCGAGTTGTAGCCTACACGGGCCTGGAGAATGGAGCGGATATGGCGCACCAGGTCCCGGTACGAGCGCCGCAGGATCCCTTCTTCCGTAGATGCGCCGTTGTAGAAGGCCACTTCCTCGGCGTTGATAATGAGACGGCTGTGTGCATTGTAAAAGTTGCCTTCGAGCTTGGCCTCGAGCGCGGCGAGTTTGCCGAAAGGTGGCGACACGGCACGTAGTACGTGCGAGGACACAAAGTACCCGAGCATCGTGCCTAATACACCGCCGAGACCCAGGTTCTGGCCGATCTGCCATACAAAGATCAGCATGTCAAGCAGGGGCTTGGATATGTTCGAGTACAGTTCCGAGAGCACGTCACAGAACAACACAATGTCGTGCGTGATATACTGGCTCACGGCATCGAGTCGGTTGTCGAGGTTCGTGACGCGGTAAAAGTTTTGGTGCTGGTTCAGGTACAGATCGTGCACGTAGCGCGTGAGTCGCGTCCTGAATGAGATCGACAGCTTGGACTGCAGGAAGCGGATCATGGAGTTCGTGTAGGTCGACGGCACCGCAAGTGCGAACCACAGACCGAGGCCACGCAGGAATCCCCAGCGGTCTGCCGAGATCAGTGTCTTGACGATGTATCCGTCCAAGCGCGCGACTAGCAGACTCAGGTAGGTGCGCAGCACGAGGAACATGCTGTGCAGCAAGAACAAGTACGTCTCCTTCGAGCGCAGGCTCGGGAAGATGATGCGGAAGAGGGCGCGGAGCTGCCGGAGGAACTCGCGGTTGACGCCGACACACATCGCACTCGCACTCGACATACTCTCGCCGGCCTCAGGCGCGATCGTGCTCTCGTTCTCGCGGACTGCTTTGGCATTTTCGCGTGTGATACCTCCCCATGGACTCAGCATGCCGAGGCGCGTCTTGGCCGCCTTTTTGCTCACGGGTGGCGGCAGGGAAAAGGACTCGTAGTCCTTCACAAACGTCGCAGGGTCCGTCGGCGTGACATGCGCGGCACTCAGACGGCCGCGGTCAGGTATGAGCAGTTTGATGGTGCCATTTTGGCTCTCTGTCGGATAGTACAGCTGCTCAAGGCCCTCGTCCAACGTCATGGGATCCACATGCTGGCGCTGCCTGCGCAGCCGAGCCAAGTGCCCGCGCAGGCGCCGCAGACCAAGCAGACGCTTATGGCCAAGCGCCAGCACCAGCAGCACCAGCACGAGTGCTCCGCGTGAGCGGTGCGGTGCTGTGGCCAGCCGTGACTGCACTGCTGCCATTCCCACGGTCGCACACGCACGTCGAGGGAAAAAAAGACGCAGTCCCCCCACTGGGCCGAGGCCGCCGGCTGCGCGTGCGGGCGAAAAGCCAGGCCGGCGTCGGCGCCGTTTGATCACGTGAGCGTCGGCGTGGCAGGGGCCCTCCACGCCGGAGTTGCGTGGCCCAAGGCGCCACGACGCGTGTGGCTAGAAGCTTGGCGCTGGAGCTGTCATCGCCTCATCATGGTCCTGTCGGCGGCAGCGAGTCGTGGAGGCCGCAGCAGCATGGAGAGTGGCAGTGCGGGACTGCGTGCATCGTTCGCGAGTGTGCGCTCAGGCCTCGGTGCCGGTGTGGGCGATCCACTCCGCATGTCGTTCGACCGCTCGGAATCGCATGCGTCCATACGGCCCATGAACGCGTACCAGCCGCTGGAGGACGGGCCGCACCGGTCATCGGTGTCGTCGGCTGTGTTCTCGGGTCCGCGTCTGAGCGTCTCCGCGGAGGGGCCGACGTTCACCTTCAAGAGTGCCGATCTTCGCCGTGCGTTGGAGCTCCACGAGGCACTCGCACGCAAGGCGTACATGGAGGGGTACCTGCTGGTGCGCCATGCCCTCGGTGTTGATGGCCAGCCAGATCACCGCACGCACCGCTTTGATACATGGACCGAGTGCTTTGTCCAGCTCCACGGCACGGTCCTGAGTCTCTGGGAGGCGCAGCGTCTCGCCGATGCCGCGCAGCAGGGCCGCGACGTGCCGCCTATGTACATCAACGTGACTGAGGCGCTCGTGGACTATATCGGCATGTACGTTGACGCCCCCTTGTCCGACCCCGGCACCCGCCGCACCCTATACCATGTCTTTGCTCTCAACTCGGCGGGCCAGAATCGCGTGCTGTTCTGCTTCCATATCCCGCCGCCGTGTGACCCTGCGAAGGTCGAACAGCGCCTCTCGCCGAAGAATGCCCAGCATCCCGAGCATGCCGCTGTCGTCGAATGGCGCAACATCGGCCTGCAGTACCTGCAGGCCTGGATCAATGCCATCCGACTCGCGTCGTGGGAACGCATGCGTCTCGACGAGATTTACACGGGCGCGCTTATCCGCGCCCGCCTCAGTGCCGTCAAGGGGGCTGACGTCGCCGACATCTCGGAGCTCGCCGTGCGCTCACCGCTCGTCAAGGGCCGGCACGAGGGCTTTGTGCGTGCACGGTTCATGGGCTCGACAGAGTGGCGCCGCTGCTGGATGGTCGTCCAGTCGCACTGGTCCGATGGCGAGCAGGCCACCGGTCTCCGCCGCATGTTCCGCCTAGGCGGTGATCGCGCGAGTGTCGTGGCCGAGTCGACGCACCCGCCGCCGCCGCCGCCTGGCGTGATTCCGTCGCCGGCTGTGGCGTACTTGTACGACTCGCGGCGCAGCAAGCAGCCATTCGCGAGTCTGTGGCATGTGCGGCACGTATATGCCGTGTACCCGTCGCGTGCGCAGCTCGTAGAGGACAGCGTGCTGTTCAAGGCCGAGGGATCGCTGCCGCACACGTCCTCGACGTCGGCGACCCTGCACCCACGCACATCGGGATGGGTCATGTTTATGCCTGACATGCCCGCGGGCCAGGCGCGCGGTGCGAATGCAGAGATGATGAAGTGGATCATTGCGATGATGGATGCCTTCGGGCTGTATGGTCGTCCCGATCAGTTTGCGTGGGACCCACGGAGCGCCCACTCGCCGTTCTTTGCGTACCCGATCGGGCCATTCAAGGATCACCTGTTCCTTGATCGCGCGCTGGCCGAGTGCCTGGACATCTCCGTCGAAGACCACATGGTGACGCGCCAGATGCTGCATGACATTATGGCCGCGCGTATGCGTGGCGAGCAGACGGCGATCGCACCGCCGCTGCCGGCGATCCTGTCTCAGAGCGCGTCGCAGCCTGCGCCGGCACCGAGCGCGCCTGCTGACGCCCTCCTGACGCCTCGTGCACAGGGCGTGCCGCTCTCGAACGAGACGCCAAAAGAGGCTGCGCCAGCCCCTGACGCCAGGCCCGCCTCGGGTGAGGCGCTGCCGTCGGCCGCCCTGGCTGCCGGGACCTCGCCCACGGGCGCCTCTTCGTACGGTGTGCTATCGTCGGGTGTCTCTTCCTACGATGCCGCGCCCGCATCCAGGGCAGATCGAGACGCTGCTGGCGCAGCCCCGTCGGCGGCTGCAGATATGGCGGCCCCCCCAAAACTCAAGGCCGCTGCCTTCCAGGCGCGCCGTCTATCGATGGAGCCGGCGGTGCAGGCACCGGCGCCCCATCCCACTTTTGACCAGGCCTACCGCGAGTACGACCATGCGGCGGCGTTCGATGCAGGCCCATCGGCTTCCCTGTACGACGCCCTGCCCACGTTGCCGCCGGTATCGTCTGAGATGGACGAATTGGACCGCACACTTCAGGCGCTCACGACCGAGCCGGACACGCAGCCGATCAACCCGCGGCACGATCTGATTTATCCGTGGCCCATCCCCGAGCAGGCGGAACAGACGCCCCTCTCGCCGATCGCCGAAGCATCGCAGGCCGGTGCGCCGCCCCTCAGTACGCAGACCCAGGCGAGCGTCTACGCCGGCACGCAAAGTGCGTCTACCGACGCGCCTGGATCCAGTGCCTCGACCGCCTCACCGGCGCTGCCATCGACGCTGTCGTTCCTCGCGCCCTCCGTCGGCGCATGCCACGTGTCCAGCGACACGGACCACGAGACGGAGGCGCATGTCGTGCAAGACTACATCGAGGAGCCCAAGGCGCTGCCCCCCGTCACGAGCTCCGTCGTGACGACCTCCCAGCCGCCGCCGCCGAGGCGTGCGCCCATGCCGAGCAACGACGACGACGCGTACGGCGTGCCGGACGAGCAGCGCAGCCCGCCTGATGCACCGAGGCGGCGCGTCATGCCGATCGACGACGCGGGCGCCTACCCCTCGTCCTTTGGCCGCCGACAGCAGCAGCAGCAGCAGCCATCGACCGCGCACGCCAAGCACGCGTCCGTCCGTCCAGGCCGCATGCCCGGCGCCGCGTCTCAAGCCTCGCACGAGTGGGTCGATCACGACGACGAGTATGACGTGCCGGAGGCACCAGCAGACGCGCCAGCCGCCGACCCAAACGAGTTTTGGATCTCGCCAGCCACCCCCGCGTCCTCCCACGATGCATCCCCCATGCCCCCGGCACCGAGCATGGCGCCTTCTCAGCCGTTGCCCACCGCCCGCGCCAAGGCATCAGCGCCGCCACGCACGACGTTTGTGAAGCTCGACGATCCACGCGCATCACGCGCACACCCCACGCAGGGCCTCCTAGCCGCCGCATCGCAGGAGCGGCTCGCTCGGAACGCACGCCAACAGGAAGCACGCGAGGCCGGACAGGCGCTCGTCCAGGTGCCCTCCAAGCCGCCGCCGCCGCAGGCCGGGCTCATGGGCGCGATCCACTCGCGCCACACGTCCACCGCGCCAGGCGAACAGCCGCGCCCGGCACGCCCCGCGTCGGCAGCTGCGCCTCCCGTGTCGAGCCCACCGACGCCCTTGTGGCCGCAGCAGCAAATGATGATGCACATGTACTACTGGCAGCAGCAGCAGATGATGATGATGGGCATGATGCCGTACATGTCGCGCGAGAACATGATCGCTCAGCAGCAGGCGATGCAAGCCGCACAGCAGGCGTACTACCAGGCGTACATGCAATATGCACCCTCGTCCGCCATGCCGACGCCCGCTTCCTCGCCAGGTGTGCCGAGCATGCCGATGATGCCGATGATGCCGATGATGGATGGCAGCATGCCGATGATGCCGACGTCCTCTTCGTCCGCGGGCCACGGCTCGGCCGCGCGCGATGGCAGTGCGCCCAGTCAGAGGTCGTCGACGCCATGGGACGCGCCCAAGTCCAAGTCTCCGCCGCCGCCCATCGCACGGACGCACCGAGCCTAGATCTTGTCCCATAGCTCAGCGACGATATCGTCCACGCGTGTATGCGATACAGTGATGCCCTCGTCAGAACCGGGCGGCTCAAGCGCGGCGAGCTGCGACGCGAGCATATCGGCCTTCATGAAATGGCCGCGGCGGCGCTGGAGTCGGTCCATCAGGACGGCAGGATCGACTCGCAAGTACACAAACACCACCCGCATATCCGTCGCGCGAAGCACATCACGGTACGCACGCCGAAGGCACGAGCATGCGACGACGCACCGCGGATTCGCAGCGCGCTCGGCCGCTTCGCGTACACGCACGATCCACGGCCACCGATCCTCGTCCGTCAATGCCTCGCCCCGCGCCATCTTGGCGACAGCTGCGGGCGTATGAAGATCATCGGCATCGCAGAACGGCGCTCCGCACGCGCGCGCGAGCGCCTGGCCGACGGTCGTTTTGCCGGCGCCGGCCACGCCCATGACCACGACACAGGTGCGCATGGTGGAGAAAACGGGCGCATTTTCCTATACACGTAAACTACAGTGGTATCATGCCGACTCGGCAGGCGTCCGTGCAAAGGGGCGTGAGGGGGCATGGGCGTTCGCGTCCGCGAACACCACGGCCTGATGCACGAGCGTATCCCACGTCGCCGAGGACACACCCGTGCTGGGAGCTTGCAGCACCAGCAGGAGCGAGTTGGCCAACAAGTCGACCTTGAGTCCATCCGGGCCGGACGCCGAATCGACATCCGTCTCGTCTTCCGTCGAAAAGCCCATGTCCAAGCTCTCTTCCACAAACGTCTGCGCACGCAGACTCGCCACGGCATGGTGCGTAGCCGACATGTCGGCGACGCCCGGCCCCGAGCCCGTGCTGTTCGCAAACGAGGGATGCCGCGATCTCATCCGAGAACGTAGCGGAGGCCGAGACAGCCTCGTCTGCCGGTATCTCTCGTGCTGCTCCGTAATGGCATGAGCATGGATCCGCACGATCAAAAGACGCCCATGCTCGCATTCGACAAACATGGGCGTGTTGGTATCACAACTCTCGGACTCGGTCTCAGCGCCCGAAACACTCTGGTCCTCTGACACAGCGCCCTCCATCTCGCGAAGACCACGGCGCATGGAGGCTCGCGGCAGACCCGGTCGCTCGGAGCTCGGGCGCCGCTCGCGGGCGGAGTGCCTACTGTGACTGCTTGCGTCGCGTGGACGCGACGTGGATAGGCGCCGCTGCGTGCGCGAATTCCGTACAGACGCTGATATCGCGGCAGAGGCGGACGCCGGCACCGGCAGCTCCGGCACCGGCATCATCGTCGCGCGCCTGATTTGCTTAGAGTTCTTTCGCCATGCCGTCATGGCAATCGCTGCGAGCATTCTGACACGCTCTTCCGCAGAAGGCGGTGCTCGCGCAGGTGGCGCCATCAGTCCCGCATGGGGCCATGGCTCGGTGCCCTCACCGGCTTTGCATGCATACCCGTACAGCTCACCCGATCGATCGCAGAGGATAAAGGCAGTATGAGCACCATGTTCGTGGATATCATCACCGACCAGCGCATGCAACTGCGTCGAGATAAGCGCTATGCGCAGCATGGAACGCGGGAATCAATCACGCAAGCGTCGAGACGATCCTGCTGCTTGATGCCCCGGCGCCGTGACGCAGCGAGAAGTCTATTTTTTTTTTTTTTCAAGGGGGCCCTGCGCCCCTATCATACCGGACGCACGTCATTGGGATTGGCCGCCGACATAAGCCGCGGCGGCATGAAGCGCATCGGTCCAATCACGTACGCCCATAGGATGACATAAGATGACGCATGTCCTCTCGACGGTTCTGTACACGTGCTCTGTGCGTTAAAGCCAGGTCTGTCCCAATACGTTGCGCACGCTTGGCTGCCATCAGCCACGTCTCATCGTAACCTCGCCTTGCTTCGCACCTGGGCGCAGGAGCACGGCTGACTGCTTCTACCCCAGCTTCGAGTCAAGTCTTTGCTCGTGTGAGGGTAGCCACCGAACGACATTGGACCGTGTATCCAGCCACCATCGCGCCATCGTTTGCCTTGTTTTGAAAGGGGACGTGCTCAGTCCTGCTTTCTAGATACCATTCGATCTCAGATACCATCCATCATCCGCACTCATGGAGTTGTCTTCCACTCATACTACGCAACCACATACCACTCTGCCTAATCAGCCACCTGTATCTTCTCCTTCCTTGTCACCACCCACGCATGCCTCGAGCTCGGCGAGCTTATCGCAGCGTGATGTCAAGGCGGAGCAGGTCGTGCCACGCCTGGATACCTCCCACGGCAACAAGCCCATCTCGCACAGCAGCCACAGCAGCAGCGGCCAGAGCAACAACAAATTCCGCTGCCGCGTTGCCATGGCCTGTGTCCACTGCCGTCACCGCAAGATCCGATGCGACGGCGCACAGCCCTCCTGCTATACATGTACGCGGCTGCAGCGCAAGTGCGAATACGAGCGTGTGTCCGAGCAAGATAATCTATTGTCGCGTGAACGCAAGCGCCTAAGTCGCGAACGCAAAGCCGCGCGGCTCGCAGCCTCGGCGTCGCAGGGCCAGGCGCCGCCGGCTACGCAGACCAAGCAGCGGCGAGCCGCCGCCGACGAGAAGCATCATGCGCCCAAGGCGGATCCCGTGTCGGCTGCGGCGCTCCCGCCGTCGTTCCCTGTGCCTATCCCCACTCATGTACCGCCGACGGAAATTGCGCCCTCGCTCATCCAGTCGCCGAGCGATGCCATGTCGGTGGCATGGTCGTCGGCGCATGTGGCTCCGGGTGGCGAGCCCAAGGCGCCATCGACCAAGGACCTGATGCCATGGGTCACGGTGCCGCCCTATGTCGATGCTATGGAGGCGTCCGTGCCTGGGCTGGATGCCACGTCGAGTCTGGCTGCGCCGTCGTCGACCTCGCCGACGGAGCCCGACTCGCTCGTTTCGCTGCGCTCGACGGCGGACCCGAGTCTGCTTGAGCTCAGTGCGCCGCCCTCGGCGCTTTCTGACATGAGCCCGGCGCTCTCGCCCACCGAGCCGTACTTTGGCAGCGAGACGGGCACGTCCAAGTCGGGTGACTCGATTTCGTCGGAGGCGACGCATGTGGATCCGCTCGAGCTGACGACGTCGCTCGATACACCGCTCAAGCTCTTTAGTGACCAGCCGCTACCTCCGAGCAGCGCCATGGCACCCACACCCCTCTCCATTGAGAGTGAGGGCCGAGATGGCCCTCGCAGTGACGGCCCGCGCCTGGCGACGGGCTTCTCACCCCTCTCGCCTCAACTGGCGCCGCCGTCCATGGATCCCATGGAGCTTGGCTTTGAGGACGGCGCAAGTGGCGGCGCTGCGGGCTGTGTCCCTGTCGTCGACGGTGCCGGCAGCGACGTGAGCAGCCTGTACAGCTCGTCGCTGCCGATCTCCAGCCACGCTGGGTTCGGCGCCGACCTGGAGCCCAGCAGCCTGCCGATCCTCTCGTCCTGGACCCATCCCACACCCATCAGATAATTCACGTAGTTCGACTCCTATGTGTTATGGCCACTGTGCAGGTCCGCTGACCTGGCCCAGCGATACCTGGCACCACTGGTCCTGCATCCACACGACGGACCACGTACCTTCCTGCGACGTCGGCACGCGGTACTCGTTCGCATGCCACGCCTCGACGGTGTGTGTTTCGAGCACGCGCGGCCGCGCATGGGTGTCGGCCGGCTCGGTGCGCTGGTATGTGAACGAAAACGGCGGCTCGCCGCGCAGCTGGAACACGATCTCCGTCTGTGCGCCTTCGTGCAGCGACTCGATGTGGTGCTGCCCGGCCGATATGTGTGCGCTCGGCAGGGCATGTACCATGCGCTCGAGCGGTGCATGCGTCTGGCGACACGCGTTCGTGCGGTGAGCGGCTCCCAGCACACGCAGCACGCCTGGGCGGTCTGCCATGCGCCAGAACTCGGCACTGCGCGACGTCACGCGCGACGTCGCACCCTCGAACGTGTACGTGACGGTCCATGGCGGCGTGCCCTGCAGCACAAAGTCCATGCGCTCGCCGACGCAGTAGTGTTCACGCGTCGTGGGCGCCACGACGCCCGCGCTTTCCACGACGTCCACGACGACGGGCGGCGGCTGCGTCCCGTCCTGACGGCAGTGGGCATCGTCGACGCGCAGGACGCGCACTTCCCACGTCCCCGGCACCCCGAACGGCGCCGGCAGCGCGACGGTCCATTGCGTGCCGTGCACCGTGTGCGCGAAGCGCATCGCCTCGGCATGGCCCTCGGTGTGCACGGGCCGCGCCTCGATGTCCACACGGAACGGCGGCGTGCCGTGCAGCTGCAGCGTCGGGGCCTGCGCCCACGTGTCGCCGAGGCAGGCCGAGAGTCGTGCGGGCGTCGCGGGCGCCCAGGCGGCCTGGGGCTGCGGCCACACGCGGTACTCGAGCGCATTCGTGTCGTGCCGTGCGTCGGCGTAGTAGGCATCGCTCGTGCCCATGATATGGTACATGTACGTGCCGGGCACACGCGTGCCGAGCGGGAGAGACACATGGGCCTCCGAGCTTGCGAGCGTCTGTGCATACACGCGGGTATCGCCCTGGTCGGTGAGCAGCGTGCGCTGCACCTTGACGCGCACGGGCGGCTGGCCCTGCAGCGCGATCGTCGCCTCCAGCGGCGTGTGCACACACACGGGCGGCAAGGCGACGATGCCCGTGGGCGCCTCGCCGACGAAGCGCGCATGCGGTCGCGGGCGCATCACGACCTGCGCCGTGTCGTCCTGCACCACTTGTCCACTGCAATGCGCATCGCGCACGCCCGTCAGTGTGTACGTGCCGGGCTCATGCACCGTCAGCGCCTCGTTCGCATCGTGCAGCGTCACAGTGCCGTTCACCACGCCATCGCGCGTGTACGCCACAGTCCACGGCGGCGCACCACGCAGACGCAGCGGCAGCACCGCAGGCTCGTGCTCCTGCAGCGTCACGTTCCATGGCGCCGCAAAGCTCACGGCCGCCGTGGGTGGGCGCACGTCGATGCGCAGGTCGCGCGTCGCCAGGCGGCGCACACATCCACGGCCATCGCGCAGGCTCAGCAGCGAGACCGTCGCGCGGCCCGCATCGTGGCCCGGCGGCAGCGTGATAGGGAGCGTAGCGCGTGACTCGGTGATGTCCGGGAGCGAATGCAGCACAGGCTCCTTGGCCCCTGCGCCGCGGATCGCATACTCGAGCGTGTACGGTCCATGGCCCGTGAACGCGACGTCCGCCTGCACACTCTGCTCGCCACAGCTGCTCACCACCGCATCGTGGTCGCGTTCCGCGCCGACAAACGAGGCGGTCGCCAGGGGATGCGCCACGTGCGTGAACGAAGGCCCATCCAGCGGCACGTGAGCGTAATTCGCGTCGTGCAGCTCGAGAAAGCGGTACGTCACACGGCCCTCGGTGCTGGGCCAGAACTCGAGCTCATCGCGCGTCTGGTCCCGCACGATGCGCTCGTGACGCGTCGGCGCGCCATCCCGCTGCGTCTCGTACACGAGTCGGAATGGCGGCTCGCCCTCGAGATCCGAGAGCGCCTTGACACCTACCGTGCCGGCACAGGCGTCGTCAATGCTCTCAAAGTGGATCGAGGCACGCGGTGGCGGCACATCCACGACCTCACACGTCCACGGCGCGCTGACGCGGCCCACGCAGTGCTTGGACGCAGCGCTCTGCAGCGTATACACGCCCGTCTCACGCACAGGAATCGCGTGCGTGCCATGCGAGAGCGACCGCGTCGTATGCACCGTCTCGCGGTCGTCTCGTCGGTGCACCCACTTGACGTCCCACGCATCGTCCCAGCTCTTGTCCATCTCCACGGCCACACGCAGCGAGAGTCCATGGCACGTCCGCAACAGCTTCAGCGGGCGACCCGGCACACACTGCCTGGCATCCCAATGCACCTGCGCCTGCGCATGCACATACGCTGTGGAAGTCTCGTTCAGGTACGCCACATTGCCGCACACATCGCGGACATGGCGCAGCTGCAGCGCATGCGCGCCGGCCGCCGGCACATCCAGCGCAATGGTCGCCGGCGCACCCGGCGAATGATGCACAAGCGACCGCTCGCCACGCGCATGCGCATACGTCAGCGTCAGAGGCGGCGTGCCGTGCAGCATGACCTGCCACTGCGCCTCGTCGCCCACACAGTAGTCAGACGCGGCCGACACAAAGGAGGCACGCGGACACTCGACGAGCGTGATCGCCTCCGGCACAATGTGCGCCGCCTGCGACTGCCGATCCAGCACCGACTCCAGGCGCACAATGCCCGTGTGCTGCAAGCGCAGGTAGTGGACCGTGACCGGGTCGCGCATGTCTGCTGCGCCGCGGGCCGCGCGGCGCGCGCGCCTGCGCTCCGCCAACGAGAGCGTCTTGGCGCCATGCGGCACATCTGGTTCTGCGTCCGCCAGCTGTGTATAGACACTCGTTTTCGGGTGCTTGATCGTATGCCGCGTGACGTGACCGGTCGCCGGATCCGTGATCGAGTAGGTGAGCGAGACGGGGGGCGACGTCTGATTCAGCACGATCGGAATGTGCACTTGGCGCACGCGGTCATCCAGGCACATGCACGTACCCGAGACAGACGTGTCGATGCGGGCCGTGCCGTACGGCACAATGTGGACGGTATGCTGGCCAGCAATGTGGGCGCGTGGCTCCACGACATGGTCGAGACGCACGCGGCGCTCGCCGACACTCCATACCGCTGGGCCAGGCGCGAGTGTCGCGATCCTCACGAGCGCTTCGCGCTGCAAGATCGACAGCGCATCCAGCACCGCAAGTAGGAGGAACACCATGACGTACCATCTCCGCCCCCTGCGTCGAGGCGGCGGGGGCGCCGCGACGCCAGCGCCCACAGCAGGCGCCCGCGGAGGAATCGCGAGCCAGTATATGCCATAGCACAGAGCAAAGTCCAGCAGCAGGGCGGAAAAGAGCGTCGTGGGCTCGATGCCACGCCCGAGGCCACGCACCGGTGCCTTGTGGAGCCAGTGCAGCGCCACAATACGCGTCCACTTCCACGCTTGCACTCCCACAAACACGGCCGCTGCATAAAAGCGCTGCGTCGGCGCATCGACAACAGCGAGGGGTATGCGCGGCTCGCCACGCTCCCTCGTCGTGGCGGCCATGCGAAAGTGGCGAGCAGGCACCGCGTCCGCTCCGACGATACTATCACGTGATACCTCACCCACCGTCCGTCCGGCGCCTCTTCTTCGCTCCACGTCGCTATGGCTGTCAAGAGCAAGGCTCGGTACGTTTTTTCCGACTTACGCAGCGTCGTCATCGCCCGGCTCATGTCGACGGCCGGCACCGGCTACATGTACACGACGCGCCGTCTGCGTGTGATGGAGCGTCTGAGCATGATGAAGTACGACCCGATCGGTATGTCGCGCCCCACTGACGCAGTCAAACGCCACGTCCTGTTCAAAGAGGTCAAGGGAAAAAAATAGATCTATACCTACAGATTCTCGAAAAAGTCGAGGTCGGCCCTCGAGAGTCCTCCTTTCCGAGGGGGCGAGGACCTATGCTCACGCGCTTTCGGCGGCTGCGTCGGCGGCGAGGGCGGCCACAGCGCCAGCGGAGCCTTCTCGGGGGTGTCTCGGTACGTCGTCTCCGTGTGCGATGCGAGTGCACCGCCCTGCTCGCCTCCTCCGCGATCGACGTACGGTGCAGGTCGAGTAGAGATAGGGGCGTCGTACAGCGGTGCCGGGCCATCGGTATACGTCTGGATCTCGCCAAACTCGTCATCATCATCATCTTCGTGATCGTCATCGTTGTCCAAAGGATTGTACGCACGGGTAGATAGAGTCATCGGCCCGAGTCCGAGAGCTAGGCTCTCTCCCGTGTCTTGGGGCGCAGAAGGCGCCGTGTCTGAGGCTGGGGACGCCGCCGCCTCTTTCTTCGTGGTAGCGGCATCGAGCCATGCCAAGTCGTCCGCATTGAGAGTAGTACTACTACTAGGCGGCTTGAGCGAGGTGCCCTTCTCAGGCGGCGGGGCGCGCTTGAGCCAGCTGCCCAGTTTGCTGCTCGTATTCGTAGAGGCAGGCGCTACGCGTCGCCATCCTTTGGACTGCTCGGCCTCTGCCTGCTTCCTGGCTTCCTCTTGGGCTGCCGCTCGCGCTTGGCGCCATTCTGCTACGCGTGTGCCGAGTCGCGAGAAGGCTGAGCGCACGCTGCTGGGTGCCGGTTCGCTCGAGGTATTTGTGCGCTCCTGAGCTGCTTCCCGCTCAGGCGGCCGCTCGTGCACAGACTCGGAGGGCTCATTGTCACGGATCGGAGCGGGTACCGCAGTGGACTCGTCCACCACATTCTCTGAGGGCTCATCGGCGCGGATCGGAGTGGGTGCTGAAGGGGACTCCTCTGCCACATCCTCTGAGGGCTCATCGGCGCGCTCTTGCTCATCGGAGCACGCAGTCACTGTCTCTTTCGCATCTTCCTGAGCACTCGATTCTGACGGCTCATTCCATACATTCTCGTGGATCATCATCGATGCCGACGTCAGTGACGCGAGATTCGCATCATCCGACGTGGGTGGAGCAGGCACGATCGGCTGCCCACTCCATGGATCCACATCAAGGCTCGGCAGCGCACCTACCTCTAAGGGTGGTGAGTCAGAGCGCGGTAGCGGCGTAGGCGCCACATCGTCCGCGTCCGCCTCCCACGGACTCGCCCATGGATTCATGCAGGTGGAGGCTGACGGGTGGGCAAGGGTGTTGCGGTGCGTCTAGTCCTGCGAGTCACGTGAAAAAGAAGAAGGAGGCGGCAAAGGGCGCTCCTCCGACTCGCCTGTGTATCGCCACCATGTCGTCGGTGTTGGCTCGGCGAGGCCTCCTCTCGCGACGGTCCGCCCGCGTCCCTCTACATGCCCGCACCGTAGTAAGTGCACCGACGCCCACGGTGACGACGGCAGCAGCAGCACCTGTGCAGGCAACTGCGCCTCCGCTGCCTGCGCGCGCACGGCAGATGCTGCGCTGGCTGTGGCTCGAGCCGGGTGAGCGCTCCGAGCTGCAGCGGTATGTGGACCAGGCGGATACGTCCGATGCACCTGCATGGTTTGCCTCGGCATATGCGCAGGCGCGGCAGTATCGCATGGCCCGCTCTCGGCGCTGGCTCCCGTCGGCGGAGCTGGTCGGCGGCGATGTCCAGGCATTCCTGCGTAGGGAAATGGATACGATGCACATACAGATTGAGCGCGGTGAGCATCCTCTCTTGACGCTCGAGACATGGACCGCGATGGATTTGGACGAAAAAGCTGATGTGGTACTCCAGCGTGTGTGGCTCCGCATGTCGGAAGAGCAGCGCGCCGCGGCACTGACGCGCGTGACATATGAATGTGCTCGTCGACTCGGCTGGCGCTCGGGCTTTTCTTCCGGCTTTCCTGGCGACGATGCGCCCAAGGATCTGGTAAAGCGCCTCACCGCGTCCATCGGCAAGACGGACGTGCGCCGCGAGCTGCAGGCTGTCGAGGAGCAGCGCGCGTGGGATGCATGGCAGCGTCTCTCGCCCGAAGAGCGCCGTACTGAATGGCAAACGGCCTGGCAGCAGCGTGACCGCTCTATGATATACGTCGATGATGCGCCTACGACGCGGCTCCTCGGTGCGCCCGCGCCGAGGTGGTACGCCGTGCCGCAGCGCGCTGGCTCGCTGCAGTATCTTCCCAACATTCTGATCCGGCTCGTCCGGAACCACACACCTCGGGGCCAAGCATACGACGTGTGGAAGGCCACGTTCCGTGTGCCGCTCAACATGCACAAGCACGAGCTGCGCTCGTACCTGCTGGCTGTGTACGGCTTGCGCACGACCTGGGCGCGCTCGATGGTGTACCGCTCTCCGATCGTGTTCAGTGCCGCCAAGCGCCGCCGTGTCGTGGGCCAAGGCCGGACGTTTAAAAAAGTGGAGGTAGGTCTGCTGGAGCCGTTTGTCTTCCCCAGTGTGAGCCAAGCCTTTTTGCGGACGCATCTCTTCAGCCAGGAGATGATGTACGAAGAGCGGCGCTTGCTGCTCAAGATGACCAAGGGCCGCCGCTGGCGCAGCCACAAGAGTGTCACGGATCTCTCGCGGGCCCTCGATAACCACTGGGACGGCCACAATGCGGGGGCGCCGGCCGAGCCAGCCGATGGACAGCCCTCGGCGCAGCTGCTCGTGCGCAAGCGGTCGGTGCCGACGGCGCGTCACAGCAACATTCTGTCGGCGATCTCTGAGCGCCGTGCGCAGCGCGAGGCGCGTGTCCGGGCGTTCCTGGACGAAAAGCGCACGTCATAGTCATCTAATCTACACTAAAAGCCTCGTAGGCCTAGGATGTGGCGCACATCACTTGCATAGCGCAGTCCATCCAGCACGGGGAGCAAGTCGAGCAGGGCCTCGTCGTTCGGGTCGTGCGTCCAGCCTTCCACGGGTATCCCATTCGCCTCCTGCAGCAGGTAGCTGATGGGCGAATTATCAATGAGGCACACACGACTGAGGTCCTCTTCCACGATCTCGAGGTTCTTCAGGTACGAGCCATGGCGCAGCGTACACGAGTCACGGAACAGCCGCCCACTTATCAGGCCCTGCCCCCCATCAAGCCAGTTGATCACAGGGTCTGCATATTCCTTGATCGACGCCGTGAATATCACAACATGGTACCACGATGCTACCTTGCGCAGAAAGTAGTCGACCCATGGCCGCTTGTACACTTGATAGCAGACGCGCCGCCCGTCCATGTGCACCTCAATGCTGCGGATCTGCAGCCGCGCATGCGATGGAATACCGGATCCCAGGCCAAGCATGTTCATCCAGCCGTCTAAGAGCCACGTACCCACATGGTCTCCTGTCTGCCACCGATTCCAAAGCGAGCCCGAGCCAAGTCGCGAGTGAATCAGCGTCTCATCCAGGTCCAGCACCAGCACCTTCGGCGTGTGCTGGATCACCGTCGGCACCTTGCGCGGCACAGTCTCTTTCTCATCAGAGGCTGCCTTGTTCTTGTCGCGTATCTTGCGCTGCCGCACGAGCGTCTCGACCGTCGGAAGCGCACTTGAACTCGCCGCCATACGCACCACGCAGCCCCCGTCCCAGACGCGTGTGGCCAAGGTGGGTCGTGGAGCGGCGTCGCTGGGGAAATAAGCTACGCCACTCCACCGCTGCCTGCTACCTCGACGCTGGGATGCCGCCTGCGACGCGGCCCACGTCGTCCATAGGGCAAGAGTACCCGACGGTGCTGGGCTACAAGATTGTGCAGCTACTAGGTGGCGGTGGTTTTTCGCGTGTGTTTCGTGCTGTGAACCCCGAGTCCGAGGCCCATCCCCAGGCTGCTGTCAAAGTGGTGTCGTACGTATCGACCACGCAACGACAGCCCATTGATCGACGTGCGCTTCAAAAGGAGGTGCAGATCCACAGCATCCTCAAGCATGACAACGTGCTGGCCTTTCTCGGCTCTGTCGAGTATGCGGCGAGTGCGCCGGACAACTACGTGCGTGGCCTGTACATTCTGCTGGAGCTATGTGCGGGTGGCGACCTGTTTGACAAGATTGCACCGGATGTGGGCGTGGATGAAGACCTGGCGCACTTTTACTTCACGCAGCTCATGGCCGGTCTCACGTATATCCATGGCCAGGGCGTGACGCACCGCGACATCAAGCCGGAAAACATGCTGCTCGATGCTCAGGGCAACCTCAAGATTGCCGACTTTGGCCTGTGCAGTGTGTACAAGTACAAGGGCCGCGAGCGGACGCTGCACGGAACGTGCGGCAGCCTGCCATACATTGCGCCCGAGATGAATGGGCGCCCCTACCAGGGCGAGCCCGTGGATGTATGGAGCAGTGGCGTTGTCTTGTTTGCTTTGCTCGTGGGCAACACGCCGTGGGACGAACCGACACAGCGCAGTCCTGAGTACCATGCATACCTGAGCGGCGAGCTTCTGCGCATGGACCCATGGACACGCATAAGCGTGGATGCCCTCTCGCTGCTGCGCCGCATGATGCATCCTGATCCATCGCGTCGCGCATCGCTCGCTCAGATCCAGCGGCACCGTTGGTTTACACGATCGAACCCGCTCCTTGAGGCTGGCAAGTGCAGTGATCCCGTCAGTCTCGCCGAGCGCCTCTTGCACGGCCTGATCGTGTCGGGCGACATGCACTTGCACACCGACGGCCAGCGAGCAACGCTGCCCGCGCATCCCTCTCTTTCGCAGCCCGAGGCCCTGCCTCGACATCCCCTGGCTCTCAGTGCGCACGACATACCTTCCTCGACGGCTCAGCCAGGTCGCATGTCGACCGCCATCACGACGCAGATGCCCCGGACGCAAGCCGCGGACGAATTTACCCAGGCCCTTGGCTACTTTACGCAGTCCTCAGCCGCTCCGATGGGCATGGTTCTTCAGCTCACGCGATTCTACAGCACAGCTGATCCGCCGGCCATATCGGCGGCCGTGACGGCGGCTCTCGAGGCACAAAAGGCGCAGTACAGCGTGGAAGCTATGGCGGACGATACCACGAGCGACTGGCTCGAATCCCATGACGAGAACGTGTCTACTGCATCACTGCAAGGCGCGCGCGGCGCCCGCATCCGACTGAGCGTCGTGGACCGCCGCAAGTGTGCCCTCAAAGGCGAGGTGCGCATTGAGCGCGTCGCAGAGTTGCCGCCCGACGTCGGCGTACATGCAGGCCAGCCCGGATGCTTTGTGCTCGTGCGCCGCAGCAAGGGAAACCCACTTGAATGGCGCCGCCTGTTCCGCGAGCTGTGCAAACATCCACAGGTTCGGCCGCACATCGCCTAGGCCGTGTCGTCCCACCGCGTCTGTGGGTGCGCAAGGAAGGCATCGTACGCTGCGCGGTGAAACAGACTCAGCTCTGTCTCGTTTTGCACGCCCAGCGACGCGAGAGGCGCATCACTTGCGCTGTCGAAAATCCACTCGGGATGGTCGAGGTTGATGATCAGATTCGTCGTCTTGGCGCCGTGTGCCTGCGTGTATAGTTTGATGGTATCCAGCTGATCAACCGTGTTGCGATACGCTTTAAATCCTGGCTGTGTGCGCACGGCCTCTTTGCATTGCGCAATGAGCTGTGGCGTCGTCAGCGTCGTGAGATCCACGTCCTTCAGCACGAGGGCCTTCATCGTGCGGTACTCAAAGTTCTTGATGACACGCACCGTAATGACCGCCTGCGTCAGTGGCCGGGCCTGATTCGTCACCGTCGTGTCGAAAAAGTCCGTCTGCGGTGCATACGGATGGTGCTCAAAGCCCTCGCTGCGTGGCGCTACGGGGTCCATGATCGTGGCACAATCCCAGGCCGTAGCTAGCCCGATGACCCCGATGCGGTGCCGACGGCCAAATCCATCACGCGCAGCAACAGGGCCAAGTGGAGGTCCAGGGACACCATGGGATCGGTCACGACCTGGTGCACGGTGCCCAGGGCGTCCATCACGGCCTGCTTGCCGCCAATGCCGAGGGCATACGCCGCTTGGGGCGGCGTGTAGCTCAGCACGATGGCACGTGCCTCGTCGGCGCGCTTTTGCATCTCCTCAGGCGTGCGAGCGGGTGTCGATGCTGTATTCCACGTGTCATGCGGCCAGCATGCCTCGCGAAGCTGGCGGAGCCACGAGGCTTGCTCCGTCGTCGCGAGCTTGCTGGAAAAGTACGCAAGAACGTCCGACACTGTATGGAGATACGTCGAACGAATGAACTGCTCAATCACACGCAACATGCCGCGGCGCAGTGTCCACGCTTCGTGCATGTTCAGTGCCTCGCGTGTGACGGCAAACACGGCTGTCAGGAGAGCATTGACGTCTTGCATCGACGGAGTGTCGTCCACGTCGCGAGACTCGGTTTGGGCAGCGGGAGGAAGCGCGTCTTCTTGGGAGGGCTGGGCAGGCTCGTGCGACTCGGCAGCCGCAGCCGTCTCGGTTGCCTTAGGCGCGTCGGACGACGCCTTGTCTTGCGGAGACACGGACGTATGGCGCGGAGGCAGCGATGGGGGTATAGGGACCGCATCTGTCATGTCCGGGCGCAGTCCAAACACGCGTCCGGCTCGCGATGGCGCTGGTCTCCGTGGTCCCATGCCTTTTCGCGCAGACCCAGCGGCGCCTGCGAAACCCGTGGCAAAGGTACGGCCTACGCCGCCCAGTCCCGACATGAAAGCATTCGTGCGCATGCGCGTCTCTTCGTCCGTCATCGATGCGCGCGTCTTGTCGAGAAATGAATGCACTGGTTGCGTGGATGTGTACCAAGCCATGCCGTCGCTGGATGGCGAGAGCAGTTGCTCCAAGTACGTTTGGATCGCCCGGCATGCTGCCGCGCTGGTGAGACCCTTGATGAGCGGCAACACTGGCGGCCGCGACATGTTCGACCCAAGGGGCCGCCGCTCGTACATTCGCACCAGGTCGGCCTGCAGTGCCTCAAACTGGGGCCATGAACGCAGGACCGCATACCCATCTGCCGCATCTTCCTTCTCGCCTGCTTCGACCGTGACGAGCACTTGCATGGAGCGAGGATCCACGGGACGATCCGGCTTCGTCTGCGTGCTCACATCCACGACCGAGATGGATCGTGATGGACTAGCATGCATCACCGTTTTGCCGCGGGCTTCTGCAACAAACATATCATACAGTGTCTGCAACCGCTTGAGCAATGCTTTACGGAGAGGCTTGACCATGTTGGGCTGGATGTCGTCGGCTTTGAGGAGCGCGGCCATGGCACTGCGTACGCCCTTGGTGCCCGAGGTCTCGGGCAAGATGGCGAGCGAAGCCTGAACGACCGTTCGCACATCGCTGGCATACAGGTCCGACGAGCTTGCCTCGTGGCTGACAGATTCATCGAGTGCCTCGAGATTCGAGTGCAGCTGGATGAGCACAGCACCTTCCGGCGGCTCGAGCGTCGGATCCAGCCGCGAGAGGAACGAGTACCAGTCTTCGTACGTATTGCTGTCTTTCTTGTTCAGCACGTCTCCTACTTTTTTTGGGTACCGAACTTTGTAGGTCTCTTTGGGCACGCGACTCGTTTCGAGGGAGCGCGGCAGCGGCGGCTCCTGCACGTCAGGAGGGATGTTCATCGGGACGGCCGGCTCTGCCGTATCGGGCAGTGGCAGCATCTGGTCCGTCTCCTCGGATGGCTCGTCCTGGGACAGGCTCGATTCTCGCAGCTCACTGAGCATCTCTTCGAGGTGGTCTGGAAGGGACGTCGAGGGTGACTTGATGCCACTCGGTGCGTCAAGATCTCTTAGCGCTTCCTGCACGTCGTGGCTGGCCGTGGGCTGTGCAGGTGTTTTGCGTGCCTTCGTACGTGGCTCGTACGTCAGTCGCTGCTCTGGCAGTCGGCCGTACTGCAAAATGTAGCCGTTCAGGACATCGGGGTCACTGTAGGTCTGCAATAGCGTCCACAGCTGCTTCGACACAAGTTCTGATAGCAGCGCCACCACCATGGGTGAGTGGCGATCTTCCTCCGGCAATGTCTGATTGAGCAGCGTGCTCATGGACGTCTGTAGGCTCTCGATCCGTGCGGATGCATTGTCCCACAAACCAGGTGACGGGGCGTCTTCTGACCGCTTATTTTGCATCGCCGTCACGATGACAGAGAGCGCTGTGAGTGAGAGTTCCGTCGCAACCGTCGTCCGACTGTATTGCTCAAGCCGGAGGGCTATTTGGGCGAGCACATGCTCGGCCGCCGCGATGGCCTCATCGGGAAACGTCGGCAGACCAAACGAGATGGGGTCAAACCAGTACTGAATGCAGTCGCGGCGTACCAGACGCAAAATGTGCCGTACCTCGGACTGGCAGGCGGGTGGCAACGACGCCAACGTACTGCGCCCCGGTCTGGTGGAGGCCGCGTCATGGCGTCGTGAGGGAGGCAGCATGTCTTGGACACGCGATCGAAGCACTTCGATGATGTTGTGCTCGCGCTTTGCATCCATATGAGCAGTGCGCTCACCGGGCAGTGCGAGCTCGACGTATTCACGCACGGTAGGGTGACAAGTGAGCGCGACAGACAAGAGGGCCACACAGACCATCGGGAGGAAGCCCATGCCCATGACCACGAGCGACAGCGCTCCGATCGCCATCGACACAGCCATCGTGGGCGATATGGGCGGCGACGGCACTGATGCAGCGGGTGGGGGCGGGTACGTAGGCTGCGCCATAAGAAGCGTCGTCGACAAGAGCAACCACAGCCTGCGCGTCGTTCCTCGAGGTGTCCCTCACACCTCCACCGGCCACGGTGGTCTATGGGGGTCCATGGTCTGTGGCAACTACTGCAGCCGGTCGGTCGGCCCGTGACACTGGAGTCGCTGCAGGGCAAGCGACTAGCGATCGATTCATCTATCTGGCTGTACCATTTTCAGATGGCGATGCGTGATCGGGATGGGCGGACGATGGCGCATGCGCACCTCCTTGGGTTCCTGTGGCGCATTCTCAAGTTGCTGTACTACGGCATCAAGCCTGTGTTTGTGTTTGATGGCGGTGCTCCTGAGCAGAAACGACGAACACTCATACAGCGCAAGCAGCGGCGCGCGACGGCGGCTGAATCGTATGCGAGAACGGCTGAAAAGCTGCTGGCTGCACAGATGCGGCAGGCTGCTCTTTCGCGGCCGGAAACTCTTGAGCCAGGGACCGTCTTCCATGACGAGGTGAATGCGGCACCTGTAAAGTATGTTGTGCCAAAGGATCCGTATCAACTGCCTGCCATGCCACCGAATGCACTGCGTGCGTCGGACCGAAAAGACATTCGCCTCGCCACCGAGGCAGAGCTGCGTGCGTTGGTACATTCCATGGCGCCGGAAGACCTCGATATACACTCTGATCTGTTTACGAATTTGCCTCCTGAGCTGCAGTACGAATTGGTGGGCGACCTGCGCATGCAGTCCAGAACCACGTCGTACAAACGTCTGCAAGACATGTTGCATGCGGCCCCTACGGCCATCGACTTTTCCAAAGCCCAGGTCGCTGCGCTGAAAACACGCAACGACCTCACGCAAAAGGTACTGACTGTCACGGACGAACTGGGCCATGCGAATATCCCCATGCGTGTTGAGGGACTCCGTAATCGTGAGTATGTCTTGACCCACATCGATGCCGGGGACGGCGGCTTTGCGCTGGGTACTCGAGACGCTGGAACGTCACGAGAAAAGCCTATTGTGATCGAAGATGTCAAGCCCGTGATCGAGGAAGAGGACGAGGAGGAGGAGATGGACGACGTGGACATTCCCACCATGCCGCCGGAGGTCAAGCCTATCAGCCCGTCGCCTCACGTGGAGCTTCGCGAGCTCGACGAACCAGCACATCAATCCAACGGGGAGCTCACTCGAGCTGGCGAACTCCCGCAAGAGGCGCCTACCGCCCACTATTCGTCCGCTGCGTTCGAGTCCCGCGGGGCCTCGCCAGACCTCTCGCCATGCGAATCACATGTCACATCTGATACCAGGCATTCCAGCCCAATGCGAGCCGCCGCGTCTGCGTCATCGTGGGAGGCCGAATCAGCGCACCTGGAGCATGAGCCAGCGATGGAAGGCCACAGCAAGTCACCTACTCCTACTCAGTCGCACGAGGCGCCCCTCAAGGCGGCATCTCGCGCGTCTCCTGCCTCTTTCGAGCACGTCCCAGAGCCTCGCACGGAAGAACGCGGTACGCCCCGTGACTCGATCGAGCCGCACGAGACGCCTCGGAAGTCTGAACGCTCGACACTAGGCGATGCGGCTGTGCTCGTCCAAGAGCCTCGCGTCCAACCACGCGCCACGTCCGCCAAGCCCGTTCACCTGCCACCTGCGTCTCCACCGAATGAGCGTGACTTGATGCCCCTGCCTACTGAGACCCATGCAGAAGAGATACCCACTGAGCCATCCGTCTCTCCCGAGCCGCCCCTGTTCATGCCGTCACCATCCCCACCCCCGCTGGGCCTCGATGGCTTTCCGCTCTCGGACACGGTAGAAGAAGAGCCTGAGCTCGAGGCGGACCAGACCGAGTTTGCCGATTTTGCCAGTGCCACCAGTGGCCAGAGTCTGCCAGACATGCGCCGCCAAGTTGAGGCGGATGTGGATGCGCTTCGTCGTGAACGTGCGCGACTGAAGCAGCCCGAGCAGGAAACCACGCACCAGATGACTCAAGAGATTCAAGCCATGCTGCGCCTATTTGGCTTACCCTATATCACGGCGCCGATGGAAGCGGAAGCGCAGTGTGCCCAACTTTCGATGCAGCACCTTGTGGATGGCATCATCACCGACGACAGCGATGTGTTCCTCTTTGGTGGCTCGCCGGTGTACCGACACATGTTTAATCATCGCCAATCTGTCGAGTGTTACTGGATGTCGGACATGGAACGCGAGCTGGGCTTGTCACGCACGCGGCTCATTCAGCTGGCATTTTTGCTGGGTAGCGACTACACCGAGGGCTTGGCGGGCGTGGGCCCCGTTCTAGCGATGGAAATCCTGTCGCTGTATCCTGGCGACGATGCTCTTGAGTCGTTCCGCGACTGGTGGCGCGAGGTGCAGATGGGCCACGACACGATGCCGCGGTCCAAAGTTCGCGCTCGCATTCAGCGCGCTCTTCGTGACAAGGTGCACTTGTCATCCGACTGGCCTGATGTGTATGAACGAGAGGCGTATGTGGCGCCCCACGTCGATGACAGTGATGAGCCGTTCGTGTGGGGCCACGCAGATCTCGATGCGATCCGCGCCTTTCTGCACGAGTACCTGCACTGGCCGGCCTCCAAGACGGATCAGTACGTCCTGCCTGTCCTGGAGCAGCAGCGCAAAACAGCCCGACTGCAACGTGTGCAGGCGACGCTGGACCAGGCAGGATTTGTCGGCGGACGCGTGCCGCACAAGGCGACGTCCTTCACGTCGACGCGTCTGCAGCATGCCGTCGAGCAGTTTCGAGCATCCAAGCGGCCTAGACCTTCTACCTAGCATCTATTCCTCGTCTTCGCGCTCCTCGAGGTCCTGCTCGGTCCGAGCGGCGGCCTGTGCACCGCCCAGCTCGTCGGCCAGGCCGTCGCGGGGGAACGTCTTGCGCATCATAGGTGGCTGGAATGAGTTCTTGTACACAAGCAGCGAAAAGGCACCGATAGCAGCGACGGCCATCAAAAAGTGGCGCAGGGCCAAGGGGCCAGGTGTCTTGTATGCATCAGGCGACCACATGTTCAGCACGTCGTCCTGCTCGTGAAGTGTCTCGCCGTACTGACGGCGGTCCTGCGTGTCCCACCAGTGGCGGCTGTATGGGCGGAACTGCTGGTTCTGGAA
>ENA-OOJM01000074-OOJM01000074.1-human-skin-metagenome-genome-assembly--contig:-NODE-74-length-37280-cov-7.944634_pt1 | contig 37280 bp, 18 predicted proteins | sample MGYA00248875_ERZ500988 | MGnify/ENA primary metagenome ERZ500988 (study PRJEB25958, sample SAMN03398507) | human skin metagenome | study: EMG produced TPA metagenomics assembly of the Human Skin... | reverse complement strand
ACATCGGACGTAATGGTATAAGAGTGGCCCATGATTCGCTCAGGCGCCATATATGTTGCGGTACCAGTAAACGTGCCGGCCACGCTATCGATAAGCTCACCCGATACACCAAAGTCACACAGCTTCATTTGGCCATCGCGCCTCACGAGAATATTGCTAGGTTTGACGTCGCGATGAATAATGCGACACTGGTGCAGGTACTCTAGACCCTTGATAATGGACTCGGCCAGCTTGGCCAGAACCTTTTCGCCCACGCGTCCACCGCGCGCCTTGACACGACGGTAAATCGAGTCCATACTGCCTGCCTCACAGAACTCCATGCAGATGGTAATACTCGCCGTTTCTGGCTCAAAAAATGCACCATAGTAATTTACAATGTACTCACTCTTGCACGATTTGTTCACATTCAATTCACGCAGAAGCTGCCGGTGGATCATCGGGTCAGGCGAGGTCGGAATGACTTTTTGCGCTATGATCTTGCCGGTGCTCTTGATCCGAGCCTTCTTTACTTCGCCACTGGCACCTTCGCCGAGTGACGCAAGCACTTCAATGTCGTTAGCATGCTCAGAAGCAGGCGGTATGCTCGATTCAAGCTCTAATGAGCTGTTGGAACGCATGAACGAGACGGACGAAGGGTCTTGAGGCATGTGCCAGCTGCTCGAATTCGAGCTCGACGTCATTCCACTGTCTCCCGATGCCTGGACTTGCATATCTACACCACCACACTCGTATGAAACGGAAGCAGGCGTTTTCATATCGTCCAGCATGCGCTTGAGCTCATCCATCTGTGTCTCGAGCCCAAGGCCTAGCTGTGAAGGTATGGCACGAGGCATGATCGTGGCGTCCGTCTCACCCGTGGTAGAATCGATCCGGCTCGTGTCCTCGGGTGCATCTGGAGTTACACTTGTTGGCATGACGAGCTTGGGCATGCCTGCACGCACAGGGCGTTTGGGTGGGATAATGGATGCCATGGTTGAGTGCTGAGAGCAACGCGTCGAAGGTAGGGCTATTTTGTATAATTTATTTCTTGGGCTTGGCATCCATTGTCCCACACTCGATAATTGTCCCTTTAGCATGTCCTTGTGGGAAGCACTTTTTGGCCGGACTGTGACACCTGCAGAACGGTTGCGACAACACCTTCGCTCCCTGCAGCGTGCACAGCGCGAGTTGGAACGCGAGCGTACGAAGCTCGAAGCACAGGAGAAAAAGCTCACGGCAGATATTAGGCGGAACGCGCGGCAGGGACAGATGGCTGCCTGCAAAGTCATGGCGCGCGATCTTGTTCGGACACGGCGAAGCATACACAAATTTTATCAGATGAGTACCCAGCTTCAGGCAGTGGGTTTGCGTATGCAGACACTGCGGAGTACACAGCAAATGGCGGAGACCATGCGCGGCGCGTCCCGGGCACTCGGAACCATGAACAAGTCTATGAACATTATGGCCGTCCAGAAAATACTGCAAGAGTTTGAACGCGAGTCCGGTGCCATGGATATGAAGGATGAGATTATGAATGATACCGTCGAAGATGCGATCGGCATAGACGATGATCCTATGAGCGAGGGCGTTGGCGAGGACAGCGAGAGTGATGCCATCTTGCGCGAAGTCTTTGACGAAATTGGCCTAAATATGCATCAGCAGGTACGTGAACACATCCGGTGACTAACAATAGCTACGACAAGTGCCTGAAAGCACCCTTACCATGGGCACAACAACGTCCGCGCCTGATCGTGTTGCTATTGGAGAAGGCAGTCCGCCAGCGAACGAAGACATGGTTTTGCAAGAGCGACTCGATAGACTTCGCAAGGGAACATGATGGTGTACTGGAAAATAGCGCTTGGCTCGTGTCACCCTCCATTTGGGTCGTTTTTTAGGGTTGACGATCCATGGCGGAGACAATACCCATGAACGCGCTGGACGAACATCCGTCTGCTGTGCCGCAGGGTGTTACACTCTTACGCAGACATGCTGTGGCTTTTTTCATTCTGGGCCTGCTGAACAATATGATGTATGTCGTCATTTTGACGGCCGCCTTGGAGATACTTCCCTCTCATGTCCCCACAGGCATTCTTGCGTTTGTAAATATTGCACCTGCCGTCGTATCCAAAGCCTTGTTTCCATACTATTTCAAGGGGGAAATCTGGTACGGATGGCGCGTATGGGCATGCACGCTGGGATCATTCTGTGGTATGATGTGCATTGCATTTTTCCCTGGCCTCTTTTTACGCCTTGTGGGTATTGGCATGGCTAGTTTTGCGAGTGGCCTAGGCGAAATTACATTCCTGCAATATGCAACACGTTATCCTCATCAGGTTACTACGTACTGCATCGGATGGTTTGCCAGCGGTACAGGTGCTGCCGGTTTGATTGGCGCTTCGGCTTGGTGGATCGTTCGTCCCTTGGGCGTGCGCGGCGGCCTTGGACTCTTGTCGTTATTGTCCTTTGGAACGGCACTGTCATTCTTTGTAATTCTTCCATTGCCATCCATCATGTCGCGCTCGACCGATGAAACCACAGAAGCTCTCATGGAGGATTCTGATCGCGAACCTGAACGCAATCCTTCACTCTCTTTTTCCGACAAGGTACACCTGCTCAAGCCCATGCTCATCCCCTACATCATGCCTCTTATCTGCGTGTACTTTGCCGAATACACTATCAACCAGGGCGTCGCACCAACTTTGCTTTTCACTGTGCCTGATTCCAAGCAGCACAAACTTCTTTCTATGATCATTCATACGCTCCGTGATTATTACCCTCTCTATCAACTTGTATACCAGGCATTTGTATTCATTTCCCGCTCGTATACATCTATCCTCCCTCTACCTCCTATTCCCAAGGCCTGGCTCTGGTCGCCTGCAATCCTTCAGGTATGTCTTCTTGTGCTTCTTTCAACGGAAAGTATCTACGATTGGTTCAAAGCATCAGTTGCTCGGTCCCTTGTCATTGTCCTGGTTGCTGTGGAGGGACTGGCCGGCGGCTCCTCTTACGTGTCTGTCATGTCGCACATTGGAGGCTCTGATCGGGCTCACACGATGCCCCAAGAATATTCGGCACGGACTATACAAGAATACGAATTTAAAATTGGCTCTGTGAGTCTTGGCGATTCATTGGGTATCGTGCTTGCGACTCTTGTATCTATACCTCTGCAAGTATCCTTGTGCCGTATGCAGGTAGCACGCGGTCGAGACCTGTGCACACGCGTCTAATGGGCTTTGGCATATGGAGTCTAGAGCAGTCAATCTTCATCGAGCGCTGGTCCGTTCGTATAGTGGTTAGTATAGTGGATTTTGATTACTCTTCATCTTCCATTGACCCCGGTTCGAACCCGGGACGGACCTCATTTTTTCTATCGCATAGATGTAGGTGTATTTTTTTATAATCAGAATGTCACGATGCTGCAAAATAGTGCGTCTACATGGAAGCTGCATCCTTGATCTGAGTGAACTTGGCATTCATGGCAGCACAAATGTCACTGTAGACCTGCTCAACAGAATTGGTAGCGTCGACATCCACCACCTTTTGTTGCGTGCGCTGGAAGTCCACCACTGGCATACTGGTTTCGATAAATGTGTCTGGCAAGTTAATGCGTGTATACGTACGGAAGCGCTTCTTGATAGAGTCCATGTTATCATCGGCACGTCCACTTGTCTCACCGCGCCGCAAGAGACGCTTCAGCATGATCTCTTCGGTACAATGCAGGAACAGCACAAGTTGTGCAGGGCACACACTTTGCTCAAACTTCTCGGACTGGTCAAGTTTGCGAGGAAATCCGTCAATTAGGAATCGTCCTCTGCCTTGACCCCAACCTTCCGATGTAGAGTCAGTGTTCTGCTCAATCGCGTTTTGAATCGAGTTACGCAGCAATGAAATCGTGACTTCCATCGGGACTATCTTCCCTTCCTTGATGTGCTCCGCGATCATTTGACCGTATTGCGAGCCGGGTCGAGCTTGCTCCGCACGCAGCAAGTCGCCGGCGCTTAGGTGCACAAAGCCATAATCGCGCACAAGGTTAGCACAATGTGTTCCCTTGCCTGCGCCAGGACCGCCAAGAACAAAGACAACCACGACCTTGGACGGGTCGTACTCTGCCGTGCTCATGTTTAACGAAAGACGGCGTGATGAAGTGAATCCCCATGCACGTCGTGTGTGCGTCGCTTCTGACGCATATATCCCAGTTTACACAACATTTCCTTGCTTCGTACCACGTAGGACGCCGACGTGTGCCAATGTCGTCGCCCTACGCATTCAAGCCAGGTGGCGCGCTGAAGCTCAAAGGCGACAAGTCCAAGTACGTGCTGTGATCACTGACTGATTCAGGAAAAAGAAAAAGTCTAGCGCAAGTGCCAAGCCGCCGCATGAGATTCTGGCTGCCGACAAGAGCAGCTCGACAAAGTACGCTACAACAAAGGCCGAGCAAAAGTTTGAAGAAGTGCAGCGCAAACGTGTAGGTACACACGAATACTAATGCAGCAGCTTCGCGAACAGGCGCGCACAGAGGCACACAAGTCACACAAAGACAAGGTCGATTCCTTCAATGCGTATCTTGACTCTCTCAGTGAGCATCATGATATGCCCAAGATTGGACCTGGATAGCATCACAAGCCACGCTCGCATTCCATGCTATTTCTCGCCAAACGAGCGCCATACCCCATAGCGTCGAGTACCATGACCGTGCGCGTAGCGATCCATCTTCGGCCGAAGAAGGCCCGGCGGGTGAGTGTCTCTCGCTGCTCCTAGGGCAGCGTACTGTCCTTCCTTGTGCGCGGACGGACCATCCCACATCGACATGGCATCATCGGGACAGCGTGAGGCCGTGTTCCCGACGCGCATGACGCTCGGAACAACTAAGGTTCGTTTGAAGGGTGCGCAGAATGGCCACTCGCTCCTGAAGCGTAAGGCAGACGCCATCTCCAAACGGTTCCGCACGATCACAGGCAAGATTCAGGACGCCAAGAGGCAAATGGGTGTTGTGCTGCAGCAAGCCGCGTTCAGCATGGTAGAAGTTGGCTATACGACTGGTGACATTGGCTATGCCGTGCGCGAGAATGCGAAGCGTGCGACTTTCAAGGTCCGGTCGCGCCAAGAGAATATCAGCGGTGTTATGCTCCCATCGTTCGCGATACAATCGTTGGATGGCGAACCAAAGAGCGAATCGTCGAAAGATGGCGCTGGTTCCGGCGAATTCAGCTTGACAGGTCTGTCGCGTGGTGGTCAGCAAGTGCAAAAAGCGCGTGACACCTATTCCAAAGCGCTGCGCGTTTTGGTGGACCTGGCCAGCTTGCAGACCGCCTTTGTCATCCTGGACGAAGTCATTCGCCTCACGAACCGCCGTGTGAATGCCATTGAATACGTGATTATCCCGCGCCTCGAAAATACGATCGCCTACATTGTGTCTGAGCTGGATGAAATGGACCGTGAGGAGTTCTTCCGCCTGAAAAAAGTGCAGGGCAAGAAGAAGCGTGTCGCCGAGGAGCAGGCCGCCAAGGCTGCTTTGGAGAAAGAGCATTTCGCCGAGAGTGCCAGTGCTGTCGGTCAGCAGGATATGCTGAGTGCAGAGAAAGACGCGGATGTTATTTTCTAATCTATGTATGTAGTCGCCATGTACAAACGATTGCGGGATCATGTCGAAGTCTGAGGCTCCGTTGATGGACGCTCGGCATCGTCTCCACTCGATGCCGAGTACGTCGATGGCGGTGAATCAAATCCGCTGGTGGCAGTGACCACCGAGTTCATGGTTTCATCATCGTTGTCATCGTGCTCCTGACACATGGACTTGGTTTCATGATCCGTTTCAACGGGGGTTGTCGGTACCGATGGCACCGTATCCTGGGTATCAGAAAAGCTAGGGGTCCGTGATGCAGCCGACGGCGGACGAGGAATATCCTGAAGCACTGGCACGCTATTCCGCTCCAAGCGCTCTCGACGTCGATCCGCTCGCGCTGCCTCGACCGCCTGCGCTGTTGACGATGCAGCACTACCTGCTGGATCGCGCTTCTCGTCGCCCTGTAGCTTCTTGAGCATTTCTGCAGCCAGGCTGGATGGATTATGATCGGCGTGCTCTTTATCCGAAGGCGGAGCAAGCTCTGAGCTGGGTAGCCGCATACGACGGCGGTTCTTGCGGCGCTGCCGCGACGAAGCACCGCCACTGGAACGTAAAGAAGAAAGGAGTGACTCTAGTACAGCGCTGTCGCCCACACCTGCTTTACGGCGCGCCATGGCCTCTTGGCGTTCCTTCTCACGCTCTTCTGCCGCTGCCAGCCGAGCTGCTTCCATAGCACGCTGTTGTGCGAGCTGCGCATTGTCGTTTTTGGCCTTGCGATACGCTGCGAGAAACTCTTTAAAAATACCAAAGAACTCTTCGGTGGGCATGGTCTTGACACCCGTAAAGCTGCGCCGAATGGGATCTGAGCCTTCTCCGTAGAACTTCAGGGCTTCATCAAACATGCGCTCTGTGTACTGGATCTGATCTGTAAGGCGTTGCAGTTCGCCAGTGGCCTGATTCAAAAATGGCAGCATAAGCTTGGAGTAGGGCGCCTCAATATTTTCTTCCTGCTCACTGTGGAGCCTGTCGAGGATCTTTTTGTGTTGGTTATTTGCCGTCTTAAGCTCCGAGAGATCGTGCTTCAGGTCGAAGAGCTGCACACGACAAGCCTCGGTAGCACCTGCAAGCTCATCGACAAACCCTTCGAGGTCAGGGAAGCAGCGCGACACTGTTCGCTCAACGAAGTGAAGCAGAGTCGTTCCGTCAGATGCTTTGGTATCCACGAGCTTATTAATGCTGCTGATACGGAATCCGTATGCGCCACCCTTGATACCCGTTGCGTTTAGATAGTTACCGAACAGCAAAATCAAGTTGAGCAGCTGAGCAAATTTGGGAGCGTTCATGATCGACTCAGAGCCCACGCGAATTTTGGTCAGGCCATGTCGAATGAGATCGATGGTGTCGTTGTAGCGCGTCATATACAACATTCCCTTCACCTTGTCTTTGAGATGTGGGACTGTCATGAGCAGCACGACAAGACGGTCCGCAGGGTGCAAGAGACGAAGCTGTTCATCCGTTGCATTCTTGTACTCACCCAGGCGACCCTTGGTCTCAGACTCAGGGTAGTAACGAAGCAGTTCCGTGAGAACGCTCTGATCAAAGATTTGGGCATCACATTGAACAAGCATGTGCGCCACTTCTTCTGGCGTGCATTGCTTGCCGCCAGTCAGCTGGCTCTTGAGCCGCTTCAGCACCATTTCAATGCCCTGGCGCGTGGCATAATTCAAGTAGGTCTGCAGCTCATTCTTGTCTCGCTTCATAGATATGACTCGCTTCGATGCCTCTTTGGCCTTGAATTCTTCATCCATCTCGCTAAAGATACCTTGCTGTACCACAATTTCACGCAGGACAAGCTCGTTGGAGGCATTGTGACCCCAGATGGTGCTGGATGCATGCTCTGCCGAGAGTTTGTCCCATTGCAGTTGCTTCATACGTGTCTTGGCCATATCCAACACTCCTTTGCGCATGTTGGACGCGCCTAGCATACCGGGCGGCGCGGGTGGTGCATGCACAGGACCAGGCGGACCTAATTTTGATGGCTCGAATGAAGCGCGCATGTTCAGAAGCGACGAACGAGGCTCGATGGAAGGTCCCGAGGCATCGGGACCTTGTTTCTCAGCGCGCTGCGCCACTTTGCCTTTGAGGGCAGAGAGGAACGCGTTCTCATGACTAGGTGCGGGTGGTGCGGCTGAGCCTGGAGGTGGGGGAGGAGGAGGCGGTGGCGGAGGAATGGTATCTTCAGTAGGAAGCGCACTTGGAGCCGTAGGTGGTGGCGGCGGGGGAGGCGGCGGGGGAATGGTATCTTGACTGCAAGGTGCGCCGGTGGGAGGCGGAGGCGGAGGAGGCGGAACAGATTCTGGCGGCTTCGCAGACGACGTCGGTGGATGGGCCGATGTCGGTTCTGGAGTCGGTTCCTGAGCAGCGTCTGTCGGCTTGGATCTCTTGTCCACAGGCGCTAGCTGCTCGATGTGAGGCGAGACATTCACGCTGGACGAGCGTTCCCTGCTCCTGGGTGCCCCTGAGTCACACTCCGGTGGACGGTGTGTGGAAGAGGGGTCCGAAGAAACCGGTGTTACCACGCGTCGAGGATCCCGAGTCGGCGTGGCGGGCAGATGAGAGGGCGACACAGGCCGTTGATCAGAGGACGACGCACGCGTGCTGGCATTTCGCATCTCGCTTTGTTCCGCCTCGGCACGGCGGCGGGCGCGAGAAGCACGCACGTCGCGCATGCGTTCCTGCATATCGGAATTGCGGGCCATGCGAGATGCAAGAATTGCCTGCATGCCCCATTCGTTGGATTCATCCAGGGAGGACCGGGAGCTGGGGAAAGCCTCAATACTATCCGTGCTTGGTGAGACGGATGACGGGTCTAGCTGCAGAGCTGCGCGTCCAATGCGATCCGATACGTCCGTCGTATTCGGAGACGCGTCGTGCTGGGTCCGGCTCAGGGAGCGGGGCGGCACGGGCGGCGAGTGCGGAAGGCCTGTATCGAGTGGCACAAACGAGTCGTTCGATGTTTTAGACACGAGCTTGCGAATCGTGCGGCTCCGCTCGACTTGCCGCTCCAGCGACTCGCGTAGCACCTGGCGATTGAAGTGCGAGAAGGCGGGATCGGCCTGCTTGGACTCCTGCGTCTGGCGCAGAAGTGACGACGATTCGCGCAGCTCTAGCTCAAGTCCAAGGATGCGGTCGACATAGGAGCGCTCCATTTCTTCCATGTTCTGCTGCAAAGTGGCCGTATTTTCACGCGAGATGCCTAGATCTTGCTGCAGTTCACGAATCTGGGATTGCAACTGACCCACCAAGCCGCCGGACGCATCTTGTATCTGCTGCTTCATCTTCTGCAACTCTTCGTCGCGTGTTCGGAGCATCGTGCGAGCTACTTTCAGCTCATGCTGCACCCGCTCCAGCAAATCTTGGTCGGCGAAGCGGCCCAACACGTTGTTGACCGATGTGCCCAGCAGCGACTCCATATCGCCGCCCGTCGCAGCGCCATCGCGATCCATGACTACAGTCGATACCATGGAATCAATAAGCTGGTAGTAGTGCACCAAATCTGCGCCGTCGCGCTGGATCAGCAATAGGTGCTGCAGGGCGCTCATGAAAAAATCCTTTGCGCGCGAGTTCTGAATGCGGTCCAGCACAAGGCGGAAAACATCGTGCGGGTCCGTCAGGTCTTTCACGACACTTTGCTGGAACGTCTCCAGCATGTCTTCTTGATCTGCCGCTGCATTCTTTTCGTATACACTCACTTGCATATCAAGATCCGGCGTGGACAGTGCGCGCATTTTCTCCATGATCCGCAGCAAGCCGCTTGCCGCCATCTGGCTCCGCAGGTGCACGCGTATGTTGAGTGCATCGACAATGTCACTGTTCACAAGCGCATTGACGAGAAACATGTTGTTCACGACGTACTCAGGGAGCCCAGCCTCCGGCATCGCACTCATCTGTAAGCGACGCACCTCGTCACTCGCTCCGACCAAGCTTCCCATCCGACCACGACCATCAATCGCAGCTTCCAACGCCGTGAACCACGCGTCGAAGCGGCCGTGACGATCAAAGGCGACGCGCAATTCATCCATGCCCTGCAACACCAACGAATGTCCGCGTGGCTTTTCCCAATGACACAAAAACAGCAAAATGTCGGCAGCTTGCTTCCGGGTCGACAGCTGCTGAGAAACGAGGGAGCGAGAAATGCCTGTAATACACTTGGGATGCTGCAATGCATCATGTGCTCCGGGCTTGCTGTTGAATAGGGACCGAAAGGCCTTGAGCACCTCGTATTCCTGCGCCAGGTCTTGCTCGTTCATCGGGCCGCGCGTCTGAAGCGCAATGAGGTAGCTCGAGAGCACATGGGTACCTTTGGCCTCGACAAAGCTCTGCAACCATCCAATGGCACAGGTACGCAGCGTCACGGCCAACGACTCGATGTGCTTTGTGGTCACTGAATTATCCATAAACTTTTTGATAAACCACTCAGGCGAGTTGCGCACAAGGACCATGGGCGTAACAGACGAAGCCGAGGCAGCAGAGGCGGCATTCGGTATTAAACGCTTGACACCGTCCCGCTCCGATGCTTGCGTCGTGAGCAGATCATTGTACACAAGCTTCCACTTCTTGTCCAGGCTAAAATCAAACATGTTGCTGAGGGCCGCGGGGGGCGGCGCGCTCGGCCCGCTGAGCATATCTCGGCGCGTGATGAGGTCGGCAAACATAAGCTCGACTTCGACGTCAGGCGGGCGGGTGGTACGCAGATCAGGCAGCCGCGACAGTAATGACTTGCGCAGAGCTGCGACGTCCGTCTCAGGCACCGAGCGGTGAGCCAACGGCACCAGCGGCACTTGAGGTCCCAACGTCGAAGTATTGGCTGTAGTGGGCGTTAGCGGCGCGGACGGCACAGGCGACACTGTGCCATACTGCCGATCCACCGAAAGACGTGGCGTTTGGGCAGAGCTACCGCTGCCTGTGCGGACAGGCGTGATGGTGGGTGCACTCATAGCAAACGCACTAGGCGCGTCATCGGACAAATCAACGGTACGGCGCGAGGACGACGAGGACGACCGGTCGTCATGCTGCTGCCGTCCCCAGCGCCTCAGTCCGAATAAGCTGTCCATCGCACTGCCTGCGAATATGACCTCGGGTCACGCGCACCGCAGTCCAATACACACACACACACGGGTTGCTACAGTTAGCGGCCACGTCGTGTCCAGACGAGCCCTACCACAAAATCCCATGTCGGCCGAAGGGGCTGCTGGAAGAGGAGGCAGCGATGGATGATCATCGCCCTGGTCGCACATAAGATGCACCATGGCTCTATCGACAGGGCTATTGGTATAGGCGGCGCGCACATGTACAGGCAGCTGCGCTAGTGTTGTGGTAGATCGTCATGCATAGGACTCCAGATGCCACGAGCCGACTCACTCGTGCTAGCTACCGGCGTGCGCTTCAAGCGCTGCGTCTTGGCGCCACTCGAGTCAAGTATGAGCTGCAATTTGGGCATGATCTGTGTTGCCTGCATGTTGTGCGTCGAGATCACCTTGGTTCGGCCGTTCACTGATGTTAGTGTGCGTAGCGTACGTACGATAAAAGCCACGCAGGACAGGTGCGCGCTGTGGGCGTGGTATAATGACAAACTCAACTGAAGGGTTCGCGTGCGCCAGCGAGGCGGCATGCTGCAAAAGAAAGTCGCGTGTACCTTTGCTTGCGATGCTCTTCTCACAGTATTCCACGACGACCTTACGACACGGCATGACGAAGACGCCGCTTGGACCTCCAAGTCTGGGCTGCGTCGAAAGAGCGCTGCGCACGATACGCGGAGCACGCTGCCAAATGGCCGAGGCAAACATGCTGGGTGGGAAGAAAAAGCCAGAGCCCCGACAGTGGTGATTGATGAGTAAGACCTAGGGAGGAGGGCGAAGCACGGGGGCATTTCTGCAACAAAAAAAGAATTTCGCTCCGTCGGCGCTATCGAGATCGCAATTCCTTTTTTCTTTCTGTGCAGCGCACTAGCACAGCGCATACCGCAGACGCTCGCGAAAACTAGTGGCTGCGAAACAACATGTCGGCTCCTATGAGTGAGACGGATCAGAATATCCAAATTTGGAAGGTCAAGAAGCTCATTAAGAGCTTGGAGAATGCGCGTGGTGCAGGCACGTCGATGATCAGTTTGATCCTGCCACCCAAGTCACAACTGTCACAGGCGACCAACATGCTTACGCAGGAGTATGGTACGGCGAGTAACATCAAGTCGCGTGTGAACCGTCTGTCCGTGCTGGCCGCTATCACGTCGACGCAGCAGCGTCTGAAGCTGTACTCGCGTGTGCCCGATAATGGTCTCGTTGTATACTGTGGTACTGTGCTCACGCCCGAGGGAAAAGAAAAAAAAGTGAACTTTTCGTTTGAGCCATTCAAGCCGATCAACACATCGCTGTACTTATGTGACAACAAGTTCCACACGGAAGCGCTCTCTGAGTTGCTCGAGTCGGATGCGCGCTTTGGATTCGTTATCATGGACGGTAACGGAACCCTCTTTGGTGTTGTGTCGGGCAACACACGCACCGTGCTGCACAAGTTTTCCGTGGACTTGCCGAAGAAGCACGGTCGTGGTGGTCAGTCCGCCCTTCGTTTCTCGCGTCTTCGCGAGGAAGCGCGTCACAACTATGTCCGCAAGGTTGCTGAGCTTGCGTCACAACACTTTATTACTGATAACAAGGTCAATGTGACGGGTATTGTGCTTGCCGGTTCAGCCGATTTCAAATCGGTGCTGAGCCAGTCAGACCTGCTTGACTACCGCCTGCGGCCCAAGATTGTGCAGCTTGTAGACGTGTCGTATGGCGGTGAAAATGGTTTCAACCAGGCCATTGAGCTCGCTGCTGACAGTCTCGCCAACGTCAAGTTTGTCCAAGAAAAGCGCTTGATCCAGAAGTACTTTGACGAGATCTCGACGGAGACGGGCAAATACTGCTTCGGACTCGACGACACATTCCGCGCACTCGAAATGGGTGCCGTCGAGATACTTATTGTGTGGGAAAATCTCGAACACATGCGCCATGTGTTTAAGGACTCGGAAGGTCGTGAACATGTGTTCATGTTGAGCAAAGAGCAAGAAGACGACGAGGATCGCTCGCGCTTTATCGACAAGGAGACTGGCACAGAGATGGAAGAAGTCGGCGAGCCGATGCCCCTGCTCGAGTGGATCGCAGAGAACTACCAACAGTTTGGTACGAACCTCGAGTTTGTGACGGACCGCTCTCAAGAGGGCATGCAATTCTGCAAGGGCTTCGGTGGCATCGGTGGCATTTTGCGATACAAGGTGGCTTTCGATGACCTTGCTCTCTACGATGAACAGGAAGACGAGTTCATGAGTGACGACGAAGACATCTACTAGGCTACTACCCCACATAGACCAAGCCAAACTTGTCCTGCCTCGCTGGCGTAGGGGCGCACCTCCACTATATATAATTGCTGATGTACCCGTGGTCGATGCCACGCCGCTTCGTTGGGCCGTGCCGCTTTTCGTCGACAAAGCATGGCACAGCCGCCCAGACAGCGCGCGCCAGGCCCGATGCCTCCGCGCCCGAATCCCGCGCAGCGTGGTCCGCGGCTTGGTGCACGAATGCAGCCACAGCCAACGCAGCTGCTGCCGCCACAGCCTGTCAAACCTCCGACAGCGCGTCCGACTGCACCTCGGACGGTAGATGCCAAGCCAGCGCCACCAGCACCCATAACGCCGGCCGCATCAGTACATCGGCATATGCCAGCATCCAAGCCTGCTGGTGCAGCTGCTCCACAGCCTCCCGCGGCTGCTCCGCGCCGACCACCCGCGTCAGGACATGCTTCCTCACTGTTTGGGGAGACAGACGTATTTGGCGTCGTGCAGTCGTCGCCGTCTTACCACGCACCGCCACGGCCCAGGCCGACGCAAAAGCCGCCGAATGCTCCACAGGCCAAGCCAAGGCCATCACAGGCACCGGCATCAGCGCCTCGTGCGCCACAGGCACCCATCACACAGCGACCGACGTCGTCGATGAGTGCACAGCATACGGGCCACAGCATCCAGTCGCAGCCCACTGGCCATGGTGCCCCATTCCATGCGATCCAGCCGATCGCAAAGCAACAGACAGGGCCCATTCCGCGTGCCTCTGTGCCACGCTCTCGTCCCTTACCGCCTCCTGCACCAGAGCCACAGCCATGGGATGCATGGGATGCGCCTGGGGAACAGGCGCCTCAATGGCAAACCGAATACGATTCGCTTGCCACAGTCCCTGAAAATCAATATGGGCCAGCGCCTTCTGATGTGCAGGATAATATGCAGTACGGTGCTGATCCACAGCAGGGTCAGTACGATGAATATGCACAATGGGACGAACAGTATGCGTCGCAAGAGCAGGCGACCAACGAATGGGATTATGGCTACGAGGGACAAGACGATGGATTCCTGGACCCGTCACAGTACGAGGCCGAATTTAATGACATGCTGGGCGACATGGCCGCCGCCCCGCCGCTCGAGACACAACAACCCACCTACGATAGTGCTTATCAAGAAGGCTACGAATTCGTTCCAGAGGAAACTTATGTACAACAGAGCGAGGGTGCCTACGAGCATCCCCATGATACGCAACAGGCGTTTCAAGAAAATGATCAACAAGGCACTTTCCCTGAAGGAGAGTACCAAGAATGGACCTTCCTGGAGGGAGAATACCAAGAAGGAGAGTATCCTGCTCAGAGTGAATATCAAGCAGATTACCTTGCCGAAGGTCAATACCCTGAGGGCGCTTTCCCCGATGGCGAGTACCAAGGAGAATATGCTGTTGAGGGAGAGTACCAAGAAGGCGTATTTCCTGAGAGCGAGTATCAAGGGGAATACGCCGCCGAGGGAGAGTACCAGCAAGGCACAGTTCCAGGGGAACAATATCAGGGCGATTATGCTGCCGAGGGAGAGTATCAAACAGATGCATTCCCTGAGGGCGAGTATCAAGGCGAATATGCCGCTGAGGGCGAGTATCAAGAAGGCACATTCCCTGATGGCGATTACCAACAGGACGCAGTTCCAGAGGAACAATATCAGGGAGACTATGCTGCCCAGGGAGACTATCAAGAAGGCACATTCCCCGAGGGCGAGTACCAACAGGACGCACTTCCGGAAGAACAATATCAGGGCGATTATGCTGCCGAGGGAGAGTATCAAGAAGGCGCATTCCCCGCGGGCGAGTACCAAGAAGGCACATTCCCCGAGGGTGAGTACCAAGGCGAATATGCCGCTGAAGGAGAGTATCAAGAAGATGCATTCCCTGATGGCGAGTACCAAGAAGACACATTCCCTGATGGCGGGTACCAACAGGACACAGTTCCAGAAGATCAATATCAGGGAGACTATGCCGCTGAGGGCAAGTACCAGGAGAATATGCATCCTAGTCATGAGTATCAAAAAGAAGTCATCCCTGAAATTGAATATCAAGACTATCCGACCGAAGGTCCTATTTCTTCACAGAGCGAGCCTCTGGGGGACTATCCAGAGGGAGAATACCCACAGCAGTATCTCTCAGAAGATGTCCCGGAAGGAGAATACGCCGCTGAGACCTACGCACCCGAAAGTGACTTGGCTCGTGAGGGCTCTGTCAGGAATCTGGGAAAATCAATGTCACCACCTAAGGAACCAAGCTTTGATTCGATTGTTGCTTCGCCCAAAGGATCGGCTCAACGTGCAAAGCCCGCCCCGTCAAAACCACCTGTAGAACGTCAGACGCCATCACTGCCACCACCTGTTATGGAAGCAGAGGATGATGCGTGGGGCTGGAACGAAGAAGCAGACGAACAAGACGATGTGTATGCACACGATGCGTATGCATCGCAGGACTATGGCACACAACCCGCACAGGTATCCATGCCTGACCACGCGAAAACCACCATCCCAATTGCGGCGTTTGGTATCGGTGGTCAATTGGCCATTCACCTGCCGCATGCTAAGCCTCAGGGCGATGCGTTCGAGTACACATCGCCGCATATGCAGCGGACGGTGCAGATTCATTCGCTTGCACAATTTGTCGGCGCTCGTCCTTTTTCAACGCTCGACATGCACAAATTCCCTGGCCCCCTTCTCGATGGTGTGCGACCTAACAAGCAGAAGAAGGCTCAAGTGGTGCAGTACCTGCAAGACCAAATTAATGAGTCGGCGAGCGGTATTGGATACCTGCGGCGCAAATCAGTGATTCAGGCTACAGGGGTGCAGCAAAACGATGCGAACGAATGGAGGCGTACGGAAGACAAGGTGCTGCTACTCAAGCTTCTTGTTCTGCTGGTTGAGCATGACGGCAAACTAGCCGACGATCCTAGCCTTTCAGCAACGATCGGCGATCTACTGCAAAATCGCAATGAGACGGCTGATGAGTTCAGCGCATTCAATGTGCCAACCTACCCACGGTCCTCGTCGCAAACGGCCATGAAACGGCCAATCCGGACGTATACGCTGCGCCAGGCCTTTTTGGAAGAGCTTCAGACGCTGCTCCAACAGGGCGACGTATCCCGTGCTGTGGAATGGGCTCTCCAAGAAAAGATGTGGGCGCATGCTATGACCCTATCTCGGCAGCTCGACAAAGCCACGCAGGACCGCGTGGTTACCGAGTTTGTAAACTATGAGTTGGGCGGTGCTGATGTGGATGATGCGATGCGGAAGGACTATACGAGTATCAAGGTGGCCTACTCGCTGTACACCCAGCAGACCCCTGAGCAGATTGCAGCGTTGTTCCGTGGTCCATCGACGCTTCTGCCTGAGGCGCAGCATGTGCAATGGCGCCAAGCGGTAGCGACACTCCTTTCGAATCGCGACTCGTCCAGCAGTCACAACTCCGTGCTGCGCGCCATAGGCGATGGCCTTATGGCATCAGGCCTACCCGAGGCGGCACATGTGTGCTACTTGCTGGCTCATCAGCACCGAGCATGGTTCAAGTCGCCCGAAAACTCCACGTGCATCCTACTAGGCACCATGTCTGATTCGCCGATACACACGGTACTTAATGACATGGATGCCCTGCTCATGACGGAGGTGATGGAGTATGCGTATGCATTGAATCAACCCAAGGGTTCTGAGCCTTACGTCGGCATCCCAGGTTTAGCACCTTTCAAAATTGTGATGGCTGCTGTCTTCGATGAACTGGGGGATGCGAAGCGCGCGAAGAAGTACTGTGATGCATTAGCCAACTTGTCTCGCACCAAGAATGCCGCACCGATTCTTACGCCGCAGTTACAGCTTGAGCTGCATCAGTTGACGAGTCGGCTGAATGGCCAGCCAATGCAAGGAGATACGCTGTCCTGGAAAGCCAGGCGTCCAACACTAGATGGCGTGTGGGGAGCGCTTGAAGGTCGCTTGACCAAGTTTATTGCCGGCGAAGAAGGCAATGAGCAAAAAGGTGCTGGACTTGACAGCAAAAAGGCGGCGGAAGCAACTGTGGGCGCCTTTACGCATTACAGTGCCATCACGCCTGAGGCTGCCTCACTCACCTCCGATGCACCGCAGCCAGTTGACAGTACAGAAGGCAGCTACTCGGCAGACGCCTATGCCCAAACGTACGCACAGGATCCATCAGAAGAGCTACCTGACCAAAATCAGTACTCTGAGAGTAATTTCAAGGGCGACTACCAGGGAGACTTGGCCGATGGCGATGACGGATACCAAGGATACAACCAAGATCAGGGCGAATATGCTCAAGAGTACCCCGAGGGCGAGTATCCTGACGACAACTATGAAGGAGAATTTGCTCAAGAGAGTTATCCGGAGGACGCCTATGCTCAAGAAGGCTATAATGAAGGCGAGTATCTTTTAGACAATTATGCTGAAGGAGACTATGCGCAAGAGGGTTTCGCAGAGGATGCATATACTCAGGAAGGCTATAATGAGGGCGAGTATCCTCCAGACAGCTATGAAGGGGATTATGCTCAAGAGGGTCATCCGGAGAATCCATATGATCAGGAAGGCTATCATGAAGGCGAGTATCCTTCAGAGGAGTATACTGAAGGAGGTGATGCTCAAGAGGTCTACCCAGAAGATCAGTACGCCCAGGAAACCTATGTGGAAGGCGAATATAACGAGGGCGAGTATCCGCCAGAGGAGTATGCCGAGGATGATGTTCAAGAGGCCCATCCCGAAGATGAGTACTATCAAGACGATGCTGGAGATGAGAGAGAAGGCCACCCTGAAAATCAGGATGGCGCTGACAACGATGCCAGTCAAAATGTTCCAGAAGGCCCAGAAACGGAAGAGGACGCACCGCCCCCTGTATTCCATAAGGTCGACTCAACTGTCGACGAGGACGGCTTGCTATCTACGATGCCCGCGCCGACGTTAGAGCCGGCAGCAAGTCCCGCTCCGTCCAAGTCGCCTCCCAGAAAGCCTGTAGAGGATGACGAGGACGATGATCTGGGCTTTGGTAACACAAGTCACAACAAGACGGTAGAAAAGGAACCCGAGCAGGAACAAGACACCAAGCCCAAAGAGTCGGAGCCCAAACCAGCGGACAAGCCGTCCAGTAATTCATCGTGGCTCGGTCGTCTCCTCGGCTCTCGCAGCAGCCATGGCTCAGGTCAACAGAACGAAAAAGAGGGTAAGGCCGTACGTGCCCACTTAGGCGAAGAAACGTCGTTCTATTACGACAAGGAACTCAAGCGTTGGGTCAACAAAAAGGCCGGTGATGATGCCAATGCCAAACCAGCACCGCTTCCTCCCCCACCGAAAAAGGCTCCTGCGCCCACCAAACCCGAGGCACCCGCAGCGGCGCCCCCACCATCCAGTAATGGTGGCAGCTCAGGTCCACCGTCTGCCAAGGCCGGTGCGCCTCCGCCGCGACCGCCAGCGTCAGGTGGTGGCAGTGGCGGCGCAAAGAAACGCACCAAGCCGCGCTACATTGTCGTGGACTAATCGTCACGAGTAAATAGTGATGAAATGCTATATAACATGCATGTGGGCATTATTTATTGCGAAGCGCATCAACGAGCCAGTCGAGGCCTTCTTGTAAGCCAGTGCCGTCCTTGGCACTGCAGCGCCATATACTCCATTGCCGGTCACGCAGCTCGTCAAGACCAATCGCCTTGCCGACCTGGGCCTCATCCATGGCATTCTCGAGATCTTGCTTATTTGCAAACACCAGAAGTTTGCATTTTGCGAGTTCCTCTTCTGAAAGCATCGCAAGAAGCTCGGCTCGGGCCGTTGGTAGTCGCGCATGGTCTGACGCATCCACAACGTAAATAATGGCGGCCGTATCGGCATAATAACAGCGCCAGTACGGGCGAATGCTCGACTGACCACCTAGATCCCACACCTGTAGTTGGATATTTTTGTATTCGACTGTCTCAACATTAAAACCAATGGTAGGAATGGTGGAAATGACCTCACCGAGCTGGAGCCGGTACAAAATAGTGGTTTTGCCTGCACTGTCCAGCCCCAGCATTAGGATACGCAAAGGCGCTTTGCGTCGCCACCAGAACAATGACTCGTACAGGGATGAAAACGTCACCCCCATCACAGGCGATCCGTGCGTGTCGCAGACAAACGCACACGGCTGTCGAGCAATGCAGCTGCTTCATCGCATCCTCTCGACGGATGGCCGCGTGGATGCCACGTGACAGGGCACGTTGCTTCCAAGAAATCAGGGCGAAAGTGCTTATGTTGATTGGTTCTTTCTAATTAAGGCTCACGGCCCACATTTTTCCACATCCTAGTCATCCAGCCGGAACGCGTGTCGTTTCTCCATCCGTCATGGCCACGGACGAGCAGCTGTTGTAAGAGTATGAAAGCATCTGATACTATCAATAAAACGCTACTTGAAGACGCTTTCTTTCCAAAAGACAGTGGCGAAAGCCGCGGTGGAGCTTCCGAGGAAACGGACCCTGCTGCCCTGGCGAAAGAAGACCCGTTGGCGACGCAAATTTGGCGCATGTATGCGAAGCAACGCGACCAGCTGCCCAATGCTGCACGCATGGAAAATCTCACATGGCGACTTATGTCGCTTACTTTGCGCAAGCAGCGCAATCGGACGGCCACAATGCCGACGCCTGCCCCTGTGCCTGCCACTTCCCACACCGAGCAGAACGTGGACGATGCTACTGATACGCGTCGTGGACGCGACCAGGCAGTGCGTAAAATTGAAGCGAGTTCTCTCCCTTTTCCTATGCACTCGACTATAAGTGCACGATGTATGGGACGTTCTCGCTCCCGCTCCACCAGTATGGTGGATGTGGATGCAGTACGATCGCCACGCAACACATCGCATAGCAGGCAGCGTTCTGCAGTGCTCACATCGGAGCTATCTGGTCTATCCGGAGATGCGATGGAAGCCGAATTGAATACGCACCACCCATCATTCCTGTTTGATGAGACTATGAATGGGATTCCTGGCGTACCGCGCGCGCTTGAGTCCAACATGGACATATTATCGACGCTGCCGCCAGATATGCGACAGGCTACCTGGGATGTTCATGCTGAGAGCACAAAGATCTCCTCTGGGCCGCCCAGTCCGCCCCACAATAAGCTGGGGCGTGAGAGCGTCAAACAGCGTTTGATTGACGAGTTCACCATGGCGGCAAACAAGAACTTGTTTGACCAGTCAGAACCCAACGCATTGCGCGCAGTATCAGATCTTGAAGAGCATGCTCAGGTTGTCATGGAAATGAGTGCTAAGCGGGCCAACTACATCAATCTGAATCAGGATCGCGACGACGTATTCCTCTCTAACCATCACGTCCTGGACAGTGTACCGGGTATTGGCGACTATGTGGGGCACAAAGCAAATCAGCATCCCGAATATGGATTTTTGCCTAGGCTGGTACGCAAGACATCCTTCGATCACAAAGTACGTGAACGCAGTGAGTCCCGTGGTCCACGGAACCATACGCCGGCCATCTCGCAGACGCCTTCAGACGAGTCATTGCAACAGTCGCGCAAGCGTTTACGCGATGCTTCGCCTATGCCTTTTGGCATGCGCATGCCACGTACTGGTGATCAGCGTGTCGCTTCAGGTCTATCGCGACAGTTGCCTCAGATGTATTCGCAGAACATTGTGCCATGCGTGCCATCTTTGCCGTTCGAATTTTCTATGCCTTCGCCAACAAGTGCATCGCATACGCCCACGATGCTTGGAAACGCAACAACATCGATTCAGGCAAATCACGTTCCACCCCTGATGCCGTTGTCAACTTCATACACGACACCGATATCACCCGTGGGGACCTCGGCCTCTGCAGCGCCAGTGCCTAATATGGACGTGCCATCAGCCGCATCTGGTGCATTTTCAGATTCAGCCGACGTTTCTCCATCGATTTTGCACGTGGATCCGTCACAGATTTTCGCGCAACAATCATCGATGCCGTATTCCATGGTTGGCCATGGGGGTATACCAACGAATGCTGCGCAAAGTCAAGCTGAAACGACTCTATCTTCTCAGCCCGACCTGTTTCAACAAAGCGATCCGCAAGCTTTTTTCGCCTCCATTTTCCACACGGCCCATATATTCAACTCGGCGCAAGGAGGCATTTTGCCCGAAACTGTACAGAACAACTATGCGTCTCTCTCCAACACGGGTCTCAGCCCGTCGTCCCAATACATGAACATGACCTATGAATCTACGATGACTCAGAACTATTCAACGGATGGAATATCCCCATCTCAGTCGTATGCGCCGTCATCTTTGGCTACCAGCGTTTCTACTTCGTCGTCATTGCCCAGCAACAACACTGACCCTTCACCCTCAACAGTATGCTTCAACTGTCAAACCACTACCACCCCCTTATGGAGAAGAGATCCAGAAGGAAATGCACTTTGCAATGCTTGCGGTCTTTTTCAGCGCTTGCATGGTGTTATGCGTCCTTTGTCACTCAAGACAGATGTCATCAAGAAGCGCAACAGGAGTGGAGCAAGTACGCGTGATACGCAGTCGCGTGGTACTGGGCGCAACACTGCTAGCGGGCGCAGTACTGGTGCGAATGAAAAAAATCCTGGTGCCTTGCCTAATACTTAGAACATCTTTATCGTGTATCACAAATGTAGTTGTATAGCTTCCACCTTACATGGCAGGTACCACTCGGATGGTGATCCGTGTGTCTCACGTGACACGCGATTGCCTGTCTGGTTGCCAAGGAGGGCCAAGTTGCTTGTGTTCTCTGATGCTGATCAGTGCGTACCGCGGCAGCTTCGCAGGTATACATGTTGTGCATCGTGCAGCATACATATTACCTAGGTATGCTGTGAAACGAGCGAGCGCCCCCATGGCGCTCATGCCACATGGGCGCATGGCGTCTCTAGTTCAAGGTCGATTTCATAGCCATATGTCATCGACGCCCCCCGAGCCCCCGAGGACGGACAAAAATCAACTGGTGAAAAGAAACAGCACAAATTGGGAGATTTTGTCGACTCTTCTAACATACGTGTGGCCAAAAAATGATTTTGGGACAAAAGCTCGCGTCATATTGGCTCTGTCGTTACTGTTAGCTGGTAAGCTCCTTAACGTCCAAGTTCCCTTCTTTTTCAAGGCCGTTGTGGACCGCATGAATGACGTTGCTTCGCAGCCGCTCGATTTGGCTAACCCAAATACGGTTTGGGTTGTCGCAGGTGCATCAATCTTGGGATATGGTGTCGCTCGTATTGGCGCCTCAGCTTTTTCAGAGCTTCGAAACGCTGTGTTCGCAAATGTGGCACAGCGATCCATCCGCAAGATTGCACGCAGCGTATTTACGCATCTGCTCAATCTCGATCTCAGCTGGCATCTTAGCCGTCAGACCGGTGGTTTAACTCGTGCTATCGATCGAGGCACGAAGGGTATCTCTTTTCTGCTTTCGTCCATCGTGTTTCATATCGTGCCAACTGCATTGGAGATTTCGTTGGTTTGTGGCATCTTGAGTATCAAATGCGGTCCTTCATACGCTTCAGTAGCCGGTCTTACTATGCTGGCTTACGCATGGTTCACGATTCGCACGACAAGTTGGCGCACGCATTTTCGTCGTGATGCAAACTTGGCCGATCAGCGCGGTGCCACGACTTCCCTTGAATCGCTTCTCAACTATGAGTCAGTCAAGTACTTCAACAATGAACAGCATGAAATTAAGAAGTACGACTCAGCACTGCAAAACTATGAAAAGGCCAGTGTTCGAGTATCTACCAGTCTGGCCGCTTTGAATTCAGGACAGAACGCTATCTTCTCTACGAGTCTGACCATCATGATGCTGCTCACCGCGCACGGTATTCTGAATGGCACCATGACAGTAGGTGATTTGGTCATGGTAAATCAACTTGTCTTCCAGCTCTCTCTCCCTCTCAACTTCTTGGGCTCCGTATACCGCGAGCTGCGCCAGAGTCTCGTGGACATGGAGACTATGTTCAACTTGCAAAAGCAGCAACAGAAAATTTGCGACAAACCGAATGCACCTGCCCTACCTCCTGTTCGTGGCGATATCCGGTTTGAAAATGTAACGTTTGGATACCACCCGGGACGTCCTATATTGAAAAACTGCAGCTTTACGATTCCCGCGGGTCAAAAGACGGCGCTTGTTGGTCCGTCGGGATGCGGTAAGTCGACCATTTTCCGTCTCTTATTCCGCTTCTATGAGCCTCAGACCGGCAAGATTTATATTGATGGCAATGACATTAGTGAGTTCTCCCTCGAGAGTGTGCGCAAGGCGATTGGTGTTGTGCCGCAGGAAACAGCCCTCTTCAACTCTAGTATTTGGGACAATCTGAAGTATGGCAAGCTCGCAGCGTCCGATGAAGAGGTGCGCCGTGCTGCTCATTTAGCGCGCGTTGACCAGGTAGTGGAACAGCTTCCAGATGGCTTTGACACGATCGTTGGCGAACGTGGTCTCATGATTTCTGGCGGAGAGAAGCAGCGCTTGGCCATTGCACGAATGCTCTTGAAAGATCCACGTATCATGTTCTTTGATGAGGCAACGTCATCACTTGATTCTCACACAGAAACAGAGCTTATGCGCAATATCAACATGCTCTTGCGCAATATGAGCCGCACATCGATCTTTATCGCTCACCGATTGCGCACAGTTGAAGATGCGGATCACATTCTTGTACTGGATCATGGATGTGTGGCTGAGCGCGGCACACATGAGGCACTCTTAGACAAGCATGGACTCTACTATGATCTTTGGCTCGCACAGTCAGAGCGCATCAACAAGGACCCCGAGGAGAAAGACGAAGCATCGCTCAAAACAGAGTGAATCAGGTAGCAATGGCAGCTCATGTGGAGATTTTGTAGGGGGCGGAAGACGCTAGCAGAGCTTTTTTGCATACCGAGACTATGATGTCGGTACGATCGTTTCTGGCCGACTTTGCTCGTGTTCCGAGCCACAAGCGCTGGGCCATTGACTGGGCAGCATGCGTTCTGATGCTACTTCTATACCGCGGTATTCTGCACCACCGCTCGGATGGATTCCATCAGCAATTCACTTTGAACGACCCTTCGATCCAGCACCCTCATACCGACAGTCAGCGTGTGCCTGAGCACCTGCTGACCTTGCTGTCGGTGGTCCTACCAATTTCATGCATCATATTTTGCTCTATGTTGCTGAAACAGCGCTGGGCGCGTCTCAACATGGGCTTGTTAGGCTTTGCAATGACGATTGTGATTACGGGCTGCATTACCGAACTAGGCAAGAATCTGGTGGGGCGGCCCCGCCCTGATTTCCTAGCACGTTGCAAGCCTACCCAAAGCAGTATCCAGTCTACCAAGTACCACAACTTGCTTGTGGATCACACGATTTGTTCAACACCGATCACTTCGCATACATTGGCCGATGGCTTCAAGAGTTTCCCAAGTGGGCACTCGAGCATGGCTTTTAGTGGCTTGACATTCTTGGCATGGTACATTCGGGGCTTTTTCACCGCTATAATGCGCAAACTTACATGTGCTGTCTACGAACAGGTCCCCGACGAGGAGCCTATTCGCCTGGAGGAAGGTTTAGACCGTGAAACGGAAGAAGCACCTCAACATCTCGTGTTATCCAGCCTAGTTCTACCACTTGTTCCTGTGATCCTCGCTGCGTACATTTCAGTCAGTCGTTTGATGGACTATCGTCACCATCCAACGGATATATTGGCCGGCACGATTTTGGGGGCAAGTGTTGCCACGGCCGTATACCATGTGTACCACAAGTCACATACCATCAAAGCCTAAGACGGGTGTGCACTGCTGCATTTGATGGCATATAAATTCGATCATGTTGTCACCACCAGCTTCACCAAGCGCCTCGATTTCGCACTTGTACCCTGCATGAAGTTGTGCTGCCACTTCCCTGCGCAGTAAGGGTGGTAGGTGTGTACGATGGTTGAGCACATGCATGGCCTTATTGCGGTCCACGCGTGACATGGGTAGCATCTGTGTGCAGGTGGTGTGCTGCATCCATTGTCGCGTTTTTATTCCTAACCAATGCATGCAAACCCAGTCGGAGGGGTCCAGTGCCTCGCAATAGGTGCGTATGATGTCAATGCCATGTGGATCGCTGTCCACGAGAAAGTACACACAGTGGCATTGCTTGCTGCGTACCAGATCATGTAGGAGCCATCGTGCCGCATGATCTGGATATCCTTTACCCGTCATGAGAAGTCCAGGACAGGTTATGCCGTATTGCTGTACCTTGTCAAGAAAACGCATTGAGCAGAGTGTTTGAAATACAGCATGCTTTTCGACCATCAGGATCCAGTTCGCATGGCACGTAACACCTCGTATCATCGAAGGATCGGGGATCAGCTGCTCGAGTGTATCCTTGGCGTAACGCTCCGGACGTATGGTGCTGTTTTGCACGGTATGAAACCGGATAGGTCCTACCACGACACTCCTCGCTGAAGCCGTGATATTCAACGAAGCTCGCGTACACGAGAGGGTCATGCATATGCGCACGATCATGGAATCCACTCGACACTGACTCTGAAATAAGTTGGGATCTCGATAGTAAATGTCTCTTTTCGTGATGACGGTGTTCGATGCAAGTGCCGCATGTATGTGACGCAATACACAAAAGAAGCGGGCCCATTGTACCATGCGCTCTGTACACTTTGATGGAAACTCCCAAAATACGCGGCTATGGCGACTGGCATTCCGTGCGCGTGGTGCTCCCACAGCGACTGTATGACACGCATGGTTCTTGGGGACCATCCGCACACCCTCCATAAAAGAATGCACAAATCTCTCGATCCGCATGAGAGCCTCATCTCGTGAACTGTGCTCGGTAAATGTAGAGTGATACACACCATGTATCCAAATCTAGCTCCCCTTTCATGATCGGCACCGCTAATGGCGCCTTGGATCGTAAGCTCATCGCGGAAAGCAGCGTCACGTCGAGCGCACGTCCCAAAAATGGCTCGTGTGGAGTGAAAGACTTTTGCCAGCAGCGATGTCGCATATAGCTCCGAGTCTGTACCAAGAGTCGACGGAGCTGTGTGCAGACTCTATCGAGTCGCACCCTTACTTACCCTACGTTTTTGCCGAGTCAACGTATCAGGTGGATCAAGACAAAAATACGGATGCCCCTAGCCCTTCATACACACGCCGCGGGCGATGCCGACTGCGGCGAGCTGACGTTCAAGGCGGTGCAGTCGGCTGCGCGACCCTAGATACATGGGATGGACCAGCCATCCTAGATACTAAGTGGTGTCTTGCTTCTTCTGAGAAACAGGCGCAGCATGGGTACGGTATTTTGGGGATTGCGGATGCATCAGGGCACGTACATTTGTTGCATTTGCAGGATCACGAATCAGCCTATCGCCTGGTCCCTTGGAAATCGTGGCGTATGAACCATGATGACGCATTATGTTTGAGTCTCGACTGGTCCGATAGGCGTCGTCCTGGCGCCGATGATGCACGTATGATTTTGAGTCAAAGCAACGGAACGTTATGCATGGTACCGAGCTTGAATTCAGCTGCACCACTTCCCCAAGCATGTGAAACATGGTCGGCGCATGACTACGAGGCATGGATCACGGCATGGGATTGCTGGAATGATGGCGTTGTGGCTTGGAGTGGCGGTGATGATTTGGCCCTAAAGGGTTGGGACATGCGTATGCCGCTGTATAATGGACAACGCGCATCTATCTTCACTACGCGTAAATGGTATGTACTGATGACTTACTTTTTCAGCTTCGAGGGAGGAGTCACAACGATTCAGAGTCATCCCCACAAGCAACATTATTGGGCTGTCGGAAGCTACGACGAAAAAATCCGGCTCTTTGATGCTCGGAGCACGCGCTCACCTTTAAGTGAAACGGAAGTGGGTGGCGGTATATGGCGCACGAAATGGCATCCGGACGAGTCCCAGAAACTTCTTCTTGCATGCATGCATGGCGGCTTGGTCGTTTTGGATTGTCCAGGTCTTGATGCAGGAGCACCATCACCAGACTCTATGCGCATCCTCACGAAATTTCAGGGTCATAATAGTATCGCTTATGGATGCGATTGGGAGCGCGGGTCACCGCAAGATCATCTCATTTACAGCTGCTCATTCTATGACGCTTCCATGCACATTTGGAAATGGTAGTAGTACTTGGGAATTAGATAAGCACATTTTTACACGCGCGGCGCGTTACCAGGGGGGTGTTGGAAACAACGATCTCGGGGCATGAGGCCCTGGTTGTGACATGCGTGTCTTATGTGTTGCAGAGAAGCGTGCGTATGCTTCCCTAACTTGTAGCATCTATGGCGAAGTCTCTTGCGCAAATACTTTCGCATGGATCGTATACCAATGTATGTGTGGCCATGCTCACCGTGTAGCGCCCAGGTCGAGACAAGTACTGCCGCAACTACGACTTTGTATACAAGCTGCCGCGCCATGTCTTTGGATCGCGTGCACCTTCAGTAGGTCCGAACATGGTATCTGCCGAGATTACGTTCACGTCCGTCCGTGGCCATATGATGGAACTTGATTTTCCAGAAGAGTACCGCTGGGGCAAGTGCAACCCTTCTGTCCTATTCAAAGCTCCCATTACTACTAGTATTTCTAAAGAAGCCGAAAAACTCGCTCAAAATCTCTCTGCTGAAGTTCGAGGATCAGACATGCTCATTATTTGGACTGACTGTGATCGCGAAGGTGAAAATATCGGATACGAGGTTGCACAACACTGCCTATCCAAGCGTAAGAATCTGGTGGTGAAACGTGCGCGCTTCAGTGCCGTAATTGCTGACCAGATCCACCGCGCTTGTATGAACCTCGTGGACTTGGATTTGCATGCTGTGCACGCTGTCGATGCTCGACAACAAATCGACTTGCGCATAGGCGCGGCATTCACGCGACTTCAAACAGCACGACTCACTCCATTGTTACATGTGGATCGAATGGTGATCAGCTATGGACCATGCCAGTTTCCGACGTTAGGCTTCGTTGTGGACCATTATAGACGCGTTCAGGCCTTTGTTCCGGAGCCATTTTGGTACATCGATTTGCGTCACAAAACAGGTCCTCAATCCTCAGCGGTGGAATTCATATGGGACAGAAAACATCTCTTCGACGAATACATTGTGAAAATCTTGCATGGACGATGCAAAGAAGCTGTTGACGCCCAAGTAACATGTGTGCAATGCCGCCCTACAAGCAAGCGGAAACCGTCACCTTTGACAACAGTTGAGCTCCAGAAAAATCTATCGCGGTTGACAGGCATGGCACCCAAAAAAATTTTGGATTTGGCAGAAGCATTATATCAGCGTGGTCTGTTGTCGTATCCCCGCACCGAGACGGATCAGTATGACAACGACTTTGACTTTGTCGGACTTTTGGATAAGCAATGCCAAGATGCACAGTGGGGTGCATTGGTATCAGAGTTGTGCGCGTCGGCAGCAGGCGCAACAGTGGCTCCGGGCGGACTCACATATGAACGCCCTCGAAATGGACGCAAGAACGATAAAGCTCACCCGCCCATCCACCCCACAGCGCATGCAAATGACCTTCGAGCTGATGAGAAAAAAGTGTATGACTACGTAACTCGTCGATTTCTCGCGAGTTGCGCGACAGATGCACTGGGTGAAGAAACCAAGGTGTGTATTGAAATGGGCGGCGAGACATTTCATACATCGGGGTTGTTTGTGAAAGATATGGCGTACTTGAAACTGTTCACCTACGAACATTGGTCTAACAAGTCGATTCCAGAGTACCGAGAGCGTCAGCGCTTCCGACCCAGCTCATTGACGATGAAACAGGGCAGCACATCAGCGCCGAAGTTGCTGACAGAGGCAGATCTAGTTCACTTGATGGACAAGCACGGTATTGGAACTGACGCGACCATCGCAGAACACATAAAAAAGGTCATGGATCGACAGTATGTCGTCATACAAAAGCAAGGCAACACCAACTATTTACTTCCTTCTACGTTGGGAATGGGACTTGTTGAAGGATACGAAGGCTTAGACACGAGTCAGCAGTTATGCAAGCCCAAATTGCGACGTGATACTGAGACACAGCTAGGCTTGATTTCTGCGGCACAGCGAACTAAAGACGATACTATTACAGAATGCATGGAAGAGTACAAAAAGATTTACGACGTTGTGGAACGAGACTTTGATCGTATTGGCCGAGCCGTGAGTACATATTTTCAAGCACTTCCCTCATCTTCCGCCCCATCTTTCCCGTCACTTGCGCAGAACACTGAAGCAGCAAGAGCAGCGACTGCCTCCCATGATATACCCAAATGCCATTGTGCTCATGTATGCAAGTCGTCTACTGATGCGCGTTCCGGGCGCTCGTATTGGTCGTGTGGTAAACAGGGGCATGCCAACGATGATTGCGGCTTTTTTAAGTGGTGTTCTGCTCCGCCCCCCTCGTCGAGTGAGCCTCGCATGAAGCGCCAGAGAACTTCTGCTACCTGCCCCGAGCGCATCATGTGTCATTGTGACCTGACGGCAAAACGCTGTGAAACTCGTAAGGTACGCTATCTATCCTAACATTGAATAGGGTCCAAATACGGGACGTGTATTTTATGCATGTCCGAAAGAGAGCGCTCGTGCCAGGTGCGTGACAAGAAACTAACGTAAGATGCAAGTTTTTCGCGTGGGCTGACGAGAATGACACCGCGGTCGCAAGCAGCGCGCCTTCACGCGCTCGTACAAGCTCAAAGAGAACGAGTGGTCGCAGGAATTCGAGGCGCACACCTAATCGAACGAGATAGCCATGAGACTCTGCTCTTTCCTATTGCAGGATTCTCGCATTTGAGCATGGCTCGTACAATGGGACCCTGTTAGTCTCCATGAGGCTTCTTTATGTAGCTATTAGTCATTTATGTAATCGGGTCCGGTATTTTTGGAACCACGCGCTCTATGCTCATAATGGGGGCGTCGCAATTTGCAAATTTCATATCACACCGTCGAGCCCAAAAAAATTCGACCTCGTCAAGAGTAGATTGGACCCCGCTAGCCGTGCGAGAACCGCACATACATCGTGTCATACAAATATTGAGTGAGGAGAGTCATGGATTCTTTTGAATTTGGCTCTGAGTATCCTTCTTTAGAAGAGTTACCAGCTTTTTATCACGCTTCGAAAACGACCGGCCCCCTTGAAGCAGCCAGTTCTCCCAGCAAGAACGGAACACTGATGTACGCTCACAATGACGTTTTGGTTCCTGTTCACTTAGAGGGTCACAACAACGTTTCTTTGCCCATGGCAGGCGACAATGCTGTACAGCAAAAAGACATTCATGCGCCTGGCCCAATATCCTCGGAAGACATCCATGCCTCTTCTCGCTTCTACCAAATGCTTCATGAGCACATGCCCGCAGACATCCAAAGGCCAGATAATGCTAACATGCAAGGACACCCTAATTATGAACCATTTGTGAACCAAGACAAGAGCAGTGCTCAGTCCATCGCAGGAATGCAGCCGTTCGACATGCCGGCGTTTTCTATGCACGGCAAGCTTCCACCCACAGAATCGCAGTCCTATATGTCAAGTAATAATGTGGTCTCCGGTGAGCCTGCCGCTGGATCTCAAGGCATAACTCACATGTCCAGCTTCTCGGAAAAGTCATGCCCTCCTCTTGATTCGTCGGGCGTGACGCCGGCAAGTGTGTTCTCCAAAGTCAGCAGCTCAAGCACAAATGATTTTTTAACGCCCATTACATCACCAATGCTTCAGCCTCAGGGATCGCAGCAACATGTGTATGGTCTGAACGAAGTGAAAGATGTGCAGCTGACACCCGATTTGCTGCACATGTCGTCTGCATCGTCTGGTGCGAATGTGCCCGGGCCGTCTGATTTGATGACGAGCAATGTTATGATGCCAAATGGATTTACTCATTCGATCACGCCGTCACCTACCTTATCGGCTGAGCAGCGACCTGTGCTCCGGCGCAGTAGGGCCACCGACAGCAAGATTTCTCGTGTGAGGCCATCGCCACTAATAAAACCTGTGCAGAGCCCCAAGAATGTATGGCAGGGAAAGAAGCGTGGTGGTAGCTTACATTCATCGCCATCTCTGGGAGCCATTGAATCCATCTCTAATGCCATGCAGGATTCAAGTAATGGTTTTTCGATGCCATCTCCGGCTTTGTCGCCAGCATCGATGAGTCTGCCACGAAACAACACGGGAGCAAAAGCCCTCCCTGCCCGATCATCTACGATAGATGAGACCAAGTCAGGCGTGTCCAATCCTGGCCATGGCGACACCCAAGAGCAAGCGGAGCGCACCCCTTTCTTAAAGAGTCCATCTCCCATCGAATTGGCGAATTCAGATCCGACACAGCCAGCAACGCAGCCAGCAACTCCAGGCACGTTAATGGGTCTTGCGTATTCTCCTCGGCCAAGCTCAGCGCCAGTTGAAACGGCGGGATCCGTCACGTCGACACCGGTACTACCTCCATCGACCTCATCGCAGCAAAACGTATTCTACCCACCTAGCTACGGTGGGATGAACTCATACCAAACCCAGAATGCTGTAAGCGCTGTCACGGCTTCTGCTCTGATCAATGCATCGCAGCCACCACATGGTATGTTTTTCCAAGGTGGTGCTGTACCGCACAAGTCTTTTTATCCGAGTGGCATTTCCCAGGACGGCTCTGCCGGCTGGTTCAACATGCGCCGTGCGGAAAACTTTGGACTGGATCAGCGCCGAACGTCTCACAAGGCTGCGGAGCAAAAACGTCGCGATTCACTTAAGCACTACTTTGATGAGCTGCGTGTATTGTTACCTGGCATAACTGTGGATCATAATTCACCCGGTGGGTCCATGCTGGGTCCAGATGGATCAAACGAAGACCGCCTAGCCGAAGGCTTTGGGCTCATGGAGATGTCCGACCGAAATGGAGACCAGCCAAGCGCACAGGGTGAGTGTGTCACAGATCCATCCCTAGATCCAAATCGGACCATCGCCAAGGTTTTGCTTTTACGGCATTCAAATGAGTACCTTATTCGTCTAAAAAAGCGCATTGAACGACGTGATGTGGCTTTGCAAACACTCAGCGAAGAGGTGGTGCGTCTTCGGTCCATCTTAAGCAAGCAAGGCATTTCCTTTGATGGCGAGGATGCCAAGGTATCCAGCGAACTCAGTTCTCTCAGCATCAAATCAGACAAGCGTGAGCCGCCAGCAAGGCAGGATGTGCCGCCCGTTGGCCCTCCACAGAATCAGGACGCGACGCCCAAGGACGAGGAGAGACCGCTGAATCCCTAGGTGGCAAGGCTGACTATAGTGTTTTGGAGGACTTGAGTTTTTTTATATTGCTATGAAATATAGATTGTCTAAACATACATCTAGAATCGTTATACACGTATCAAACGTGAATGAATTGGGAAAAGGTAGTTAGGAGGATTGCTTTGGCTGCTTTTGGCTAAGAAGCTGGTTCAGTGTGGACACCAATTCCACACGCCGAATAGGCTTGCTCACGTATGCATTCATGCCAGCTTGTAGACACTTTTCTTTGTCACCGAGCATGGCATGGGCGGTCAGGGCCACAATGGGGATAGGCTCCAGATTGAGCGACTGCTCGCGTTCTCGAATAGCCATGGTGGCCTCGATACCTCCCATGACGGGCATGCTTACGTCCATAAGAATCACATCGTATTTGCAGCGCTGCGTCGCTTCGACGGCCTGCTCGCCATTGTCGACAACATCCACTTTGTGGCCCTGGTTCTGCAGGATCTTGCAAGCCAGCTTCTGGTTGACCAAATTGTCCTCGGCGAGGAGAATATGGTACGTAATGTCCGTGTTACCTTCGCTTGGAATGGCCGCGCTGCTTTCTAGCGAGGGAAGTAGGGCATAGTACAGGTCTTCCAGCGACATGGGCGTGTTGATGTAGGACGAAATACCGTAGTCCAAGCAGTATGTGAGATTGAGTGAGAGGGTTTCCTGGGTAACGAGATTGATGGGGATATAGCGGAGCTGTTCAATTGTGCGTAAATGTGATACCACGTATAATACGTCTGTTACGATGGCATCGATGCGGTTGAAAGACGAGCTGTGCTGCATCGTTTCATTCAGGGTATGGAAAACAATCGGTTTCAAGCCGAGTTGGTCAATCATGCGAGCCACGTCTGCTCCCTCGCCCTTGGTGTCCAGGAACAGCACCTTGCGACCTTTGTAAGGGTGCATGCGGTCATTTAATTGCTCTGTTGTGAACTTGTCGCGCCGCACTACCATGGTGAAGAAAAAGTCAGAGCCTTTGCCAAGGTGGCTGCGCACCCACATATCACCACCCATGAGGTTCACAAGTCGGCGTGAAATGGACAGTCCAAGACCTGTGCCACCATACTTCCGCGTCGTTGAGCCATCGGCTTGACAGAACGTGTCGAAAATCATATCCAGTTTGTCCTGCTTGATACCGATACCTGAATCGGACGCACAAAACTCGAGCACAGTCTCGGCCGCATCCGGAGGGCTGTTGAGCTTGCAGCGCAATGCGACGATGCCACCGCTCTCGGTAAACTTGACGGCATTGCCAATCAAGTTTGTGATGATCTGCTTAAGACGCAGGGCATCACCGATGAGAGGATCTGGCACCTCGGGTGCCACTTCGTAGACAAGGTTCAGTTTCTTTTGTGCAGCACGCACGCTTAGAGTTTTGAGCACACTGAACACGATGCCACGCAGGCTGAAGGGAATCTCTTCGATGTTCATACGACCAGCCTCGATCTTCGAAATATCGAGAATGTCGTCAATAATGGCCAGTAAATTGCTGGCAAGAGTCGAAACGGTCACGAGGTTCTCTCGCTGTGTGCGGGAAAGTACCGTCTCGAGGGTGAGCGATGTCATACCAATGATACCATTCATGGGCGTGCGGATTTCGTGCGACATGTTGGCCAAAAACTCAGACTTGGAGCGATTCGCCAGTTCGGCAGCTTCGCGAGCCGCCGTGTTCTTTTGGATACTGTCACGCAGACTGTACACCATTTGATTGATCTTGGTTTTGAGCGAGTCCATTTCACCGCTGGCCTCAACGGTGACGAAGCGCGAAAAGTCACCATCCGTTGCTGCAGCAGTAATCTGGGCAAACGCACGCACTTGGGACGTTAGGTTGTTGGCCATGATGTTGACATTGTCCGTGATTTCGTCCCAAGTACCTTCGATGTCCTTCTTCTGCGCCTGAACGCCTAGCTTGCCCTCAGTGCCTACCTCACGCGCCACACGCGTGACTTCGGAGGCGAAGAACGACAATTGATCAATCATGTTGTTGATGGTGTTGACAAGATCGAGTATTTCACCGCTGACAGAGATGGTCACCTTCTGGGTCAAATCACCACGCGCCACAGCTGTCGTAGCATGTGCAATAGTTCGCACCTGCAGCGTGAGATTGGCGGCCATCGTGTTCACCGAATCCGTGAGATCCTTCCAAGTGCCATCGACACCCAGCACATTCGCACGACCACCGAGCTTACCCTCCGTACCGACCTCAGTGGCCACACGCGTGACTTCAGTGGAGAAGGTGCGCAGACTTTCCACCATGTTATTGACGGTGTTCTTCAAATCGAGGAATTCGCCGCGCACTTCCACGTTGATGGTTTTGCTGAGATCGCCACGTGCGACAGCTGTATTAACTGTGGCGATGGAGCGCACCTGCGTCGTAAGGTTTGAGGCCATCATGTTGACACGCTTTGTGAGCACTTCCCATTGGCCCTTGACGTCTTCCACATTGGCCTGGCCTCCCAGACGACCCTCGGTGCCTACTTCGACGGATACGCGGATAATCTCGTCTGACAGTGTGCGCAATTGCCGCACCATGTTATTGACGGTATCCTTGAGCTCAAGAATCTCACCCTGGACATCGACCGTGATAAACTCGGTGAGCACGCCTTCGGCGACACACTTGGTGACCCGCGCGATTTCGCGCACTTGCGACGTGAGGTTGTCAGCCATTTTGTTGACACTGAGCGTGAGATCCTTCCAGATACCTTCCACATTCGGGACGTTGGCCTGTCCGCCAAGACGACCAAACGTGCCGACTTCGAGCGACATGCGCACTACTTCACTGGCAAAAACACGCAGTTGAGCCACCATGCTGTTGACTGTATCCTTGAGTTCAGCCATTTCTCCCTCGGCGGTGATTTCGATGGTCTTGGTGAGGTCACCACGTGCGACAGAAGTCGTGACCATACCGATCGACCGCACTTGCTCAGTGAGGTTCAGACACATGCGGTTCACGTTGTCCGTAAGCTCTTTCCACACGCCCTTCACGCCAGGCACATAAGCCTGGCCACCCAATCGACCTTGAGAGCCGACTTCACGCGATACACGCGTTACTTCGTTCGCGAAATGCCGGAGCTGGTCCACCATGACGTTGATGGTGACTTTGAGCTCGAGAATCTCGCCATCGGCTTGAACATCGATCTTTTTCGACAGATCACCTCGTGCAACAGCCTTGGTGACCAGCGCCACGCCACGCACTTGGTTCGTAAGGTTCTCGGCCAGGCGGTTCACCACGTCTTTGAGTTCCTTCCATGTGCCCTGCACACCCGGAACGTCAGCTTGGCCGCCGAGCTTGCCTTGTGTGCCGACTTCCAATGACACACGCGTTACTTCGCTGGCGAAATTGCCCAGTCGGTCGACCATCTGATTGATGATCTCTTTGAGTTCCACCATGACAGGTCCCTGGACAGGCACCATGATATGCTGCGATAGATCGCCTAGGGCGACCGCCTTACATACGCGGGCGATATCACGGACCTGCGCACGCAGTAAATGCAGCTCCTCTTCTGCACTAAGACCACTTTCTGCAGAAGCGTAATCGAGCATTTCGTTCGGATCCATACCCGTCGGAGCCACCGCCGCGAGAATCGGGGCGATATGTGGACTGCGCAAAACAGGATCAGCACGTTCGGCAGTCAGTCGCGAAACAGGGTCCGGCAAATTGCGTGTCTGGATGTAAGGCCGCGAACGCATATCCACGGCGTGTCTGTCCTCGGCGCACCACAGACGGCGGGCAAGGACATCGACTAGCTGCTGAATCTCGGCAATCTTGGGATTGGATGATCCGCCAATCGGAAGATGCACGAGGTGCAGCTCATCGCGCTGTGCATCACTGCCACTGTGGACCGTGTGTTGGTCGTGAGAAGATGTGACAGGTACACGGGTGGCCTGAACGATGGATTGTAGCAAATTGGCGACATAGTCAAGGCCGGCATCGCCACCTCCCTCCGCTGCCTCCTGGCTCGGCACAGATGTCGGCGAGTACCGCAGTGCAGGGCGCAAAAAGGTCGCCATACAACACTTGTGGCCGACGGCTGTGAGGGCGGACAAAAAGTCGTGATGTGCGTCGCCTGACGGGGGTTCGAGGGACGGTCCTTCTTATGTAATGAAAAAATGCCTCGTAGCAGGGGGTCGGTGGATGGATGCACACCTATCTACGACCGCCACCGTTGCGCCGACGACGGGACTTGTCTTTGACGCGATCAGCATGACCGCCGTACCAGCCACCAGGCCCTACTGGGAACGGGTGCGGTGCTCCGCTACCTGCTCCGCCATAAGCGGGCGATACAGGGCCATAGGCGGGTGGCGGCAAGACACTGTTGCGCACAACGCCGCCCCAGGGCCGCATGGGCTGGGGTGGTGGTGGTCCGGGCGGTGCTGCAGGTGGACCTGGTGGTATGGGCGGCGGGCCTGGTGGGAGAAGCGAGGTGGGCATGGGAGGGGGTGGTCCAGGCGCAGGCGCCGCCACATGAGGAGAAGCGCTGCCGCCGCCGTTCAGAGTAGACAAGAGATTTTGTATAGCATCAGGCTTGACGTTGAGGATCGCGTCCAGGGAGGGAGGCGGTCCTGGAGGTGCCGACGGAGGGGCGGCGGGTGGAGCCGTGCGTCCTTCAAGACCAGTCTTGAAAAGCACTAGCACGACCAAGAGAATGTTTGCAGGGCGTTGAGCATCCCAGGCCTCGCCGAGTCCATCGGGATGGATGTCTTTCAGCCAATCTGGCACGGGCATATGTGACAAGAGGGGTGCGAGATAAAAGTCCTTGACAAGGGAGCCTTGAGCACCGGGTGCAGGTGTGAGGACACCGAAGCGCTCTTTATCGGCAAAGTAGTGCACGAGTTTATCCAGAGCCGGCGAGCTATGCAGCGTGGATGCATCAGACGAAGCAGCACCACCGGCATCCATGACCAGTACTACAATATCGTTGCGGGGAGAGAGGCGGACCTGGCCCAAGTAGTCAATGGCTGTTTGGCTGGGCAGACGGCCCTCAATGATACGCTCTTGCGCAGGGAAAAAGTCCTGCCAAATCGGCGCCTCAGGCACGAAGGCAGGTTGTGTGAGCTGGCGCACATGTACGTAGGCTGACGTGTACTCAGGCATCGT
>ENA-OOJM01000071-OOJM01000071.1-human-skin-metagenome-genome-assembly--contig:-NODE-71-length-38363-cov-7.773703_pt1 | contig 38363 bp, 24 predicted proteins | sample MGYA00248875_ERZ500988 | MGnify/ENA primary metagenome ERZ500988 (study PRJEB25958, sample SAMN03398507) | human skin metagenome | study: EMG produced TPA metagenomics assembly of the Human Skin... | reverse complement strand
TCTGATGTAAATATGGTGGAATGGGTTATGAGCCTGTCTTCCTCGAAAGAGTAAAAGGAAGGCACATAGCTTCATTTAATTCCATATATGTGCTTACAGGGCTTGAGTTACCATCCATGCATTTTGAGGTGTCATGTATATGGTGTACCTTTCCATCTTTGGTTCCAACAATGATTGCTTTACTACAAGAGATGTACCCTGAAATTCTCTGTGATGTTTGCTGATTATGATACGATACGTTCCCGTAGACAATTTACAATGTTTCACTTCTCAGATATTAAAAGTTCGTTATGATCAAAAAACTGCGGCGTACAAAATCAAAACTCTGCGGTGCTGAATTCCGGAGGCTATTGCACTGCATTCTCACTATCGGTTGCGTTGGAGCAAGAGAAAAGCCCAGAGCGTAATATCATATCTTGGCAATTTTGCATCTCCAATTTTTTTTTCTCGGATAAAAAAATGATTGGTCCATGTATACCAGAACACTGTTTTCTAATTGGTGACTTGCAGCGCCGCCTGGCAGTTTGTTGCTTTAATCTCCGCTTCCAAACTAAACCTTAAAAATTACGCCATTTCGCAAGGATAGCTACCATTTTCTGATGACGGGGGTACACCAAGCCGACCATCATGAAACACATGCAACGCCGTAGATTATCGCGATCTACTAGCTCCTCCTCCTCCTTTTCATCCTCCTCGTCTTCATTAACGTCGGATACCTGGCGGGACGATGGATTAGATGTAATACTGTCCAAGTCTCTCTGGAACAAATCAGTCATTTCTGATGTGCCTAACCAGGATTTAAATGATATCCTTTCACAGAACCCCGTGTTCTACACAACAAAGCAAGAAAATGATGTGGAAACCTGCATGAAAATGCTCATCCATGACGAACGGTGCCCTGTAGCAGGTGCCAATGTGTGTGGCCTGATTTCCACCTTGTGTCATCCGGAGAATGGACCAGCTTCACTTTTTACGCAGATCTTTCTCAGGAATTTCCGAACGTTTTGCTCCCCAAGAAATTGTCTAATGAGCATCATACAAAAATACGAAATGGCAGAGGACAATGCCCACCGAGAACGTATCCTTAGCATTCTCGTCGTATGGGTTCGTGATTATTGGGACATGGCACAGGACTCTCCCATTCTAGATGACTTATTGGATTTTTCACACAGAGCTTCTCTCACTTATCAATCAAGGAGTGTCCAAGAGCTCGAATTCACAAGCAATTGGCTTCTTCGCTCAAGACATTTACCAACATCACCACAAGTTTACGACATCATGCAACACACGTTACGAACCCAAGGACCAAGTGTGCCACCTCTCCCCATTGTCTCTCGTTCCTTATTGAATGCATTAAAAAACTCTTCTTCTATATGGGAGGTACCCATTTTAGAGTTTGACCCAATGGAACTTGCGCGTCAAATCACTTTGTGTGAAAACACTCTCTTTTGTGCGGTTGATCCTTTTGAGCCCATGTATCCCGTCGAAACGGACGCTCCGGACTCTTTTTTTCCACAATATATTCGAAAAATGACGAAGATGTCGACACAACTGACGAGCTGGATCAGTCAATGCATTTTGCGTGAAACCAATTTGAAACAACGCACACTAGTCCTCCGCTTCTTCATCTTATTTGCTGAAGCGAGCTACAAGCTACAAAACTTCAATCTGTTAATGGAAATCTTAGGTGCGCTTGGCTCAAGCAATCTTCACCGACTTAAGAAAACGTGGAAAGGTTTGCCTCCCCGCAAGATTGCCAAGTTTGAGTTTTTGAGTCAGCTAATGGATCCTGCGCGCAACTTTAATGCCTATCGCACCTGCTTACAGAACGCGCAAGGACCAACTGTACCGTTTCTTGGTCTGATTCTGACAGATATAACATTTGCAAAAGAAGGCAATCCTGTTCAACGTGTGTTTCCTGGCTTTGATTTTCCTCTAGTTAACCTCGCGCGATTTTACCAGCTGAAGCAAATTTTACGCGGCTTCCAAAAATTTCAGAAACCCTATTCAATCTCACCCGTGCCAGAGATTCAGACTTTTATTCGAGGCATCTATGATGATGGACGGCATCGCACACCATCTGAATACTTTGCCGAAAATGAGCAGTTCTATCATCGCAGTTTGGAGCTAGAGCCTCGTATGGCAGCGCCTATGAACGTGCCTGCTTCCCCTCGCTCGCCAGGCCCTCGCATGTTTGCACGCACGCTGACTGCTCTACGAAATTCATCCGAGACACTTTCTTTGTCTGTGAATAATCGTTCTGACTCGCGCAGTCGCTGAAGTTGCATTTTTGTATATTATTGTACGTGTACACTCGCCATGTTCGTATAGAGCTATGTAACAGATACCCATCGATGACCTATCTCGAAGATTGACCAGCCAATCATACTGCTGGCGGCTTTTCGAGCACAGCGCAGGCCCAGACCATCACAAAAGGCTTGCCAGCCATCTGAGCTAAGGATATGCCGGGCGGTAGCAAATAGACTAAGCTTCATTTGGCCGTTGGCGGAGCTGTGCAGCAAATGGGCTGGCGTTGTTTGCAAACGTGTTTTGAGAATATCGAACGGGTGTGTCAGGATTGTCGCCAGTGTTCCTGCACACAGTCCACTGGTGCTTACAACCCACCAAGAGCCAGTGCCGGTGCGTGAAAGACGGCATAGCCATGTCTTGTGCTGTTCATAGAGTGCAAGATACAAGCCTGCATAAGGTGCATCTCGCAGTGCCGTAGCGGAAAATCCACGGAAGAGCCCTTTCAAGCCACCGTCTTTGTACAACGTGCGAAAAGAAGTCCATAATGTAGGGTATGCGTCCTGAGTAAAGTGATTTGATTCAAAGCGTGCTTTAACGATGGAAATAGGATTAAGAACTAATCCAATAGACACTCGAGTTATTGCTCCTGTTAAAACATTACCTGTATTAGAGAGACGCGCCATTGTCGATGTTTGTCCGCTCAGCGATGCGTTCGTAGCGCCACGGATGGATAACATGGGTATTTGCCATTTTGCAACGAACCAGCGCAGTTGATTCAAGGTATAAAAGTATGCTGCAACACCAGGTACATTCCGTGCTATAGTAGGTACTGTTCCACGCCATAGACCACGGTATCCTGACGTATCAACCACCGACTTGTAAGCTCGCACGAGCCGTTTCATGGCAGATAATGGCGCTTGGCCCACTGTTCGTTCTTGCTGCATGCGTGTCTTGAGCAGGTCCATGGGTTGGAGCAAGACACAAGATGCAAGTCCTGCAGTGCCACCCACACCGAGCGTTTTCCATGCAGGGATCGAGCGCTGCCTGTCCCCATTCTTGGAGGACATGACGGCTGCTTTGATCAGATTCTCAAGTGGAGTGGCCAGCCGCACCGGCCACTCTCCGGCACGTGATGTGCCCATCGTGGTAATCGGACATGGCCGGCGGCCCGCTCAAATACAATCTTGCTCCCTACAGACCATGTTGTCAATTGCCACCTTTGCATCAGCACGCGCCATGGCGCGTGCTGCACCAAAATACTCGGCGGCACTTGCCATGGCGTCTAGTCGTCACTTTTCCATGTCGACGCGCCTTCTCGGAATTGTAAAGGTGCCGGAGATGGCCGAGTCGATTTCGGAGGGTACGCTCAGTGCTTGGCACAAAAAGGTGGGCGACTATGTTAATGAGAGCGACGAGGTCGCCACCATTGAGACGGACAAGATTGATGTGAGTGTGAACTCGCCGGAGTCTGGTGTAATTACCGAGGTCTTTGCTCAGCCTGAGGACAATGTCGAGGTGGGCAAGGACCTGTTTAAGATCGAGCCTGGTGAGCCCCCCAAGGATCAGCCAAAGGAGGAGCCTAAGAAGGAGGAGTCGAAGCCGGAGCAACCCAAGGAAGAGCCCAAGCAGGAAGAGCCTAAGCAAGAACAGCCGAAGCAGGAGCCCAAGAAGGAGCAGCCCAAGAAGGAAGAGCCCAAGAAGGCTGCTGACAACCAGGCTCAGGACCAGGCCCCTAAGGCTGGTGCACGCACCGAGTCTCGTGTCAAGATGTCGCGCATGCGCAAGCGCATTGCTGAGCGCTTGAAGGAGTCGCAGAACACCGCCGCTTCGCTCACGACCTTCAACGAGATCGATATGAGCTCTTTGATGGCATTCAGGAGCCGCCACAAGGACCGTATTCTGAAAGAGACTGGCGTAAAGCTTGGTTTCATGGGCGCTTTCTCGAAGGCATGCGCTTTGGCTCTGCGCGAGATCCCCTCGGCCAACGCAAGCATTGAGGGCGAGGGTCTTGGTGACACGATTGTGTACCGCGACTATGTCGACCTTGGTGTGGCAGTTAGCACCGAAAAGGGTCTCGTGACGCCCGTTGTCCGCAATGCCGAGAGCTTGAGCATTCTTGAGATTGAGCAGGCCATTACTGAGTTGGGTCTCAAGGCGCGTGACAACAAACTGTCGCTGGAAGAGATGACTGGATCGACGTTCACGATCTCGAATGGTGGCGTGTTTGGTTCTCTGTTCGGAACTCCTATTCTTAACCTGCCTGGCTCGGCTATTCTGGGTATGCATGCCATCAAGGAGAAGCCCTGGGTCGTCAACGGCAAGGTCGAGGTCCGTCCTGTCATGGTCGTTGCTCTGACGTACGACCACCGTCTTCTCGACGGTCGCGACGCCGTGACGTTCCTTGTCAAGCTCAAGCAGTACCTGGAAGACATGCCAACTATGCTTCTGTAGGGGACATACTCATGCCAAATCTATGCATATGAGCGCCAAACAGCCTGAACAAGAGCCGCGGCGTGGTTAGTGTGGATAGCCTCTTTGACGAGTACGTTCAAGTCCTCGTCTATTGCTAGTGGCTTGGTATCATTGGCATCCCATAGCTCCAGATGTTCAAGACGCCCACCTGGCTCGTTGAAGCGGAGGACGAGTGTGCGTTGGTGCTCGACGGGAGCAGAGCGCGTAGACCGACGTGATCGCTTAGCAGCTGGCCGGGTGATGGCCACATGCAGCTCGTTGGGACGCGGTGCGGACATTTGCGTGATACCCAGCGCATGTTCCAGCGCATCAAGGGTAGACGTGTGCTTCGCACAGAGTCGTTCGAGCTCCCAATCACGACCGCGATCACGACCCATGCCGAGCCGTGCATCATTTGCGAGTTTCTCAGCGGCTGTGCGTTCGGCTTTTAATCGGTCGAGATGATGAAGCGCCTCAGACAGCTCCTTTTTGGCGGCTTCCATCTCATGGACGATATGTGTCGTTTCATCATCAATGGCCTGCATCGAGAGAATCTGCTCATCACAGACCGCCTCAGCCTCGGCTGTCGTCAGCGAGCCATGTGTGCCTTCTGCCGCCTTGATCTTGGCCAGCTCCAGCTCCATATCAGTGATATCGGAAAGAAGAGATGCGGCTTCTGATGTATGCTGTTCTACTGCTTCCCATGGTTCGACAAGTGCATCAGACACCTCGTCAATATCGGATCGAAGACGCCGGACGTTGGTCTTGGCTTCCACGAGCTGTTGCTTGACGCGCTTACACTCCTGCTCGCGATGCGCCACATCCGCCGTGGACAAAATTTGCGGCTCTTGTCCGGTCTCTGGATCATCTTGCAGGTCAGCTAAGAAGCGCAGCTTGGTTTCTTGCTCCAAGTAGATAAACTTGAGTTTGCGGAAATAGTCTAACAGCAAGGCCTCTTCCTGCACGATCGCATCCGGCACGTCGCGGTACAAGTCCCAGTCCAGCTGGAGTTCTGTGTCGGCTAGAACGTCCTCGGGATCAGTGGTGCGCTGAAAACGCTCTTTCAGGGCTTGCACGCCCGGAGTGTCATGGGTGTGTTCCTCTAGGAGTCTGCGTGAGACGCGTCATACGTACATTCTAGCGCGCTCCAACACACTTTCGTCGCTTTGGTAGCTCGAGGCACTCACTGTAAGAGAAGATTGGCTGTCTGGCACGCTCAACGAAGTGTCGGGAGTGCTCGTGGACATGGCGGAAAGACGCCATTCTTGTGTTGGCGCAACACCTGTTTATTGGCGTCACCCCTGCAGCCACGTGATGTGACACAAATTTGCCCAAGGACGCGCCGTACCTGGTTGCCACTTGAATGCATGCCACGGTGCTTCGTGCCCTAGAACGATGCTGTGTCTGTGACGCGTACTTTTTACCCCGTGATTCAGCTCCAAAGAGACGCACGCACATCGAAGCTTGTGCCCGCTTTGCCGGTCTTGGAAGCGACGAAGTCGAGGATCTCGTCGTCAAGGCTGGCGCTCAGGCGCTTGCGTCGTTACGGGCTGAACACGAAGCTCAGTATGCAAGAAGCACTCTCTTCACCAAGATGGGTGAGCGCCATGTTCCTGATAAGCGCCTCGTCAAGTTATCTGCCGTCATCGGGCCACGTCTCGAGGCGTGCGCACTGGCCTCTGCTGCTGAGGAGCACCGTGCCGCGCGAGTGACATGCCGGGCTTATCTCCAGCGGCTCTGCGTGAATGAGATGCCGCGCTGCCCCCAAAGATATCCGATTCGACGCGGACGTGCACGGACGCGGGCTGTTGCTTTCCATGCAGCGCTCACAGGCGAAGTGTCCCTGGAAAGCATTGCAGCCGACGTGGACCGTCAGCCCTCGCCTTTCCCCCCTGTGCGCCGCCGCCCTTATACCCACTCTATTCATGCTAGTGTGCCTACGTCGGATGACGAGCACGACGTATACGATACATACGTGTAACTATGAGCCTGGCTATTCATGCGACGCCACTTTTTCCAGCAGGCCACGCACGCGCTCGAACCCACCCAGCATTTCGACGGTGCGTTTGAGGTCACGCAGCTCACGGATCTCCCGCGGGTAGAGGTACGTGCTTGGAACCTGCCCTGATGGGCACTCGTTCCCTTCATAGGAGGACCGCTGACTGGGCACATACGGCAACGCATCTGGCTGAAGAGAGGCTCGCGTCGCAGTCGCGTACTCCGCATGTACCTCGCCTGTGGGTGTCGGCACGAATTTCAAGGGCTCGTTTTGACTGACGGCCACATCGACAAGTGCATCCAAGGGAGGGTAACTGACACGGGGCGAGCTTGTAGGAGCAGGAGCCGAAGGCGCGGGTGGTTGTTGCCGCCGCCACCGACGCGTAATGGCAGTCCAGAATGCGAGGCGGATGGTTTTTTCGGGAATCCTGTAGCGTGTGCGTATATGGTCCGTATCCAGCGTCACGTCCTCGTATGACTTTGCACGTCCTGCGCCAGTCTCAGGGTCAAAGAACTTGTCATTAGGGTCCGGCACAATGTGCACATAGGCATCGCCTGTCGCAGGCAGTGGTGCTCCGGGGGGGACCTGAACGGTGCGTGTGTGCTGCGGAGCTCGGGGTATGCGCATGCGTGGTCGACCTGGTGTGCTGTGGGCCGGACATCGCCAGCGGCGCGTAGCTGGCGGCATGCCAGTCAAGGGCGGGTCGACACAGTCGAGGTGCCAGTGCAGGGTGCAAAAGTCGCAGCTCAGCATGCGGCGGCCAAGGGAGGCACCGCCCTGTGCAGCAGTAGGACCGTCAGGCAGGGCGCTTTGCCCGCATCGGAAGCACAAGACCGCTGCGCCATGCTTGTCACGCAGCTGGTACGGGTCACGATCTTCTGCAAATCCCTGCCGACTTAGCTTTACAGGCCGCTGCGCAATGGTGTCCATGTACGCACCATTCGGGCCTGTTCCCACGCCCTTGTAGTATGAGCGAATGTCGTCGGGAAGAGCAAATATGCGCGGGTTTTGTGTGTCAAGGTGCTGGAGGAGCACACCAAAGGGTCCACACCCTTCGGGTGCACGAGCCGGTAGCATGCGCTCGGAGAAGCACACCTGGCAAAACCAGCTGTCGTCAGCTAGCGCGCGTTGAGCCCGCATGTCATGAGGTTGAGCTTGGTCTGAGTGTGGTAAGAGCGTGCCGTTCGGGAAGGGCATTTCGTCCAAGTCGAGCGGCGGACACACGCACGCAAAATGAAAACTGCGCGGGCAGCCGTCGCAGCATATGAATCGTCCATGGCCATGACACGTATCGCAAAAGTCGTTGTTCAGAGCCTCGAGTTCGTCCTCCGTCGCTCGAGGCGTGACACCCAGAGCCGCCAGGTCAGCAGCGGACGAGGACGACGACGACTTGGATGCTTGCTGCTCGATGGCCTCTTCAGTGCGCATACGTTTTCGGGATGCACGCGACGTGCGGCGCGGTGCGGACGCTGAGCTTTTGGGCAGCGGCAGCGGCACAGGATCATAGAGAGCCGCGAGGCCATTTGACGGCAAAATCTCCGTCGACGGCAGATGAGGCGCTGCGACGCGTGTCCTGTCCTTTCGTGCAGCGGGCCCGTCATCATGGTGGCTCAAGTCCACGATCGGCGGCGTCACGTCCATACACAGCGACGAAAAGGACTACACGTGTGCCGTGGTGGAAGGAGCGAAGAAAACCTCCGCGTCCACCAGGGCCTTTTTTCGTGCAACTCCGATTTCTACCAACTTATAAAGGGGGGCGCTACACGCGCTACACGCGCTGGGCTATCGTGTCGTGCTGTGGCTTGGTGCGGCCGGCTATGCGACAGGATCCAGGGAGCTAGGATTAGACGCACGCGATCCGTGTCGATATCCTCGGCCTCCCATATCGCCTGCCATGGCATGGGCTGCTGTGTCGGTGAAGCATGCTGCGCCCTGTGCGTCTGCCGGGTCCATTCGTCCCATACAGGCGGAGGCGGCAGCGGACTCGGTCCGAGTGTGTGTAGCTCATGCGCAAGCATAAGCAAGCTTGGCATCGTGCCTCGATCCATACTCACCACATGCTCAACACAGGCATGAGCCCAGCGAGTGCCTAGTTCCATGTAGATATCCGCGAGTCGTTCAAAGAATGTGCGGGACAGCATCTGTGTGAGCACAGGACTGGTATACAGGGCCACACAAACGCGCAGGAGCCAGTGCATCTGTTGCATCGTCGACGTATCTGCCTGCATGAGCTCGTCACATAGGATCATGCAAGTGTCATGCACGGGCGAGGCCGTGACATCTTCGTTGCTGCTCATTATACGACGCAGACGCGTCTCCACGAGCGAGACGCATGCCTCCATGCCAGCGGTGCGCACAGTTCTCCAGTGTGTGGGCGACACATTCTCTGCCGTGAACAGGTCATGCATCGCATTCGTATCTTTTTCTCCCTGCTCCAGTGCCTCGGCGAATTTTCTCGGCACATCCGACAGCATCTGTTGCAGAATGTAACGGACCTGCGCGACGAGTATATCGGACAAACGCGTTTCCAAGATCGCGAGATGGGCTGGGTTATTCTGTACACATGCCTTTAGCCTGTCACGACACGGCCATAGCGATTCGAGCCGATGTTCTCTTGTTATAAATTGCAAGACCGAATCCAGTTCTGAGCATACACGCCGCACAAACATCTCGTTGTAGTGATAGATGTCCGACTCATGCAGCGTCTCCTGCGTCGGCGGCGGTTCATATGTCTGGACGAACACGGGAACATGCGCATAAAAGTCTCGGGCCGCCTCTGGCGCGATGGACAAATTTTGTGATCGCGGCGCTCCCAGCTCGAAAAAGGCTTTGCTCAGGTGTGAAAGGATACGTGAGAGACTTGGTCGAGCCCACAGCTCATGTGTATGATGTAGCGTTCGCGACACGGATCTCACAAGTCGTTGCAGGCGGTCCGCATGATCGCACTCTCCCTCCGTGCATGTCCGCAGGGCCGCCTTGACGCGCTGTGCGTGAAAGTGCGACAGCGCCGAGGCAACCGACACATGCCGCAACAAGATGTAGGCCAGCATCACATCTAATACGTAGGATGTGTGCATACCAGCCTGCTGCATGCACACGTCGATGCGCGTGAGAACGTATTTGTGCAGGGCCTGAACATCGGCCCATTGTGAAGCCAGCATAGGAAATTGCTGTATGTCGAGCCTTTCCTTGATCCATGTCCAGGCCTTGCCCGCGAAAATAATCGACCAAGCTGCCTGTAGAAATGCGTGTGATGTGAGAGCCGAGCGAATCGTCTCTGGCGCATCAGCGACCAACAGCATGGCGGCCGCCGATTCGACGTCAGATGCCTCTCCATGCAATGGGAGAGCTTCACTCGCACGACTTGCATGCTGACGTGCCACATCACTGCTGGTACTTAGCAGCATATCGATGGTTTGACGTAGTACTGCGAGCTGGTCACTCATATCGACGACCGTACGCGAGACGCTTAACAGGTCGTGAAAACGATCGCCTACGAGCGTTCGCACTGCCTGCTGCTTTGCGTGTGCCTGCTGCGACAGATGTTCAGCATATTCTTTTATGTCGCGCACGTTGTGCTCTTCAAAGAGGCGGTCCACATCACATGGCAGCTTCTCCGCCGACCCGAGGGGCGGCGGTCCTGTCATGGTCAGGTGGAGGCAGAAGACACAATGCTGGATCCACACCGTGGCGTGAGAAAAGTAGGACCTAGGCACACACTACATAATGCCACAGCACGAGTTTTGTTTCTTGGCCGACTTGTAGAACATTTTGCTTTGCTGGCTGAGGGAGCCACTCTTCTCCACGAGCTTATCGAGGTCTTCACCGCGCTGGAGTACCGAGTCGATCGTGTTGTGCAGCACGATCTTGGTATCATCCAGTTCCTGCTGCACGCGCAAGATCGTGTCAGCCTGACGGGGGTCTTGGTACCGCGCAAGGTAGTCCTGAGCATATGGGAATTCGCTCATGCGCACGATGCCCTCGCCCTTGGGCGGGATTTGGCCGGACGCCGCCAGTTGCCTTGCCTGTGCCTGCCAGATCGACTTCGGCAGCTTGACGAGAAACTCTTCGAGCACTTTGCCGAGCAGCGAGTAGGCCACACGCACGGGGTACTCGCTGTCAGACACCAGCACGCCGCTCACGCCGTCCGCGGCAGGCCGTGCGTGCACATGAGCCGTGAAGTTGTTTTCCTGGACGGACTGACGCTGCATCGGCTGCGTGCGCTCCGACACGGTCTTGGCCATGAAGGCCATCATGTCTTGCACGGTGCCACGTTGCATCCACGAGAACGAGTTGAGGTCCCAGGCGCTCACGAGCGGCACAGCCTGCTGGCCTGGCTGGTTCGCAAAAATCAGCAAGCCATCTGTCTTGTTAGTTAGCCACACACATACACAGCTTCCTGCACACGTTAGATCTCTGGTACGTACATGTCAGTGGTAGGTCGTCTTCAACACGCGCCTGGGCCTCTAGCCCAGCGCCCCGACCAATCACACCCCTCAGTATCGGCCGACGCGCCCGCCAAGTTCCACATGGCCCATGCACGGGAAAAGCGCTCAGGCTCGTGTGTGGCCCATGCTGAAGGTCGGGCACCTGGTGGTAGGTGCGCTGCTAGCACTCGTTTGGTCGCAGTTATGGTACATACGCACCATTTTGCCCAAAGTGTTTTTTTCTGTGCCGAAAGAGATGCCGTCGTGGTATATCCGAGGTGGCGAAAGCAGCGCGTCGCCTCCCGTGACGTGCACGCCGATCCGCAGCGGGTATGTGGCTGATCCCCAAGCGTACGAAGTGGATCCATCTACCAGCCAACATGCACAAATAGCCAATGCGTGTGAAGACTTGCGCATGTCTGACACACTGGGCGCCGTGTTCCTGTCCTGCGATCCTGGACGCAAGGAATGGAATGTGTTCATGGGGCCCACCGGAAATCCTGCTTCTCGAGGGGCCCTGTGGGTACTAGATTACAAGACGGCACCAGACGCATTGCCTGTGCTCGTCCCATTGGAAGGATATCCAGACTCGTACGATTTCCATCCGCATGGCATGAGTCTCTTCGTCTACGACGCGAACCATGCACGCATCTTTGTGGCGAACGAGCGCGCGGCAGCATCAACGATCGAGGTGCTGGACCTTGAGAGGTCGCGCGAGTGGCGCGCCCAGTACGTCCGCACACTGCAACACCCTGTTGGAACGCATATGCCCAACGCGCTTCACGCCGTCGGACCTCACGAAGTGTACGTGTCCAACTCCAAGCTGGTGTCTCATCGTCCTCCGCCACGTGCATCGTACGAGGCTGCGATCGCCGCCCAGTGGGGGAAGTTCCTTGCGCCTTGGCTCTACGTGGCTTTGACATACCAGCCGCTCTTTCGCATATTCTCTTTCCTGGATGACTTGCTGGGGCTGGGCTACGTGTCCCATATTGGCTTCACAGACGACGGCGACGTGACGCACACCATCTTTGCCCAGCGCATCTCCTTTGCCAATGGCGTCGTCGTATCAGGCGAACAGCTGTTCGTCGCTGCTACAGGTGCCGCAGGCATCTACGTGTACGATCTGCACAAGAAGGCTGCCTCGAATCGACGCACCTATGTGCCGCTGCCATTCCTGCCAGACAACCTGGCTCTGACCGTGCCGTCAGAGCATCGCACTTCCCCCGGTGTTCTTGCCGCCGGGCACCCATCTTTGCCCGACATGAATCTCTATGCGCTGCACTCCACGCCAGCCCAACGCGCGCCCAGCTGGGTCGCAGAAGTGTGGTACAATGCGTCATCATCAACCGAATACGACGAGGCAGGTGTACCGTTTCCCAGCGTTCGTGCTATGCCGCGCCTGCCGTATGGGTGGCACGTCCAGACGCTGTTTCAGTCCAGCGGACGCCACGCGCCCGATGTGTCGGCGGCCACATCGGCGCTGTGGGATCCGACGCCCCAGGGTCATGGCGCCTTCTTTGTGACCAGCCTGTATGGGCCGAGTCCTCTCTTGTGCAAGGGCATGTATTTGTAAACTATAGTCCATCATCGGGTTCTAGCATGGCTTTGATCTGCTCGCCTTCCCTGCGGTATTGTACATCAGCCACAAGAGCCTCGTACCGAGGATGGCTGTGATCTGGCGCACCAGGGACGCTGGAAAGCGAAAACGACGAACGGCGCGGGCCGTGTGTGTCGGAAGGCACAGACAACCTTGCGTCATCCACATGCGCATGGTCGGTGCTCTCTTCCTCGTCTATGAGGCGCTGCGCCTCTTCCTCTTCCTCGTTGGCGGCATTCAGTTCCTCCACAAGCGCTTGAATCCAGGCATGCTGCCTCAGCTCGACAGCCGATGGGCGCTTTTCGGGATCGATCGTCAGGCACTGTCTGATAAAATCGATACCCAGTGGACTGAGCTGCGACTCGTCTGGCAGTGCGGGCGTCTGCTTCGCCATGCCAATGTGGAACATGATCGCCCACTCATTATCAAGATTATGCCATGGCCGTGTGCCTTTGGCACACTCGAGAATTACGCAACCCAGACTCCAAATGTCCATCGCATTCTCACGTCCCTGCGTCTCGCCCTTGACGACCTCGGGCGCCATGTACATCGGCGTGCCTTGCAAGCTTTGTCCTTGGGCGTTCACGGCACCTGGCTGCAGGAACGACGAGCTTCGGCGGGTGCCGTTCGTGGAGATCGATCGGCGAGACAGCACCTTGGCAGCGCCAAAGTCGACAAATTTGATGACGCCCATGTGGTCCAGCAGAATGTTGTCAGGCTTAATGTCTCGGTGTACGACGCCTTGCGAGTGGAGATACATGAGTCCATCGAGCATTTGGAGCACATAGACTTGGAGCACAATCTCGTCCTCGATGCGACCATGCTCCAGAAGCTGCGTAAGACTACCGCCCTGGCAGTATTCTTCAAAGATGTACACCTTCTCGCGATGCACTTCAATGCCATAGTACTCAACAATGTTGGGATGCCGAAGCATCTCCATCACATTCATCTCGTCGTGGATTTGCTTGAACAGATTTGGCGAGGAGGTCAATTCCTGGAACCGAATCTCCTTGACGGCCATGAGGCCACCCGTGTCGAGGTTCACGGCGAGGTACACAGTACCAAATGTGCCACCTCCAATGAACCGTCCCTGCTGCCAGCGCATCTGGACACCCCGCGATGCCAGCAGTTGCAAGCCGCGGTCCTCTAATCGGGTATCGTCAAGCACACGTCCGATCACATGGCGCTCGCGCAAGACATCCTCGCGCTGCTTGTCACAAACACTAAGAGCGTCCATGCGCCGTTCCAGGAGGTTCATGACTTCTTGGCTGTAGCTTGCCGAGTTCTTCAACGTGCCTTGAGCCCCACGCTTCGCCCGCTTCACTTCCTGCTCCTTCACCGCACTGCTTCGAGCACCCAGGATATCAAAGTGCGAGATCAGCAGCGCCATGCAGCTCGATACCTTGCTGCGCAAGCCGAAGAACTCCTGCTCGCTCAGCAAGAAGATATTTTCGCCCATCGTCATGGTCATGGCGTTTTCCAGGGCCTCGACGGCCCACTTGAAGGTGCGCCGTTCTGTCAAGACACAGTCATCACAAATAAACGCGATCCATTCGACCGACAGCTGCACAAGCGCCGTCGACAGGTGCGAGTGCAGCCGCATACTCTGTATGTACCCGAGCACGCGAGAGCCCTGGTCAAAGGCAATGCTAAAGCAGGCATGAACAAGCTCATCACAGAGAGCCTGATCTGCCAACGTGAGGGGCCGCAAACGCAGCATTTGCTGTCGGATCGCTGGCACAGAGTGCACGACCACATCCGTCAGGGCGTACCCCGCCTTGGTCATCAGCTTGAGCTCGTGCTGAATCAGGCTCAGATGGGCCATGCGTTCATACACAGGCACGAGTGGAAACGTGTACATCGATGCATTCGAAGCCTTGCGCTCTTTACCTGGCTCTTCATGAGTCGTCATCGATGCATGCTCATGGCCGCCGCTGGGCGTGGCACCCGGTCCATACATGGAAAACTGCCACGCCAGGTGCTGCTTGCATTGCTCCAGATGCGGGCCGACGCCATTCGCCACGAGTCGAAGTCGCTGCTCCTTCATGTCGACTTCAATCCACGGGAGCGGGAGAGTCATGACACGGCCTGTCCACAAGAAGGGCTCGCGCGGCGTCAAGAACAAGAGGTACTGTGGATGCGGCGGGGCTGTGTCTGAAACGGCCGACGAGATGTCCTCATCGAGCGTCTCCCAACGTGGTCGCACACACTGGAAGACCAAGTCCTGGATCACATGCGGCTTGTCGTGCAGGCTAGGCTCCGCGAGCAAAAACACACCGCGCTCCTCAAACGCTGATGTATAGACCAAAAAGTAGTCGGCCTTCAGCAACGTCTGGAGGAAGCCATTCAAGTCGAGCGGTGGCTGGGTCTTGGCCGCCCGTAGCGAGCGCAGGTCGTACTCGGCTGCCGTCTCGAGCTGCGTGCGGATGCGCCGCGCAAAACCAATCAAGCGTCGGCTCCGGACGCGGGCATTGTTGAATACGGTCTGGATCCAGCGCGTCATGTCCGCCACGCTCATGGGTACGCGACCGCCGGTGAGGCGCCCCGTCTTGGGTGGCTCGGCCCTGCCGTGCTGGGCAAGTTTCGACTCAGCTGCTGCCACGGGCACTTGCAGCTCGCGCTGGAAGTAGGTAATGATGCGCGCAAAAATGCGATTGATCATGGCGGCCATCTTGTGGGCGACAATAACGTCGCCGCCCGGGACGACATGCACAGCCGACGCCAAAAAGTCCCACTCGGGTTCGAGAAGATCGACTTCCTTGAAGTACGGGGTACTCTTGAGGCGAAAAAGAAGCAGGCGGAAGAAGAAGTGCAGCGCACTGCAAATCGACGCGTCAAACTTTTCGTCACTCTCGACCGGCAGGTTCCAGCCGATATCCGGCTCGGGCACGGTCAGTTGCACATAACTTTTCTTGATGCGGCATGCCAGCGCCAAGACCGAGCGCAGATCCTCTGCGAGAGACTCGACGAGTACGACACTCGGCTCGCTGAGTTTGTCGGCGTATTCGAGACGCTGGCGCAGGGCACCCTCGGCCAGCCACATGGGGAAGCGCACGAGCGGCATCACATCGGGCTCGAGCGATAAGAGATTCATGTCGCTGAACATGTGGTGGTGTTCGCGCAGCGTTTCGCGCGCCATTTCGATCAACATACGTAGCCGCTTGAGTGTGCGCTGCTCAAACGCCTCGTTGATATTGCTTTCTCGAAAAATCCGCTCCACGGCCGACGTGTCGTCGTCCGACTCGACCTGGGGCACCGCAGGACTCATCGTAGGCCGTAGCTCTCCGTCAGATGACGTCAGTGTGCCCGTCCACCGGTGCAGGAGCTGTACCTGCGCTTGCAATTCACGCACGACATTATACCATGCCTGGAGCGCAGCGAGTTTTTGTTGGAACGGTGCCTGAGCCCACGCGGGGTAGGCAGCTTCCAGCTGTCGCTGAGATGGGAACAGATCATCCACCATATCCACGCGCGCGAGTACGTCATGCACAGCTTTACACAGCGCCTTGCGCTCGTCTTCTCCTGCTTGAGGGTCTGGTCGGCGGAACTGCATCACGTCGTCAATGACCGAGGGCACGAGCCGCTCGCGCTCTTCTATGACGAGATGCTCCTCCAATTCAGCGTCATCAAACGTGTTCATATGCCCCACGTGCAGCGCACGAACACTCAGCCATACACCATACATCGTCTGCGCAGGCGTGGGTGTTGTGGCATCAGCTGCTGCGATCCGCTTCGTCTCTGATGAAAGTACATCACTCTCCAGCACAGAATGCAGCATCTTTTGCCACTCCATGCGCTTCTTCGGGTCATCCTCTGATGCCACATGATCTAGCATATTGTACTCTGCCTGCGGTGTACTGAGCTGGTCAGGCGTTTCAAGCGGGCCATGGGGATGGGTCGGTAGATGCTCCATGTATGACCTTAGGTATTCCATATTCTTGTCCGCCGCCTGGGTCGCCTGGGCCGGCTCACCACGGCGCGCCTCATGACGCCCGTCCCACGCCATCAAAGGATGCCGGTGGTCCCTAGGGGACATGCACGTCAATCGGGGGCCAGAATTCCCATCGGGCAGCGCGCCCTCCACCTTCCTAGGCCCTCTCTTTTCATGCAGGGTCGGCCCCTGACCCCTTTTTCTCCACCTCCTTCGTCATGTACTGGCCGACGGGCAGTGCCCGCCGACTGTCTGTCGAGTCGCAGGGCTTTGCCGACATACACACGGAGGCTGTTCATATGTCGTGTGCGCGTGACGGCCTGCTGTGGCTCGTTCTAACGCGTTCTGCCCTCCTGATTTGGCGCGCTAGGCCCGCTGAGCTGGTCACGGCGATGGTGCGTACGGCGCGCAGCATACATGAGTATGGCGCGAATCTATGCGCTTTGTGGCGCCATGATTCTGGCGCGCTCGTCGTGCGTACCGAGCGAGACACACTTCTCTTCTACGATCTCGTCCAGCCCACGAATATGACTGCCGTGCATGCCCTCTCTGACTCGACGGCGCCTGACCTGGTCCCCTCTGCCCAGGCTCTACTTAGCACGTTTCAGCCAGCTACTGGCGATGCTTACCATACGATCGGAGGCGATCTTTTTGGCGGCCGCATTGCCCTGCAACTCGTGTTCCGCGATGCTCTCCAAGTCGATCCGGGCATTTCGGCCATCGCCAGCATCGACCCTGAGATCCTCGTTGCCACTCGTTCGCCGGCTGCTGTGCAGCTCATACCATGGCCCAGTGCATCCGATGAAAGGCCGTCTGCACCATCCGCACCCCCCATCTTGCTCGCGTCTTTGCCGTGGCTCACGCCATCCCCCCTAGTGCACGCCGAGCATTCCTATGCCACAGACTTGTCCGCTTGGCTCACGGAAGACGGGTGTGCCTATATTGTCGGACAATCGGATGCATGGATCGGGGCATGCGCATACTCAGCAGCGGAGAACGGCGCGATGCCCGTCACGACGGCCGTCAATGCTCGCTTCAGTCTGCTGGCCGTCGGCTTGGAACAAGGCGACATCATCATGTTCGAATTCCACACATCGACCCAAAGTCCGGAAAAGACGCACACGCTCTCTCTCACCCCTCATGACACGGGTCGCGTCACGTCTCTGGCCTGGACGGCCGACGGTCATGCCCTGGCTGTGGGCTACGAGCGTGGCTGGGCTGTATGGAGCATGTTTGGCCATCTCATGACGCACAGCTTCCGAAGCGACTGGCAATCCATGACCCGCGTGTATCGCGACACGTTCCAGTTCGGCACACAGAGCGTATTTTGGGCACTGGGCGGAACAGAGCTTTTTGTGCTGCCCCGTGTGCCACCGGCTGATGCCCCGGTCAAGGATGACGACAAGACACTGGTGTATATTTTGCCTTTCCTCAAGGCAGCGTCAACCGCGCAATTGATGCCGGCAGAGACGGACGGATGCTTCCTGGTGGGCGACACAGGCGCATACATATATCGCGGGAATGAACAGAGCGACGCGGGTCTCCTGATGCCTGATAATGATATTTGGCGCCATGTCCCCTTCCCCCCCGAGTACCTGACATGGCAGTGGCCCATTCGTTACGCGGCTCAGAGCAGCGACGGACGTTTTTTGGCCATTGCCGGACGACGTGGACTCGCACACTACAGTACCGTCTCGGGACATTGGAAAATGTACGAAGTGGCGTCTCAAGCACTCTCATTCTGTGTGCGCGGTGGCATGGTGTGGTTCCAGCACGTATTGATCGCTGCGTGTGACTGTATGGGTGAGATTCAAATTCGCCTCTATTCGCGCGATCAAGCGCTGGACAATGCCCACCTCCTGGACCTTGCGGTGCTCGACGCACCTGTTGTCACGTTGCAGCTCCTAGATACGAGCCTGCTCTTGTATCTTGCCAACAATACCCTTATCCATTACAACATCACCACCACCCGGGAACATGTGCGCCTGATCTTGTGTGGCAGCATCTCGTTCGAGGGTATCATCGGCGAGCCTTCACGAGTTCGCGCATTTTCTTGGCTACTGCCGGAACAAGCTGAAGCCCTCCCGACCGATGACTTGACGATGGCGACCTTGGTCTTTTTAATCGATGGCATGCTCGTGTTACTGCGCCCGGCAAAAGCATCTGACGATGACCAACTTTCATACGATTTGCAAGTGTTACACGAACACATTGAGTCGTATTGGACCCCCATATATGCCTATGAGGCCTTGCAACAGTCTTTATGGAGCTTCGATGGTCAGCGTGTGCTTGTTTGGCTGAACCTACTCCAACACAGCGACGCTCCTGACTATGTTTTTTCGGTCGACGATACATACCCCCTATGTATTCTGACTGACCGCGGCATTATCCTTGGCGCTGATTCCCAAGCTGTCGTTAGACGCACGCTTGATACCACTGCCTATCGCTTGCGACTTAGCACCTCCCTTTTTCTCGATCGCATCCTACGTGCATTACTTCAAAGGCGCCGTGTATCGGAGGCCATCCATTCTGCTGCACCGTACGTGCCACTTGAATACTTCGCTCATGTACTTGAAGTGCTTGTGCATGATATTCTCGAAAAAGAAGCGGATGAGTCTACGTCAGCGAGCTTGGAGGACAATGCCCCACTTTTACCAACGGCTCTCGCATTTTTGGATCATTTCGATGTCGCACTGCAGGTGATTGTCCGCGCTGCCCGCAAGACGGAAGTATCGCGCTGGGCCTACCTCTTCGATGCAGCAGGACGCCCAAGTGACCTGATGCAACGCTGTTTGGACCGAGGCGATTATGCTTCTGCTGGTGCGTACCTATTGGTGGTCCACGAAATGGAAGACCGTCCCACAAGTATCCAAGCTACAGCCACAGCTCTTGCTCGCTTTGAAGAAAACGAGGAATGGGAAATTCTGCGACATGCCTTGAGTTTTCTCCATGGTGTGGATCAGAATGGTGAGACATTGAGAGCCTGTGCGTCTATCGCAGCAAAACTTGTCCGTGGCAAATCGCTACTCTCGATGGAAAATGATCTGGAAGGCGCCCAGGATGTTCCACTCTCACGCACACCTTTCCATCCCAAACATTCATCACGCAAATACAGTCTCAATGAATCGCCACGCCGACCTTCCAGCCTCGCTCGCAAAAACAGTCTTTCTTCTATGCCCCTGTCCCCCGCGCAAAATACTCCTGTTCTGCGTGCATCTTCAGCACATGTCCTCCATCGCGCTGCCAGAAGTGCATCCATCACACTCTCTCCTTCGATGCCCCGAATGCAGGCCAATGGACGTCTCGTGATCCCTGTATCACCTTCGCCTGGTCCTTTGACCCCCAAGCCGTCATAGTCTGAATCCCAGTTGTAAGATTCCTCCACCTTGTAGTCAATTTTGTTGTCTCACTCCCAGTACTTGTTGGTATGGCTCGCAACGTTCGTGCAGCTCCGGCTTCCAAAAAAAAGACGAGATCATCTTTGGCTTTCTATCAAAAGAATGAAGATGCAAGCCAAGTCTCGAAATCAGCACAGCGTCGCCGAAAGCAGCGTGAACGCGAACAGCTAGCAGGTAACAAGGCTGGCATGCAAGAACTGACTGATATGGTTTCAATGATAAAATCAGAAGAGGCAATAACGCCAAGTTCACGACAATCAGACCACACTTTCAAGTCAAAACGCGAGATGCTTCGAAGAGAAAGACAGCGGCAACCAGTTATCCTGGCCGATCTTCATCAAAGTGTAAATCCATTTGCAGCTCTTCGAACACACGCACGAAACACGTTGGACCTTGCACCACGAAAGCCAATAATCGAAAATGATGAGCAAATGGACGCATCGTAACTTGTAAGCGGAACTTATATTCTTCCTATATATTCATATGTATTACTGGTATCATGAAAACGTACAGGAACTTAGGTTCCACGGACCCAGTCTACTGTTTCACGGAGCTTTTCCAGCACCGTCAAAAGAATGACCGTGTTGGGTGCCAAGCGAATCCATGAAGGGACCCAGCCACGGAACATGAACATGGGTCCCTCGCTGCGCATGGCCTTGAGCAATTGCGGGATACCGCTGTCCGTCCCGCGAGCATTCATAACACGAGAGCGAATAACATCGGCTGGTGAGGTGATGGTCGTTGCAACCGTGCCAGCAAGCAGAGATGAAGTAAGGTATTGGATAAGTGAGCCAGGAGCAAATAGTCCAGTGTTCTGTAACGTTTCTTTGAAAAAGTCGTATGAGGCTAGTTGGCTCGAGTTCATCAGCATAGCACGCACAACATTGGGTGTAATGCCACGGAATAGGACATGCGCGCCCTCCTCACGAAAGGCACGCATCAAGCCATCGATAGCCCCTCTGTACTGGAACTTTTGAGATGGCGCACGGAACATGTCGCTGGTCATGCGTACGAGAATGACATCAGCGGGATTACCAGCTACGCCACCAGCTGCACCTGCCAGACTGGCGACACTAATCTTGGTCCATAGAGAAGTAGGCTGGGAGGGGTCTGTGTGATGCGACACAAAGGACTTGAGCTCTTCATACGCCGCGAATCGGGTGAGACTGTAAGTCATCTGGCGCAGGATACTTGCGGAAATACCAATGTACAAACCACGAACACCTTCATTTATAAATGTGTTGCTGAGTAACTTCGCTGTTGAAATTTTAGCAGGAGAATTTTGAAGCCGAACCTTGGCCAGATCAAGGGGATGCGTGAAACACACGGCGATGCTTGCGGCGACGCCGCCCAGCCAAAATGGGTACTTTTTTGTCTGCCTCTTTACCACTTCATTTTGCGATGGAATTTGCTTCTGTTGTTTCATTGCCATGCTCACTTCGCAAAGATCACACCCACTAGGCGTCGTTTGGAGAAGCTGCGCGAGACCAAAATTGAAAAAATGAATGCCTATGAACAAATTTTTTATCTCTTCGCAGGCAGACTTTTATTCGTTCTAGTCACACGATGGCAGGACCACATTATCACGGACTTGGCACATATGCGCTGACTCAGCAAAATTCCGCCGCAGCGAAGGCGGTTTCAGTTGGCGATTGTGAACAACGCGAAACGCCATCAATCGCTGGAGCAACGTAATTGTCGTGGTGTTCCTCTATGTATGTACATCCAAAGATTTGCTAATATACAGGCGAGTCGCCGTGCAATCTGATGAGATTGCTAGTGTCACACTGCACAAGCGAAGTCCATTGCTACTCCATGCGTATGTACTCCCGTTCTTGTTCTTGTACCCCTTGCTGGCCTATACGTACTACGTGAAGTATGACGAATGGGTCAAATCGGAGGAATGGACTTTCGTGTACACGGCTGGACTATTGACTGCGCATGCTCTAACGTACTTGGCGACACACTGGTCAGTTCAGGCCAAGGCTCTCTTCACGTCAACCTCTGTCGACGCTGTCGACATGGCAGACTATGTGTGTGTGCTCCCCCATCCACACAAAGGTGAGGGTGAAATGCTGCGTCTTTCTCGAGTAAGGCGTGAGAAGGAACGTGATGAATATTCGTTTGTGTACCAGGCAGACAAGTATGTGCTTGCCTTTCCCGACTCGCAGGCGCCGCCTACCTCTATTACTTCTTCATCGGATATTCGCGAGCGCACATTCCGCCGTGTTATATATCCTCCAGATGCTCACATGGCTATTGGAGATGTTCTAGAATGCAAAGGACTGAAGGCTGATAAGCTTGCACGCGCGAAACGCATCTACGGTGGTAATGCATTGGATATCCCGGTGCCTCGTTTCATGGACTTGTTCATCGAACATGCTGTCGCGCCATTTTTTGTGTTCCAATTGTTTTGTGTGGGTCTCTGGCTGCTGGACGAGTACTGGTGGTCGTCCCTTTTTTCCTTGTTTGGTCTCGTTGCGTTTGAATGTACGGTGGTATTCCAACGTCTTCGTACTTTGAGTGAGTTCCGTACCATGTCCATTCAGCCGTATCAAGTCCAGGTTTACCGTGATGGACAGTGGCAAGAACTCTCTACGTCTGAATTGCTTCCTGGTGACTTGATGAGTGTCACTCGTACCAAGGCAGATTCAGCATTACCGTGCGATGTGATCCTCGCTTCAGGCTCGGCTATTGTGAATGAGGCCATGCTCTCGGGTGAAAGTACACCTTTGCTCAAGGAAGGTATTACGCTTCGTAATAAGACGGATATTCTCAATGACCAGGGCGCCGATAAGCAGCACTGTCTGTTTGGTGGCACCAAAACCTTGCAAGTGACGCCTGGCGAACCTCTTGATGGTGTGCCTGCGCCACCAGATGGCGGTGCTTTGGCTATGGTGTTGCGCACGGGCTTCGGTACGACGCAGGGCCGCCTGATTCGTTTGATGGTGTTTACCAATGAAAACCGCGTATCGGCCAACAATTGGGAAAGCTTTGTATTTATTGCTTTCTTGCTCATCTTTGCTATTGCTGCTAGTGCATACGTATGGGTGAACGGGCTTAAGATGAACAGGCCGAAGGGCAAACTCATGCTTGACTGTGTGCTGATTATTACGTCAGTTGTGCCGCCGGAGCTGCCCATGGAGCTCTCTATGGCGGTCAATGCTTCGCTCGTCGCACTTGCCAAACATGCTATTTTCTGCACGGAACCATTCCGTATTCCGTACGCTGGACGAGTGGATGTTTGCTGCTTCGACAAGACAGGCACTATAACTGGTGAAGATTTGGAAGTGCAAGGCATTGTCGGCACAAATTCGAATGGCTCTGAGCCTCTGAGAGACACACTTGTGGATCCTACACAGGCATCCACAACAACCAAGCTTGTTTTGGCTGCCGCACACTCTCTTGTTATTGTCGACGACGAGGTCGTGGGTGACCCAATGGAACGCCGCGCACTTGAATCTATTGGCTGGACTGTTAAACCAGGTGATCTGATCTGCTCAAATGAAGCAAAGGGCTCGCAAGTAAAGATCCAGACTCGCTTCCTTTTCTCGTCGGCACTCAAACGCATGTCAACATTGAGCCAATTGCCTTCGAACAAGCAACTACTTGCTGCTACGAAGGGTGCTCCAGAAGTGCTGAAACCTATGTTCGCTGTACTGCCATCAAACTACGATGATCTGTATCGGCACTACACGCGCCGCGGGAGCCGAGTCATTGCATTGGGCTACCGCTGGATGGATGCAAGTGCGGCGCGTTCTATCAAGCGGGAACAGGTGGAATGTGAACTGCAGTTTGCCGGTTTCCTTGTGCTGCACTGCCCACTTAAGGCCGATGCGATCGATTCGATTCAGCAGCTGAACGAGTCATCGCACCGCTGTGTGATGATCACGGGCGACAATGCTTTGACGGCTGTCCGTGTGGCCGAAGAAGTGGAAATTGTGGTACGCGAGCCCATTGTGCTGGACAAGCGCGAGGGTGGAGAAGACCACGATCTGGTTTGGCGTACGACCGAGGACAAAATTGTTCATGATCAAGATGTGGACTGCGATTTGCACCGACACCTGTTTGATGAGTATGACATTTGTGTGACTGGTGCGGCTTTGCGTCAGTTTGAGACACAGCCTGCGAGGTTGCGTGAACTCATCGCCAATACGGTGGTGTACGCGCGTGTATCGCCAAACCAAAAAGAATTGATTCTCAGTACACTCCGCTCACTCAACTACATTACCCTCATGGCTGGCGATGGCACGAACGATGTAGGCGCCCTCAAAGCAGCCAACATTGGTGTGGCGTTGCTGGATGGCTCAGAGGAAGATCTCAAGAAGATCACGGAGCACCAGCGCCTGGAGCGTATGAAGAAAGTGTATGAATCACAACTTAACATGATGGCACGTTGGAATCAGCCCCCGCCCCCCGTGCCACCGGCGCTCAAGGCTGCCTACCCCCAGCTCGAAGAAGCACACCAAAAGGCCGCACGTAAGATGCGCTCGCAACGTGCATCAAACCCTATGGCCCAATTTGACTTGTCTTCCATCACCTCTTCTATGCAGGACATGGATGATGAGGAAGGTCCGCCCCAGATCCGCCTAGGTGATGCCAGCGTTGCTGCACCATTTACAAGCAAGCTATCCAATGTAAAGGCGGTCTGCTCAATCATTCGTCAAGGTCGTTGCACGTTGGTGGCTACAATTCAAATGTACAAGATCCTTGCACTCAACTGTTTAATTCAGGCATACGCGCTGAGTGTGCAATATCTGGATGGTATAAAAGTGGGTGATTACCAGCTTACGGTGAGTGGTCTGCTCATTACGGTATGCTTCTATTGCATTAGCCGTGGCCGGCCTCTTGACCGCCTTGCCCCTGAACGACCCGTCAGTACCATCATCAATGTATACGTGTTTGGATCTATTCTCTCTCAGACAGCGCTGCATGTGGCAACAATGATCTTGATTCAGCGCTTGTCTGTGGAATTCGAGCACCCTGGTGAAGTGGATCTCGAGGCTAAATATACGCCGACTCTCCTTAATTCGGGTGTATACTTGCTCAGCATGTCACAAATTGTATCGACCTTTGCCGTCAACTATATCGGTCGCCCGTGGCGTGAGAGTATTCCAGAAAATAAGGCGCTCTACTATGGCTTGCTAGGTGCGAGTGCGGTGGCATACCTTGGTGCGTTGGAGCTTCTCCCTGAAATGAATGAGTGGCTTCAACTGGTCAAAATGTCTTCTGATTATAAGAGCTGGCTTATTGGGGCTATGTTTGTCGACTTTGTCGGATCTTACCTGCTGGAAATGTTTTGGAAACTGTTTGCTGACCTGCAGCCGAAGCCGCTCATCGTTCAAGGGCAAAAGCTACGCGCACAGTACAAACAGAAGGTCGATGGCTCCGATAAGAAGCGCGATTAGCGTGACACTCGCAAATTCGAGCAATGTCAAGTCTGTGCTTCTGCATGTTTCATGCCTATCATTACCTTAAACTATCTTGTCCATATGCAAGTAGTCCTTTGACGCGTAAAGTCCATTCCATCCTAAAACATTGTGAAAATAAATGATAGGCATAATATAATTGACTTGGAAAACCCAGGACGGAACCTGGAGCGGTATATTCGAGGATAGTGTCCATCATTACTCATAGTTGTGACCAGAAGTATCAGTCGGTGCCCTCAACTTCCGATGTGTCAGCTGGCTGCAAGAGAAAGGCGTGTCCCAGCAATGCTTCCGCGCTGGGACGCACTGTATGATCAAGATTGAACGCGCATTTCAAAAAATCGGTAGCTAGGGGTGAAATATCATCGGGCAAAGGTGGTGCTCTGTTCTGCCCGATTTGGAACAACGCCTGCATTTGATCAAGCCGTGGCCACGGGTGTACACCACTGAACATTTCGACAACACAGCATCCCAGGCTCCATATGTCACCTTTGTCCGTATACATACTCTGTTTCACAACTTCCGGTGCCATCCAAAACACACTGCCTTGCAGCCCAGGGAACTTGCCTGACTTGGGGCCGAGCAAGCCACTTTCCACTTTTTTGCTGATACCAAAATCACTGATTTTGACGCCACCCTTGTTGTCTACAAGGATATTTGCACCCTTTATGTCTCGATGCAATATGCCGCCAGCATGAAGAAACTCAAGACCCAACAGAATTTGACGCACGAAATTCTGGACCAAAGGTTCTTCAAATGCACCATAATTACGCAGCAATGATACCACAGAGCCACCTGGCACGTATTCAAGAAAAATGTTGAGGAATTTACCGTCAGAGTGTGAGTCAAGATACTGTACAATGTTAGGATGGTGAATGGACTTCAGCAATTCAATCTCAGATTCAAGAGAATCCACCATCATTCGCCAGCGACGCGTGCAATCGTCATCACTGGGTGGGAGTTCCACTTGTTTGACCGCCATCAGCATACCTGTCTTGGCATTCATACCCAGGAACACTTTGCCGAACGAGCCAGCGCCGATCAAAGCACCCTTGTGCCAACGCATGCGTGGTTGGGTACAGATCTCAGTTGTTTCCTTGCATTCCACATGCGTCGTTGGATGTTCCAAGACCGTCGAGAGTGATGTGGAATCAAACGAAGGTGAATGCATCGATTCGCGCCGCTCAAGGTCAAGTGTGATCTCATCCACTGTAACCATTGCCTTCGCCATGTCTTTCATGTCTTCGTCAGGTTTACAAGCTGGATACAACTTGGACACGGGATGCAATCGCATAGGCGGCGAAGGCCTGCGACTGTCGTATCCAGGTGAATCTGTTTGATCCGAATACGAGTGCAAGTCATTGCTGTTAGTACTCGGAAAGAAATCAGATAAATGAGAGCTAATAAGTTCCGAGGGAGGACGTTGTCCAAAGAAGTTTTGTACCCGTCGCCGAACTGCTGGAAGAGAGCTTGTTAAGTCAGGCGTGGCGGCCTTGACACGGTTATATGCTGTCGAACGTGTAGGAGAAATAGAATCCTCCGTGCCATGAATTGAATTTCCGCCAAGACCGTTCAGAATACTGAAAGTCGATGCACGCTTCGTTTTAGCAAGCGCATATCGGAATGAATCATTAGGTACTTCACGCTGCGACCCTGGACGAAGTGGCGCGTCATCTGTTGTACGCAACAGGTACAGTCCATGCTGCCAGACGGGTGCATAGTTATGCGGCTGTGAGCAAACAGTCATAAGTTCCATCTCAGATAATACTTTGAGCTGTGCATCAGCATCGGTCATGGCTACCACCCAATGACGCATATATCTGATAAATTCGGGATCTGTCGGGAGACCGAATTTATGAAGTACCTTTGATAAGATGTCAGACGCTCGTCCACATTGGCTGACGTCTACACTGCGAGAAGAGCCATCCTCGGCCAAGAATTTTACGATGTGTCGTCGAATTGTTTCGAGGCTTTTCACCGGTGCACCTGTCATCGGATCAGTTGTCGTCTCGGGTGGACGTTCTTCCAAATCTGTCTCAGGACGCCGCAGATTGTACGGTGCACTAATTTGACCAAGACGTGACTTCGGACCAAAGGCGCCGCGACCAACCGTGTAGCCCGTGTTTGTTGGATTTGTCGTAGAAAGAGCGCTAGCAGGGCGGCGCACATACGATGAGCTTGGGCTCCGTGGACCATTTAAGATCGAGGGTGCCGGGAAATCATGAGCATCGGTTACACCTGTTGCTGTGTTGGGTCGTCGCGAATTCGTAGATGATGATGAAGATGGAGTAGTTGACCGCGATCCCAAATCACTTAGCGGCGGTTCCATGGTATGTGTCCGTTGTGTGGGTGTCATTGGATACGCGAGAGGATTCACCGTACTCATGACTCGTGCGGATTGCATAACTCCCGATGGGGGCAATGAGGCATTCAAAGGTAATGGCGAGGTAGTCCGCACAGGATGAGTAGAGGGAAGCGACATTGTTGCACTTCTTTGCAAAGGCGTGCTCGAGGATATTGTCGATGGTGCGTAAGACAACGGAGCGTTTGCATAGTTCATGCAGCTTTCAGCAGTCATCATTGATGAATTATTAGGCGCCGAATTCATGGCGCACTGCTTATGCAAAAGCCGGATCGCTGATATCAGTCGCAGACGATCACCGACATTGGTAATTCCCATTTCTTTCAACACCCCGTGATCCAAGTGCAAAAGTGCGCCGCCATAAATGTCGTTACGCACAAATGCAGACGAATGCTGCCCAAGTTTGTTCTTTTGGAGCCATGCTGTTATTTCACTAAGGCCCCAAGAACGTACCGCCTGGTACGAGACGGAATCAAACGTATAATCCATATACGTTATTGGGATTTTTTATTGACCGGCCAGCGGTTCGGAGATATTATGAGGCAAAGCAGGGAGAACGGACGGGGTGTTGAGCCCAAATCGTACACACACCGCGTGCACGTCTAAATCCCCCGAATGATGACAAAGCACATAGAGTCGTTCGCTAGGCCGGCCGTATTACATTGTCGCTCGCCGTGCTGAAAATTAACCCGCATTTTTTAAATACCCACGTGATCATGTGACTTGAGAGCATCTCGTTCATGTGCTAGACTGGATCCGTGCGCATCATATCGGGTCGTACCTAATCATGCCTGCTTCAGCAGCAGATCCTGTTCTACTATCCCTTTTTTCGAATAGGTTCATGGCTGTGGCAGAGTCTATGGGCAGATCACTTCAACAAACATCCATATCTACCAACATTAAAGAGCGACTAGATTTCTCGTGTGCCATCTTTGCGGCTGATGGTTCTCTCATTGCCAACGCACCCCATCTACCAGTGCACCTAGGTAGTATGAGTTTTGCTGTTAAGTACCAAGCTGATCATTTACATGAACTAGGTCAAGGGTCATTTAAACGTGGAGATGTCGTATTAGCAAACCACCCCTCTGCAGGTGGTAGCCATCTACCAGACATGACCTGCATTACCCCTGTCTTTGCCCCAGATCGTGATGAAATTATCTTTTTCACTGCAAGCAGAGGACATCATGCAGATATTGGTGGGATTCTTCCAGGATCTATGCCCCCCAACAGTACGAATCTTTTTCAAGAGGGAGCACAGATCCGCTCCTTCAAAATTGTGTCAGAGGGTGTGTATGACCGAGAGGGACTTGTACGAGTGCTTGTTGATGAACCCTCTAAGTATGCAGGATGCTCTGGTACACGATGCTTCCGTGATGTCGAGAGTGACCTTAAGGCTCAGGTCGCAGCCAACCACAAGGGCATTCAGCTCCTGAACGACCTCGTGGAGGAATGGGGTCTAGAGACAGTTCAAACGTACATGACGCATATCCGCGAGAACGCTGAACTGTCGGTAAGAAATTTGCTACGGCGTGTAGCGGCCATCCAAAATGCAACAGAATTACATGCTATCGACTATATGGATGATGGATCACCGATCGAATTGCACATTACTATCGATCCCCAGACCGGATCCGCTGTCTTTGATTTTAATGGCACTGGTCCTGAGGTTTGTGCAAACCACAATTGCCCAACATCTGTTGCTTACAGCGCAATTATCTATGCGCTTCGATGCATGGTCTCCGAAGATATTCCCTTGAACCAAGGGTGCCTGGCTCCCATTGATGTCCGCATCCCGCAGGGATCGTTGCTGAGTCCATCTGATACAGCTGCTGTGGTCGGAGGTAATGTACTGACGAGTCAGCGCATAACAGATGTTGTTTTTCGCGCTTTCGAAGCTGCGGCTGCAAGCCAGGGTGACTGTAACAACCTGACCTTCGGTACAGGTGGAAACGATGAGACTGGACGTCTTATCGAAGGCTTTGGGTATTACGAAACCATTGCTGGTGGCTCGGGGGCCGGACCCTCATGGCACGGCACGAGTGGTGTACACACACACATGACCAATACACGTATCACTGATCCAGAAATCTTTGAGCGACGGTATCCCGTGTATCTTCGTCAATTTGGGTTGCGTCCAGGTTCTGGCGGTAGGGGACACTTTGTTGGTGGCGATGGTGTGATTCGTGACATTGAGTTTCTGGAGCCTCGCATGCAAGTGAGCATCCTGTCTGAGCGACGTGTACATCGCCCATATGGCCTTCAAGGTGGTGAACCAGGTTCGAGCGGACTGAACTTGTGGATCAAGCAGCGACGCGAAGAAGACGGTGACTTATTGGAGCCCGACAGAGACGGACATTTGCCTCCTCGCGTCATTAATTTGGGTGGTAAGGCTACTGCTCTGTTCGGCATGCATGACCGGATTGTTGTGTACACACCTGGCGGAGGAGGTTTCGGCACGCCAGGGCATCAAGAGGCGCGCCCATCGCCACGTCCGACACCCTTGCCAAATCGCGGCAGTGTCGTGGACTGGCAGTCACGGCAAATTAGTGCATAAATTAGCGACGCCGTAGCTTTTCCTGGATTTCTCGAATCTGTTCAGCTACGCGGTCTGACTCAGATTTGGGCGGGGGCGGAGCACGGTGCGTTTCAGTCCGCCGCTTCGCAAAGCCCGAGCTTGCTTGTGGTTGATTGTCAGAAAGTGGGTAGGGAGATGGTTCGTCATGCTTTTCCTCGTAATCTGAGTTAGCCAACATCACGTACCGATCTTTGAATCGCTTGTCATAGGTTCGAAGGGCGGTACGGGCTTGCCTTGCCACCGGTGGGGTAAGTGATCCCATTCGTGCAAAACACGCTCTGTAAGCCGCAAAAATGAGGGCGATCGACTCAACTAGTGATGAGCATGCATACATACGTACCCAGCGTGTCACAGCTACAGTAGCATATGCTGTGACGACCTGCTCAAGTACGCGAGTCCATCGACGCATGAGGATAATGTGTATATCTCCACCGCAGGACGTGAATTTCTACACCAACGTTGTCTATACAATGTATAGATTTTCCAGGTCCATGCCGACGCGTGCTTTCCAAACGACCTCCTTGTATCGCAAAACCTCCATCCATAGACTTTCTTCCCATTTAAGGCCTTGTCGGTCGTTGCGCCCCGTGAAAGAAGTTCGAGCAGCCGTGGGAGCTGTTGGTATGGCAGGGGAGGGCGTCTCTGGTGAAGACGGATTCTCTCCAGTTAGGGAAGGATCAGACGGAGCTTCAGAGCCTTCCAACTCTTGCACATCTCCAGGTTTTGAAGTATCAGAATGTGGTATCGGATCTTTATCATTTTCAGCCTCATTCGCTGGCTCCGAGGCATCGCTGTTGGATGCGTCGGCATCAGGAACACTAGGCTTATCTGACAAATCAGTCAGAGGCAAAATAGATGATGGACGAAGCATATCCGATTCGTCCTTGCCTTCAAGCACAATAGCACGCTCCAAGGCTCGAATAAAAGCCCATATAGCACAAATAGCGCGTAGACGATACAGGCAATGCTGCGAGCACAAGAGGTAGCGATTGGATGCTTGTTCAGAGAGCCGGAAATAATGTGTGGGAATAGGAAGCGACTCATTTAGACCAGGAGAGGAAGAAGTTGATTCCGACACTGGCGCTTTTTCTTTGGGATCATCTGAGGGCAGTGTGCGTGAACGATCCGCATGACCTCTCCGAAGCGTTTGAAAGAGCGAGGGAAAGCTCCGCCGAGTCGTGGGATTCGTTCGAGCAGTAGAATGCAGCCGATGTGTGCCTGCGTCAACCGAAGAAACATGTGGCGTTCCTTCCATGATCGAAGTGACATTTAAAAGAGGCGCCGAACACAATGTGCATGATGCAGCGGGTAATGCGCCATAGTCCGTCCGCAAAGCTCGTTCGTCCGGCACAATGCCACCGACAAAAAGTGGCTCAATGACAACCTCACCATCAAGTACCGACGCAGATGCCTGGCGTCTGGCCAGCCACGTAAGACCCGGTGCCTGGGAAAGTCGCAAGCATGGATCTGTATCCTCTTCCATCACGCGACGGATGAAGGGAAGAGACGTCTGCGAAGACAAGCGCACAAGCTGTTCAGAAAATACTGGAAGATGTGGGTAATCATTGTGCCTCGTATAAGATGCAGCACTGGTCGCTGTAAGGTTTCCATTCGCAGACATGGTTGTGTTGATAGATGGATCCTTGGTCCAGTCTTCACCGCGCTTCTGCATAGCGAAGAAAGGGTCAAGCTGCTGCCGAAGACCACGAATATGTGATAAGAATGCAAGAAACTCCTGGTAAGGTGGAATGTTGATATGAATCTGAGGTGCACGCATGGGAGATGTCAGAGACGAACCTTGTTGAGCCGGTTGTTTCCGCAAAGCATCTACTTCCGACTGGAGCGATTTTAGCATTTCTTGGTGATCAGCCATTATGCGCTCTGCATCCTGCAATGAAGCTTCCAGCTCTTTGGAGCGAGTCTCGCTCCGTGAGCGATTTAAACGCTCCACTGCCACCATCTTATTCGCCTCATTAAAAAGAGATGCACTGAGCTCTTCTAGTTCAGCTTCAATGCGCGTCCTGTCACTTTCTGCTTTTCCGCGCTGGGCTGTGGCATCCACCACACGCTCCATCATCCTCTGCATTTCTGACGACACATGCGACTTTTCCACCAGAAGCCCCGTGCTGAGAGCTGATACATATTGGTCACGCTCCTTGCTAAGCTCTTCGACCATGGCCTTGTTGGCCCGAAGACTGTTTTGCGATACAGTCAGCTCGTCTTCCAAATCCGACATGCGATTAATGGCCGCCACAAGCTTTGCATTAAGACTGGACACTTGGCTTCGAAGCTCTGCTTCAAGCTCTTCAGGCTGCATAGCAGTCAAAAAAACTGTGCTCTGTGATGGGGACGTCATCATCTTTGAACGCGGAACACTTTCCACCCCCTCATGTGCTACAGCGGCGCCTGGGCCCGCAGCACGATCTTGACTGGATTCCGCTTCAAATTCTTCAGTCACAGGTGCATCTTCTGGAATAGCTTGAGTCTCATCATCATCTTTTTTTTGTTCAAGTGAACCAATTGCGCCAGACGACGACTGTTCTGGTAGGGAAATAGAGGAGACATGATCGTTGGCGTCGTTCGACACGGACGCCGATTCATTCAATGCTGACGTTTCCAGCTCACTTCTCATATCTGTTTTGTCTGCCTCTTTCTCCTCTCGTTCGTCATTTATGGGGGCAGTCTTATCTACTCGGTTGCGGCCCATGAACAACACAAAAGCCACACGCACCGGAGAAAAAGCAATGTGGAAGTCGCGGCCCCTCCCAACACCTGCTTAGTCAGGAAATGTGCGCGGCGTGGACAAGGCGTGCCTAAAAAGCGTTGCATGCTACATTAAGGACAGAGGGTCTGCGATACCCATTTGTCCCATATATGCGAGGGTCGAAGCCGTGTGCCAGAAGGGTTATCGCTGTAAATTAAAAGGGGACGCGGCAGGGGACGGATCCAATGCGAGTCGTGAGCGTCGAGATGGGCCTTTTGGACGTAACGTAGCGGCATGCCTGCGATACGTAAGTGACTTGGTAGAGGTGAGTTGGACCATAGGGAATCGAGGAATTGTTTATCATTCATTTCTTGGAGTGAGAGTCGTTTCGCTGGTGGGCGTCCGCGTTTTCGTCGGTGCTGAACTTCGAATTGGAGACCTTCGCGATAAGAAGGTACACCCAAGGCTAGTAGGCGTATATGAGATGGATCAGCTTTGGGTAGATCGGAAGCTGAGTCCGTAGCTGGATGAGGTATATTTGGTGACTCTTCGCGGATTCGCTTAGGAATTTTTGTTTGAGGTGGCTGCTTCATGGCAACATCAAATGCCTCAGATGAAGAGGGCGGCGGAATAGCCTGGACGGCCACATGACCCAATTGTGCACTCTCTTGAATTTGCTTGGCGCGTTGAATTAGTTCACCTTGAGAGCTCGATCGCCGCCGGGTATTTGGCCGTTCTGGTCTCGCCGCTGGTATGGTACGCACACGTTCATGTCTAGTCCCGTCGAACGTCGCAATCACTTGTCGCAGCAGGTTTTCAGCACGATCGAAGTGCGAAGGAGCGAGTCCTGAGGAACGCTGCAGATCACGACGCTGGATGCTGTCGACTCCAAGGCTTTCGGCAGCAAGCCATACACACACAGCGGGAACACTGACGCTTATATCTTGAGTGCTTCGCGCATTACCCTGCGTTTCCCAAATTTTGACGCGATCAATATACATACGTGCTCTATCCCGTACACGACGATCTCCCCGGCATAGTGTCGTTAAGGCCGCGGACATGCCCACACTGATCAGAATCGGTCGACTCGCTGAGCGGGAGCGAAACTAAAAGAATCCTCCACTCTGTCGCTTGGAGTCGACCAACAACTTTAGCTGCGCCCCGTCACAGCGTCTCTAGAAAGGCACGCACTGAGCTTGCCTCGTTATGAAATTCTATATCGATGAGCTACCTGTCCTTTTCCCATATCCAAAGATCTACCCTGAGCAGTACTCTTACATGGTAGATCTGAAGAGGACACTGGACGCAAAGGGGCATGGCGTTCTAGAAATGCCTTCAGGTACAGGCAAGACTGTATCTTTGCTTAGTCTCATCATAAGTTATCAGAGATTTTATCCTGCAAGCAGAAAGCTGGTCTACTGCTCGCGCACGGTGTCTGAAATTGAGAAGGCATTGGCAGAGCTTAAGCGCTTGATGGCATACCGAGCAAAGTACAACACCAATTCATCTCTGGCCGACGGTACGGAGCCCATGGACGTGGACGATCATGAAATAAAGTCTGGAATGGAAGACATTCTTGCGCTGGGACTGAGTAGCCGAAAGAATATGTGTGTACACCCGGTTGTAAGTCAAGAACGCAAAGGAAAGGTAGTCGACGCACGCTGCCGAGACATGACCAGTGCATGGGCCTGTGAAAAGGGCAGACAAGAACCAGGGTCCGTGGAACTGTGTGACTTTCATGAAGAGCTTGGAAAGCTTGAACCTGGACATCTCGTACCTCATGGCGTGTGGACGATTGAAGAGCTCATTGAGTATGCGAAAGACAAGGGCATCTGTCCGTATTTTGCCGTGCGGCGCATGATGGCATTCTGTGATGTGATTATTTACAGTTTTCATTACTTGCTGGACCCTAAGGTGGCCGAGCAAGTCAGTAAAGAAATCAGCAAGGATGCTATTGTGGTGTTTGATGAAGCGCACAACATCGACAATGTGTGCATTGAATCTCTGAGTATTGATTTGACGCGACCCATTTTGGACAACGCGTATCGTTGCGTGAATCGACTGGCTGAGAAAGTGGACGAAGTAAAACAAGTGGATTCGGCGCGGCTTCAGGATGAGTACCTGCGACTCGTCGAAGGATTGCAGCAACAGAGTGACGAACGTGAAGCCGAATCGTTTATGGCAAATCCTGTTTTACCCGACGACTTGCTGCAAGAGGCAATTCCTGGAAGCATCCGTCGTGCGGAGCATTTTGTTGCATTTTTGCGCCGATTTGTCGAGTACTTGAAAACACGCATGCGTGTGTTGCATGTCGTTGCTGAGACACCAGCGAGCTTCTTGCAGCACCTCAAAGAAATCACTTTCATTGAGAGAAAACCACTGCGTTTTTGTGCAGAACGTCTTCGGATGCTTGTCCAAACACTGGAGCTTACCCGTATCGATGAATACTCAGCTCTCCAGACCGTAGCATTTTTCGCTACACTGGTATCCACATACGATAAGGGCTTCTTGCTGATTCTCGAACCGTTCGAAACGGAGCAGGCCACCGTTCCCAATCCTATTTTCCACTTTACGTGCCTCGATGCCAGCCTGGCTATCGCACCCGTATTTGAGCGCTTCAGCAGTGTGATTATAACGAGTGGTACCATTAGTCCTCTTGATATGTACCCTAAAATGCTGCGTTTTGATACCATCGTCCAAGAAAGCTACACCATGACACTCACTAGACAGTGCTTTTTACCGCTTGTGATCACTCGCGGAAGTGATCAGGTTGCCATCAGCTCAAGATTTGAAGTTCGAAATGATCCATCAGTCGTAAGAAACTATGGAAATATTTTGATTGAATATTCGCGCTGTATTCCTGACGGCGTGGTGGCTTTCTTCCCTTCGTATCTTTATATGGAAAGCATCGTTGCTGCATGGCATGATATGGGTATCTTGGATGAGGTGTGGAAGCACAAACTCGTTTTTATCGAGACCCCCGACGCCCCTGAAACCAGCATTGCGCTTGAAAACTATCGCAGAGCATGTGACAATGGACGCGGTGCTGTTCTTCTTTCCGTGGCTCGAGGAAAAGTATCAGAAGGCATTGACTTTGATCACAACTACGGGCGCGCTGTCATCATGTTTGGTGTGCCCTACCAATATACCGAGTCGCGTATTCTCAAGGCGCGCCTCGAGTTTCTGCGTGACAACTTCCGCATCAAGGAAAATGATTTCCTGACGTTCGATGCTATGCGTCATGCTGCTCAATGTGTGGGTCGTGTGTTGCGTGGTAAGTCTGACTACGGTATCATGGTATTTGCCGACAAAAGGTTTGCTCGTTCAGATAAACGCGCCAAGCTGCCAAAATGGATTGCACAGTACATTGAGCCTGTGTTCAGTAATTTGTCTACGGACATGGCCATTGTGGAAAGTAAGCGATTTATGCGCACCATGGGTCAGCCCTTCCCTGCCGGTAAGAATGGTATTAGTTTGTGGGATGTGGACGACATTGAACGACGTCAGCAAAAGGAGCGCGATGCTTTTGAGCGCCTCATGCAGCAAGATTCTGATTCTTGGGTTGCAAAACACCTTGCTGATGCGGAATTGGCGTCCAAAGATAATAAAGACCCGTCCGCTTCCTTGCACGAGCTGGCGGACGAGTTTGATGCGGAATTTGGGACAGGCACAGAACTGACCCAAGTCACGGTGCCGTAATTCAAAATGCCTTTGCATGATGCTGTAACTCTATGTCATGTATATACAAAGTCTTATCTTTAGCATCTTGTGACTACATGATGCATGATTTCGCCTCCTTCCAACCCACTGCCATAGAACGCTCCCAAGTCCTCGTCACGAGTCGGCATCGCATTGCGGCGCTGACGCATGCACGAAACACATCTACTGCAGCTGTATTAGTCATCACCACCTCAGAACGTGAGTAAAAACGGTTGCAAAAAAAAAGAAGGGACCGGCCGTATAAAAAGAAACCCGGGCGGAAAACTTCGCAGTCAACCCGACATCTTGTTAGGCACGGGTTTCATATACAATGCCGCCAAAGTCTGCTGAAGGAACGGCGCATATCGATGCCAGTGATTTCAAGAACTCGGCGGCTGCCGAGGCGGCCGCTGCTGGTCCCCAGCAGGAGGTGAAGGCTGCTCTTTTCGACGAGGCTCAGCTCCTTTCGACGGGTGACAAGAAAGCTGCCGTGGAGCTCACAAACCTCGTCAAGATCGAGGGTCCTTTTGCCTTGCGTAACCTTGGCATTGAGGATGTGATTAAGAAGGGCCTCGGTGACAAGAAGAACGCGGCTGGCCGTGAGGGTGCCTGCATGCTCGTCATGACTCTCTTCGACGAGGGTGTGGGTCACGAGGTCGAGCCCTTTATCATGAACGGTGTCTTTGAGACCATCGTCGAGGCCATGGGTGACAAGGAGAAGATTGTGCGCCAGCGCGCCGAGGATGCTCTGCTCCTTGTGGTCCGCAACATGTCGACTTGGGCCGGCCCTCAGGTCATTCGTGTGCTCCTGCACCAGATGCGTACGGCCGGTAAGTGGCAGGTCAAGACGGGTTGTATCCGTCTTCTCGAGGAGCTTGTGCAGACTTGCCCCGACATGGTAGCTCGCATGATGACGGAGATCATCCCGGTCATGGCTGAGGTGATTTGGGACACAAAGAGCGATGTGCAGAAGGCTTCGCGTGCCTCGCTTGAGAAGCTTTGTGCCCTCGTTTCAAACAAGGATATTGAACGCTTCATTCCCGCCCTTATCCAGTCGCTCATCCACCCTGTTGAAGAGGTGCCCAAGACGATTCAGCTCCTGTCGGCGACGACATTCGTGCAGGAGGTCGACTCACCTACCCTTGCCCTGATGACGCCTCTTCTCTCGCGAGGTCTCTCGGAGCGCCCCACCGCTACGAAGCGTAAGGTCGCCGTGATTATCGACAACATGTCGAAGCTGGTCGACAACGAGCGCACTGTGCGTCCCTTCTTGCCTAAGCTGCTGCCTGGTCTGATCAAGATCGAAACCACCGTGTCGGACCCTGAGGCTCGTAGCGTTGTGCAGCGTGCCATTAACACTCTCCGTCAGGTCGGTAAGGTCGACGGTGATGGTTCGGAGGTCAAGCCTCTTGAAGACATTGATCTCAACAAGACCATTGAGCTCGTGGACGCTGCCCTGAAGCAGCATCAACTCAGTGGTCCGGATACGCTCGTGCACTACGTCTCTCAGCTTGTTACGAACTTGTCGAACTTCCGTGTGT